>Ga0299913_10006423_pt1 | contig 10186 bp, 10 predicted proteins | sample RVTome_9_FD_201360 | JGI IMG/M metagenome (GOLD analysis project Ga0299913, IMG submission 201360) | Soil microbial communities from uranium-contaminated site in the Upper Colorado River Basin, Wyoming, United States - RVT155D38 (version 2) ... | reverse complement strand
CCCTACCGCGACGCACGCCGGAAGCAGACTGGTCACCCTCACCCCAATTTCAGAGGTTGACGCACATTCGTACGGTCGACTGCCCCGCGCAGACTTGCCAGGAGCAGGGCGAGCAAGAGCACCCCTTCCGAGGGCAGTGGCAGGCGCAGAGCCGGCAATAAGAGGCCTTCGGCCAGGGCCAGGCCATACGCCGTCAACACCGCGCCACGCAGATTTCCCAGGGTGCCAATGAGCGCGAAGCTAATGATTTTATGCGTCATGTCCACCCCCATAGCGGGATGTATGTCATTGATATACAAACCCGCCAAAACCCCACTCACACCCGCCAGCGCAGCGCCCACTGCGCAGGCCAACAGCCGTAGCCAAGCGGCTCGGCCCCCGGGCAGACGCTCGGCTTCTTCTCCCTCGGCGCTCTTGCCCTCTAACAGAGCGCCTAAGGCCAGACCGGATCGCCGCGTTGTAAGAAACCCCTGAAGCGCTATAAAACAGGCAAATGCACAACCAAACACGAGCCAATGCATATCCGAGAACATGAGCGGGCCCACATGGTAAATCTGATGGCTATCGATGGCGATCACCTTGCGATGATAAGGACCCATGAGCAGACGCCACGCTTCTTCCACTAAAATCAATATCCCTAGACCATGCAACAGACTCACCTGCAGCGGCCGCTGGGCGCCCACCCAACGCCACCACCCGACGAGTCCCACGCCAAGTGCGGCACACAGCAGCACCGCGAGCGCCAAAGCCAACCCGATGGGGTAGTTGGACCGAATTGTCCACCACACCACGTAGCCCCCGATCGCATACAAGGCGCCATAAGCCAGGTAGAGCGAACGCTCGGCCGCATAAAGCAGCGTGAAGCCCGCCGCTAGGAGCGCATAAATACTGCCCAGGCTCAGACTGTGGACCGCCTGCTGTGCCATCAACATCTCCCAGCACGCTTTCCCAGTATCATCACGGTGCGGCATCCCCACAATCTAAGTACTCGATTTCGCCATTAAGCATCGGGTTCTGAAGACGGCTCAGTTGGGTAGCGGGTTGCCAACCCGCGGCAACAAACCCGGTCAATAATTGCGGTGCGCAGCACTAAGGTCCAAGGTAATTTCTTGATAAGTAATCACACCCCTCAAGTAAGCGATATCGAAAATCGCCTAAATTCCCAGACACCATTAGTGACATCGTTTTCCGGAGGAAAGACATGCTGGCATTCGGTTCGGGCACGATACGTGTCTGGCATTGTGAAAGATCTCGCCGCGTGCGTCAATGTACGCTGCAGTGCGGCATTGCCCTGATGAGCAGGTTTGCTACAATGGCTCGAGCCCTCATCCGGCCTACACCTCTGAAAGTCGGAGCAACATATGGCAAAAAAGCTCAACAGTATGCGGGCGCTTGATGCGGACGGTATCGCCTATGATGTGCTGCGCTTTCCCGATACCATTCACTCCGCTCAAGCGGTAGCTGAGTACTTCGGGCTACCGGCGGCCCAGGTCTACAAAACCCTGGTTCTGCTCACCTCGAAAAAAACCCCGATCCTGATGATGGCACCAGCGGATCAAGAACTGCGCATGAAACCCCTGGCTCAGCACTTCGGGGATAAAAAACTACGTATGGCAACCCACCGCGAAGCGGAAAAATTAACCGGCTTAAAAGTCGGCGGAATTTCCGCCCTGGCCCTGCGCCATCGCAACTTCCCGGTTTACATGATGCAGACAGCCGCCGCCTGGGACACCATTGTGGTAAGTGCCGGTCAGCGGGGCGTGAACTTACGTCTTGCCGTTGCAGATATCGTCGGCGCCACCGGCGCCGCCTTTGTCGATGCGCCCATGGACCCTGCCTCGCCACCGCCCTAAGAGCCGACGTGGTAGACGGTGTTAGGACGCGAGAGTATCTTGACGCCGACAGAACGCATCGAGTACCATCTGAACTTGGTGATGTCTCTGCTGACTGTGGCTCCCTAAATGTAGATGTACGCCATCCATCATGAGCTATCTCTCGTACAAAGTCCGGAGTCTCACTCTGATAGGATCAGTTGCCTCTCAAAGGACACGCCCGGTAATGCGAGCGAACGCCGCCAGGCCTAGCATAATCATGGCCAACGGGCCAAAAGGGGAATGAGGTTATGAGCAAGCCGAAAACGTTGGGCGAATTAAAGCAGAGTGGTTACAAGCCGCTAAGTGTGAAGGCTGAGATGCGGAAAAACCTCATCCAGAAGATGCTCGATCGCGAACCTCTTTTCCCTGGTATTTTCGGGTTCGAGGAAACGGTGATCCCGCAAATTCAGAACGCCATTTTGGCCGGTCAAGACATGATTTTCTTAGGCGAACGCGGTCAGGCCAAAACCCGCATCATCCGGAGCCTCACGTCCCTGCTCGATCCTGAGATTCCCTGTGTCGCCGGGAGCGAAATTAATGACGAACCCCTCCATCCCATTTCCCAATACGCCAAGGATCTGATCACGGAACACGGCGATGAAACGCCCATCGACTGGATCGGACGGGAAGAGCGTTACGGTGAAAAATTGGCCACTCCTGATGTCACCACGCCGGAACTGATCGGCGAAGTCGACCCCATTAAAGTGGCAGAAGGGCGCTACTTATCGGATGAACTTGTCATTCACTACGGTCTTGTGCCGCGCACCAATCGCGGCGTGTTCTGTATTAACGAGCTGCCCGATCTGTCGGAAAAATTGCAGGTGGGGCTCTTCAACATTATGCAAGAACGCGACGTGCAGATTCGCGGCTTTCGGGTACGCTTACCCCTCGATATTTTCGTGGTGGCCAGCGCCAACCCGGAGGATTACACCAATCGCGGCCGCATCATCACCCCGCTGAAAGACCGCTACGGCGCGGAGGTGCGGACGCATTATCCAAAACAAATTGCGGTCGAAATGAACATCATGGAAGCGGAGTGTTCGCCGTTGTTGGACAGCGGTGTTTACCAAATCACCGTCCCGCAGTACATGAAAGAAATCGTGGCCGAGACGACGGCTCTGGCGCGGGAACACGCCGATATTAACCAGCGCTCCGGCGTCAGTGTCCGCATGACGATCGCCAACTACGAAACCATGATCAGCAACGCCTTGCGCCGCACCCTGTTACTGCGCGAGGACGAAGTGGTGCCGCGTATCAGTGATCTGCCGTCGATCATCGCCTCGTCGAGCGGCAAAATCGAGTTGGAAACGGTTGAAGAAGGTAAAGAAGGGGAAATCGTCGAGGAACTGGTCAAAAAAGCGGTGCAAAAAGTCTTCAACCGCTATGCCAAAGCGGAGGACTTTGCCGATTTTACGGATCATTTCACCGACGGACGCAGCGTGGAAGTTTCCGACACCATGCCCACGGCCATCTATTCTCAGCACGTCAGGGACAATAAAGACTTAAGCAAGGCGCTCAACCGCCTAGCGCAGGACGGCAGCCCGGCTCTTGTCGCCTCGGCGCTGGAGTTCATCCTGGAAGGGCTCCACCTCAATAAGAAGTTGAACAAAAAAATCCTTGAGGGAGAGATTACCTACTGGGGCTAAGTGCATCAATCCCACCGCCGCATCGGCCACGGATGGGTCCGTGCGGGGGCCAGAATGGTCTGGCCGAACCCGGCTGAGGTTGCGTATCCGGACAGAGCCTCGTAGAGGTTTATCGTTGGTTTTGCACCTCGAACACAAGTTGACATTCTACCTATTGCCTGTTATAAGAGCTGCAAGCGAGATGGGTTTCCACATAGCGGCACAATAGAGGTGCATACACGAGGGGTTTATGGAGCAGCCGTTAATTGACATACGAAATTTACAAACACAATTTTTTACGGATGACGGTCTTGCCCGGGCTGTAGATGGCGTGAGCTATTCCCTGGCGAGAGGGGAAACGGTCGGAGTCGTGGGGGAATCGGGTTGTGGTAAGAGCGTCACCGCATTATCGATCTTGCGCTTGATCCCGAACCCGCCAGGCCGCATCGTAGGCGGAGAAATTTTATTTGAGGGGGAGAATTTGCTCGATCTCTCCCCAGCGGAAATGCGGCGCATTCGGGGCAACGATATTTCGATGATTTTTCAGGAGCCGATGACCTCGCTCAATCCCGTGTTTACCATCGGCAATCAGATCTCGGAAGCGGTCAAACTGCACCAAGGCTTGAGCCGCAAAGAAGCGATGAATAAAGCGGTGGAAATGTTAACGCTGGTGGGCATTCCGGAACCGGCCCGCCGGGTGCATGAATATCCCCACCAGCTCAGCGGCGGGATGCGGCAGCGCGCCATGATCGCGATGGCGTTGAGCTGTAATCCGAAAGTCCTCATTGCGGATGAGCCGACCACCGCACTGGACGTGACGATCGAAGCGCAGATTCTCGATTTGATGCGCAATTTGCAGAGTGAGTTGGGCACGGCGATCATCATGATCACCCACGATCTGGGCGTCGTGGCGGAAATGGCCCGCAAAGTCGTGGTCATGTACGCGGGCAAAGTGGTAGAACAAGCTCCGGTGGAAACCATTTTTGCGGAGCCCAATCACCCCTATACCCAAGGCCTGCTGCGCTCGCTGCCGCGGGTGGATAAAGATGCTACAGGCGAGAAAGAACGGCTGCAGGAAATTCCGGGCATTGTGCCGAGTCTGCTGAATTTGCCAATCGGGTGTAATTTTGCCACCCGCTGCCCCAAAGCCCTTCCAATTTGTGAAGAGAAAGAGCCGCTGCTCGAACAGGTAGGTCCCAATCATTTGTCGGCCTGCTGGTTGAATCACTAACCTCTCAGGACATGTACGCGACGGGCGCGACCTACCACAAGGAGTCAGATCATGGCGACAGATGCATTATTGGAAGTCAACAATCTTAAGAAGCACTTTCCCATCAAGGGCGGCGTCTTCTCTAAAACTATTGGCTACGTTTATGCCGTCGATGGCGTCAGCTTCACCCTGCATTACGGCGAGACACTTGGTCTGGTGGGGGAAAGCGGATGCGGCAAATCGACCACGGGCCGCACCGTGCTGCGCTTGCTAGAGCCGACGGATGGTGACATTAAATTCGAAGGCCAGGAGATTACGAGGGTTGACAAGGGTGAGATGCGCGCCTTGCGCCGTCAGATGCAGATCATCTTCCAAGATCCCTATGCGTCTTTGAATCCCCGCATGACGGTGGGCAGTATCATCGGTGAGCCCTTGGAAATTCATAAGATTGCCAGAGGCAGCGCGAAGGAAGACCAGGTCTCGTCTTTACTGCAAAAAGTCGGCTTGCGCGCCGAGGATATGCGCAAATACCCGCATGAGTTTAGCGGCGGGCAGCGGCAGCGCATCGGCATCGCCAGAGCACTAGGGCTGAATCCGAAACTCATCGTATGCGACGAGCCGGTTTCGGCGTTGGACGTGTCGATCCAGGCGCAGGTGATTAATTTGCTGGAGGATCTGCAAGAAGAATTCAGCCTGTCTTACCTCTTCATCGCGCACAATCTCAACGTGGTCGAGCACATCAGCGATCGCGTGGCAGTGATGTACCTGGGCAAGATCGTTGAACTGGCGTCCGACACCGACCTGTATAACAATCCGCAACATCCGTACACCGAGGCGTTGCTCTCGGCCGTGCCCCTGCCCGATCCCACGATCGAGAAAAAACGGATTATTCTTCAGGGTGATGTGCCAAGCCCCATCAACCCGCCGAGTGGATGTCACTTCCATACGCGTTGTCCATACAAAGAGAAGATTTGCGAGGAGGAGGTCCCTGAATTTAAAGATATCGGGGGTGGACACTGGGTTGCCTGCCATCTGCGCACCTGACCTCAACAGTGGAGTCGCCAGCGGATGATTCGGGTCTTTGATGTTTACAAGACCTATGACAAGCATACTAGTGCATTAGCCGCTCTCTCACTACATGTCGATCAGGGTGAGATGGTGTTCCTCACAGGTCCGAGTGGCGCCGGAAAAACCACGTTGTTGCGGCTCTTATACGGCGCTGAGCGGCCTGAACGGGGCCAAATCATCGTCAATGGCCGCAACATCGCTCGCCTTCAACGCCGTCATCTCCCCGACTTGCGGCGCTCTTTGGGACTCGTCTTTCAAGATTTCAAGTTGCTGCCGGATCGCACCGCTTTTGATAATATTGCCTTGGTGCTGCGGGCCGTCGGGGCTCCGAGCCGGGAAATCCGTCAGCGCGTCACCCGGCTTTTGTATCATGTTGGCCTGTCGCATCAACGCGACGTCCCGGCTCGGCAGCTCTCGGGTGGCGAGCAACAACGGGTGGCGATTGCGCGGGCTCTGGTTAATACGCCGCAACTCGTCCTCGCCGATGAACCGACCGGAAATCTGGACCCCGAGATGACTCGGGAAATTATGCGGCTCTTTGTGCAGATGCATCAACATGGCACTACGGTATTGATTGCGACGCACGATCAGACACTCTTAAGTCACACCGACTATCGGGTGCTCACCTTGCGGTCAGGCCGCTTAGTAGGAACATAGCTGGTGGACGCCCGTCACCTGGTATATGTAGTCCGGGAGGTACAACTAACGCTGTTGCAGCACCGCCGCCTACACGCGATTGCCGTCTTGAGCCTCAGCGTGGCCGTCGCCATCCTAACCCTGTTCCTCCTGGTGATGTTCAACACCCGGTTGGTGCTGCAGGAGCTGGGTGCACAGGCTAAGGTAATTGTCTTTCTCGATGACGCCATTCAACCGGAGCAGCGCCAGGCCATCGAGACGGCTCTGAACAGCGTTGCCGAGTTGCAAGCGGTGCGCTACATTTCTAAAGCGCAAGCGTGGCAAGATTTTACGTCTTGGTTCCCGGAAAGTCCGCAACTCGTGGAAGGACTGGACCTGAATCCTCTACCCGCATCTTATGTCGTCAATCTCGCCCCTGATGCCCGGTCTGACACGGTGCTCCACACCTTGCAACAACGTTTGTCTCGCCTTGCGGGTATTGACGAGGTAGAATACGGAACAAAATGGCGCCGCGGATTCCACACCGTGCTGCAGGGCGTTCGGTGGGTCAGCCTCGTGGGGGGCATAGCGCTCGGGGTGGGAATTGTCTTCATCATGGCCAACACGATGCGATTGGCGCTTTATACGCGCCTACACGACATCGAAATTATGCAACTTGTCGGAGCGACGGAGCGGCTCATCAGCAGACCGTTTTTACTGATTGGGATGCTTCAAGGCCTGGTGGGCGCGGTAATTGGGCTTGGGCTCTTATTTGGGCTATACCATACTATGCTGTCAACTCTCGGCGAATTGCTGTCCGAAATAATCGGTTCCCACCCCTTTCGTTTTCTACCGTGGCAGGCGATTGGCGCAACCATAGTCGGAGGGCTGGTGTTAGGATGTCTCGGAAGTGCCCTGGCCCTCAATCGGATGTTGCGGCTGTTACAGATGGGCGGTATGCCGTCCTAAGACGCGAGATGTACTTATGCAATGGCTTTGGTCTCTGCTCGTGATCCTGATATTGAGCTTGCCGGCGAGCCGGGGGATGGCCAACCCAGCCCAGGAACCGACCGGAGATAACGCATTACCGACCAAGCGCCAGGAGCTGCAGCGGCTCAAGCATCAGTTGTCGGAATCGCAACGGCACCTTCGCCGTAACCGGGCGCAGGAGCAGTCCGTTTTATCGAGACTCGACGAGCTGCACCGGAGCCAAATCCGCTTGCAACACACCTCTCGCCGCACGGCCCGTCAACTTGCAACGACGCAAGAGCAAGTGGAGTCCTTACGCCAGGAGCATACTCAGTGGTCCCGCCAACTGCGGCAGCAACGTCAGCACCTCATACAACGCTTACGGCAGCTCTATAAGCTGGGGCGGCGCCCTTACGTCAAACTTTTATTATCGGCTCATGATGTAATCGAACTCTCACGCAAGGTACAATATATTCGGCGTCTTGCGAAACATGATCGACAACAGATACAGCAATATGATGAAGCACAGGCACGGGTTGCCAAGGCGCAAGCCGAGCTCACGGCCGCAGAACAGCGTCTTCACGTGCAGCAAGAGACACTCCGGCAACAGCAGGCGGCACTGGCGCACGAACGCAAACGCAAAACGGCTTTTCTGCGCCGCATTCGTGAGGAGAAACAACTCACCGAACAAACCATGGCCGAAATGACGCAAACGGTGCACGCGTTGACAGACGTGATCAAACAACTCGACACCGCCCGTCGGTTAGAAGCCGCCCGCCGAGCTGCTGCGCGCCCGGCAGCAATCAAAGGCCAGTTGCTCTGGCCCCTCCAAGGGCCCGTGTTGTCCGGTTATGGTCGTGTCCGGCATCCGGATTTAGATGTCTACACCGTCCACAAAGGCATGTACATCGGCGCTGCCCTCGGCACGGCGGTCAGTGCGGTGGCGGCTGGCACCGTCGTCTATGCCGATTGGTTTAAGGGGCTGGGGCAATTACTCATCATTGACCACGGGAATCATGTCCTGACGCTCTATGGCCATACGTCGGACCTCCTGGTACAAGTGGGTGAGGCGGTGGACGCCCAGCAGATCGTGGCCAAAGTGGGTGATAGTAGTATCTTAGGCGAACCTGCGCTGTATTTTGCAATTCGGTATAATACGGTGCCACAAGATCCAACTCAGTGGTTGCGGCAGCAGTCTGCGCGCCTGACACAAGAGCCCTGAGGGCAGGAGGATATCTATGATAAAGAGATGGGATAAACAAGGGCTGGTGTGGTTGGGTATTGTCGCTCTAGGCTGTCTGTTTGCCGGCGCTGTGATGGCCAACCGCTTGCCCTTTCAGGGGGATTCCTACGAAGAGTTAAAAACCTTTACGGAAGTCTTGTCCTACGTCGAGGCCAATTACGTCCAGGAGGTTGAGCCGGAAAAACTCATCCACGGGGCGATTCGCGGTATGCTCCGCACTCTCGATAGCCATTCGTCCTTTATGCCGCCAGAGCTCTATCGCGAGATGCAAGTCGAAACCGAAGGCAAGTTTGGCGGCCTGGGTATTGAGATCACCATACGAGACGATATTCTCACGGTGGTCTCCCCGATTGAAGGCACGCCCGCCTACCGAGCCGGTATCAAAGCGGCTGATCGAATTGTGACGGTGGAGGGCGAATCGACTAAAGATATGAGCCTCATCGACGCGGTGAAATTGTTGCGCGGTCCGGCCGATACCAACGTCACCCTCGGAATTATGCGCGAGGGATTTACCGAACCTAAAGACTTTACGCTGACCCGAGCGATTATTCACATCCGCAGTGTGGATTCGAAAATGCTGCCCGGTGGGGTGGGTTATGTCAAACTCCGCAGCTTCCACAAAGACACCTCGGAGGAACTCGCAGCAGAGCTCGAGGAGCTTGACCAATCCAATGTCAATGCGCTCGTCCTGGACCTGCGTAATAATCCGGGCGGGTTGTTAGAGCAAGCCATTGCGGTGACGAATGAGTTCGTCAGCAGCGGCAAACTACTCGTTTACACCAAAGGGCGGTTGGCTAACCAAAATATGAAGGGTTTCTCAAAAAGCGATGGCTCTCATGCGGATTACCCGATGGTCATTCTCGTCAATGGCGGCAGTGCGAGCGCGTCGGAAATCGTAGCGGGCGCGCTGCAAGACCTGGAGCGGGCCAAGCTGGTCGGGACCAAAACATTCGGCAAGGGATCCGTGCAAACCATTATTCCCTTGAGCAATGGCGCCGGCTTGCGATTGACCACGGCGAAATATTACACGCCCAGCGGCCGCGTCATCCACGAAAAGGGCATTGTTCCGGATGTCGTCATCGAAGAGCCGCCGCCGCCCAAAGACGAGCCTGGGCAGGAGCAGCAACAACAGCGCCGCCGCCTGTCTCTACCGGATGATGACTTGTCCATCGATCCGCAACTGCAGAAGGCCGTGGAAGTACTCAAAGGTCTTGTGAAACAACACAACAAGTCGACTAAAGCCGGTTGATGGCGCTTTTATTTTAGATGTTGACCGTATGATACATTCTGCCGTCCCAGGCCGCGCCTGGGTCTCGACGCTAAGTGATAAGTTCCCACGTGCCTGGCGCTGGGGACTATTCGTGTTGCTGGTTATCGGGTGTTGTGCGTTGCTGGGGACTCGACTATGGGGCCGCTACCAGATGGGCAACCCCTTACTATCGACCCTGCGCCTTGCGCTGGGTCAGCATGATATTGCTCATCAGCAACAGCAGCTTTACAAGACCGTCACGGTGGCGCTACAGGAAGCCGGTCTGAAAGCGGATACCTACACGCGCGAAGACCTCCAAATCGAACGCCGAGG
>Ga0299913_10006422_pt1 | contig 10189 bp, 8 predicted proteins | sample RVTome_9_FD_201360 | JGI IMG/M metagenome (GOLD analysis project Ga0299913, IMG submission 201360) | Soil microbial communities from uranium-contaminated site in the Upper Colorado River Basin, Wyoming, United States - RVT155D38 (version 2) ... | reverse complement strand
TGCACGGCGACCGCGCGGTCGGCCTGCTCACCGGCGACACCTCGATCAACGGCAACGCCCAGGTGGTGGTGATGACCACCGAGGTGCTGCGCAACATGCTCTACGCCGAGTCGTCCACCGTCGACGGCCTCGGCTACGTGGTGATGGACGAGGTGCACTACCTGGCCGACAAGTTCCGCGGCGCGGTGTGGGAGGAAGTGATCCTGCACCTGCCGCGGCAGGTGCGGCTGGCCAGCCTCAGCGCGACCGTGAGCAACGCCGAGGAGTTCGGCGAGTGGCTGGTCGCGGTGCGCGGCAACACCACGGTGGTGGTCGACGAGCACCGGCCGGTGCCGCTGTGGCAGCACATGCTGGTCGGCGGCCGGATGTTCGACCTGTTCGGTGCCCGGCTCGCCGGACCTGCCGACACCGGTCGCGAGCTGCGCATCGACCCCAACCTGCTCAAGTACACCGAAGAGATCGAGCGGCACATCGCGCCGTGGGCGCGCGGCCGCCGGGGCGGCACCGCGGTCAAGGGCTTCCGCCCGCCGTCCAGGGTGGACGTCGTCGAGCGGCTGGACCGCGCCGCGCTGCTGCCGGCGATCGACTTCATCTTCTCCAGGGCCGGCTGCGACGCCGCGGTCAACCAGTGCGTGCGCGCCGGCGTGCGGCTCAGCGGGCCGGACGAGACCGAGGAGATCCGCCGCATCGTGGAGACCCAGACGGCCGAGCTGCCCGAGGGCGACCTGGCCGTGCTCGGGTACTGGGAGTGGCGCGAGGCGCTCGAACGCGGCATCGCGGCGCACCACGCCGGGCTGCTGCCGGCGTTCAAGCAGACCGTCGAGGAGCTGTTCGTCCGTGGCCTCGTGAAGATCGTGTTCGCCACCGAGACGCTCGCCCTCGGCATCAACATGCCGGCCCGCACCGTGGTGCTCGAACGGCTCGTGAAGTTCAACGGCGAGGCGCACGTCGAGCTGACGCCGGGGGAGTACACGCAGCTCACCGGCCGGGCCGGGCGGCGCGGTATCGACATCGAGGGCCACGCGGTCGTGCTCTGGCAGCCCGGCATGGACCCCCAGCAGGTGGCCGGCCTCGCGTCCACCCGCACCTACCCGCTACACAGCTCGTTCCGCCCCGGCTACAACATGGCCGTCAACCTCGTCGCCAGGCTCGGCGCCGAGCCGGCCAGGCAGATCCTGGAGCAGTCGTTCGCGCAGTTCCAGGCCGACCGCTCGGTGGTCGGGCTGGCCCGCCGGATCGAGCGCAACGACGAGGCGCTCGCCGGCTACGCCGAGTCGATGACCTGCCACCTCGGGGACTTCGCCGAGTACGCCGCGCTGCGCAGGAAGATCGCCGACCGGGAGCGCTCGCTGGCGAGGCAGAACAGCAGCACCCGGCGGGCCGAGTCCGCCGCCGCGCTCACCACGCTGCAACGCGGCGACGTGATCGCGGTGCCCGGCGGCCGCCGCTCCGGGCTGGCCGTGGTGCTCGACCCCGGCGTGGAGCCGGACGGCGAGGCCCGCCCGCTCGTGCTGACCGAGGACCGCTGGGCGGGCCGGCTGTCGGTCACCGACTTCTCCTCGCCGGTGCAGGTGCTGGGCAGGCTGAAGCTGCCGAAGCGGGTGGAGCACCGGGTGCCCCGGGTGCGCCGCGACCTGGCGTCCAGCCTGCGCAACACCGGCATCGTGGCGCCGTCGCGGTCCCGCAGGCGCAGCGACGCGGCCGACGACGCCGAGCTCGCCGCGCTGCGCAGTGCGATGCGCGCGCACCCCTGCCACGGCTGCGCGGACCGCGAGGAGCACGCCCGCTGGGCCGAGCGGCACGCCAGGCTGGCCAGGGAGACCGATCAGCTGCGGCAGCGGGTGGCGGCCACCACGCACTCGCTGGCCCGCGCGTTCGACCGGATCAGGGCGCTGCTCACCGAGCGCGGCTATCTCGGCAGGGACGACGCGGTGACCGAGCACGGCACCATGCTGGCCAGGCTGTACAGCGAGTCCGACCTGCTGGCCGCCGAGTGCCTGCGGGCCGGCGCCTGGGACGGCCTGGACGCCGCCGAGCTCGCCGCCGTGGTGTCCGCGCTGGTCTTCGAGTCGCGCAGGGAGATCACCGGCGCGCCGCGGGTGCCGAGCGGCGCCGTCACCGATGCGCTGGCGGCCACCGTGCGGCTGTGGGCCGAGCTGGAGGACGACGAGCGGCGGCACCGCGTCGAGCGCACCCGCGAGCCGGACCTCGGCTTCGCCTGGCCGGTGTACCGCTGGGCCCGTGGCGAGTCGCTGACCGCCGTGCTCACCGCCGCCGAGCAGAACGGCCAGGACCTCTCCGCAGGCGACTTCGTCCGCTGGTGCCGGCAGGTGGTCGACCTGCTCGACCAGCTGCGCGTGGTGGCCAGGCCGGCGAGCCAGGTCCGGCGAGCGGCCGAACGGGCGATCACGGCTCTGCGTCGCGGCGTCGTGGCGTTGGGCACCTGACCCACCCTGTGGTTTGATCGCGGCCGTACCCACGCACCCGGCGGAGGCGCACATGTCCAGCCCGTACGGTCCCAGCGGCGGCGACCCGCAATGGGGTCAGCAGCAACCCGGACACGGGTCGGGTGAGCAGCCGTCCTACGGCGGGCAGCAGCCCTACGGCCAGCCGGGGCAGTACGGGCAGCCGAGCCAGCCCGGCCAACACGGCGGTGGCCAACACGGTGGTGGAGGGTACGGTGGCCAGCCGTACGGGCAGCCCGGCCAGTACGGCGGCCAGTACGGCGGGCAGTACGGCCAGCAGCCCTACGGGCAGCCCGGCCAGCCGGGGGGACAGTACGGCCAGCCGGGGCAGCAGTGGCAGTACCCGCAGCCTGGCGCCGGGTACCAGCGGCCAACGCCGCCACCGGCGAAGAAGCGCTCCGCGCTGCCGTGGATCCTGCTCGTGGTCGGCGTGCTGGTGATCGCCGGCGTGGTGGTCGGCGTGCTCGCGGCCACCGGCACGCTCGGCAAGACCACCTTCGACAACACGGCCGTGCAGAACGGCGTCAAGAAGATCCTCACCGAGGACTACAAGATCCAGAACGTGACGACCGTGACCTGCCCCGCTGGCCAGGAGGTCAAGGCCGGGCACACGTTCACCTGCACCGCGAACATCGACGGGCAGCCGCGCCAGATCACGATCAAGGTGAAGAACGACAACGGCGAGTACGAGGTCGGCCAGCCGACGTAACCCGCTCGCCACCGGCCGGCCGCGTCGAGCACGATGGGGACCGTGATCGACGTCAAAACGCTCGGCGATGACGAGTACCGCGCCGCGCACACGGTGTTCCGCGGCGCCATGCACCACCCACCGGCCGACGACGCCGGCTGGGAGCGCGTCAAGCCCAGCTTCCGGGCCGGGCGGGCGTTCGGCGCGTACGTCGGCGGCAACCTGGTCGGCACCACCATGTCCATGCACATGCCGATGACCGTGCCCGGCGGCGGCATGCTGCCGTCCGCCGCGGTGACCAGGGTCGGGGTGCGCGCGGACCACACCCGCCGCGGCGCGCTGACCGCGGTGATGCGCGAGCAGCTGACCGCGCTGGCCGCCGCCGGCGAGCCGCTCGCCTCGCTGCGCGCCTCCGAGTACGCGATCTACGGCCGGTTCGGCTATGGCGTCGCCAGCCGCGGCCGGCACGTCGAGATCGAACCCAAGCACGGCCGCTTCCATCCGCTGGCGCCCACCGGCGGCCAGGTGCGGCTGCTGGACCGCGGCGACTACGCGAAGGTCATCCCCGAGATCTACCGGCGCATCGGCCACCGGGCGGGCGCGCTGCAGCGGCCCGACGACTGGTGGGCGCTGACCTTCCACCGCCCCGGCGAGGACGAGCACGCCATCAGGGCCGTGGTGCACACCGGCCCGGACGGCGACGACGGGTTCGCGCTCTACCGCCCGGAGCGCAACGGCACCCGCGACGAACCGTGGGGCACCATGCTCGTGGTCGAGGACCTGCACGCCGGCAGCGCCCAGGCGACCGCCGGCCTGTGGCGGTTCCTGCTCGGCGTGGACGTCACGAACCTCGTCAAGGGCTGGCTGCGGCCGCTCGACGAGCCGCTCGAGCTGCTGTTCGCCGACCCGAGGAACTGCCGCACCAAGGAGATCGAGGACGAGGCGTGGCTGCGGGTGGTCGACGTGCCGGCCGCGCTGTCCGCGAGGTCGTGGGCCGGCTCCGACGCGGTGGTGCTCGGCGTGCGGGACACCATCCTGGCGGCCAACACCGGCTCGTACCGGATCACCCCGGACGGGGTGTCGGTGGTGGACGACCGGCCGCAGCTGGAGTGCGACGTCGCGGTGCTCGGCCGGCTCTACCTCGGCGCCGTGGCGCCGTCGACGCTCGCCGCGACCGGCTGGCTCACCGCGCCCGACCCGGCGGCGCTGCCGGCGGCGGACGCGCTGTTCGCCACCGGCGCCGTGCCCTGGTCCGGCACCTTCTTCTGACCCGCCCGCCGCGGCCGGCCCGCCGCGGGCTGCCGGGTGCTCAGCCGGCGGCGCGCTCGGCGAGGGCGGTGGTGAGGCGCTGGATGGCGCTGCCGATGCCCCAGCGCTCGGCGAGCGCGTCGAGCGCGTCGGGGTCCGCGGGGGAAGGCGCCAGCGCGTCGTCGCCGGAGATCTTCACGGGGGCGTCCACGGCGACCCGCACCACGCCCGGCGCCACCGCCAGGTAGTCGCTGGCCCCAGCCAGCTTGTGCCGGATGCTCGGCGCCAGCCGGGTGTCGCCCGGCTCGCCGACCGCAGCCAGCAGCTCGTCGAACGAGTCGAAGCGCGACACCACGGTCGCCGCGGTCTTCTCGCCGACACCGGCCACGCCGGGCAGCCCGTCCGACGGGTCGCCGCGCAGCACCGAGAGGTCGACGTACGCGGCGCCGGCGCGCTGCACCGGCAGCCCGTAGCGCTGCGCCAGCTCGGTCGGCCCGTACAGGGTGGCCTTGGCGAGTCCCCGGCCGGCATAGCGCACCCGCACCGGCGTCGGCTCGTCGCGCACCACCTGGAACAGGTCCCGGTCGCCCGACACCACCTCGACCGGGTCGGCCGCCTCGCGCGCGCACAGCGCGCCGATCACGTCGTCGGCCTCGTAGCCCTCGGCGCCGGCGCACGCGATGCCGAACCCGCGCAGCACGTCCAGGATGATCGGGATCTGCACCTCGAGCGCGTCCGGCACGATCTCCAGCTTGCCGTCCGGAGCCAGCCGGTGCGCCTTGTAGCCGGGCAGCGCCTGCACCCGGAAGGCCGGCCGCCAGTCCAGGTCCAGGCAGGCCACCAGCCGGGTGGGCCTGGACAGGCCGACGATGTAGGCGATCATGTCCGTGAAGCCACGCACCGCGTTGACCGGGGTGCCGTCCGGCGCTCGCACCGAGTCGGGCACGCCGAAGAACGCCCGGAAGTACAGGCTCGCCGAGTCAAGCAGTACCAGCATGCCAGGCAGCCTACGCACGTGCTGAACGGCGCGGTCGTAGGCTTCCACCATGATCTCCGCTCTCGCCGACCGGCTTGGCCGGGCAACGGCGGCCACGGTCGAATCCGAACTGGACGCGCTGCTCATCACGCCGAGCGCCGACCTGCGCTACCTGCTCGGCGTGCCAGCCGACCCGCACGCTTGCCTCAGCGAGCGGCTGACCTGCCTCGTGCTGCGCGGCAACGGCCGGCCCGTGCTCGTGGTGCCGCGGCTGGAGCGGCCGGGCTACGCGAACACCGGGCTCGACGAGCTCGGCGTGGAGGTGGCCGACTGGGTCGACGGCGAGGACCCGTACGCGCTGGTCGCCGGCCTGCTGCCGAGCTCGCCGGCCGCGATCGCGGTGGCCGACGTGATGCCGGCCGCGCACGTGCTCGGCCTGCGCGCCACGCTGCCCTCCGCCGAGCAGCGGCTCGCCGGCAAGGTGCTGCGCGAGCTGCGGATGCGCAAGGACGCCGCCGAGCTCGACGCGCTGCGCAAGGCCGGCGCGGCGATCGACCGGGTACACGCCAGGATGGCCGAGCTCGCCAAGCCGGGCCGCACCGAGGCCGAGGTGGGCGCCGCGATCGCGACCGCCATGCTGGAGGAGGGCCACACGGAGGCCTCGTTCATCGTCGTCGGCTCGGGCCCGAACGGGGCCAGCCCGCACCACGAGGTGTCCGACCGGGTGATCGAGCCCGGCGACGTGGTGGTGGTCGACATCGGCGGGCCGGTGCCGGAGGGCTACTACTCCGACAGCACCCGCACCTACTGCGTCGGCGGCGAGCCGAGCGCCGAGGTGCGCGACACCTACGCGGTGCTGCACGAGGCGCAGCGCGCCGCGGTGGCCGCCGTCCGCCCGGGGGTCAGCGCCGAGCAGGTGGACGCGACCGCGCGGCAGGTCATCGCCGACGCCGGCTTCGGCGAGTACTTCGTGCACCGCACCGGCCATGGCATCGGACTCGACGTGCACGAGGAGCCGTACATCGTGGCCGGCAACGGGCTGACTCTGGAGCCGGGCATGACGTTCAGCGTCGAACCGGGCATCTACCTGCCGGGCCGGTGGGGCGCCAGGATCGAGGACATCGTCGCGGTCACCGAGGACGGCTGCGAGTCGTTCAACCGAAGGCCACACGAGCTGGTGACGCTGTGAGTTCGGCGGCCGACCGCAGTGGCCTCGCCGAACTCGACCAGGCCATCGTGCGCGAGTTGGCCGCGGACGGCCGGTGCAGCTTCACCGACCTCGCCGAGCGCGTCGGCCTGTCGGTGTCCGCGGTGCACCAGCGGGTGCGCCGGCTGGAACAGCGCGGGGTGGTTCGCGGGTACGCGGCGCGCCTGGACGGCGAGCAGATCGGGCTGCCGCTGACCGCGTTCGTGTCGCTCACGCCCATCGACCCCGCGGCGCCGGACGACTACCCGCGGCGCATCGAGCACCTGGCGGCCGTCGAGGCGTGCTATTCGGTGGCCGGCGACGAGTCGTACATCCTCAAGGTGCGGGTGGCCACCCCTACTGCGCTGGAGGAGCTGCTGCGCCAGATCCGCGAGGCGGCGCACGTCTCCACCAGGACCACGGTGGTGCTGTCCACGCCTTACGAGGACCGGCCGCCGGCGGTGTGAGCCGTGCGGATCAGGCTCGCCCGGGACGAGGACTGGCCACGAACCTGGCCGCTGTGGCACCGCGTGGTGGCCGCCGGCGACACCTACGCGTGGCTGCCGGACACCGACGAGCCGACCGCGCGGACGCTGTGGATGCTCCCCGCGCCGGCGGTGGTCTACGTCGCCGAGTCCGACGCCGGCGAGGTCGTCGGCACCGCGGTGCTCAAGCCCAACCAGCAGGGGCTCGGCGACCACGTGGCGAACGCCTCCTTCATGGTCGACCCGGCACACGCCGGCCGGGGCATCGGCCGGCGGCTCGGCGAGCACGTGCTGGCCGAGGCCGCCGAGCGCGGCTACCGCGCCATGCAGTTCAACTCCGTCGTGGAGACGAACACCGCGGCGGTGCGGCTGTGGACCTCGCTCGGCTTCCGGACGCTCGCCACCGTGCCGGCCGCCTTCCGGCACGCCACCCTCGGCCTGGTCGGCGTGCACGTCATGTACCGCGAGCTGCCCTCAGGGTGATCCCTGAGGCGGGCGGCGGCGGAAGGGGGCAGTGTGGAGGCATAGGCACCGACCCAGATGGAGGAGACGTGGCCAGCACGCTGACCAGACCCGCCGACCGAGCCGTGATCGCCGGCGTGTGCGCCGGCCTGGCCGACCGCTTCGGCATGAAGCCCAACACGGTGCGGCTGCTGTTCGTACTGTCCTGCCTGCTGCCGGGACCGCAGTTCGTGGTCTACCTCGTGCTCTGGGTGATCATGCCCAAGCGCGAGGGATTCGCCGCCTGATCAGCCCGGCGGCAGCGTCACCGTGACCACCAGCCCGCCGCCGTCGCGCGGCGCGGCGGTGGCGTCGCCGCCGTGCGCCCTGGCCACCGCGCGCGATCGACAGCCCGAGCCCGACGCCCGCCGCGGCATCCGGCTGCTGCGCGGCAAGCCGGCCGTTCAACGACGACGTCCCCAAGTCCTACCGGCTCGACCTGGTCTCCAGCACCTCGTTCAGCAACGGGACCGTCGGGCTGCAGTACCGCCGGCACCGCTAGCCCAGCGGCCCGCCGGTCCGCCGGTCCGCAAAGGTGGCCCAACTTAACCAACCAGCGATACTGGCGGCATCGCCGCGATCGACAGCGGCGAGTAGGCACCGAGAACCAACCTCAAAGCCCACCACTCCACGGGACATTGCCAACGGTGATGACTGAACAGTCATCAAGTTCCAGAACAACTACCGCCCGGGACGCCCGGTGCCGGCGGAACCATCTTCGGCGGACGTAGCGGCCCTCGTGGCCGGAACACGGCGCCGAGGATCGTCATGCGCCGGATTGTGCCGTGCGGTGCTCAGGCCGCGGCGGCCTGCTCCGACCACCAGCGCTGGCCGCCCTCTGGGAGGGAGCCGATCGGGTCGTAGTAGGGGTATCGGCGGCTCAGCGCGTCGGCGTCGCTCAGCTCGATGCCGGTGCGGTAGTTCTTCGTCCAGTACGAGATGCCGCGCTCGCGGTCGTACTCGCTGAGCTGGTGCACCCACCGCTTGCCGACGTACGGCACGTCGCACACGATGCGCGGCGTGGCGTAGCCGGGCAGGTAGCCCATGATCGCGTGCTGCAGCTCCTGGGCCTCCCACACCGCGAGCCGCCAGTGCTCCGCGTTGGGGATCATGTCGCACATGTAGAAGTAGTACGGCAGGATGTTCGCCTCGCCCTGCAGCGCGAAGCACAGGTTCAGCAGCGCCTCGGGGGTGGCGTTCACGCCCCGCATGAGCACGCCCTGGTTGCGCACGTCCCGCACCCCGACCTCGAGCGCGGTGTGCGCCGCCTCGGCGACCAGCGGGGTTACCGACTGGGCGTGGTTGACGTGGGTGTGGATGGCCAGGTTGACGCCCCGGCGGTGCGCGGTGCGGGCCACTCGCTCCATGCCCTCGACGACCTTCGGCTGCAGCCAGTGCTGCGGCAACCCGGCCAGCGCCTTGGTGGCCAGCCGGATGTCGCGCACCGTGTCGATGTCCAGCAGCCGCATGAGGAACGACTCCAGCTGCGGCCACGGGACGTTGGCCACGTCGCCGCCGGAGACCACCACGTCGCGCACGCCCGGCGCCTGCTTCAGATAGTCGATCATGGCTTGCTGCCGGTCGACCGGCTTGAGCAGCAGCTTCTGCTTGTCCACTGCCGGCGTGGAGTTGCCGACGAGGTCCATCCGCGTGCAGTGCCCGCAGTACTGCGGGCAGGTCGACACCAGCTCGGCAAGCACCTTGGTCGGGTAGCGGTGGGTAAGGCCCTCGACCACCCACATCTCGGCCTCGTGCAGCGAGTCCCGGCTGGAGTGCGGGTGGCTGGGCCATGCGGGATCGCGGTCGGAGCGCACCGGGAGCATGTAGCGGCGGATGGGGTCGGCGTAGAACGCTTCGGTGAACGACGATCCGTTGACGGCGCCCTCGTCGGGGACCATGGTGTTGAGCATCTGGGGCGGCAGCAGCATCGACATCGTGGCGGTCTGCGCCTGGTCCGCGGCCAGGTCGTCGTAGAACCTCTCGTCGAGGAGGTCGCCGAGCACGGCGCGCAACTGCTTGGCGTTCTTCACGCAGTGCACCCGCTGCCACTGGGCGTCGCGCCACTGCGCGTCGGTGACGTGGCTCCATCCGGGGTATCGCCGCCAGTCGGGCTCGACCAGTGGTTGCCGCCGGTACTCGTACGGCTGCTGCAGCGACTGCTGGATCGCGTCACTGACGCTGCTCGACACGCCGGCCTGCGTACGCATCGCAGTCATGACACCTCCAGGCTGTTCCGGGTTATGGAGAAGGATATACTGTCACATGCCTATTTGAACGGAAATCTTACGGGAGGAGCCGTGTCGTGCAGCACTCGTCGCCCTATGGACTGCATCGCGTGCTCGAAGCCGAGCCCGGGGTGCCCGGCGCGGTGCTGCCGCAGCAGGCCTGGCGACTCGACCCGGAGCCCGTCCCGTGGCCGGACGAGGTGGTCGTCGACGTCGAACGGCTGAACCTGGACGCGGCGTCCTTCCGCCAGTTGAGGTCCGCGCACGGCTCCGACGCGCACGCGCTGCGGGCCGCGGTCCTGGAGATCGTCGAGACCCGCGGCAAGATGCAGAACCCGGTGACCGGCTCCGGTGGCATGCTGCTCGGCACCGTGCGCGCGGTCGGCGCCGAGTCCCCACTCGGGCTGCACGCCGG
>Ga0299913_10006420_pt1 | contig 10192 bp, 9 predicted proteins | sample RVTome_9_FD_201360 | JGI IMG/M metagenome (GOLD analysis project Ga0299913, IMG submission 201360) | Soil microbial communities from uranium-contaminated site in the Upper Colorado River Basin, Wyoming, United States - RVT155D38 (version 2) ... | reverse complement strand
CGCGACTACATCACGCACTTCGCGCAGCTCGACCTGGGCACCTCCATCCGCACCTCGCAGCCCGTCCGCGGTGAGCTGAACGACCGGCTTCCCGCCACCCTGGAGCTGGGGTTGACCGCGCTCCTGATCGCCGTCGTGCTGGGCGTCGGTCTCGGCGTGACGGCCGCCGTGCACCGGCACCGGCTCGGTGACCGGCTGGTGCTGGTGTTCGTCGTTCTCTCCTCCGCGACCGCTGTCTTCTGGATCGCACTCGTGGCGATCTCGACCCTCGTGAACAAGTGGGGCATCTTCAACAGTCCGACCGGGCGGCTACCTCGCGGCTTCGACGCACCCGACCATGTGACCGGCTTCTACACCATCGATGCGCTCGTCGCGGGCGACCCCGCGACGGCAGGCGCGGCGCTACGGACGCTGTTGCTCCCGGCCCTGCTTCTCGGCGTCCTGGCGTCACCTTCGATCGTCAAGATCGTCCGCTCGGCGACGATCCGGGCGCTCGAGTCCGACTTCGCCCGCACCTCGCGGTCCTTCGGGTACTCCTCGAGGTCGATCCTGTTCCAGGACGGGCTCCGCAACTCGTTGCTGCCCGTGATCACCAACGTCGGCCTGGTCGCCGGCTTCGTCCTCGCCGGCGGTGACGTGATCATCGAGCAGCTCTTCGCGTGGCCGGGCATCGGTGGGTACGCCTACCAGTCGCTGCAGGAGAACGACCTGTTCGCGCTCCGCGGCTACGTGATCTTCATCGGCATCGGCTACGTGCTGATCAACACGGCGCTGGAGTTCATCTACGGCTGGGTCGACCCGCGAGTGAACCTGGCGAGTGGTGGCTGAGCATGGCCGCCGTCAACACGACCACGATGCTGCGCGGCAACGTCGCTGCCAGGCTCCGGATCGGAAACCCGGTCGCCGTCTTCGCCTTCGGGCTGCTCGGAGTGATACTCGCCCTCGGCATCGTGGTGCCGTGGGTCGCGGGCAGCGGCGACGTCGCGCAGCAGAACCCCAGTCTCCTCGGCCCGTCCCTCGACCATCCCTTCGGCACGGACCGGTACGGGAGAGATGTGTTCCTGAGGTGCATGGCCGCCGCCCGGATCGACATCGCGCTGGCTCTGTCGGTCGCGGTGGCGGTGCTGCTGATCGGGTCCGTGATCGGGGTGCTCAGTGCCACGTTCGGCCGCGCCGTCGACGCGGTCGTCATGCGTGCCACCGACATCCTGCTTGCCTTCCCGGGTGTCGTCCTGGCGCTGATCATCACCGCGTCCCTCGGCAAGAACCCGTGGTACGCCGCGATCGCCGTCGTCCTCGCGTTCGTGCCGCTTCTGGTGAGACTGTCGCGGTCGAAGGCTCTCGAGGTGCGCGCCGCGGACTACATCGCGGCCGCTCGGCTGAGCGGGGCGAGCACCTGGCAGGTCGCCCTCCAGCACGTGCTGCCGAACTCGTTCAAGTACCCGTTCGTGCAGTCCACGCTCGTCGCGTCCTGGGCGATCCTCGACTTCGCCGCACTGTCGTTCCTCGGGGTCGGCGTGCAGCCTCCCGACGCGGAGTGGGGCGCGATGATCGCCGAGGGCGTCGGCGACAACCTCCTGGGGAACTGGTGGCCCTCGTTCTTCCCGGGGCTGATGATCCTGCTCACCGCGGGTTCGTTCCAGGTCATCGGCGACTGGCTCGACCGGAGGCTGCGATGACCCTGCTGAGCGTCGAGGGCCTGTGCATAGAGACCGCGGCCGGCGTACCGCTTGTCCGGGACCTCTCACTCGAGGTGATGCCCGGCGAGGTGGTGGGCATCGTGGGTGAGTCGGGCTCGGGAAAGACGATGACCGCGCTCTCGTTGCTCGGGCTGCTGCCGGACGGGGTAAGGGTGTCCGATGGGGAGGCCACACTCGACGGCCACACGTTCCTGAGCGACGCGAGCTTCCGCGGCCGCCCCAACGCCACGATGATCTTCCAGAACCCGACCGCGGCCCTGAACCCGACGATGCGGATCGGGGCGCAGCTGGTGCGGTTGCTCCGGTTCCTCGAGCGGGGCGTCGAGACCGGCACCGGCCGGCGGGGCCGCCGCTCGCAGGCGATCGACCTCCTGGGCTCGGTCGGCATCAACGACCCGCAGATGGTGCTGGGTCGCTACCCGCACCAGCTCTCGGGCGGGATGAACCAGCGGGTCATGATCGCGATGGCGATCGCCGCCCGGCCGAGCCTCCTGATCGCGGACGAGCCCACGACCGGGCTCGACGTCACGGTGCAGGCACAGATCCTCGAGCTGATCCGCGCAACAGTCGCCGAGCACGGCATCGGCGTGGTCTTCGTCTCGCACGACATGGGCGTGATCGCCCAGATGTGCCAGCGAGTGGCGGTGATGTACGACGGCGAGGTCCGGGAGTTCGCCGGGGTGGACGACGTCTTCCACCGGCCGCGCGACGGCTACACCCGTGAGCTGCTGTCGTCCGCGAGCGAGCAACTGCTGACGGAGGAGGTGGGCGGTGGAGCTCGCGCTGAATGACATCGAGGTCGTCTACGGGCGGCGACGGCGCCGCAACCACGCCGTGCGTGGGGTGAGCATCTCCGTGCGCCGCGGCGAGACGCTCGCCGTCGTCGGTGAGTCGGGGAGCGGCAAGACGACGATCGCGAAGGTTGCGGCGGGCCTGCAGAAGGCGACGGCCGGCACGCTGACCTGGCATCGGGGTGACGCGGTCGAGGCGAACGGGCGCCCCTCGGGGCAGCGCGTCCAGATGGTCTTCCAGCACCCGGTGCAGTCGCTGGACCCGACCTGGAGGATCCGCAAGAGCGTCCTCGAACCGCTGCGGCACCAGGGGGTTCCCCACGAGGAGGCGAACCGGAGGGTCCGCGAGCTGATCGCCGAGGTGGGTCTGGACCCGGAGGTGCTCGATCGCTACCCGCGGGAGGTCTCCGGTGGGCAGGCCCAACGCGTCGCCGTGGCCCGCGCGCTGGTCTCCCGTCCGGAGATCGTCATCCTCGACGAGCCGACCGCCAGCCTCGACCAGACAGTGCGTGGCCGCATCCTGACCCTGCTCGCGGAGCTGCAGCAGCACACCGGCGTCGGGTACCTGATGATCACTCACGACATCTCGAGCGTCCGGCGGCTGGCCACCCGGATCGCGGTGATGTACCGAGGGGTGATCGTCGAAAGCGGGCCTCGCGCCGCCGTGCTCGAGGATCCGCGCCATCCCTACACCCGGGCGTTGATCGCGGCCGTTCCGGTGGCCGACCCGAGGATCGCCTGGGACGGGGTCATCGAGCTGCCCCGCAACCCGGACGGGACACTCGCGATCCCCTCGTGCCCGGTCCCCGGGGAGTGCCGTGAGCACGGGCCAGGACTGCACGAGATCGACCCCGACCACCTTGCCGCTTGCTCGAGCTGAACCTCACTAGAAAGCAGCCACCGTGATCGACCTGATCGACCTCCGCCGGAGGCTCCACCGGACCCCGGAGCTCGCCCTGCACCTGCCGAAGACCCGGCAGGTGCTGCTGGACGCGCTCGCGCCGCTCGGCCTCGAGGTGCACACAAGTGAGAGCTGCTCCTCGCTCGCGGTCGTGATTCCCGGTGCCGGCCCCGGCCCCACCGTCCTCCTCCGCGCGGACATGGACGGGCTGCCGGTCGTCGAGGAGTCGGAGGAGGAGTTCTCCTCGACCAACGGGAGCATGCACGCCTGCGGGCACGATCTGCACATGGCGGGCTTGGTCGGCGCAGTCCACGAGCTGCACCGGCGGCGGGACGAGTACCGCGGTGACGTCCTGGCCGTTTTCCAACCGGGGGAGGAGGGCGCGGGCGGGGCGGAGCTGATGATCAGCGAGAAGACGCACCTGATCACCGGTCAGAAGCCGGTCGCCTCGTACGGCGTGCACGTGCTGTCGTACGTCGAGGCGGGGATGTTCTACTGCCGCGAAGGGGAGGTGATGGGGGCCGCGATCCTGTTCGAGCTCGAGCTGCTCGGTCGCGGTGGACATGCGGCGCGGCCCCACATGGCTCTCGACCCGGTCTCCACAGCGGCACTGGTGGTGCAGGCGATCCAGACCTTCGTCGCCCAGAACAGCTCGCCGGCCGACCCGATCGTCGTCACCGTCGGATCGCTCACGGCCGGGACCGTGGCCAACGTGATTCCCAGCCGGGCCCTGCTCAAGGTCAGCCTGCGCACGACGAGCCACCAGAAGGCGCGCCGTTCGTACGCGAAGATCCGCGGGATCGCCTCGGCCATCGCCGAGGCCTTCGGGCTGAGGCTGCGCGCCCAGGTCGGGCCGGATCTCGGTCCGACCGTCACCGACGCCGAGGGGGCAGTTCTCGTGCATACCACCGCGAGAGAGCTCTTCGGCGCCGACCGGTACCGCGAGCTGGCCGTCCCGGAGATGATCTCGGAGGACTTCTCGCTCTTCCTCGAGGAGACCGGTGGCGCGTTCGTCCTGGTCGGCGCCGCGATGCCCGGCGACCCCCAGCGGCTGCCCACCAACCACTCGCCCGACGCGCGATTCGACGACTCGGTTGTGCCTGATGTCACTAGCCTGTTGACGGAGCTGGCCATCAGGCAGCTGAACTCGGCAACGAACGGGACGACACGGTGAGGGCGGACTCGAAGTCAGGCAGGTCTTCCACCAAGGGGCCGGGGAAGAAGGCGGCAAGACCCGCCTCCAAGTCGCCGGCCAAGAGTGCCGACAAGATGCCGGCGCGTGCCCACCTGGACAACCCGAAGGCCGAGGAGATGCTCGGCCAGATCATCGAGATCGTGCGCCGCCAGGGTCTGGCCGGCTTCTCCCTCGACAACCTGGCGCCCGAGCTCGGCACCAGCAGCCGGATGCTCGTCTACTACTTCGGCAGCAAGGACGAGCTGCTGGGCCGGATCGTCTATACCCTGCGCGACGTGCACGTCACGCAGCTGGAAAGCGAGCCGGTCGGCACGATCACCGAGGCGATCGACCGGTGGTGGAACCACTACGTGGCCAACCCGACGGACATGCAGTTCTTCTTCCACCTCACGTCCCGCAGCTTCGAGGAACCTGAGAAGTTTCAGGAGTTCTCGAGCACGGCTGTCGAGCTGTGGTCGGCGTACTTCCACCGCAGCCTGAAGGGTCACGTCCGGAACGACGAAGAGGCCAAGGCGATCTCACGACTGGTACTGGCCACGGTGCGAGGTCTCCAGGGCGACCTGCTCATCTCCGCCGACAAGGCCCAGGTGGAGCGGTCGCTCGAGGTCTTCAAGGAGCTCCTTCAGGAGCATCTCGACGCCGTGGCGAAGCCGGCGCGTCGCTCGTCTCGCCGCGCCGGCTGACCGCGAGGGGTCAGTCGCACTCCACCTGCATGTTGATGTCGTCGCCGAGGGCGATGGCGATCTGGGCGACCCGCAGGTGGTCGTGAAGTCGCTTGGTCACGTAGCCCACGGCGTGGTCGTGCCGGAAGGACCACCAGGCCGCGGAGCCCCCTAGTCCGCCCAGCCCGACGAAGTTCGGGGTCCGGAGCGGTCCCAGAGTCCAGTCGACGGAGATGCCGGCGGTCCGGTCGGGCCCGCATGCCTGCGACGCGAGGAACTCAGTGTGCAGCTCCTCGCCGAGCAGCGTGCGGACGGGGCCCTCGGGGCTGGTCAGCCCGCTGTAGAAGGACCCGAGTGCCGTGGCCGAGGTGTGCAGGTTGATCGCCCCGAAGACCGACTGCCGCCAGGCCCGGGTGTTGAGCCGTTCGGGGTCCAGAAGCCCCGCCGGCCGCCGGAGCACGCCGTCGTACGACGGGCAGACCTCGGCGACGAACTGAGCTGCCCCTCCCGGCAGCTGGTACTCGAGGTCGGCCACCCGCGCGAGCTCGGCGTCGGGGACTCCGAACCAGCCGTCCATGTCCAGCACTGGGCGGACGTCCTCGGCGTAGATCTCGCCGAGTGATCGGTCGGTCGCGGCGCGCAGGACCCCGTCGATGAGGTGGCCGTAGGTCACCGCGTGCTCGGCGGTGGTGGTGCCCGGCTCGTGCAGCGGCGTGGCCTCGGCGAGCGAGCGGCGCAGGCCCTCGTCGTCCAGGAGGTCGATGTCTGCCGCCTCGGGCGGGAACGCCGGCAGTCCCGCCCGATGGGTGAGCACCTGGCGCAGGGTCGTGTCCTGCTTGCCGTTGGCGGCGTACTCCTTCCAGTACCGCGCCACGGGCTCGTCGAGCCCGAGCCCGCCCGCCGCCACCGCGGTGAGCGCGGTCAGTGAGGCGAACGGCTTCGAGGTGGAGTACGTGTGCACCAGCGTGTCGGCCGTCCAGGGCTTCGTGCCGGCGGCGTCAACCCATCCGCCGGCGAGCCCGACGACCTCCACGCCGTCCTTCCAGACGGAGAGCGCCGCCCCGGTCTCGGCCCCGCTCTCGACCGATCCAGCGAACACGTCGCGGATCTGCTCGTAGTCGGGTTCGGCGAAACCACTGACGGTCATGGACAGCCCCTCTGGTGCATGTAATCGAATTACAATAGCCTGCCTTCTGGGGTTGAGCATCGTCAAGCCCCACGGCAGGAGAACTGAGTCGGCCGCGCCGCGCCGACGCGGAACAGGAGGAGGAAGACGTGCTCAGGCTGACGACGGTCGACACTTCGCGAGGCAACACCGTGGATGTCGCCACCATCGCCGCAGATGGCGGGGCAGCGGGCCCGCCGGTGCTTTTGCTCCACCCGATCAACATGCGCAAGGAGTGCTGGCTCGGCCTGCTGCCGGTGCTGGCTGCCGACCGCCCCTGCATCCTGGTGGACCTGGCCGGGCACGGCGACTCCAGCGACGAGGCCGACTTCTCCCTCCACGGATGGGTGACGGACTGTCTACAGGTGGTCGAGCGCCTCGGGCTCGGAGTCCTGCACGTGATGGGTGGTTCGCTGGGAGGCGCCATCGGCCTCGGGGTTGCGGCCGGGCTGCCCGGCCAGGTCCTGTCGGTGACGGGACTCGGGAGCGCGATCGCGCCGCACCCCGACCCCGGCGTCGAGCCGCCCGCTCCTGCGGACGACGCTGCCGCGGAGGGGCTGTTCGACGGCCTGGCGCGCGAAGCGGTGGCACCCGGAGCCGACGAGGCCATCGTCTGGACGGTTCGCAGGCTCACCAACCGGCACGGAGCCGACGTCGTGACCGGGATCCTCCGGGCGGCGTACGCCGCGGACGCCACGCCGTGGCTGACCGATGTTCGCTGCCCAGCCCTGTGGCTGACCGGCGAGCACGACGTGACCATCTCCATCGAGACAGGCGAGTCGATCGCCGAGCGGCTGCACGGTCGCCACGTCACACTTCCCGGCGTCGGGCACCTGCCGATGATCGAGGACGCCGGCGCCGTGCTCGAGCACGTCGTCCCGCACCTGCGATCTGCCGACGCTCTCGTGGCGCACTCGGAGTCTGGAATCAGCCGACCGCAGCGCCGAACCACCGAGGCAGCTGGTTGACCAGATCCTGCTGATCCTCACCGACCCAGGCCACGTGGCCGTCCGGCCGCAGCAGCACGGCGGGCACGTCGAGCTCCTCGCAGACGTCGGCTACGTGGTCGACCCGATCCGCCCACCCCGCCACCGAGAGCCGGCCGGTCTGGTCGAGCAGCAGTCCGCGGCCGCCGTGCGTCAGCTCGTAGAGGCGCCCCCGCGTCAGCCGGACGTCCCGCAACCGTCGGCCGAGCAGCTCGTGGCCCTCCCCGAAGTCGTAGCGGATCCCGATCCCGGAGAACTTCTCGATCAGGTACCGATTGACGTCCTCGAAGTCCATCAGCTCCGCTACCAGCCGGCGCACCGCCTGGGGGCCTGGCTCGAGGGACAGCAGCTCGCCCTGCGCGCGGGTGAGATCCAGGACGTCGGCGGCCACCGGGTGCCGCTCGGTGTGGTAGCTGTCCAGCAGCCCCTGCGGCGCCCAGCCGTCGACCGTGGCGGCCAGCTTCCAGCCGAGGTTGAAGGCGTCCTGGATGCCGAGGTTGAGGCCCTGTCCGCCGAGCGGCGGGTGGATGTGCGCCGCGTCGCCGGCCAGCAGCACCCGGTCGGTTCGGTAGCGCTCGGCCAGCCGGGTGGCGTCGCCGAAACGGGAGATGAAGCGGGGTGAGTGCACGCCGAGGTCGGTGCCGGCGATCGCCCGCAGCCGCTGCCTGAACTCCTCGAAGGTCGGCGGGACGTTGCGGCCCTCGGCCACCTCCTCGGTTCGCACGACGAAGCGGTACGTCCCCTCGTCGTAGGGGTGGGGGCCGAACTGCAGCTGGGGCTTGGGGGCCTCGGCCGCCACGGCCTTCAGCGTCTCCTCCGGCGCGGTCACCTCCATCTCGCCCAGCAGCCACTCCACTCTGGCCGGCTCGCCGGGGAAGGCCACCCCCAGCAGCTTGCGCACCGTGCTGCGGCCGCCGTCGCAGCCGACGAGGTAGCGCGAGCGCAGTCGCGTGCCGTCGGCCAGCTCGGCGTCCACCCCCTGCTCGTCCTGGCTCAGCCCGACCAGCTCGCAGCCGCGCCGGACCTCGGTGCCGAGCTCGTCAGCTCTTTCGGCCAGCAGGCGATCGGTGGTGGTCTGCGGGATGCCGAGGATGTAGGGATGTGCCGTGTCCAGCCCTTCCGGCTGCGGCTTGGGGATGCCGGCGAAGAACCCACCGAGCGGGTACTGCCGGCCGTGCGCGAGGAACCGCTCCAGCAGACCGCGCTGGTCCATCACCTCGATACTGCGCACGTGCAGGCCCAGCGCCCGGACCTGCCCGGTCGGCGTCTCGTCCCTCTCCAGCACGAGCACGCGCGCCCCGTGAAGCCGCAGCTCACTGGCCAGCATCAAGCCGGTCGCGCCGCCGCCGGCAATGATCACGTCGAACATGAACCATCCAATCCCCGAGTTTGGCTGGAGATTCTGCGGCACCACCCGGGCCTTGCCGCAAGGCCCCCGGTGCGCTATACGTTGGGAGTGGCAGGGAGATGCACTCTCCCTGCCGCTGTGCGTCCGGCGGACGAACGAGTTCCTGTCGAAGCGCGTGGCGTGTCGGCCGGAGGCCCGGCCGCGTCGAGTGGTCAGGCGCGCTGCCTAGATGACTCCCTCACGACGCGGCTCCCTTTGACGGTGGCCGGTTCGGGCTCAGTTGCCGATGTGGCCGAGCCTTCGGCTGATCTGCTCGCCTGCATCCTTGACGCTGGGGACCAGCTCTTCCATCCGGTCGAGGGTGAAGCGGTAGGACGGCCCGGAGGCGCTGAGTGCCGCCACGACCGAGCCCTGGGCGTCGCGTACGGGCACGGCGATCGCGTTGAGGCCTTCCTCGTACTCGCCCTCGGTCGTCGCATAGCCCCGGTCGACGATGGCCTCCAGCTCTCGGCCGAGCTCGCCGGCAGTGGTGATGGTCCTCTCCGTGAAAGTGACCAGTTTCGTGGCCTTCATGAGACGGGCGCGCTCGCCGGCGGCGACATGGGCCATCAGGACCTTGCCGCTGGAAGTCGCGTGTAGCGGAGTCTGCCGGCCGACCCAGTTCTGGGCGCTGACAGAAGCCGGGCCCAGTGCCTGGTCGACGTTGACGGCGTGGTGCTCGTTGAGCACCGCGATGTTCACCGTCTCACCGATGTCGTTGCTGAGGCGCATGGCGACCGGCCGCGCTTGAGAGGTGATGTCCATCCGAGCCGACACGGCCCCAGCGAGCCGCACCAGGCCGAATCCGAGGCGGTACTTGCCTCGGTCCTCGGTCTGGTCCACCAGGCCACGGGACTCCAGAGCTCCGAGCAGACGAAAGATCGTGGACTTGTGCACGTCGAGCTCGACGGCGAGCTCGGTGACGCCGCCCTCGCCCCACTGGGCGAGCACTTCCAGCAGGTTCAACGCCCGCTCGACCGAATGCAGGCTGCTGCCGCCTGACTTCTCCCCGGTGGCCATGTTGTTGCTCACCGTGGAACCCAATGCTCAGAGTGCATGCAATGGAGGGTAGACGACCGTGCCGACTCCTTAGGAATCCGGGGAAGGCCTCGCGTTCATGCGTCGTGGATCTGTTCGCAATTTTCTGCTCGGACCTCTTGACGACGCCGTCTTCGATCTGCGTAATGTTGCGCGTAGCGCGACTATATGCGGAGAGCGCAACAGGAGGACGAGATGGCCGGACCGCGGATCGTGATCATCGGAGCGGGCGTTGTGGGCTCCGCTTTGGCCGACGAGCTCTCCGTCCGGGGCTGGACCGACATCACCGTCGTGGACCAGGGAGACCTGCCGGCCACTGGCGGCTCCTCGTCCCACGCTCCCGGATTGGTCTTCCAGACGAACGGCT
>Ga0299913_10006419_pt1 | contig 10192 bp, 8 predicted proteins | sample RVTome_9_FD_201360 | JGI IMG/M metagenome (GOLD analysis project Ga0299913, IMG submission 201360) | Soil microbial communities from uranium-contaminated site in the Upper Colorado River Basin, Wyoming, United States - RVT155D38 (version 2) ... | reverse complement strand
GCGCGGCGCCGCTCCTACGAGCTGATCGCCGAGGCGTTCGGGCTGAGCGCGCCGGCCGCACGGGCGGCATGACGGCGGTCTGGACGATCGGCTACGAGCGGCTGCTGCCGCCCGAGCTGGTCGCCGAGCTCGAGGCCGCCGGGATCGAGCGCCTGATCGACGTCCGCTTCCGCCCCCAGTCGCGCCGCCCCGGGATGTCCAAGACCCGCCTCGGCGAGCTGCTCGCCGACCACGGGATCGCGTACGAGCACCGCAAGTCGCTCGGCACCCCGCCCGACATCCGCTGGCTGTTCAAGCACGGCCGCGCCGCCGACGGCGCGCCGGCCTTCCGCGAGCACGTCGAGCGCACCGCGGCGCGCGAGCTCGACGACCTGGCCGCCGAGCTCGACCACGGCCCGCGCACCGCGCTGCTGTGCCTGGAGGCCGACCCGGCGGTCTGCCACCGGCGCGTGGTCGCCGAGGCCCTGCGCGCCCGGCGCCCGGACCTGCGCGTGGTCGACCTCTAGCATCGGGCCGGTGGAGGAGGCTCGTCAGCACTATGGCGTGACGCTCGCCCTGCTGACGGTCGCCGGCATCTCGTTCGCGGTCATGCAGACGCTGGTGGTCCCGGCGCTGCCGTTCTTCCAGCGCGAGTTCGAGACGACCGCGGCATGGGCGACGTGGATCGCCACCGGCTTCCTGCTCAGCTCCTCGGTGCTGACGCCGATCCTCGGCAAGCTCGGCGACGCCTACGGCAAGAAGCGCCTGCTGGTCATCTCGCTCGGGATCTTCGGGCTGGCGTCGCTCGGCGCCGCGGCGGCCTGGAGCCTCGAGTCGCTGATCTTCTTCCGCGTCGTCCAGGGCTCCGGCGCCGCCGTGTTCCCGCTCTCGTTCGGGATCATCCGCGACGAGTTCCCGCCCGAGAAGGTCGGACTCGGCATCGGCACGGTCAGCTCCGTGTTCGGCGTCGGCGGGGGCGTCGGGCTCGTGCTCAGCGGGGTGATCATCGAGCACCTGACCTGGCACTGGCTGTTCTTGATCGGCGCCGTGCCGGTCCTGGCCTCGACCGTGCTGCTCGCGCTGTTCGTGCCCGAGTCGCCGGTCAAGTTCCCGACCCGGCCCGACTACCTCGGCGCCCTCACGCTCTCGCTCGCGCTCGGGTCGCTGCTGGTGGCGATCAGCGAGGGCACGAACTGGGGCTGGACGTCGGCCGGCGTGCTCGGCCTGCTCGGCTTCGCCGCGGTCATGTTCACGCTCTGGACGTCGATCGAGCACCGCGTGCCCGAGCCGATGGTGGACCTGCGCACGTTCGCCCGCCGCGAGATGGCCGCCACCAACGTCACGACCCTGTTGATGGGCTTCTCGATGTTCTCGACCTTCATCCTGCTGCCGAACTTCGTCCAGATCCCGCTCGGCCTGCCGCCCGACCTCGCCGCGCGCGTCGACTACGGATTCGGCGCCTCGCCGATCGAGGTCGGGCTGTTCTTCGTCCCGTCCTCGATCGCCATGATGGTCGCCGGGCCGCTGGCCGGCGCGCTCGGCACGAAGATCGGCAACGCCGTGACCCTGCGGATCGGGATCGGCTTCCTGGTGCTCTCGCTCACCCTGCTCGCGTCCGTGCACGACGCTCCCTGGACCATCTACGCGTGGATGGTGTTCATGGGCATCGGGCTGGCGTTCAGCTTCGCGTCGCTCGGCACGCTGGTGATCGAGAACTCGCCGCCGGGCGAGACCGGGATCGCGAGCGGCATGAACACGATCATGCGGACGATCGGGGCCGCGCTCGGCTCGCAGGTGGCGGCCGCGATCATCTCCGCCAACACGATCGCCGGCACCGAGATCCCGCTCGAGCGCGGCTTCACGCTCGCGTTCGCGATCAGCGCCGCCGGGGCGCTGGTCGCGCTGCTCCCGACCTTCCTGCTCGCGCGCCGCCCGGCGCCGCGACCGCTGCCGGAGGCGGTCTGAAGCGCAGCGCCGGCATCCTGCTGCACCGCGAGCGCGACGGCGCGCGCGAGGTGCTGCTCGTGCACCCCGGCGGCCCGTTCTGGGCGAAGAAGGACGCCGGCGCGTGGTCGATCCCGAAGGGCGAGTACGGCGACGGCGAGGACCCGCGCGCGTGCGCCGCGCGCGAGTTCGAGGAGGAGCTGGGCTCGCCGTTGCCGGCCGGAGCGGAGCTGGTCGAGCTCGGCACCGTCAAGCTGCGCAGCGGCAAGCGGATCACGGGGTTCGCGGTGGCCGGCGACCTCGACGCCGACGCGGTCCGCAGCAACACGTTCGAGCTCGAATGGCCGCCGCGGTCGGGCCGGATCCGCGAGTTCCCCGAGGTCGACCGCGCCGGCTGGTTCGGCCTCGACGAGGCGCGCGAGAAGCTCAACCCCGCACAGGCTGCGCTGCTCGACCGGCTCGCGTGAGTACGGCCTGCCGCACCGCGGACAGGCCAGCCAGCCCGTGAGCGCGTCGCGGGCTGGCTCCCTGTGACGGCCGGAGCCGGGATGCGAAGGTTCCCGTGCCATGAACGAGACCCTCCGCGAACTCGACCACCGCACGAACGATCGCATCGACGTCTGGCTGCTCTGGCGCGAGCAGGACGACCGGGTGCTCGTGTCCGTCGCCGACGACAAGACCGGTGATCGGTTCACGATCGAGGTTCGCGACGGTGAGCGCCCGCTCGACGTCTTCCACCACCCGTACGCCTACGCCGCCTGGCACGGCGTCGAGGTCAGCGCCGAGCCGCGGCGCCCGCTCGCCGTCGGCAGCTAGCCGTCCAGGACCTCGCGCACCTTGCGCGCGAGCGTCCGATCCGTGAACGGCTTCTCGATGAACGAGGCGTTCGGCCTGATCTCGCCGTGGCGGTACACCGCCTCGTCCGAGTAGCCGGACATGAAGAGGATCCGCATGGCCGGCGCGGTGACGGCGAGCCGCTCCGCCAGCGCGCGGCCGTTCACGCCGGGCATCACGACATCGGTGAGCAGCAGGTCGACGTCCGCGGTGCAGACCCGCTCCGCCTCCTCGGCCCCGCCGGCCGACACCACGCGGTAGCCCTTGGACTCGAGCATGAGCTGCACGAGGTCGCGCACGCGGTCGTCGTCCTCGACGAGCATGATCGTCTCGTCGCCGCGCTCGTGCGCGTCGCCGGCGACGCCGCCGCTCTCGACCTCCCCGGCGGCCGCGGGGAGGTAGATCTTGAACGTCGTCCCTCTGCCCTCCTCGCTGTACACGAAGATGCTGCCGCCGCTCTGCTTGACGACGCCGAACACGGTCGAGAGGCCGAGGCCGGTGCCGGCGCCCGGGCCCTTCGTCGTGAAGAACGGCTCGAACAGGTGGCGCTGGATCTCCTCCGACATCCCGACGCCGGTGTCGCTGACCGCGAGCAGCACGTTGCGGCCGGCGGTGCCCTCGCCGCGGGTGCGCACATACTCGTCGTCGAGCTCGACCTCGGCGGTCTCGATCGTCAGGCGGCCGCCGTCCGGCATCGCGTCGCGCGCGTTGGCCGCCAGGTTGAGGATCACGCGCTCGAGCTGGGCCTGGTCGGCCTCGACCGCCGACAGGCCGGGCGCGAGCCTGACGCCCACGCTCACGTCGTCGCCGATGATCCGCCGCACCATCGGCTCCATGCCGGCCACGATGTCGTTGACGTCCAGGACCCGCGGGTGCAGCACCTGGCGGCGGCTGAACGCGAGCAGCGAGCGCGTGAGCCCCGCCGCCTGCTCGGCCGCGTGGGCGATCTCGGCGAGCTGCTCGCGCCCGTCGACGGCCGGCCGTGCCAGCAGCAGCTCGGCATAGCCGGAGATGACCGTCAGCAGGTTGTTGAAGTCGTGCGCCACGCCGCCGGCGAGCCGGCCGACCGCCTCCATCTTCTCCGCCTGCGTGAGCCGCTCCTCGAGCAGCAGCCGCTCGGTGACGTCGTGGGCGAGCACGAGCGCCGCCGGGCGCTCCTCGAAGCGCACCCTCCCGGCGGTGATCTCGACGTCGATGATCGAGCCGTCCTTCTTGCGGTGCCGCCAGGTGCCGGGCGCCGGGGAGCCGGGGCCGCCGCGCTGCGCGAGGTCCGCGAGCAGCGCATCGACGTCCTCGGTCGGCCGGATGTCGGTGATCCTCATCGCCAGGAACTCGGAGCGCGAGTATCCGTAGTGGCGCACGGCGGCCTCGTTGACGGCGAGGAAGCGCAGCGTCTCGGCGTCGTATACCCACAGCGGCAGCGGGTTGGCCTCGAACAGCAGCCGGTAGCGCTCCTCGGAGACCGCGAGCGACCGCATCAGGCGGGCGGTCTCGACCGTCGTGGCGGCGCGCCGTGCCAGCTCGGCGGCGACGTCGAGGTCTGCGGAGCCGAACGTGCGGCTCTCGTCCGACGTGATCAGCGTGATCGCGCCCCAGGGGCGGTCGCGCGCCATCAGCGGCACGCACATGTAGGACGTGGCGCCGGGCAGGAAGTCGTCGCTCACCCGTCGCAGCAGCTCCGGCTCGCCGGTCCGCATCACGACCGCCGGGCCGTGCGCCCGGTCGGGGCGGAGCGGCGGGCCGTCGTGCGGCGCGGTCGCCGCGCGCGAGATCGAGCCGTCCTCGTCGAGCACGTCGATCGCGCACCAGGCCGCGAAGCCGGTCACCAGCAGCGCAGCAAGGCGCTCCAGCGTCCGCTCGCCCGGCTCGGGCGAGGACAGCAGCTCACCCGCCCTGGCGAGCAGCGTGAGCCGATTCCCCGCGATGTCTTTCGAGCCGCTCACCGCCGTCTGACCTATCAGTGAGCGTACAGCGGGCAGAGCGGGAACGCGACAGAACGGGTACGCAGACGGCCGTGCTCTCCCTGCCGCCCGACGAGATGCGCCGGCTCGGCTACCGCGTCGTCGACCGCATCGTCGAGCACTTCGAGACCGTCGGCGAGCAGCCGCCGGTCCGCGTCGGCGACGCCGCCGAGCTGAGAGCCGCGCTGGGCGGGCCACCGCCCGAGCAGCCGGGAGACGCCGGCGAGGCGCTCGACGCGCTGTTCGATCAGGTGCTCCCGTTCGTCCAGCACGGCGACCACCCGCGCTTCTTCGCCCGCGTCGGCAGCCCGAGCAACTACGCGAGTGTGTTGGCCGACAGCGCCGCCGCCGGCCTCAACGTCTTCGCCGCGTCTTGGACCGGCGGATCCGGTCCCGCGACCGTCGAGCTCGTGGTGCTCGACTGGCTGCGCCAGATCTGCGGGCTGCCCGAGGGGAGCGAGGGCGTGCTGGTGAGCGGCGGCTCGGTCGGCACGCTGGTCGCGCTCGCCGCCGCCCGCACCGCTCGCTTCGGCGACCGCGCCCCGGAGGAGGCGGTCGCCTACGTGTCGTCCCAGGGCCATCCCTCGATCCCGCGCGCCCTGCGCGTGCTCGGGTTCGGCCCGGGCCAGATCCGCACGATCGAGGCGGGCCAGGACCATCGCCTGACGCCGGCGGCCGTGCGCGCCGCGGTCGCCGCCGACCGGCTGCCGTTCTGCCTGGTGGCGAACGCGGGGACCACGAGCACCGGAGCGGTCGATCCCCTGGCCGAGCTCGCCGAGGTGTGCGCGGACCACGGCCTCTGGCTGCACGTCGACGGCGCCTACGGCGCGCCCGCCGCGCTCTGCGGCGCCGTCACCGGCCTCGAGCACGCCGACTCGCTCGTGCTCGACCCGCACAAGTGGCTGTTCCAGCCGTACGAGATCGGCTGCGTGCTGGTCCGCGAGGCGGGCCTGCTCGAGCGCACGTTCGCGCTGTCGGCCGCCGTCCTGCGCGACGTGACCGGCGGCGCCGTCAACTTCCGCGACCGCTCGGTGCAGCTCTCGCGCACCTCGCGCGCGCTCAAGCTCTGGCTCTCGCTGCGCGTCTTCGGCCTCGCCGCGTTCCGCGCCGCGATCGAGCGCGGCATCGCGCTCGCCGAGCACGCCGAGGCGGTGCTGCGCGGCCGGCCCGGCTGGGAGGTCGTGTCGCCGGCCCAGCTCGCCATCGTCTGCTTCCGCCGCGACGGCGACGACGCGCTCCAGACCGCGATCGCCGCCGCGATGGTGCGCGACGGCTTCGCCGTTCCGAGCACGACCGAACTGGCCGGCCGCGTCGCGCTGCGGCTGTGCACGATCAATCCGCGGACCACGTTCGGGGACGTGGAGCGCACGATCGAGCGGATGGAATCGGTGTCAGGATCGTGCGGATGAGTTGACACGGCCTGACGGCGCACAGTAGGAATCGCCGAAAGGGTCGAAGAGGGGGCTTTTGATGGCACGGACGTTGCTCAGGTGTTCACTGCTGCTCGTACTCGCGCTCGTGGTACTGCCTGCGAGCGCCTCCGCCGCCGAGCCGCCATGGTGCGGCACTCCGGAGCCGGACGCGGCGGCCAACCTGCCCGACGGCAGCTCACCGTCGCATCCCGTGGGCAGCTTCCCGCACATCCCGTACTACGCGATCGGCTGCACGCTCGAGGACATCGAGGACCGCAGCGGCGGCCGGATGGACGTCAAGGTCATCGGCAAGTCGTCCGGCGGCCGCGACATGTACCACGTGGTCGTCAACCGCCTGCGGAGCTGGCGGGAGAAGCGCGACTACGCCAACTGGCTGAGCGTGCGCAGCATCATGCTCCGCGACCCGGCCAAGGCGCAGCACCTGCTCCGGCGCTTCGACGACGACGTCAAGGTCCCGATCTACATCCAGGGCGGCATCCACGGCAACGAGTACGAGGGTGTCGACGCCTCGATCGACATGATCGAGAAGTTCGCCACCACGCCGTACGGCGAGGACCCGGTGGTCGACGAGATCCTCAGCCACGCGATCCTGATCTTCAATCCGATCCAGAACCCGGACGGCCGCGTCGCCGGCACTCGCGCGAACAGCAACGGGTTCGACCTCAACCGCGACTTCATGACCCAGTCGCAGGTGGAGACGCGCAACTCGATCACGATCATGAAGAAGTGGCTGGCACCCGAGATGCTCGACCTGCACGGCTACGTGACGCCGACGCTGATCGAGGCCACCACCAAGCCGCACAACCCGAGCATCGAGTACGACCTGTGGCTGAAGTGGAACCAGCCCCGGATCGACTACAACGAGGCGGCGCTGAACGCGATCGGCCAGCAGGTCACGCGGCCGATCAACGACTGGTGCGCGGATGGCAACCCGGCGCCCGCGAGCGGGATCTGCCCCGACGGCAACCCGCCCGGCCCGGGTGTCGCTGAGGGCTGGGACGACTGGGGCCCGTTCTACGGCCCGATGTACCACCAGCACGTCGGCCTGGACTCCTCGACGGTCGAGATGTGCCAGAGCACGACGTCGTGCGGCGGTCGCGCCGGCGCGCGCCAGATCCAGAACGTCGTTCAGCAGTCCACGATGGAGTTCGTCGTCGCGAACCGGGAGGGCATGCTCAACGACGAGCTCGAGATGTACGAGCGTGGTGACGAGGACGCGCCGCGCCCGGCGTGCTGCCCGCCGCCGTTCGACGTCGACAACAACTGGATGCTCGACTACCCGAAGGCGTACGTGATCCCGGTCGGCGAGGGCCAGCGCAGCGACGCCGAGGCGAACCGCCTCGTCGACTGGCTGCTGTTCAACGACATCGAGGTGACCGAGCTCAAGCGCGACTACCGGTTCGAGGGCCGGACGATCGAGAAGGGCTCGTACGTGGCCTGGCTCGCCCAGCCGCGCCGCGGCCTGCTCGACACGGCGATGAGCATCGGCGTCGACATCTCCGACCGCATCGGCATCCTCTACGCGCCGCCGGCGGCCTGGAGCCACGGCTACCTGTGGGGCGCCGACGTCGTGACCGTCGAAGACGGCGACCGGTTCTCGCCGAAGACGAACCGGATCCACAAGCCGAACCGGCTCAAGGGTGGCCTCGAGCACGGCAAGGCCAAGGGCTACGTGCTCGAGATCGACTCGCCGACGGCCGTGCGGACGCTCAACTCGCTCGTCGGGGCGGGCGTCGAGGGCGGCCTCGCGCTGGAGGCGTTCAGCGGCGGCGCCGCCGGCACCGCGGTGTTCGACGACGACCGCAGGACGGAGAAGCGGCTCGCCGAGGCCGGCCGCGACAGCGGCCTCGTGTTCCGCCGGCTGCACGGCGCAGCGCCGCCGCTCGAGCCGTTCGACGCGGTCCCGCGCTTCCGCGTCATCACCGGCGCCAACGGCGTGGGCGTCACAGACCAGAGCACGTGGGTGCTGCGCGAGCTCGGCTTCGTGGCCGATCCGATCACCCTGCAGCAGATCCAGGAGGCGGCGACCGATCCGCTCGCCGGCTACGACGTGGTCTACAACGCGGCGGTCAACTGGCCGACGCAGGCAAACCGCGCAGTCGCGCGCGAGCGCCTGACGGCGTTCTTCGCGGCGGGCGGCGGCTACGTCGGCGGCCAGGCCAACGGCGCCAACTTCCTCGCCAACGCCGGCCAGGTCGCCGGCCTCGAGGCCGACAACGACAGCGGCGGCGGAAGCGGGTACAGCGGCATCCTGTTCTGGGACAACGCCGGCGGCGAGGACAGCGTGATCACCGGCGTCTACCCGAGCCGCGACACGCTGATCGCCGACCCGCCGACCTGGCTGACGTCCGTGCCGGACACGTTCAGCGTCGACGCCCGGCTGCCGGAGTCGAGCTTCTTCGCCGCCGGCCTGTGGCCCGGCTTCGAGGAGTCCGGCGCGGCCGGGTCGGCCGTGATCGCCCACGGCACCAACACGGCCGGCACCGCCCGGCTCACCGTGTTCGCGAACAACCCGCTCTACCGGGCCGATCCCGAGCGCGAGTGGCCGATGGTCGGCACGGCCGCGTACTGGGCGGACCGCGGCTGAGGCATCCGTGGCGGCCCGCCCCGTTCGCGGGGCGGGCCGGCCGGCCGCCTAGAGGAACCCGGCGACCAGCACGACGAGGGCGAGGATGCGCATCACAGCTCGATGACGCTTAGCCCGCGCTGCGCGAACGCTCCCATCGAAGCGAGCTCCTCGCCGGCCTGTTCGAGCGCGATCGTGCGGCCGATCAGCCGCGCGGGGTCGACGGCGCCGGTCTCGACGAGCCGCAGCAGCGCGTCGTAGCGGCTCACGGCCATGCCGTGCACGCCGCGCAGCTCGAGCTCGTAAGCGATCACGCGGTCCATCGGGACCGCCACCTCGCGCTCGTCCGCCAGCAGCAGCCCGACCTGGACGTGGCGCCCGCGCTTGCGCAGCGAGCGGACCGAGCCGCGGCAGGTCGCGGCGCTGCCGAGCGCGTCGAGCGAGACATGGGCGCCGCCGGTCAGCTCGACGATCGCGTCGGCCGCGTCGCCGGCCCGCGCGTCGACCGTCTCCGCCGCTCCGAGCGAGCGCGCGAGCTCGAGCGTCTCGGGGTCGACGTCGACGGCCACCACCGACGCGCCGAGCGCGCGGGCGATCATCACCGCCGACAGGCCGACGCCGCCGCAGCCGTGCACGGCGACCCAGTCGCCGGCCGCCACCCGACCGTGCTCGGTCAGCGCGGCGAAGGCCGTCATGAAGCGGCAGCCCAGGCTCGCCGCCTCGACGAACCCGAGCGGCTCGGGGAGCCGCACGAGGTTGAGGTCCGCGCGCGGGAGCGCGACGAGCTCGGCGAACGAGCCCCACGCGGTGAAGCCGGGCTGGAAGTCGGCGTCGCAGATCTGCGTCTGCCCGTGGCGGCACGGCTCGCAGCGGCCGCAGCCGCAGCAGAACGGCACCGTCACGCGGTCGCCGACCGCGAAGCCGCGCACCTCCGGACCGGCCGCCGCGACCACGCCGGCCAGCTCGTGCCCGGGAACGTGCGGCAGGGTGATCGCCGGGTCGTGGCCCATCCAGCCGTGCCAGTCGCTGCGGCAGACGCCGCTGGCGCGGACGGCGACGACGACGCCGTCGGACGCCGGCTCGGGGTCGGGAACGGCCTCGACGCGCAGCGGCTCGCCGAACGCTCGCATGATCGCGGCTCTCATGTGAGATCCGTCACGGTCAACAACTCTTCATCTCATTTCGGGGTGTCAGCGCCGACTATCTCTACTGGATGATCCGTCCGTCCACAGCCTTCGCGCGCGTCCGCGGCGCGGTGACGACCGTGCGCTCACGCCTGCGCGGCCGCATGCTGCCGATCGTGCAGAACGCGATCGCGGCCGTTGCCGCGTGGTGGCTCGCGGTCCTGCTGCTGCCCGACCCGCGGCCCGCCTTCGCGGCGATCGCGGCCGTGATCGCGGTCGGCGTCACGCACGGCCAGCGCGCCGGTCGCGCGCTCCAGCTCGTCGGCGGCGTGGTGCTCGGCATCACCGTGG
>Ga0299913_10006418_pt1 | contig 10193 bp, 3 predicted proteins | sample RVTome_9_FD_201360 | JGI IMG/M metagenome (GOLD analysis project Ga0299913, IMG submission 201360) | Soil microbial communities from uranium-contaminated site in the Upper Colorado River Basin, Wyoming, United States - RVT155D38 (version 2) ... | reverse complement strand
GTGCACAGGACGACCGACTTCGCGAGGATCGCCCACATCTTGCCGCTCGCCACCTCGAGCGCGACGACCCCGTGGCAGCGCCCCTCGTCGACCAGCAGGCGGGTGACGAACCACTCGTCGTAGCGCCGCACCGCCGGGTAGCGGAGCGACGTCTGGAACAGCGTGTGGAGCATGTGGAAGCCGGTCTTGTCGGCCGCGAACCAGGTGCGCTCGAGCTTCATCCCGCCGAAGGGGCGCACGGCGATCCGCCCGTCCGGCTGCCGGCTCCACGGGCAGCCCCAGTGCTCGAGCTGCAGGAGCTCGCGCGGCGCCTCCTCGACGAACCGCTCGACGGCGTCCTGGTCGGTCATCCAGTCGCCGCCCGAGATCGTGTCGTAGGCGTGGGCGTCGAGCGAGTCCCCCTCCTTGGCCACCGCCGCCGCGCCCCCCTCGGCCGACACCGTGTGGCTGCGCATCGGAAACACCTTCGACACCACCGCCACGTCGAGCCGCGGCGACTCCTCGGCGATGGCGATCGCCGCACGCAGGCCGGCGCCGCCACCGCCGACGATCAACACGTCGTGGGTCCTCGTCTCCATGCAACTCCTCTCCGCTGCGTCGGGCGGATGCTAGCCGGCGGTCGGGTAGACTTCAACCCGCGATGGAGTTCGAGCTCAAGTCCCTCTCCCGCGAGTCGGTCCCCGCTGCGCTCGAGCGCGCGATGCGCTATCGCCTCCTCAACGAGCCGCGCCAGGCCGAGTCGATCTGCCTCGACGTGCTCGAGATCGACCCGGACAACGTCGACGCCCTGGTCACCCTGCTCCTCGCCCTGACCGACCAGTTCGAGCGCTACCACGGCACCTCCGGCCGCCGCGCCGCCGAGCTCCTCGGCCGCCTCCCCGACCCCTACCGCAGGGCCTACTACGCCGGCGTCATCTGCGAGCGCGAGGGCCTCGCCCGCCTCCGCCGCGGCGGCCCCGGCGCCGGCTACGGGGCCTACGAGCAGCTCCGCCAGGCGATGGCGAAGTACGAGGAGGCCGAGAGGATCCGCCCCCCCGGCAACGACGAGGCCATCCTGCGCTGGAACTCCTGCGCCCGCGTCATCATGAGCGAGCCCGGCGTCCGCCCGCAGCCGAACGAGAGCTTCTATCCGCTGCTCGAGTAGGGGGCGGCGCCGGGGCCCTGTGCTAGGGTTGCCCGAATACACATACGCATCCTTCTCTAACTCTCGGGCGGAGCCTTCATGGCCGCGGACCCGTCGGAGCCCAGGCTGTCGCACGCCGCCAGGCCGTTCGACCTCGGCCGGCTCCTGGAGGAGCTGCGTCCCCTCGATCCGGAGGAGCTCCGCGTCCGGGTGCGGAGGCCGGACGACCTCCTCGTCTTCGATCTTCTCTTCGACAACCTGCGGATCGCCGAGGCCGGCGCGGGCGGCGAGCCGAGGCCCGCGCGGCTCGTCCGCCGGAAGCCGAGCGCCCCCGCGACCCTGATCGTCGAGCTCCCCCCGCAGAGCTTCGGCGAGGAGGCCTTCCTCCAGGCGGCCTCGGCGCTCGAGAGCGGGGTCGACGCCGACGAAATCGTCCAGGAAGTCCTCGACGAAGACGACGAGCACTTCGACGACTACCCCAAGAAGAACGCCGCGACAACGACCGGGGAGGACCTCGGGGAGACGCTCCCCGCGTCTCGCGTCCGGATGGCCGGCCCGAGCCGGCTGGCCTTCACGATGCCGGCCGGGGAGGACGGCCTCGACTTCACGCTCGCCGCCGTTCTCGAGGCGATGCGCACCTGGCCGCTGCGGCTCGACGTCAGCGCGAAGCCCGATCCGCCGCCGCGGCGCGGGCGCGCGCAGAAGGTCGTCTCGATCGCCGACTCGCTGGGAAATGTCCACCTCGCCGAGCGCTGGGCAGGCACCCGCCACGACCTCGTCTCCGGCCTCGAGGCACGCGGCGCGGGCGCGACGAAGGCGGCCGGGGACCTGGGCGAGGCCGTGGTCCGCGCGGGCGCCCGCGTCGCCGACCGGGCGCTCGCCGGCCTGACGGGCCTGGCGGGGACGGCCGCCGATTGCCTGGCGCCGGTCCTCCAGGACGCCCTGTTCGCGGAGGCCGACCGCCTCGCCGCGGCCCGCCGCGGTTTGCGCCGGGGCGCCGAGCGGGACGCGCTCCTCGCGGCGCTCGCCCTGGCCTCGACGGAGACGCTCGTCGCGCGTGCCCCCGGGCTCCGGGTCTCCGTCGAGGTGATCGGGGTGCTCCCCTTCCTGCCGCTGCTGATCTCACCCCACCTGCCGCCGCGCACGGTCACCGCGCTCGAGCTCCCGTACCGGCTGCTGCTCTCGCCGATCGAGTCGGCCCGCTTCACCCACCGCGACCTGCCGTTCGCCCGGCACGGCCGGACCGAGCTGTGGCACACGCGCATGACCACGGGGGCGGACGACCTCGGCCGCGACGCGCCGGGCAAGGCGCGCGCGATCTGGTCGCCCGACTACCCGATCGATCTCGACGTCATCCTCGATCTCCTCGACGGGCCGAAGCCGTTCCGGATGAGCCTCGACCCGCTGGATCGCCGCATGCTGGTGCAGCTGATGGCCGGCTACGACGAGGTCGACCCCTGGCAGAAGCGGTACCGGCCGACGGCGAGCCGGGTCGAGCGGCTTCACCTCTCGGCGCTCGGCGGCCTGCTCGACCTCGAGGGAAGCTGGGAGGAGCGCCCCGACGGGGTCGACCTCGAGCAGTGGCGCCACCGGGCGAGCCTCGGGCGCGACGCCTACGTGCGGGTGGTCTACGCCGGCTACCTCTGCCCCTGCGGGCACGCCGCCTCCCTGGTCAAGGTCACCGAGCGAAAGTTCGAGCGCCTCGGCGCCGGCCCGGGCCGCGTCGCGGCCCTGCGCCAGCGGTTCTTCGTCGTCCCGCGCGAGCGCGTCAAGGTCTACGACCCGTCCGAGCACGAGTACCGCGGCCGCAACTTCCCGTTCACCCGGGTCGAGCTGCTCACCCGGGTCACCCCGGACCTGCTCGAGCCGGGGGTCGGCGCCAGCGAGCTCCAGGCGGCAGGGGACCCGATCTACGGGACCTTCGACGGCAAGCTGATCGCCAAGCGGATGGTCTTCTGGCCGATGCTGCCCCACCCGACGGAGGCCGGCGACGGGATCGACTTCCGCTTCGACCTGGCGGCGACCGACATCGCCGGACGCCGGGTCACCTTCTCGACGCCGCTCCTCTTCGTCGGAGAGATCGCCAACGACGTGCGGGACGAGGCGATCCGCGCCGCCTACAACGCCTCGGCCGCGGCCCAGCGCCGGGGCGACCTCGGCGGCGCCACGGTCACCTACGCCCCGCTCGATCCGTCGGCGGAGGGCGACCCGCGGCTGCCGACCGGCCCGTTGACTCTCGCGGCCGGCGACCTCCGGGAGGGCCTGCACCACGAGCGCGAGCCGAACTTCTACCCCGAGGTGGACCGGGCGATGGTCGGCATCCGGCCCTTGCAGAAGCTCCTCGGCAAGGCGGACGCGGTCGTCCCAGTGACCTACCCGCAGGTCTACAAGGAGCACGGCTTCGGCGAGTCCGACCCGACGAAGAACCGGGGCGAGCTCTTCCTCCAGCTCGTCGACTCGCCGTTCGCGCTCGAGTTCGGCGGCGACGCCGGCAAGGCGAAAAGCGACGCCCTGGGCTCGCTCGCCTCGCCGCAGATGGCGATTCAGGGCCTGTCCCGGATCATGGGCCCGGTGGCCGCGCAGCCGCCGGCCGACCCGGGCGACCCGTCGCAGATCGAGGCGGCGCTCGCCAACGTCAGCGGCGGCACCTTCGACCCGGCGGACTTCTTCTCCGGCGCCAAGATCCTCGGCGGGATCGAGCTCGCCGACCTCCTCACCGTCGTCTCCTCGCTCGTCGGCGCCGACGTGCCGAAGATGGTCTCACGCGAGCTCCCCGACCGGGTCGAGGCGAAGTTCACCTGGGACACCGAGATCACCGAGTCCGACCCGCTCGGGCTGTTCATCCCCCAAGCCGACGGTGGGACGACCCGGCTGGTCATGGAGGGGGTGACCACGACCCCGCTCGGCGCCCCCCAGGACGCGACCTTCCGCGCCGACGCCGAGATCGACAACTTCAAGGTCAACCTGTTCGGCTTCGTCATCGTCTGGTTCGAGCGCCTCGCCTTCCGGGCGGAGAAAGGCCAGAAGCCGGACGTGGCGGTCGAGCTTCGGCAGGGGAGCGACTCCGTGCAGTTCGGCGGCCCGCTCGAGTTCGTCAACACCCTGCGCGAGGTGATCCCCTCGGGCGGCTTCTCCGACCCGCCGGCGATCGAGGTGACGCCGAGCGGCATCGGCGCGAGCTACTTCCTCAACCTGCCGACGGTCAGCGTCGGGATCCTGTCGATCTCGAACATGTCGCTCGGTGCCGGCTTCCGGCTGCCCTTCGACGCGACCCCGGCCACGGTGACCTTCGGCTTCTCGCGCCGGGAGAGCCCGTTCAGCCTCACCGTGTCGTTCCTCGGCGGCGGCGGCTTTTTCGCGCTCGGGATCTCGACCCGCGGCGTCAACGAGATCGAGGCGGCGCTCGAGTTCGGCGCCGGCGCCGCGATCGACCTCGGCGTGGCGTCGGGGAGCGTCGAGATCAAGGCTGGGGTGTACTTCCACTGGCTCGAGCCGGTGCCCGACCAGGGCTCGACCGAGCTGTCGGGCTACGTCCGCCTGCACGGCGAGCTCTCGATCCTCGGCATCATCTCGGCCTCGCTGACCTTCAATCTCCAGCTCTCCTACCTCAAGGAGGGCGGCAAGTCGGTCGTCTGGGGCGAAGCGACTTTGACGATCGAGATCGAGGTCCTCTTCTTCAGCGCCTCGGTCGAGGTGCGCTGCCGACGGGAGTTCGGGGGCTCCGAGTCCGACCCCAAGTTCATCGACCAGATCCCGAGCCAAGCGGTGTGGGCCGAGTACTGCGAGGCCTTCGCCCTCGAGGAGGCGGCGTAGATGGCGAGGCAGCGCCTGCTCTGGACCACGCTGCCGAACGGCGTCGCCGAGGACGGCGGAGCGCGTGTCTCGGTGATGCTCTCGCCGCGCCTCGACCCCGAGGCCGACCCCCCGGAGCTCTCGAGCTTCTACCCCGACTGGCAGGACTGGCCGGCGACCCTCGGCGGCGCGACGTTCACCGTCCGCTACGGCGCCGGGGAGGTCACGGTGCCGGCGGGCCAGACGGACGGGCCCTCGCGGATCGACACGACGCTCGGCGCGCCCGACCCGGCCGCCTGGCAGGCGCTGTTCGCCCCGGAGCTGCCGGTCGTCGCACGCCCCTTCCGCGACCTGTCGGGTCACCGCGTGGTCTCCTACGACACCGCCGCGGTCGCCGATCTCGTGAGCGGCCTGTATGCCGGTCTCGCCGCCGCCGCGGGCGACGAGATGCCGACCGTCTCGGAGCTCCTCGCTGACCCGGGCTGGCAGGAGGTCGTCGGCGCCGTCGCCGCGATCGACCGCACCTACTGGAGCGACGACACCGGCCTCCGCGACCCGCGTCGCGCGTTCGACGACTACCGGCACGGCCGACGGCTCGGCGGCCGCGAGCAGACCGGCAAGGGCCGAGGGAGCAGGGCAGGCTCCACCGTCGACACGCTCGCCGACCTCCAGCTCTTCCACACGCCGCCGATGAAGCCGAAGCCGGTCCTCGACAAGCCGCGGAGCGACGACCCGCGGATCTCGGCGAGCTGGCTCCAGTACGAGCACCGCGACATGCCCACCGAGGCCGAGCTGGTCGCCGCGCTCGACTTCCACCGCGTCGTCGCCGCGATGAACCAGTATCCGCTCCTGCTCCGTCGCCTGGGGCTCGTCGTCGATCTCGTCCTCGCCCGCGATGCGCTCGCCGATGCCGACGAGGAGAAGCTACGGACCGACGTCGACCTGCCGGGCCTCGGCGTGCCGACGGCGCCGCAGGTCTCGCCGGTCACCCGCGCCCGGCTCCAGGGATCGGCCTTCACGGCGGTCTCCAACCCCGCGCTCGCCGCGGGCGAGCTCCGCGTCGAGGACGGTCTGCTCGACCTCGATCCGAGCCGCTTCGACCTGCTCCAGGCCGACGTCGACGGCGCCGGCCTCAAGGTGATGAACTTCGCGCGCTCGCTCGGCCGGCTCGCCCAGGGCGACAAGCGGGTCGACCCGGTGACCCGGCAGGAGGACCGGCCCGGGGTCCCGTCGCTGCGCACGGCCGGGCTAACCCTCGTCCACCGCGGCCGCGGCGGCGCCCTCGAGAGCCGCTTCACGGCCAACGCCGCGAAGAACCAGGCGGCCGAGGCGCTCTTCCAGGGGCAGGCCGCGCAGCCTCCGAACCTCTGGGCCGAGGACCTCGTCCGCGGCTTCCGGGTCGACGCGTGGGACCGGACGACCGCCCGCTGGCTCTCGCTCTGCCGGCGCGCCGCGACCTACGACCTCGGCCCCGGCGAGCTCGAGATCACCCCCGAGCCCGTCGAGGACGGGGAGGAGGGGACGGTGCGCCTCGCCGCGACGACCTCCCCCGACCCGGCGAGCAACCCCGACCTCGTCTGGCTGCACGAGGCGCTCGTCGCCTGGCCGGGCTGGAGCCTCGCCGCGCCACCGCCGGGGCGGACGATCCGCACCGACGACACGCTCGACCCTCCCGTAGCCGACGGCGAGGCCGAGGTGCCGGCGGGCATCCCCCTCGTCACCCGCTTCGCGGCGCTCCCCGCCTCGCTGCCGCGGCTCCGCTTCGGCCGCGAGTACTGGCTGCGCGCTCGCGTGGTCGACCTGGCGGGCAACTCCCTGCCGCCGCGCGAGGACGACTTCGGACCGGAGGCCCCGGCCCAGCGCGCGCGGCCGTACCTGCGCTACGAACCGGTCTCCCCGCCGTCGATCGCCCTGCGCCGACCCGAGGGCGGCCCGACCGAGGCGCCGGCCGAGGGCGAGTCGATGGAGCGGATCGCGATCCGCAGCTTCAACGACACGCCGGACCAGAACGACGACCCGACGGACCAGGTCGCCCGCCGCATCGCGATCCCGCCGCGGTCGAGCGTCCGCGACGCCGAGCACCACGGGATGCTCGACGCCGGCGGCGCCGTCGACCCCGCGACCTTCCAGCTCCTCGTCGACCGCGACCTCCACGCCGACGAACCGGGCTCGTCGCTCCAGGAAGAGAAGATCGTCACCGCCGGCCCCCTCGACCCGTCGCCGGCCGAGTCGGTCTACGCCGTGTACCGCGAGGGCCAGGCGCTGACCTACCTGCCCGACCCGCTCGCCGGGGAGGTCGCCGTCCGGGTCTTCGGCCACCCGGCGATCGACCCGGCGACCGTGCTCACCGTGCCGCTCCACGCCCAGGGCTCGGCGTGGCCCGACGCGCGGCCGTTCGAGATCCGCGTCTTCGAGGACCCGAACGGCGGGCCGCCGTCCTACGACGCCGCCGCCCACGCGCTGCTCGTGCCGCTTCCCAAGGCGGTGCAGGCGAAGGTCCGCCTGTCGATGAAGACGTCCCGGAAGGCGCTCGGCACGCTCGGCGTCTGGCACTGGGCGCAGGGACAACCGCTGAGCGACGAGCAGAAGGAACGCCTGGAGGCGCGGGCGCTCGAAGGGCAGCACTGGATGCTCACCCCGTGGCGGACGCTCGAGGTCGTCCACGCCGTCCAGCGCCCGCTGGTCGACCCCGAGATCGTCAAGCACGTCGTCGACCGCAGCTTCGGGGCCACGCACGCCGCCCCGCGCTTCGTCGCCCGCTGCAGCATCGCGAGCACGGCGCGGCTCGACCTCGTCGCGGAGTGGCACGAGCCGCTCGACGATTCCGGAGACTCGGCGAGCGCCGCGGGGCCGGCCGACCGCGCGCGCGGCGACGTCGCCTTCTCGATCAAGCTGACCGATCCGGCGACCTACGCCGGCCGTCCCGCCGGGCACGCGCGCGGCGGCATTCCCGAGCACCTCGTCCTCGCGGACGACGCGATCGGCGTCGGGATGCCCGGGCACGACTTGGTCGAGCGGAAGCGGCACGAGTTCGGCGACACGCGCTACCGACGCATCGAGTACCGGCTCGACGGCACGACCCGGTTCCGCGAGTACCTGCCGGCCGAGATCCTCACCGACGAGGTCGGCGGCAAGCGCATCCCCACGGAGGAGCGGATCAAGGTCGAGGGCCCGCGGCTCGTCACCTGGATCCCCAGCTCCGCGCCTCCGCCGGCCCCCGAGGTCCTCTACGTCGTACCGACCTTCGGCTGGGACCGCACCGAGGACGACCGGGGCGACCGGACCTCGTGGCGCCGGGGCGGCGGCCTCCGCGTCTACCTCGACCGGCCGTGGATGGCCTCCGGCTACGGCGAGATGCTCGCCGTGGTGCTCCCCCCCGCCGGGCTCGACGAGGACCCGGAAGTCTTCCCCAAAGCCCACCCCTACAAGAAGTACGTCACCCAGTGGGCGAACGACCCGATCTGGAGCTCGCCCTTTGTCCCCGGCCTCGCACCGAGGCGCCGCGACTTCCCCCTGGCGCGGACGGCGGCCGACCCTGCCGGCGACTGGGTGCCCGACGGGCTGCCCGACGACGAGAAGGACCAACCGCCCGGGCCGTTCCAGGTGACCGACCTGCTGCCGCCCGACGTCCCTCGCGATTCGGGCGGGGTGGTCGAGGTGGCGCCGCACGACGTCTACTTCGACCCGGAGCGGCGCCTCTGGTACTGCGACGTCGAGGTGAGCCCGAAGAGCTCCTACTTCCCGTTCCTCCGCCTCGCGCTCGCCCGCTACCAGCCGGTCTCGGTCCGCTGGGCGCACCTGTCACCGGTGGTGCTCGCCGACTTCATGCAGCTCGCGCCCGACCGCTGGATGCACGTCAACCGGACCGACGACCCGGCGGCCCGGCGGGTCGTCGTCTACGGCCGCACCGCCGAGGACTCGAGCGGACGAAAGGAGGCGAGCGAGCTCGTGGTCGGCGGGCTGCCCACCCAGCGTCCGGCGGAGATCTCGGGGTCGACCGTCGTCGAGGTGTGGGTCGAGCGCCTCGACCCGGCCCTCGGCGAGGACTTCGGCTGGCGGCGCGTCGACGCCGAGGTCGTGCCCGACGACGAGGACGGCGGCGGCGGCGGGCCCGGCCTGCGGTTCGAGCGATTCGACCCCGCCGAGCGGATCGTCCGCGCGCGCGCCCTCCACGCCGAGCGGCGCTTCACCGCGATGGCTTCCGAGGGCCTGATCGGTGCCTTCGCCCGCGTCGACGCCCTGTGGAGCGGCACGGTCCGGCTGCCGGCCGGGGCCGGCCCGGACGCCCGCCACCGCCTCGTCGTCGCCGAGTACGAGGAGTACCTCGTCGACGACGACCACCCCTACCACCCGCCCCCGGAGAAGAAGGCCCGCCGCCTCGTCTTCGTCGAGCACGTCGAGCTCGACGCGGCCGGCTGAGCCGACGGCCCGCAACGGCCGGGGCCCCGAAGACCGCGGCGGACGCGATCCCCGGGGCCCCGTCGTACCCGGCAGGCCCGGCCGGCTCAGTGCGCCTACTTCGGCGTCACCTCGATGGTCACCGTGGCCTCCTCCGACGAGACCTCGCCGTCCTGGGCCATGTAGGTGAAGGCGTCGGTGCCGGTGAACTGCGCCTCCGGGTGGTACTCGAACGAGCCGTCGTCGTGGAGGCGGAACTTCTTCGCGTGCTCGGGGCCCTCGACGAGGCGGGCCATCATCGGGCCGCCGTCGGGGTTCGTGTCGTTGGCGAGGACGCCGGGGGCCGCGACGTCGAACTTCTTGTTCGCGCGGGTCGAGTAGGCGTCGTCGGCCGCCACGGGGTCCGGGTTGCCGGGGGTGACGCAGTTCGGCGGCACTGTGAAGTCCTCGAGGACCTGGCGGTGGTCCTCGCCGAGGGTCGGGTTGAGCGCCGCGAGGCCGAGGCCGCGGCGGGCGAAGGCGCGCCAGATCAGGCACTGGTCCTCGGTGTCGCCGTCGGCCGCCTCGGCGAGGAGGATCGCGTTGCGGCCGTCGACGAAGCTCGGGCGGCACTTGGTCAGCACCAGGCCGTCGTTGACGTAGTGGAGCGCGCGTACGTTGCCGGCGTCGGCGGTGTGGTGGAAGAGGTCGGGCTCGAAGCCGTGGGCGTCGATCAGGTCCTGGGTCATGTCCCAGATCATCGTCGCCCACACCGTGCCGACGCCGTGCGGTGCGGTCTCGGCGACCACGTCGCCGTAGGTGAACGGGTTGACGTCGGTGTCGCGGGTGTAGGGGAAGCGGCGGATGCCCGGGCCGTCCTCGGTCTGGTACGAGATGTAGG
>Ga0299913_10006417_pt1 | contig 10194 bp, 9 predicted proteins | sample RVTome_9_FD_201360 | JGI IMG/M metagenome (GOLD analysis project Ga0299913, IMG submission 201360) | Soil microbial communities from uranium-contaminated site in the Upper Colorado River Basin, Wyoming, United States - RVT155D38 (version 2) ... | reverse complement strand
GTGGATCGAGGATCCGGGGCTGAACGACGCCACCACCCCGGTGCTCGAGCCCCACAAGGACCGCTTCACCTGGGACGCGCCGATCCACTCGATCGCCGACATCGAGGCGCTGCCCTACCCGCCCCGGATGGTGAACGTGAAGCCCTCGCGGTTCGGCAGCCTGAGGGCGCTGTGCGACGCCTACGACTGGCTGGCGGAGCGCGGGATCGGCGCCTACGGCGGCGGCCAGTTCGAGCTGGGCCCGGGGCGCGGGCAGATCCAGTACCTCGCGTCGCTGTTCCACCCCGGCACTCCCAACGACGTCGCGCCGAGCGAGTTCAACCTCGCCGACCCTCCGCCCGGGCTGCCCGAGAGCCCGCTCGAGCCGCGCCTGAGCGAGACCGGCTTCCGCTGGGACAGCTAGCGCGCGTAGCGGCGCCGCCCGGTCCGCCGGTGCGACGCGTTGGGGGTGTCATAGGCCGGAAATCCGCGTCACCGGCGGGACCGCAAAGGCTCCTAGAATGCGCCCCATGGCCGGCCACTCCAAATGGGCGCAGATCAAGCGCAAGAAGGGTGCCGCCGACGCGAAGCGCGGCCAGCTCTTCACGAAGCTCGCCCGCGCGATCACGGTCGCGGCGCGGGACGGCGGCGGGGACCCGGACGGCAACGCTGCGCTCGCGAACGCGATCGAGAAGGCGAAGAGCCTGCGGATGCCCAAGGAGAACATCGAGCGCGCGATCGCGAAGGGCACGGGCGCCGGCGGCGACGCGGCCGCGATCGAATCCGTCACCTACGAGGGCTACGGGCCCGGCGGCGTGGCGATCCTGGTCGAGTGCCTGACCGACAATCGCAACCGCACCGCCGCCGACGTGCGCCACATGTTCTCGCGCGCGGACGCGAGCCTGGGCGAGCCGGGATCCGTTGCATGGATGTTCGAGAAGAAGGGCGTGCTGCTGGTTGACGGCGCCCGCTACAGCGAGGACGACCTCATGCCCGCGATCGACGCGGGCGCCGAGGACCTCGCCGCCGAGGGCGACTCGATCCGGATCACGTGCGAGGCGGCCGACCTGCGCGCCGTGCACGACGCGCTCGAGGCGGCCGGCGTGGAGGTGCAGTCCACCGAGCAGACGATGGTCCCGAAGTCGGTGGTGGACGTGGACGCGGACGAGGCCCGCAAGCTGCTGCGGCTCCTGGACGCGCTCGACGAGCAGGACGACGTGGACCAGGTCCACGCGAACTTCGACATCCGCGCCGACGTGATGGAGGAAGTGGCCGCGGCGTAGGTCCCAGATATTCCGAGCGAGCGCCGCAGGCGCGAAGCACGGGACTTTAGGTGCGGGCGAAGCCCGCCCGATATTCCAGGAAGTGCGACGCGGCCCGGCTCTCCCGAATACGAGCCCGGCGAGAGGCGTCCGATCCCGCCCCTCGCGACGGACTCGGCTGTCGCGTCGGGTGCGAATCCCTCGTTTGCGCGTTCGGGACCCGCGCTCGGGCCGCGACATTAGATAAACGCCCGATCACTGTCAAGCAAGGCGCCGGACTGTGTGAAACTGTCCCCGGCATGAGTAGTGGGGTGCAGGGCGCGGGGCCGCGACGGCGGCTGAGTGCGGAAGAGCGGCGCGAGAGCATTCTCGACGCCGCCAACGAGGTGTTCGGGGAGCACGGGTTCGAGCACGTCCGCATCGACGACGTGGCGGCCGCGGCAGGGATCTCGAAGGCGCTCATCTACGAGCACTTCGAGAGCAAGCAGGACCTCTACAGCGAGCTGATGAACCGCGCCGCGATCGACCTCCTGCGGGTGCTGGTGGCGGCGGCCGCGGCGCCGGGCATGGAAGGTCCCCTGCGGATGGAGAACGCGGCCGCGGCCGGCTTCCTCTGGGTGCAGGAGCACCCGCACGCCTTCCACATGTTCATCCGCGACGTGACCGATCCCGAGATCTCCGCCCAGCAGGATGCGCTGCGCAGGGGAGCGGTCACCGCGATGGCGGACGTGATGGAGATGGAGCCGCCCGAGACGCGCGCCGGGATGGCGCGGCGCCAGACCGAGCAGATCGCGGAGATGGTCGTCGGCGGCTGGTACGCGCTGGCGGAGTGGTGGCTGCGCCATCCGGATGTCCCGCGCGAGGAGCTCATGACCTCGATGCTCGGCTTCATGTGGCTCGGCCTGGGGCAGATGCAGGACGGCGCCCGCTGGGAGCTGAAGCTGGGGGGGAACGTCCGCGGAGGCGCGGAAACTCCGTCCAGTGACGGCAACGAGCCCGCCTAGCGGCTGTCTCAGAGTCCTCGGCATCGACCCGGGAACGGCTTCGACCGGCTTCGGGGTGGTCGAGTCGCGCGCGCAGGAGCTGCGGACCGTGACAGGGGGAGTGATCTCCACCAAGGCGGCGGAGCCGCCCGAGCGCCGGCTGGCGGCGATCGCGAAAGCCCTGTCCGGCCTGCTGGACGAGCACCGGCCCGACGCGGTCGCGATCGAGGAGGTCTACTTTGGCCGCAACGCGCGCAGCGCGTTCGCCGTCGGGCAGGCGCGCGGGGCCGTGCTGGCGGCCGCCGGCGCGCGCGAGGTGCCCTGCTTCTCGTACACGCCGCAGGCGGTCAAGCTGGCGGTCTGCGGGAGCGGGGCCGCCGGCAAGGAGCAGGTCCAGCGCATGGTGGCGGCGCTGCTCGGCCTGGACGAGCCGCCCGCCTCGGACCACGCGGCGGACGCGCTCGCGCTCGCGATCTGCCATGCGAACAACGCTCGCATGCCGGGCGATTCGATTCGGCGAGCGCCGCAGGCGCGAAGCACGCGACTTTAGGCGGGGCGAAGCCCCTCGATATTTAAGAGGCGTCCGGGCGCAGGCGCAGAATGGGAACACATGATCGCCTCTCTGAGCGGCAAGGTGGCCGAGCGTCGGCCCGATCACGTCGTGATCGAGTGCGGCGGCGTCGGCTTTCGCGTCGCGGTCTCCTCCCAGACGCTCTCGCAGGTCCCGGCCCGCGGGGCCGACGGCTCGCTGCACACCCATCTGATCCTGCGCGACGACGGCGCGCACCTGTACGGCTTCGCCTCCGGCGCGGAGCGCGAGCTCTTCCTGCAGCTGATCTCCGTCGCGGGCGTCGGGCCCAAGATGGCGCTCGCCGTGCTGTCCGGCTCCTCCGTGGCCGACACGCGGCGCGCAATCGCCGCCGGGGACGTGAAGCGCTTCCAGGTCGTGCCCGGCATCGGCCGCAAGACCGCCGAGCGCGTGATCGTCGAGTTGCGCGAGCGGATCGCCGGCGAGCTCGCCGCGGTCCCGGCCGCCGGCCCGGAGGGCTCCGGGGCGCGCGGGCTGGCACGTGAAGGGCTGATCGGCCTCGGATACGACCCGTCGGAGGCCGAGCGGATGCTCGACGCGGCACAGGCGGTGGCCGGCCCGGAGGCGAGCGCGGAGGACCTGATCGCGGCCGCCCTGCGGGCCGCGGCGAAGGCGGCATGACGTCCTCCGCGGGCGAGATCAGCGTCCAGGTCCCGGCGACCCGTCCCGGCGAGGAGGAGCTCGATCGCTCGCTGCGCCCGCAGCGGCTCGAGGAGTTCGTCGGCCAGGACCCGCTGAAGCGCCAGCTCGCCCTCTTCATCGAGGCCGCGCGGCGCCGCAACGAGCCGCTCGACCACGTGCTGCTCGCCGGCCCGCCCGGGCTCGGCAAGACGTCGCTGGCCCAGATCGCGGCCCGCGAGCTCGGCGCGCCGTTCGTGCAGACGGCCGGCCCGGCTCTCGAGCGCAAGGGCGACGTGGCCGCTTTCCTCACCGCCCTCGAGCCGGGATCGGTCTTCTTCATCGACGAGATCCACCGGCTCACCCGCGCCGTCGAGGAGACGCTCTATCCGGCGATGGAGGACCGCAGGCTCCCGATCGTCCTGGGCCAGGGGGCCGGCGCGCGGACGGTCACGCTCGACCTGCCCGCCTTCACGCTGATCGGGGCCACGACCCGCACCGGCCTGCTGACGACGCCGCTGCGCGACCGCTTCGGGGTCTGTCACAGGCTCGAGCACTACCCGCCCGCCGACCTCGCGCGCATCGTGCGGCGCTCCGCGAGCATCCTCGAGATCGGTATCGACGAGGAGGGGGCGGTAGCCATCGCAACGCGCGCGCGGGGCACGCCGCGCGTGGCGAACCGGCTCCTGAAGCGCGTGCGCGACTTCGCCCAGGTCCACGGCGATGGGGAGATCACCCCCGCGGTCGCCGTCGAGGCGCTCGAGATGCTGGAGGTCGACTCCGCCGGCCTCGAGCGGCTGGACCGCGAGCTCCTGCGCGCGATCGTCGAGAAGTTCGACGGCGGACCGGTCGGCCTGTCCACGCTCGCGGTGTCCGTGGGCGAGGAGGCGGACACGATCGAGGACGTGTACGAGCCGTACCTGCTGCAGCGCGGGCTGATCAAGCGCACGCCGCGCGGGCGGGTCGCCACCTCGGCGGCCTACGAGCACCTCGGGACAGACCTGCCGGAGCCGCTCTCCGGGGGCGCTAGCCTTTTCTGAGGGCCGGTCGGAGCGCGCGGCTTTCGTCCCGTTCTCAGGATTCAAGGCCCGGATGCCGAAGTCGAACCCATCCGAGGTGCAATGCCAGTCTTCATCTGTCCAAACTGCGGCAACCGGCTGTCCTCCCAGGACCGCACCCAGGGCTTCAGCGCGAAGCCGCGTGGCTGCACGAAATGCGGCTTCGGCTTCATGTTCGAGCTGCTCGACGACTACTACCCGGCCCCCGACGCCGCGTTCTTCGTCTGCGACAGCGAGGGCCGGATCATCGGGTGCGGCCGCGGCAGCTTCGAGCTCACCGGCCTGAAGGACGAGGCGACCCTCGGCCGGCCCGTGCGGGAGGTCCTCGGCCTGCGGTTCCACAACGAGGAGGATCCGATCGGGACGTCGCTCGAGTGGGGCGTGCGGGTCCTCGGTCGCGACGTGCGCGTCGAGGCGGAGGGCGACCTCCCCGCGGAGGCGACGGCGGACGTCTTCCCCGCCTACGACGACGACGGCGGGCTGCTGCTCGTCCTCACCCCCAAGAAATGATCGAGACGGCTTTTGCCGGCTCACTCGCATGCGGCGGCGAAGCCGCCTCGATGTTCAATAGGCCGGGGGCGTTGACGGAGTCCGGGTCTAGAATGGCCGCCGGGAACGAGAGATGAGCACCCGCCGGCGCAACCTGTTCGTGATCCTGCTGATGCTCGGCTTCCTGGTCGGGTCGTTGGCGGTGATCGTCACCAGGGAGACGAAGCTCGGCCTCGACCTGCGCGGCGGGGTGGAGCTCGTCTACCAGGGCGAGCCCACGCCGCAGAGCGAGGTCACCCCGGAGGCCATCGACCGCGCGATCGACATCATGCGCACGCGCGTCGACCGCCTCGGCGTCGCCGAGCCCGAGATCCAGCGGCTCGGCAACGACCAGATCTCCGTCGGGCTGCCCGGCGTCACGAATCTCGAGCGCGCGAAGGCGCAGGTCGGCACGACCGCACAGCTCTACCTGTACGACTGGGAGCGCAACGTCGTCGGGAGCCCCCAGTCCCCGATCAACAGCCTCTACGCGGCCGTGAAGCGCGCGTCGCAGCGCGCGCCGGTCGTGGACGACAACAACACGACCAAGGACCAGTACTACCTCTTCCGCGCAAACAAGACGCTCGCCGCGGGGCCGGACTCCTCGCGGCGGGAGCTGCTCACGGAGCTCGACGGGCGCGTGCCGGAGGGATTCGAGGTGCTGAAGGTGCCGGAGGGGACGGTCGTGCTGAGGGCCGAGCGGCCGGAGAACCTGCCGGACGACGCGCCCTTCGAGCGCTACTTCGTGGTCCGCGACAACCCCGAGCTGCGGGGGACCGACATCAAGGATCCGCGCCAGGAGCAGGACCCGGCGGTCGGCGAGCCGATCGTCACCTTCCGCTTCACCGACGAGGGCCGCCGGAACTTCCAGGAGGTGACCCGCCGCCTCGCCGAGCGTGGCCAGACCAGCCAGGTGCCCGGCCAGCCGGTCGAGAGCTCGTTCCAGACGTTCGCGATCGTGCTCGACCGCGAGCTCGTCTCGCGGCCCTTCATCGACTACCGCGAGAACCCGGACGGCATCGACGGCCGCACCGGCGCCCAGATCTCGGGCGGGTTCAGGCTGCAGGAGGCGCAGGACCTGGCCGACGTCCTGAGGACCGGCGCGCTCCCGATCGACCTGAAGCCGATCTCGGAGACGCAGGTCTCGGCCTCGCTCGGCAAGCAGGCGCTGCGCGAGGGGCTGCTCGCCGGTGCCGTGGGCTTCGGGCTCGTCCTGATCTTCCTGATGCTCTTCTACCGCCTGCTGGGCGTGATCGCGAGCCTCGCGCTGGTCACCTACGGCGTGCTCTTCTACGGCCTGATCAAGCTGATCCCGATCACGCTCACGCTGCCGGGCATCGCCGGCCTGATCCTCACGATCGGCATCGCGGCCGACTCGAACATCGTCATATTCGAGCGAATAAAGGAGGAACTGCGCGCCGGGCGCTCCTCGCTCTCGGCGATCGCGACCGGATACAAGCGCGGCATCGCGACGATCATCGACGCGAACGTCGTCACGCTGATCACGGCCTTCATCCTGTTCGTGCTCGCGACCGCGGGCGTGAAGGGATTCGCGTTCACCCTCGGCGTCGGCACGCTCGTCTCGCTGTTCACCGCGGTGCTGTTCACGCAGGCCGTCCTGAGCACGATGGGCCGTTCCAAGCTGCTGCGCAGCCCGGCGATGCTCGGCGCCGGCGACCGCCACCTGCGGTGGCGGTTCGACTTCATGGGCAAGAGCCGCTGGTTCTTCGCGATGTCGGGCGTGATCCTGCTGATCGGCGCGATCGCGCTGTCCACCAAGGAGCTGAACTTCGGCATCGACTTCGAGAGCGGCACCCGGGTGACCGCGAGCCTCGAGCGCGACGTGACCGTCGAGGGCGTGCGCGACACCATCGCGCCCATCGGGCTGGACACGGCGAAGATCCAGGAGGTCGAGAACCCCGACCTGGGCGACCACGTGGTCCAGATCTCGGCATCGGAGCTCGGCCCGGGCGGGGTCCAGCGCCTCCAGCAGACGCTCGACGACGAGTACGGCGTCGTGCGGGAGGGGTTCTCGAGCGAATCCGTCGGCCCCACGTTCGGCGAGACCGTCGCGCGCAGCGCCGCGATCGCGATCGTCGCCTCCCTGCTGCTGATCATGGCCTACGTGGCCCTGCGGTTCGAGCCGAAGTTCGCGATCCCGGTGATGATCGCGCTGTTCCACGACCTCCTGATATCGGTCGGGGTCTACTCGCTCACGGGCCGGGAGGTGACGACGTCGACGGTGGCCGCGCTGCTGACGATCCTCGGGTACTCCCTGTACGACGTGGTGATCGTGTTCGACCGAATACGCGAGAACGCGCCCCGCATGCCGCGCGCGACCTTCTCCCAGATCGTGAACCGCTCGATGAGTGACGTCCTGACGCGCTCGCTGGCGACGTCGTTCTCGACCCTGTTGGGCATCACCGCGATCTTCATGTTCGGTGGGGAGACGCTGCAGGACTTCGCGTTCGCGCTGCTGGTCGGGATCCTGTCCGGGACCTACTCGTCGATCTTCATCGCGGCACCCGTGCTGACCGAGTGGAAGGAACGAGATCCCGCCTTCAGGCAGCGACGCCGGCGGATCGAGGCCGACCTCGGCTACGTGCCCGCCTACGCGCCCATCCCGGGCGCCCTGGGCGAGGAGGCCGAGCCCGCGCCGCGCCGCGCCCGGCGCGCCGCGGAGCCGGAGGTGGAGCCCGAGCCGGAGCCCGTCGCGCCGGTGGCGACGATGGAGCTCGAGCCCGACGGCGACGGAGTGCCCCCCGACGGCGGCGACGGTGCAAACGGCGCCCCGCGGGTCGCCGGCACGGAGGAACCTGCGCCTGTTGGCGGGGACCGCGACCCGGCCCGAGCCGAGCGGGCGGCGCGCAAGAAGCAGCGCCAGCAGCGCCAGCGCTCCCGCCGCAAGCACGGGAGGAGGCGGTAGTGGCCCTCCTCCGAGCATCACGCACGACATGGCGGCCCGCGGTCGCCTCCATGCGGCGTCCTCGGTCGGGGCAATGGCGCTGCCATTGCACCCTCCCTGCGTCCTTGCCTGGAGCCGCCGCGACCGCGCCATCTCGCACGGGACGCCCGCAGGAGGGCCACCGATGAACCTGGTCGTGTGGGTGATGATGGGCATCGCCGTGTGGCACTTCGCGATCTTCCTGCCGGACCGGTTCTGGGGCGGCATCGTGGGCGCCTTCGGCGCCGCTGCGCTGGGAGCCGTCGTGGTTGGGCTGGCGCTCGCCGGTGGCAACATCACCGACACGAGCATCGTCACTGCGCTGGAGGCCGTGCCCGGCGCGCTGATCGGGCTCGCTGCCTGCTGGTTCTACGGCGCCCGCCGCGAAGCCGCCCACGCGTAGAGGCTGTCTCACAACCCCCCACGCACGCCTGGCGGCGGCGGATCGGCGCGGATGCAGCGTCCTCGGTCGGCGCAATAGCGTTGCTATTGCCGCCTCCCTGCGTCCTTGCCCCGCTTGATCCGGCGCTCGCCAGCCGCACGCGCGGAGCTATGAGACAACCTCTTAGTCCGTCCGCGCCGGTTCCTAGCATCGGCCGGTGGCTCAACCACAGACCAGCCGCTGGCGCGCGCGCCCGTATGAGTACGCCCGGGCGCGAGAGCTGGCGGCCGCGCTCGGCCTGAGCCACACCACCGCGGCGGTGCTCGCGCGCCGCGGTTTCGACGACGCCGAGACGGCGCGCCGCTTCCTGGCCGCCGACGAGATGCACGACCCGGGCCTCTTCGCGGGAATCGACCGCGCCGTCGCTCGCATCCTCGCGCACGTCGAGCGGGGCTCGCTGATCGCGATCCACGGGGACTACGACGTGGACGGCGTGTGCTCGACGGCGCTCCTCACGTCGGCGCTGCGGGACCTGGGCGCCCAGGTGCGCCCGCGCCTGCCGAGCCGCGACGAGGGATACGGCCTCGCGGTCGAGCGCGTCGACGAGCTCCACCGGGCGGGCGCCGGGCTGCTGGTGACGGTCGACTGCGGCATCACCGCGATCGGGGAGGTGGCCCATGCCGCCGGCCTCGGCATGGACGTCGTCGTCACCGACCACCACCTGCCGGGTGCGGAGCTTCCCGACTGCCCGATCGTGCACCCCTCGGCATGCGGCTACCCGGCCGACCTGTGCGCGACGGGGGTGGCCCTCAAGCTCGCCGAGGCGCTGTGGGCCGCCGCCGGGCGCGACCCCGCAGGGCTCGAGCGCGAGCTGGACATCGTGGCGCTCGCCACCGTCGCCGACCTCGTCCCCCTCGTGGGGGAGAACCGCACGCTCGTGCGCCGGGGGCTGCGCGCGATCGCCGGTGCGCGGCGGCCGGGCCTGCGGGCCCTGATGCGCGTCGCCGGCGTCGACCCCCAGAGCGTCAACGAGACCACGCTCGGGTTCGCACTCGCGCCCCGGATCAACGCGGCCGGCCGGCTCTACCGCGCGGACGCCGGCCTCGAGCTGATGCTGACCGAGGACGATGCGCGCGCCCTCGAGGTGGCCCGCGAGCTCGACTCGGCGAACACCGAGCGCCAGTCGGTCGAGACGGCGATCCTGTTCGACGCCGAGCGCCGGCTGGCCGAGCTCGGGGCACCCGACGCCCGCGCGCACGTACTCGACGGCGAGGACTGGCACGCCGGCGTGATCGGCATCGTCGCCTCGCGACTGGTCGAGCGCTACCACCGCCCGTTCGTGCTCGTGGCGCTCGACGGCCGCGGGCGCGGCCGTGGCTCCGGCCGCAGCATCCCCGGCTTCGACCTCCACGCGGGCCTGACGGCCTGCGCCCGCCATCTGGCCGGCTTCGGGGGGCACCGCATGGCCGCCGGCCTCGAGATCGAGGCCGGCCGGGTCGAGGCCTTCCGCGCGGCGTTCCGCGCCCACGCGGCCTCTGCGCTCACCGACGAGGACCTCGTGAAGGAGGAGCGCGTCGATGCGGTCGTGCCGGGTGACTCCCTCGGGCTCGGCCTGGCCGAGGAGCTCGGGCGGCTGCGGCCGTTCGGCATCGGGAATCCGGGCGTGAGCGTGCTCGTCCCGGCCGCCCGGGTGTCCGACGTCCGCCCGATGGGCGAGGGCCGCCACGTGCGTTTCACGGTCACATCGGGGGGTGCCCGCTCGCGCGCCGTCGGGTTCGGCATCGGCGCCGCGACCGCGCCGGTCCTGCGCGACGCGAGCACGCGCCACGACCTGGTGGCGCGGCTGGAGGC
>Ga0299913_10006416_pt1 | contig 10196 bp, 9 predicted proteins | sample RVTome_9_FD_201360 | JGI IMG/M metagenome (GOLD analysis project Ga0299913, IMG submission 201360) | Soil microbial communities from uranium-contaminated site in the Upper Colorado River Basin, Wyoming, United States - RVT155D38 (version 2) ... | reverse complement strand
GCCGGGGGACGGAGATTTCGTCTATATTCTGTTCGGCTTGCGGCGCGGTGGCAGTTCCTATTACGCCCTCGACGTGACCCGCAAGAGTTCGCCCAGCCTGCTGTGGGTGAAGCAATATCCGGAGTTCGGCCAGAGCTGGTCGACGCCGGTCGTCTCCCGAATCAACATCGCTCACGGCGGATTGAACGACAATCAGGCGGTCGTGATCCTCGGCGGCGGCTACGACCCGGTGCACGACACCCGTTCGCACCCGACTTCACCGGATGCCCAGGGCGCCGGGATTCATTTTCTGGATCTCGTCAGCGGCGAGCGTCTGTGGCACGTTGGCGGCTCCGATTCGGACGGCGACCTGAAGCTGGCATCCATGACCCGCGCAATTCCCACCCAGATCCGCGTGATCGACATGAGCGGAGACGGCCGCGCCGACCGTATGTACGCGGCCGACCTCGGCGGACAGGTGTGGCGCTTCGACATCAGTAACGGCCAGGCGCCGGCCAACCTCGTCGCCGGCGGCGTTATCGCACAGCTCGGCGCCGAAGGCCTGGGTTCACCCGGGGACGCGGACACCCGTCGCTTTTATAACTCGCCGGACGTCGCGATTTTCAACGATCCACTGCAGGGAAGGCGGTTCATTTCCGTCAGCATCGGCAGCGGCTATCGCGCGCATCCGCTGGACGAGGTGGCAGCCGACAAGTTCTATTCCATCCGGGATCCGGACGTGTTCAACCAGCTCAGTCAGAACGAGTACAACAGCTACGACATCGTGACCGAAGCCGACCTGGAAGATGTCGCCGGACGCGTCAGAGTGGTGCTTGATTCGAGCGACCGCGGCTGGATGTTTACGCTTCCTGCCAGTCAGAAGGTGATTGCAGACTCCGTCACTTTTGCCGACACGGTATTTTTCGTCGCCTTCTCTCCTGAGGAGAACACGGCGAACCCGTGTCAGCCGAGCGCTGGCAGGAACTTCCTCTACGAGGTCAGCATCGTCAACGGCGACCCGGTGACGAACAACCTGGATACTCTGGCTGCGGACGATGCCGACGCGGAACGCGTCACCGAACTCGCCCAGGGCGGCATTGCACCGACGCCCGCGTTCCTGTTCCCCGGCGCGACCGATCCGGATTGCGAAGGCGCTGCATGCTCGCCGCCGCCCATCGGTTGCGTCGGCGTTGAATGTTTCGATCCCGGCTTCATCAACAACCCGGTGAGGACGCTCTGGACGCAGGACGGCGTGGAATGACGGCACGACGACCCGGAGGAAATTCTATGCGTAAGCACGTGCGCGGCGTGACGCTTATCGAGCTGTTGATCGTAGTGGTTATCATCGCCATCCTGGCGGCGGTTGCTTATCCCAACTACCGTCAGTACGTCGAAAGATCCAAACGCAATGAAGCAAAAGCTGCGTTGCTGCAAATAGCGACCAACCAGGAACGGTTCTATCTGAACAACAACAGTTACACACCTAATATGACCGCGCTCGGCTTTCCGGTCGACGATAATTTCTCGACTGATTCCGGGGCTTACGTAGTTGACGTAACGGCGGCCGACGCCTCTGCGTTCACCGCCCAGGCGACCTACCAGGACGGCGGCCAGGAAGCGGAAAAGTGCCTGACCTTCACCATTAACGCCACCGGAACAAAAGCTTCAGCGCCGAATACGGATTGCTGGACCAGCACGCGTTGATAATCGATGCCGCAGATCGTCATCTGCGCACTTCCTAACGCCCCGAATTCCCGGCCTCCACCGACTGCTGCTTCCCGGAAAAAAACAACGCATCCACGATCAGCAACGCAGCCCCCACCGTAATCGCCGAATCGGCGACGTTGAATGACGGAAAAGGCCATCCCACGATCAGCACCTGAATGAAATCGACCACATAGCCGAAGCGGATCCGGTCGATGACGTTACCGAGAGCGCCGCCAAGGACCAGAGCGAGCCCTGCCGCCAGCAAATACTGCCCGTCCCGCCTGATCCGCCATAGCCACACGACGATGGCGGCACTGACGGTCACTGCGAGCGCGGTAAAGAACCACCGCTGCCAGCCGGAAGCATCTGCCAGAAAACTGAATGCGGCGCCAGGATTCTGCTGATGAGTGATGTTGATGAATGAGTTGAGCGCCAGTTTGTCGTAAAGCGGCACCCATTGGAGAATCGCCCACTTTGTCAGCTGGTCGAGCAGAACGATGCCCGCGGCGACGGCGATGCATACGGTGAAAAACCTGCGTCCTTCCGTCGATTGCGTCGTGTTTTCAGTCAATGTGTTTTCCCTGGTCGTTATGCGCGATCCGGTGTCGATCGACTTTGTGAAATACACCGCATGACGCGCCTCTGCAATATCCCTTCGCCACCTTCATGCCGCAAGAATCTCTTTCGCTCGCACCGCATCGCGATGCATCTGCTCCGTCAATTCTCTCGCCCCTCTGAATTTTTCTTCACTCCGCAACCGGGCAATAAAATCGACGTGGATATATTCACCGTAAATGTCCCGATCGAAATCGAAAATGTGTACTTCGAGCAACGGCTTGGTGCCGCCAAACGTGGGCCGGGTGCCGACACTGGCAACCGCGTCCAGCGGCTCACCTCCAAGGCCACGCACTCGAGCCGCAAATATCCCCATCACCGGACTCTGGCGACGCCGCAGATTGACGTTCGCCGTCGGAAACCCGAGCGCGCGGCCCAGGCGGTCGCCGCCGATCACTGTACCCGACATACTGTAACGCCGCCCCAGCAGTCGTGCGGCGCGATCCAGGTCACCTTCCCACAGCGCAGCGCGTATGGCGGTGCTGCTGACGCGTTCGTTGTCGACAATAACACTTGGCACTTGCGTAACGGCGAAATTGAGCGCATTGCCCGCACGCTGCAAATGCTCGACCGTGCCCTCTCTGCGCTTCGCGAAGCGGAAATCGTCGCCGATGACCAGGTGTCGCACGTTCATCCCGTGAATCAGAAGCTGCCGGATGAACGTGGCGGCCGTCATGCAGCGCATGCTGTGGTCGAACCTGGGGCAGAAAAAGATGTCGACTCCCGCCTCCGCCAGCGCCTCGAACTTTTCACGGAAACGCATGAGTCGAGCCGGCGGTCTGGACGGGGCGAAAAACTCCTTGGGCGTCGGCTCGAAACTCATGACGACCGACGGCAGGCCTTCACCGGCAGCCGTCTCCAGCACGGCTTTCAGCAGTTTTTGATGGCCCAGATGCAGGCCGTCGTAGGCGCCGATTGTCCCGACACTACCGTCTGCGACGCGATCGAACGGGAAACTGCCGGCCGTGCGGACTAGTTGCACTTCGATTCAAACCCGACTGATGTACATTGAAGCAACCAAAAGAGAACCGCCAAGCCTGTCTTCATGAGGAGCCAAATTTCCGCGAAAGCTATTGTACTGACGGATCCGGGGCCGTGTCGCCGGGGCATCAGTGATCGGTCCGACTCGAGGCGCGCGTGCCGGGGCATCAGTGACCGACTCGAAGCGCGGGGTTGCTCGGGCATCAATAATCAGTCCGACTTGAGGCGCAGGGTTGCGGGGCGCACACCGATTACGAGCAGGACCGCAAAATAAACAGCCGCACCGGCAGCGATCGTCAACGCAAGCCATAAGGAGCGGCTGGCGAGGCTGCTTTCAAGCCACCAGCGGAGCGGGCGACCCAGTTGCACGAGGCAGACCGCCATGGCGGCATTGGCGATGAAAAAGCGCACAAGCAGCGAAGGCCAGCCGGCGGTTACGCCAACCACTCCGTCACGCCTGAGGCCGCGGAAAAGAAGCCAGGCATTGACAATTGCCGCGACGGAGATCGCCAGCGCAAGACCTGCATGCGTGCCGGCATAGCCGGCTCTGGTCAGGACATAGGCCAGCGTCACACTCAGGACAAAATTGACCAACAGTGCAATGAGGCCTACTTTCACCGGCGTTTTGGTGTCCTCACGCGCGAAATAGGCGGGCGCGAGAATCTTGACCAGCGAGAAGCCGATCAGCCCGAGTGAGAACGCCTGCAGGCTCAGTGCCGTCATCTGCACGTCGAGCGCGCTGAATTCGCCGCCGTAGAAAATCGTCGCAACGAGCGGCTCCGCCAGAACGATGAGGCCGACGGCGGCGGGCGTCGCGACCAGGAAGACGAGTTTCATGGACCAGTCGACCGTGCGCGAGAACTCCAGCGTCGACGCGGCGGCGTGCTGTCGGGAAAGTTGCGGCAGCGTCACGGTGGCGAGCGCGATGCCGAACAGCCCCAACGGAAATTCCATCAGCCGGTCGGAGTAATAAAGGAGACTGATCTTGCCGACGCCCAGCATTGACGCGATGACGCCGCCGATCAGCACATTCACCTGCGCCACGGACGAACCGAAGATAGCCGGCACCATGAGCTTGCCGACCCGACGCACGCCTTCGTGTCCAGGGCGCCAGCGCGGTCGCGGGATCGCGTGGATTTTCGCAAGAAAGGGTATCTGGAAAAGCAGTTGCACGAGGCCGGCTATCAGCACGCCGTAAGCCAGCGCCATGCCCGGTTCCGCCAGGCGCGGCGACAGCCACATCGCGCTGGCGATGAGCACCACGTTCAATATAACGGGTGTGAACGCGGGCGCGGCAAAGCGTCCGTAAGTGTTCAGTATGCCGCCCGCAAAAGCGGTTAATGAGACGAAAAAGAGATAGGGGAACGTGAAGCGCGTCATCGTGGTGGCGAGATCGAACCGGCCGTCGTCTCCGACGAAACCGGGTGCAACGATCAACACGAGCAGCGGGGCTGCGATGACGCCTGCGAGCGTAATTAAAAACAGTATCAGGCCGAGCGTGCCCGCCACCGCGTCGACCAGCGTCCGCGCCTGCTGGTGGTCGTTTTTCTCGCGGTATTGCGCCATGACCGGAACGAAGCCCTGCGAGAACGCGCCCTCCGCAAAGAACCGCCGCAACATGTTGGGGATGCGGTTGGCGACGATGAACGCATCCATGACGATCGTCGCGCCGAAATAGCGCGCGAACACGATGTCCCGCGCCAGTCCGAGAATTCTCGACAGCAGGGTCATGCCGCTTACGATCGAGGTCGATCTGAGCAGGCCCCGCCCCGACATGGGGTGGGCGGACCGTTTGACGGGGAGGTCGGCCGCTGCGTCCGGCATAGGGCCGTCGGTGGACTCGGAATCAGGCATGTAAAGGGATCAGGGCACCGGTGAGGCCCTAGTTTAGCGTGAAATGAGACTAAAAATCAGAGATTTAGCCGCAGCGCAGCGCCGCGTGCAGGTTCTCGGGGAGGTGGCCGGCGCCGTTGACAATCGCGGGCCGGGACACAATAATACGCGGCTCTTTTGACCCGGATAGCCAGAAGGCGATCGGGGCAAGCCCCAGACGGACGGAAATTCAAGCAGTGGCAAATATCAAGTCAGCCAGGAAACGCGCGCGACAGCAGGAGAAAACGCGGCTTCACAACATGGGCCTGCGCTCAAAAATGCGCACCCAGATCAAGAACGTGATCAAGGCCGTCGAAAAGGGCGATAAGGCCGCCGCGACGGAAGCCTACAGCGCCGCCGTGCCGGTCATCGACAGCATGTCCAACAAAGGCATCATCAACAGAAACAAGGCCGCCCGCCACAAGTCCCGCCTCAACAAGATGGTAAAAAACCTGGCCGCCTGACGCAGGGGCCGCTCTGGTCTCCTCCATTCCCGGCGCCCTCTGCGTATCGGACGCCGCCACGATGCAAGCCTGTCATGCGGGCGAACTCGCAGAAATATCAACTGCCACACGCACCGCTCGGTTTACTGACACCGATTTTTCTCGTTCATCGCTTAAAAGTCCCCTTCCTTTTCCGACATAAGCAACAACTCCCGCATCACCGCCCGCCCCAACTCCTCCGTCCCGGCCCCCGTTGCCGCACTGACCGCAAACGCCGGCCCATCCCATCCCAGCGCCTCCAGCAAACGTTCCCGTACTTCCGGCAAGTCCTCCGCCGCCACGAGATCCACCTTGTTCAACACCAGCCACCGTGGTTTCCCAGCCAGGCCTTCTGAAAACTTCGTCAATTCCTCTTCGATCGCCCTGACCTGATCGGCAGGGTCGACGTCTGCGACGAGCGGCGCCACATCGACCACGTGCAACAACAATCGCGTCCGCTCGAGGTGCCGAAGAAACTGCATGCCGAGCCCCGCGCCCTCCGCCGCGCCTTCGATCAGGCCCGGGATGTCTGCCATGACGAAACTCTGCAACGGGCCGACAGACACGACCCCGAGATGCGGATGCAGCGTGGTGAACGGGTAAGGCGCAACCTTCGGCCGCGCGGCCGACATTGCACGGATCAGCGTCGACTTGCCGGCATTCGGCAAGCCGACCAGGCCCACATCGGCCAGCAACTTGAGCTCGAGTTTGAGATGTCGTGCCTCGCCGGGCGTCCCCTGCGTCGTCCGGCGCGGGGCGCGGTTGGTGCTGCTCTTGAAATGCGTGTTGCCGAGGCCGCCGCGGCCGCCCTCCGCCACTTTCAGCCGCTGCCCGGGCTCGGTCAGGTCGCCGATCAACTCGCCGGTGTCGACATCGTGTACAACCGTGCCGCAAGGCACCTCGACATCGAGATCGTCGCCGGATTTTCCGCTCTTGTTTCTGCCTGCTCCCGGCCGTCCACTTTCGGCCCGGTATTTGCGCGAGACGCGGAAATCCGCCAGCGTGTTGGTGCCGGCCCTGGCAAGCAGAAAGACGCTGCCGCCGCGTCCGCCGTCACCGCCATCGGGGCCGCCTCGCTCGATGAACTTTTCGCGACGAAAACTGAGACAGCCGTGGCCGCCGTTTCCGGCCTGCACGCTGATGGTCGCTTCGTCTACGAACTTCACGGTTTCAGAGTTGCCCGAGGGGGAGGATCATTCTCGTATCGATGGGGATGGAAGCCAAGAGAGCGAATGATCTGCGTCCTTCACCCACAAAAAAACCCCGCCGCAGAGACCGTGCAAACAGTCTCTGCGACGAGGTTCTTGCGTAATGAGCTGTGTGGGTGGCGTCAGCCGGCGTCGACGCTCACAAACTGGCGATTCTTCGGTCCCTTTTTCGCGAACTTCACCTGGCCATCGCTTTTCGCAAAAAGCGTATGGTCGCGGCCGATGCCGACATTGACGCCCGGATGAAACCGGGTGCCGCGCTGACGAACGATGATGTTACCGGCAACGACCGTCTGGCCGCCGAAGATCTTCACGCCAAGGCGCTTCGACTCCGAATCGCGACCGTTCTTGCTGCTACCGCCTGCTTTCTTGTGTGCCACTTCGTTTCACCTTGTCTGCATGGTTCGAAAATCGACTATCGAACCCGTTCGAATATTTCATTAAGCCCGATTGACAGCTTCGCGCTGCGTTTGTTCCACTACCGCGAATCAGCTGGACTTCTTCTTCGCCGTCTTCTTCTTCGACGTGCCGGCCGCCTTTGTTGACGAAGAAGCTGCCTTCGATGTCTTCTTCGAGGCTTTTTTCGTCGCCTTCTTTTTCCCGGTCTTCTTGCCCGCAGTCTTGTTGCCGGCGCTCTCCTTCGCACCGGACTCGCTAGCCGCTACTTGTTCTTTTGAGCGTCCTTCCGATCGTCCTTCCGCTTGTTCTTCGGATCGTTCTTCCGATCGCTTTTCCGTCTTTGCTTCCGCGGCGTCCTGCTTCGACTTGTCGGATCCGGCGCCGCTTATGCCGGTAATTTCGACTTCCGTGAACCACTGCCGGTGCGTATGCTGCCGCAGATAGTTCTGTCGCCGGCGGAACTTGGTGACGCTGACCTTGCCGCTCTTGCCCTGCCGCAGCACCTTGGCGCTGACCGTGCTGCCGGACAGCAACGGGCTGCCGACCGTGACCTCACTGCCCTCGCCTACCAGCAAGACCTCGTCGAACTCGACGTCCGCTCCTTCGTCAGCCGCAAACTTTTCCAGTTTGAGCCGCTCGCCCTTGCTCGCACGGTATTGTTTACCGCCGGCACGAAAAACCGCGTACATCGTTATCCGCTCCAGTATGCAGGCCGCGTGTCCGGACGCAACGTGCTGAGAATTAAGAGATTTTGCGGTTGACAGCGCTGGGATCGCCTGCGCTTCAAGAAGCCTGCCGCCACGAAAGAGCGGGAATTTTATAGATTCGGCCGCTCCGGGTCAACGAAAGCGAGGACGGAATCTCACTTTATTTCAACAGCTTGCCGCCGCGCAGAATGCGGGTAACGCCCGGGCGCATTGTCGCCAATGCAAGACGTTTCAGGCATTATCGTAAATAATGCAACTCGCCGAAAAGACACCAGTTTCGCTGACCCTCGACGACGTCAACCAGTTGGCCGCGGCAGATATGCGTGCGGTGGACGACCTGATCCGCGAAAGCCTGAAGAGCGATGTGGCGCTGGTGTCGCAGGTATCCGAATACATCGTGACCAGCGGCGGCAAGCGGCTGCGCCCGCTGATCGTGTTGCTCGCCGCCCGCGCACTGGGCTACACCGGACGACGGCACGTGCATTGCGCGGCGATCATAGAATTCATTCACACGGCCACGCTGCTGCACGACGACGTTGTGGATTCGTCGGCGAGGCGTCGCGGACGCGACACCGCCAACACGGTGTTCGGCAATCAGGCGAGCGTACTGGTCGGTGATTTTCTCTATTCGCGTGCTTTTCAGATGATGGTCGACGTCGGTCGCATGCGCGTCATGCAGATTCTGGCAGACGCGACCAATACCATCGCGGCGGGGGAAGTGATGCAGCTCATGAACGTCCACGATCCGGATATCAGCGAAGAAAGCTATCGCCAGGTGATCTATCGCAAGACGGCCAGGCTGTTCGAAGCCGGTGCCCAGATCGCCGCGGTACTTGCCGGACGTGATCCCGACGATGAAGCGGCGATGGTGTGTTACGGGCAGAACCTGGGGACGGCGTTCCAGCTTATAGACGACGCGCTGGATTATGACGCGTTGCCGGAGGAACTCGGCAAGAACCTGGGCGACGATCTTGCAGAAGGCAAAACGACGCTGCCGCTTATTTACGCGATGGAGAACGGCAGCGACAGCGAGCGCAAAATGATTCGTGCCGCGATCGAGTCCGATGGCCTGCCGAGGCTGGGTGACATACAGTCGATCGTGGAATCAACGGGCGCGCTGCAATACACGTCCACACGGGCGCGCGAGGCGGCCGATCTCGCCATCGACGCACTGGCGGAGGTTCCGGAGTCGGAATACAGGAATGCGATGATCGCCATCGCCGAATTCGCCGTCAAACGCCGGACCTGAGACTGCTCCATCTGTGTGGTCGAAGCTTGAGAGTAATCGTGTGAGTGGTATCTGGTTGTGCATCGGCCACCGTGCACAGCGATTCCTGCTTCAGGTCGCGCTGGTCCTCATCGCAGCGCTCGCTCAGCCCGGACACGCCGGCGCGCAGGAAACGGATGCTTCCGCCGCGCTGAACCAGCACCGCGGTTCGGCGCTCGAGCGCGAACTGCACGAGTGGGCGGTGAAGAAGGAAAAGATGGATCTTTATCTGCGCTCGACGATGCGCCGCCAGAACATCGATATGTGGATCATCCTGAGCCGGGAATTCAATCCGGATCCGCTGCTCGAACTGTTCGGCGGTCTCGGCATCTCGGGCTGGTACGGTCACCGCAATGCCTATATTTTCCGTGACCCCGGCGGCGACGAGCCGCTGGAAACGATCATTTTCGGCACGCATCAAAGCGGGCATATGCGGACGTTCTTCGACACGATCGAGACGTACGGCCAGGAAGGACTGGCGCCGCATCTGAGATCCTATATAAGGAAAGCCGACCCGGAGAATATTGCGATCAATCGCTCGCGAACCGTGGCGATGGCCGACGGGCTGACAGCCGAGCTGGAAAATTATCTGACGGAAGCCATCGGCAATGAATTGTCCTTGCGGCTGGTTTCTTCCGAGGCGCTGGTGTTCGATTACGTCGGCACGCGGACGCCCGCGGAGGTCGAAATCGAAACGGAAGCGAGCTGGCGCACCTGGAATATCCTGCGCCGGGCGTTATCCAACGAAGTGATCACGCCCGGTCAGACGAGATTGATGGATGTCTGGGGATGGATCGTCGATGAATGGAAATCGCAACATCTGGACTTCAACTTTCCGCCCAGCCTGACGATCTACCGCCGCGGCGAAGAAGAGGGAATCGGCGACCACGTCGATACGGTCATTCAGCCGGGCGACCTGATCCACATCGACTTCGGCGTGAGACTCATGGGCCTCGTGACGGACCAGCAACACCTGGCG
>Ga0299913_10006415_pt1 | contig 10197 bp, 10 predicted proteins | sample RVTome_9_FD_201360 | JGI IMG/M metagenome (GOLD analysis project Ga0299913, IMG submission 201360) | Soil microbial communities from uranium-contaminated site in the Upper Colorado River Basin, Wyoming, United States - RVT155D38 (version 2) ... | reverse complement strand
CTGGATGCAAACGATCGCCGGGATCTTCCCGATAAAGCACTTCGCGCAGGCGATGCTGGCTTCGTTCGATCCCTCGTTCCGCGATTGGTCGAACAACGACCTACTGATCCTCGCGATCTGGGGGATAGCCGGGCTGGTCCTCGCGCTGAAGTTCTTCTCGTGGGAACCTCGCCGCTGACCGAACGAGTGGTTCGTCGGATCGAGCCGCTCGTTGCCGACGACCACGTGGTGTTCCGATTGGCCGACCCGGACGGAGCGATGGAGCGGGTCGAGCTGGCACAGGAGGTCCGACGACCGCGGCTCGGCCCCCCTTTCGAGCTCGACCGCAGCGACGGATCGTGGAGGCTGCGCTTCGGGCGCCCGGACGCGGACCGGATGGAATACATGTTCCACCTGGTCCACCGCGACGGCGGCGAGGAGTGGATCAACGATCCGGGCAACCCGCGGACCGCGCCGGGACCGTTCGGGGCGAAGTCAGTCATCGAGTGGCCACAGTACTCACCACCCGAGTGGCTGCAACAAGAGGCCCCCCCGGGCAGCCGCGGCCGTCTGACGATCGCGACACACCGTCCGCGCGCCCGATTCGAGATCACGATGTGGTCGACGCCGGATCTGGCGGAAGACACGGCCGCTCCTCTGCTCGTCGCACATGACGGCCCCGAATACGACGAGCTCTCCTCGCTCACCAGGTTCCTCGAGGTCAAGTACGCGCGGGGAGAGCTTCCTCCGATGCGTGCCGCCCTCATACCGCCGGACGACAGGAACGACAGCTACTCGGCCTCGGCCGCGTACTCCCGCGTGTTCGCATACGACCTCCTGCCTCGGATCGAGCGAGTGGCTCGGTTGCCCCACGGTCGCTCGATGCGCGTCGGGATGGGGGCCAGCCTCGGTGGACTTGCGATGCTTCACATCCATCGCATCAGCCCCGCGACGTTCGGCGGCCTGTTCCTTCAGTCGGGGAGCTTCTTCCGGCAGCGGTATGACAGGCAGGAATCGGACTTCCCGCGCTTCCGCAGGATCTCGCGCTTCATGGGCCAGGTCCTGTCCACGGAGCTCTGGCCGCACCCGATCGCCGTCGCGATGACCTGCGGCTCGATCGAGGAGAACCTCGCGAACAACAGAGCGACGCGGGACGCGCTGTCGAAGCAAGCTTACGAGGTGCGACTCACGGTGAACAGGGATGGACACAATTGGGTCGGCTGGCGGGATACGTTCGACCCGCATCTTGTCGATCTGCTGCAGAGACTCTGGGCATGAGACGCGACCACGTGGCGGTTCACGCCCCCTCGATCGGGGGCGAGGGCGACCTGATCGTCTACGGCCACTGGGGCAGGCCCCTGCTGGTGTTCCCGTCGCAACAGGGCCGGGCGTGGGACTACGAGAGCAACGGGATGATCGACGCGCTGGCGCCCTTGATCGAGGCGAGCCGGTTGAAGGTCTACTGCGTCGACAGCTACGACGCCGGGACCTGGGATCGCCAGGATCTCCCGCTGGAGGAGCGGGCGCGGCTCCACGGCAGTTACGAGGAGTGGATCGCCCACCAGATCGCTCCCTGGATCCACGCAGATTGCGGCGGCTTCGTCGAGATCATGGTCACCGGGTGCAGCTTCGGTGCGTATCACTCGGCGAACTTCGCTCTGAAGCGCGCCGATCTGTTCCCACTCGCTATCTGCCTGAGCGGGGTCTACGACGTGTCCGCGCTCGGATGGGGGGAACGAGGCGACGCCGTGTACTTCAACAACCCGATGGACTACGTGGCCCACCTCGACGGCGACCATCTGACCTGGTTACGCGAGCGTGTGAACTTGGTGCTCGTGTGCGGTCAGGGTCAGTGGGAGGACACCACCGGCTCGCTCGACAGCACCAAGGCCTTCGCGGGGCTACTGGGATCGAAGGGCATCCGCCACGAGATGGATCTGTGGGGCCACGACGTGCCGCACGACTGGCCCTCGTGGCGCAACCAGATCGCGCACCACCTGCCGCGCTTCTGCTAGTTCCCGAGGCACTAATGACGCAGCGGACGGCGATGATGGGACGTCCAGGCCCACGACGAACCTAGGAGCAACATGGCGAGAGCGGCCGCCGCCATCAACGAGGGCGCCCCGACGAAGTAGAAACCACTGCGATCGATATCCCAGATGATCGACCAATCGAAGGCGTTCAAAGCGACCGAGTGAACCCCCCATCCGATCCATACGAGCTGCCACAGGATCGCCACGATGTGCACGAAACGCGAACCTCGCCACAGCCCATGAACGACGAGGGAGACCACGACGTAGCTCCCCGTTAGCTCCAACAACATCCGCAGGGCGCCGAAGCCGCCGGGATTGTCGAACACCAGCCCGGCGTCGATGAGCGACCACGCATGCAAGAGCGGCACGGCGGCCATGAGAACGACGACCACGACGATCGTCCACGGAGGGCGCACCATGCTCGCCCCTACTCGGATATGAGAGTCCCCCAGTACCATCGCCGAGGAGGCTACCCGGTCGCCGGTGGCCGTCGTCGGGCTATGGTCTAGCCATGGCGGTCAACCACCTGATCGGGTTGCTGTTGGGTACCGAGGAGGACTGGCCGAGCGCGTTCGAGGCGATGATGCGCCGGCTCAGCCCGACCGTCACTTACGAGGGCACCGACCACACGTTCTCCTCCGAACGGGTGACGATCGAGCCGTTCGATCTGCGGGCGGAGCCTCGCTACTCGCTGGTGATCGACCGGCTGTCGCACTGGTACTACCACCCCCGGGAATGGCTGAAGAAGGTGGCGTTGATGAACGACGTCTACCTGATGAACAACCCCTTCACGTTCCAGTCGATGGAGAAGCACGCCGCCTATTGCGCCATGCTACGGCTCGGACTGAAGGTCCCGAACACCTGGCTGATACCTCACAAGCAGCCGCCGGACAACCCACGGTTCCCGTATACGGCGCAGCGCTACAACCTGCCCTTCGAGCTCGACGAGATCGCGGAGGAGATCGGCTATCCCTTGTTCATGAAGCCGTTCGACGGGGGGGCCTGGGTCGGGGTCACGCGCATCACGAACGCTCGGGAGCTCAAGCGTCGGTACGACGAGTCCGGGGAGATGTTGATGCACCTCCAGGCCTCGGTGGAGGACTTCGACGTATTCGCGCGCAACCTCTCCATAGGCGCGGAGTCGATGGTGATGCGCTTCGACCCGACGCAGCCGCTGCACGGCCGCTATCAGGTAGAGCACGGGTTCCTCGAGCCCGAGATCGGGCGCGAGGTCGTCATGATCGGACGGCTGGTCAACGCGTTCTTCCTATGGGAGTTCAACTCGTGCGAAACCCTGGTCAAAGACGGCGAGGTATACCCCATCGACTACGCGAACGCGTGTCCCGACGTGTCGTTGATCAGCCTCCACTATTACTTCCCCTGGGCGATCAAGACCTTGCTCAAGTGGTCGCTGTTCTGCGCCGTGACGGACCGGGCCATGCAGATCGACATGACCATGAAGCGCTACTTCGACATCGGTGACGACGCCAACCTGTCGTACGAGGAGAAGCTCGACGAGTACGGACGTCTATCCGACGAGCACTTCCAGACCGAGCGCTATCACGAGTTCGTCCAGAAGCACATCCCCGAGGTCGACTCTGTGATGCTCACCTACATCTCGAGCGCCGAGTTCGATGACATGCTGGTCGACACGGTCAAGGCCACCTTCCCAGCCCACGAACACGAGAAATTCATCGCGCACTACCGGGGTCTGATGGCCCTGTGGGTGGACGACCAGACCACCGCGGCGGTATAGGCACCGAGGCATGAAGGCGCACACCGTTTACAAGACCTTCAAGACCTCCGAGCGCCGCGAATTCGTGCGGATCACCGAAGAGGTCCAGGCCGCGGTCGACGAGGCCGGCGTTCGGGAGGGCATGGCTCTGGTGTCGGCGATGCACATCACCGCGGGCGTGTGGATCAACGACGATGAGAAAGGCATTCTGGAAGACACCCTGGAATGGCTGGACAAGCTTGCGCCGCCAAGTTGGAAATCACACGGCACCGCTTTAAGTGACGCCTTGAAGCCCGACCCGGGTGACTATCGCCATCATCGGGGAGGCGAGGACAACGGGGATGCGCACCTGAAGAACCTGCTGGTGCATCATCAGGTCATCGTCCCGGTGACGGAGGGCAAGCTGGATCTAGGTCCGTGGCAGGTGATCTTCTACTGCGAGTTCGACGGGCGCAGAAGCAAACGACTCATCATCAAGGTGCTGGGCGACTGACGTAGCGATCGAGCTGCGGGATCCTACGCGCCAGCACTCCGGTACCGACGAGACATGCCACGCCACCGAAGACGATCGAACCGGGGGCACCCAGGACGCCGGCGGCGAGACCTGCCTCGAGATCCCCAAGTCGAGGCCCCCCGGTGACGACCATCAGATTGACCGAGTTCACGCGGCCCCTCAGCGCGTCCGGGGTGTTCTGGTTGAGGATGGTCCCGCGGAAGATCGCGCTGATCACGTCGGCCGCACCCGCAACGGCGAGGAACAGCAGCGTGAGGGGCAACCAGAACACTGTCAGCCCGGCCGCCGCGATGGCCATCCCCCACACGGACACCGCGACGATGACCGCGCGGCCATGACCGGTCACCCGGCTAACCCAACCGCTGGAAAGGGCGGCCACCAACGCGCCGGTCGAGGGAGCCGCATACAGGAGGCCGAGCCCCGCGGCGCTCATGTTGAAGGTGTGTTCGGCGAGCTCGGGAAATGCGGCCCGTGGCATCCCGAAGATCATCGCCACCAGGTCGATCGCCAGGATCGAGAAGATGAGCGGCGTACGCAAGGCGAACCCCAACCCCTCACGCACGGACTCGAAGGGACTCTGGTCGTCCACCCCCTCCGGTTTGCTGCGCGGGATCCACCGGAGCGCGAGGAGTGCTGCCGTGAACGACACCGCGTCGATGCCGTAGACGGGTGCTACGTCTCCGCCGAAGGATGCGATCAGGATGCCGCCGAAGAAGGGACCCACGATCTGGGTGGTCTGAAACACGACCTGTCGAAGAGCGAGGGCGGCGGGAAGCTTCTGCAGGGTGACAAGGGCCGGGATGATCGCGGAGCGCGCCGGCCGGTCGATCGCCTGGAAGACCGAGGCCAGACCCGAAAGCGCGTAGATCGCAACCAAGGAGGGATGCTGCTGGATCGAGGCCACGGTCAAACCGACCGCCGTCAGCATCAAGCCGATCTGCATCGTTGCCATAAGGGCGCGCCGATCGGTTCGATCGGCCAGTGCCCCGCCGATGATGGAGAAGACGATCAGAGGAACGACTTCGACCAGCCCGATCAAGCCGACCGCGACCGTCGAGCCCGTGAGCTGGAAGACCTGGTAGGAGACCGCGACGATCCGCATCTGCGTGCCCACGAGAGAGACGATCTGTCCAAGCCACAACGCTCGGTACGGGACGGACTCGCGTAGCGGCGACACGTCCAGGGCAAGCTCCCGCGCCAGTGGGAACCGACGGGCCGATCCCGGCCCGTGATCGGAGGGAGGTCGCACCGGAAGTCAGTAGAGGTCTGAGAACTGCGCGAGCTTCTGACGGCGGTGGATGCCGTCGATGATGCGGATCGTTCCGGACCTGGATCTCATCACGAGCGATTGGGTGCGAGCGCTGCCGCCGGTGTAGCGAACGCCTCGCATCAGTTCGCCGTCGGTGATGCCGGTCGCTGCGAAGAACACGTCGTCCCCAGAAACCAGATCGTCGGCGGTAAGGACCTGGTCGAGGTCGTAGCCCGCAGCAAGGGCGGCCGCGCGCTCTTCGTCGTTTCGGGGCCAGAGCCGTCCCTGGATCACACCGTCGAGACACTTGATCGCAGCAGCCGCGATGACCCCCTCGGGAGTCCCGCCGATACCGATCAGCATGTCGACCCCGGACTTATCCCGCGCCGCGCTGATCGCCCCTGCCACGTCGCCGTCGGTGATGAACCGGATCCGCGCTCCCGCTTCGCGCACCTCTTTGACGATCTGCTCGTGGCGGGATCGCTCCAAGATCATGACGGTGAGATCGGCAACGTCCATGCTCTTGACCTTGGCCAATCGCTCGAGGTTCTCGCCGATCGGCGCGTCCAGATCCAAGACGTCCCGCGCCTCGGGGCCGGCCGCGATCTTCTCCATGTACATACAGGGCCCCGGGTCGAACATCGTGCCGCGTTCCGCCAACGCCACAACGGCTAGGGCGCCGTGCATCCCCTTGGACGTCAGCGTCGTGCCGTCGATCGGATCGACCGCGATGTCTACGACGGGCGGCTCGCCGTTGCCGATCGCCTCGCCGTTGTAGAGCATCGGGGCGTTGTCCTTCTCGCCCTCGCCGATGACCACGACGCCGTCCATCGGAACCGTATCCATGAGCAGGCGCATGGCGTCGACCGCTGCCTGATCGGCCGCTTCCTTGTCGCCTCGCCCGACCCAGCGAGCCGCCGCGAGAGCCGCCGCTTCGGTGACGCGCACGAGTTCGAGCGCGAGGTTCCGGTCGGGACTTGCGTTGGCTGCGGGCACACCGAAACGCTAGCAGGTGGGGAGCGGGAACAGACAGCGGGTCTTGCGTGTCTTGTCCGGCTTCACCAGCATCTTGTCGCCGGCGGTCTGTTTTATGAAGATCGGGTTGGCCACCGGCTTCGGCCCGCCCAGCGCGTTCTTCAGGGTCGTGTCGCCCGAGACCACGAAGAGGTTCCCCTTGTGGTCGAAGTTGACGGTGAAGAAGTCGCCCAGCCGGCGGTCTCCGCCCTCGAAGCTCGGGTTCGCGTTGCAGGTGGTCCCGCTGAGACAGATCTTGCCCGAGTGGATCGGACGACCCGAGGCGTTCGCGACCTGGAACTGAGGCGGCACGAATCGCTTCGAACCATCCGAACAACGAACCGTGGAGCCGTGACCGTTCGTCGTGTAGGCGACGTAGGCGTAGAACTTGTTCTCCTTGCCGGCGTGGGTCTGGTACCAGGTGACCGCGACGCGGCCGTCGTCTCCGGCGATGATCCACGGCCACAAGGCGTCGCCCTTCGGCGTCGGGATCCTGATCGGGGCCTGCGCCCATTTCTTCGTCTGACGGTTGAAGTAGTTGAAGGTCACCTCTCCGTTCGGCTCGACGTCGCTCGAGCCGGAATAGCCACCGGCGTTCGCGGCATAGACCCAACCCTTGCGGTCCGCGGCGATCGCTCCGAAGAACTGGGTCGAGTCGCCCAGGGGAGCCGCATACGACTTCCAGGTCTGGCCGTCGTCGGGCGAGATGGCGACGCCGCCGGAGCCCATCGGGCCCAACAGCCCCTTCTTCGGGTTCAACGGGTCGACCAGCAGCTTGCTGTCGGCGGGGAAGCTAGTGCTCACGAGGCTGAAGGTGAGTCCTCCGTCCGTCGAGCGCCACAGCTGCTTCGGAAGGTTCACGTAGAGGAAGACTTCGTTCTCCTCCGCCCCGGTGACCCAGGGTCGGTCGCCGGAAGCCGCGATCGGGTTCGCGGTCGGCCACGACTGACCGTCGTCCGGGCTCCCGAAGACGGCAACGTTGGCAAGGTCGATCTCGACGTTGTAGAGGTTGCCGCCGGCGTCCATCGTCAGGTCGGGATCGGAGAAGCCCGTCGACGTAGGGCTGTGAGGGCCCTCGGGCGCTCCCGCGAGACCGACGTAGGTCCATGTCTTGCCGCCATCGGTGCTGCGCCAGTTGAGCGTCTGGTTGTAGTAGCTGCGCAGGAAGTCGTATGCCCCGGGCGCGGCCTGCGGGTCCTTATAGATGTGCGTCGTTCCCGCGTGCGCCGACACGACGATCGAGCCGTCTTGCGCCACGATGCTCACGGGCTCACCGCCGGCTCGCTCCTTGTCGATAAACGTCGGCTTGGAGAACTTGAGCGGCTTCGGCTTAGCCGAGGGACACCTCACCGTGGAGGATTCGGCCGCGTAACCGAGCGGGAGCAGAGAAGCCAGAACGGCAGGAACGAGCAGCAGTCGCATCCTCTTTCGCATGATGTCCCGCACCCCTATCGCTAGGCCGATCTCGCTGCTTCAGAGGTTCGGCGCAGGGGGCCGGGTTCCTCCCTGTTACTCGTGTTAATCGTTGTGCACAACGACCGCTTTCTCCCGGTGAATTACAGACCGGCCATTCATCAAGAACCCCTGAAGTGCCTTCGATAGCACTAGTGATGAGTTGGACAAGCCGGTCAATCCTGTCGTTGGTTGCTCTACTTCTGAGCATCACAGTTGCTCCTGTTACTGCTGATGCCGCGCGGTCGAGGCCCCCCGAGTGGGTACGGCCCGCGCTGAGATACCTGGTCGACCACGGCCACCTCGAGCGCGCCACGTTCCAGGTGAACGAGCCGATGAAGCGCCGCGCTTTCAAGGCCCTCATGAGGTCGGCCTTCGGAGGCGGCTACCGCCGCACGCGCGGCAAGGTGAAGGCCGGCGAGGTGGGGGCCGCGCTGGTTCGCCGGCTCGGCAAGGCTGCGATCGCCAACCAGCTGAAGCACACCAAGTCTCCCGACGGTTGGGACCCTCAGGTCGGGCCGCGCTTCGGAACCGAGATCGTGTCGCGCGAGCTAGGGCTGCGACGCGACCGGCCGACGACCGAGGAGAGCATGGAGTCCTCGGCAAGCGACTTCATGCGGCAGGGAGACATCGTCTGGGCGGTCTGGAAAGCCAAGACGGATCCGTCGCTCTATTCCGCAGACGCGCTGGCGGGCTTCGAGCTCTCCAGCTACTCGGACAAGCGTCGCAAGATCGTCAAGTTCGCGACGTCTCTGGTCGGCACGCCGTACATCTGGGGAGGCGAATGGCCGGCCAGGACACCGGCCGGCTATCCCTACGGTGCCCAGCCCGCGGGCGGTTTCGACTGCTCGGGCTTCGTCTGGTACGTGCTGCAGAAAAAGACATCCTCCTACCAGCCTATGGATCGCCCGTACCGAGGCTGGAGCATCCCGGAGCGCTCGTCGTCCCAGATGGCCGGGGCAATCCCCAAGCGCAAGCGACTGACCTTCAAAGAGCTGAAGCCCGCCGACCTCGTGTTCTTCGCGCCGGGCGGCAGGACCGCCAGGGCGTCGAGCGTCTATCACGCGGGGATCTACCTCGGCAACGGCTGGATGATCCACTCGTCGGGCAGCCGTGCAGGTATCAGCCTCGCCGAGATCGGCCCCGGCTCGTGGTGGAACTCCCAGCTCACCTGGGGCCGCCGCATCGTCACCCAGTAAGCCCCCGCGCTTTGGGACATCCAGCCCGCACAACGGGCTCTCTGGCTCAGAGCGGACGCAGGTAAGCGCGCCTCAGGTCTCGGAGGAACCCCTCGGTGCGCTCGGTCAGCATCTCCCAAGTGACGTGCAGCACGATCCAACCGAGCGCCGTGAGAGCGTTGCGGCGCTCCCGGTCCTTATGCCAGACCTCACGGCCGCTGTGGAAACGAAAACTGTCTACCTCGAGGATCAGCCGCCGCTCGGGGAAGACCAGATCCACGCGGCCGACGAAGCGGCCTCTGTCGTCCAAGACCTTCTGTCGGATCGGGCGTGGGTAGTTCTCCTCTCGCAGCAAGCGGATGACCTTCACCTCAAGAGCGCTGTCGGTGGGCGCCAACCCCGCGCCTTCGCCGAGGATCCGTACCAGGATCGAGCGGCCGGCTTGATTGCGCGGAAGCCGGTTGAGACGATCCGCGACCCCAGCAGGGTTGGTCAACCTGCGCCGAAGTGCGTCCTCGAGCGCGACCTCGAGCCGCTCTTCGCTCACGGTCCCGGCCAGACAGATCAGCGTTCGCTCGATCGAGGTCGCGGGGACGCCGGCCACCAAGGCGCGGTCGGCCGGCTCCCAGAACGGAGTGCTCCGGACGTCAAGGAACGGATCTCGCGAGCGCAGAGACCTGGGCGTAAGGATCTCGATCGTCTTGGGAGGGCCGAAGCCGTCCAGGCGATGGAGGGCAGCGGCGGCCGGGCCGCCCACTCCCCCGTCCTCGCCCACCCACTTCGCCGCCGCCAGAGCCCGTTGCATCCATGAGCGGGGCACTGCTGTAACACGGAAGATCCCGGGGCACATCGCGATCAGGGTGCCCGCTTGCACCCGCCGATCGATCGCGCTGGGTGACACACCAAGAGCCAGCATTTCCTCCCGCGCAACGACTCCCATCTGAGTCGCAGCGAGCCTGGCGATGGCCGCCTCCCGGGCGAGATGCATCGTTCCCACGTGGTGATCTCATCGCGATCGCTCTACGGGACGTGTGAACTCCGTC
>Ga0299913_10006414_pt1 | contig 10197 bp, 6 predicted proteins | sample RVTome_9_FD_201360 | JGI IMG/M metagenome (GOLD analysis project Ga0299913, IMG submission 201360) | Soil microbial communities from uranium-contaminated site in the Upper Colorado River Basin, Wyoming, United States - RVT155D38 (version 2) ... | reverse complement strand
CGACGTGGAGCCGGGAGCGCCGGTTTGGCCCGCCGCCGATCGTCTCCTTCCAGACGCTGCATGGATCGGCCCGGCAGTCGTCGCCGCCGTCGGTCACGAGGACGTAGGTCGTCACCGAGTCGGCCGCGGCCTGCCGCAGCGCCGCTCCCAGCGGGGAGATCCCCCGCGGCTGGAGGCCGGCGAGCGCCTCGCTCCAGCGTCCCGGAGGCGCGTTCGGCTCGACGATCAGCCGCGTGTCGGTGCAGTCGCGGCGCGCGCGTGGGGTCGACGAGCCGTAGACGCGCAGCGCGGGAGCCGGCGCCGGCGCGAGGCCCGCTCTCAAGGCCGTCAGAAACTCCCTGGCGAGATCCATCCGCGCGACGTCGCCGATCGGCTCCCGCATGTCCGCCGAAGCGTCGAGGACGACCTCGATCCGTTCGGGCGGAGTCGGAGGCTGCTGAACGCCGGGCGCGGGGCGCGCGGACAGGACGAGGGCCACCGCGATGGCCAGCACGAGCCGGATCGGCGAGGGGTGGGCGGCTAGGAGATCTTCAGGAAGCGGCTGTGAGCGCACTTCGGGCACGGCGGGAGTCTCTTGCCCGCCGCCAGGGAGAGGACATACCCGCACTGCTCGCACTGGTATCCGCCCGCCCGCGCCACGACTTCTCCGGTGCGGAACTCGTGGCCGATCTCGAGGACCGTCTCTTCGTACTTTCGTCGCGCAAAGGTGCCGGCCACCACCGCGGCGGTGGCTCCCACCATCCCCCAGACAACCGTCTTCCACCTGCCCACGTGCTCCCCTCGCTGCGGTCGGTCGCGTACCGCAGGGCGCGGAACGCGTGCTGCAGAAGGTACCGGCGCTCGCCGGCGGCGTCAAAGAACGCGTGTTTCACGCGCTTGACGAGGGGAATCGGCGCGGCCATACTCGTGCGTTGCGACCGTTCCGCCCGACCGCAGCCCCGCACCCGGCCCGTATCGAAGGAGGTTCGATGGCCACCGAGCCAGGCTCCACGAAGTTCGACGCGGAGATCGCCGAGATCGAGAACCGGCGCGGGACGCGCAACCTGTTCCTCGTCCTCGGGGGGCTGGTGGCCCTGCTGCTGCTCGCGATCGTGATCGTCGGTGCGCGTGAGCGCTCGCGCCTCGCCGCGGAAGCCGCCCGCCCGAAGTTCGAGGAGGTCGTCCTGGGCCGGTATCTGGGGCAGGCGAGCAATCAGGCGGTGTTCGAGGAGGGCCAGAAGCTCAATTACGTCGAGGGCATCGGCGAGAACGAGATGGGAGCCACCACCACGTTCGTGCGCCCGCTCGAGTACGACCCGGCCGGCAATCCCGTCGCTGCCCCGGAGGGCACGTTCTTCTGGTCGCTCGAGTCCGCGGACTCGCTGCCCTACGTGATCGAGCCGGTCGTCAACCCGTTGACCGGCGTCAATCCCGCCGATTACCGGCAGCTCGACCTGGCCACGCTGACCGCCGCCGACTACGGCTCCGGCGGGCCGAACGACTGGGGTTCGCTGCAGGAGGAGGGCACGCAGGTCGCGGTCACGGGCGCCGCCACCCGCACGGAAGGCGCCGTCTACCTGGTCGCCGACCCGAGCCGCGTGCGTCTCCAGGGGATCGAGGGCCTGAGCGCGCTCGACTCGCTCGAGGTCGCGTGGGCCACCGCCGAGGGGGCGCCGATCAGCGCGTTCGGCCGCATCTCGTCCACGCCGCGCGGCGGCGACGCCGCGCTGTTCGTGATGACGGTCAACGCCGTCCAGCCGCCCGGCGAGACCGGCGCGCCCGCCGCGGACACGACCACGCCCGCCGCGACGGAACCGGACACCACCGCGATTCCCTAGCCGCCGCGCTCTCCCGCCGGGGCGGGACGCCGCATCCAGTCCGTCAGCTGGCGCTTGAGCTCCTCGGTCGCCTCCCAGAGGAGCAGGTGCGTGCAGCCGGGGAACAGCCGGACCTCGCAGTTCGGCACGTTCCGCGCCAGCCGCTCCCCCCGATCGAGCAGCTCCGAGGCCGCCCCGTATAGCGCCAGCACCGGGCAGCGGATCGTCGCCAGATCGGCGTCGCTCACCGGCGGCGACGAGGCCAGGTCGTCGACCAGCGTCGTCCCGCGCACCAGCTGGTGCGCGGTGGTGATCAACCGGTTGATCTTGCGCTCGCTGTTCCGCCCCGCCCAGCGATACGCGTACTTGAGGATCATCTGGTCCCGCTCCTCCCCCTTGAGCGCGAACGCGCGCGCGACCTCGCTTCCCCACGCCTCGTCGCTCATGTTCGCGTCCACCAGCGCGAGCCCTCGCACGCGCTCCGGATGGGCGAGCGCGTACGCCAGGGCGAGCAGCCCGCCGAAGCTGTTGCCGACGATCTCGACCGGACGCCCGTCCGGAACCAGCACGTCGAGCAGCGCGTCGATGTCCGCCACCAGGCTCGACACCGTATAGCCGTCGGGCGGGCGTTCGGTCTGACCGTGTCCGCGCAGGTCGAACAGGACGACGTCCGCGACCTGCGCGACCGGGTTCGCGACCGTGAAGTACCAGCTCGACAGGTTGTCCATGACGAGCCCGTGCAGGAACACGACCGTGGTCTCGCCCTGACCGAGCCGGACCACGTGGAACGTGATCCCGCGGGCTTCGACCTCAGCCATCGAGGAACCCCTCGACCGCCCGCACCACCTCCGCCGGGCACTCGAGCGGCAGCAGGTGCCCGCCCGCGAGCTCCACGACGCGCGCGTCGGGGAGCGCCGCCGCCAGCTCGTCGGCCCGTGCGCGGAACGGCGACGCGGAGCCGTAGACGCACGCCACCGGGCGCTCCAGCCGCGCGAGATCCGCGGCCGCGAGCGGCGGCTCCGCCAGGAGGTCGGCGGTGACGCTCGTCTGCTCGCGCAGGTCGCGGAGGCGGTCGGCGCGGCGGGCGGCGCGGCGGCCCCGTCCGGCGGCCAGGTGCGCGGCGAGGTCGGTGAGCTGGCGATGGTCGAGCGCCAGCATGCGCTCGAGCTGCTCCGCGTCGACCTCGTCAATCATCGACGCCACCTCCGCGGGATCGAACGGGGGCAGCGGGGCGTCGAGGACCACGATCCGCCGCACCGTGTCCGGGTGGTCGATGGCGAAACGCAGCGCGAGCGTCCCGCCCCAGCTGTGGCCCACCAGGTCCACCGGTCCCCCGAACCCGTCGACGGCGGCGAGCAGGGACACCAGGTCGGCGCTCGACGTCGCCAGATCGAACCCGCTCTCGGCGGGCGCGCTCAGCCCGTGCCCGCGCATGTCGTAGAGCAGGACCGAGCGGCGTCGCGCCAGGAGCGGCGCCACGCCGAAGAACCAGGTCGCGAGGTTGCCGATCACGAGCCCGTGGATCAGAACCACGGGCGGCCCGCTGCCCAGGCGCTGGACGTGGAACGCCCGGCCCGCGGCCGCGATCAGCGGCATGTGTCGATGTACGTCACCACGTCTCCCACCTTGAGCTCGATGATCTCCTCCAGCTCCTTCTCGCTCAACCAGCGCACGAAGTCCACCTTCTCGTAGCGCGCCTGCAGCTTCTCGGCCAGCGCGACGAACTCGATGCTCTCGAGCTCCAGGTCGCTGCCGAACGAGGTCTCCATCGTGATCGGGCGATCGACCGCCCACTCGGGCCCGACCACGTCCTCGATGACCCCGCGCACCACCTCCAGCGTCTCGCTCATCGTCCCTCCGTCGTCCAGGCGATCGCGTACCCGTCTTCGATGCGCGTCGCGATTCGAGTTCCGCCCACGTCGATCCCGTCGTCGTCCATCGAGTCCGCCTCCATTCGGCGCGGATCGCCGAGTCCCGTGCGCCGGCGCTTGGCGGCGGCCTCCTTGGCCGCCCACAGCCGCGCCCGCCACGCGTCCCGCTCGACCTCCGGACGACCGGAGAGCCAGGCGCGCTCGCGCTCGGTGAACGCCGCGCGGTCGAGCTCCGGCGGCCGCGGCTCGACCGACTCCATGTCGACGCCGGGATCGGCGCCTTCGGCGACCATGGCCACCGCCTGACCTCCTTTGTGGCCGATCGACACCCGCAGGTCGAGCCCCGCGGGGGCCCGGACCACCGGCGCGCCGTCGGGATCGGTCCCGATCTCGACCTCGATCGGCCAGAGCGGTCCCGCGCCGCGGTCCCACAGATATCTGCGTACCGCGTCCTTCGCGGCCACGCGGCCGGCCAGCCAGTCCTCCTTGCGACGCTCGGGCAGGTCGCGATAGTCGCGCCACTCGCGCGCGGTCAGATAGCGGCGGGCGAAGTAGTCGCGGGTGATGCTGTCGGAGAACGCGCGCTGGAGCCGCGCGCACCCCGGCGCACCCTCGATTGGACGCGCCAGCGTGTTCCGCTCGGGCCACTGGATCACGGGCCACATCCAGGGCTCGTTCGGGCGGCGGCGGTCCTCCCATCCCTCGAGCCGGCACCAGACGCGGCCGTCGGCGACGAGCTCGATGTCCGCCCGCACCTGGCGCGCGCCGAAGTGGCGCACCCGGACCGTGCAGTCGAAGCGCTGGCCGGGCTGGGGGGGCGGACCGTGGAAGCGCGCGCGCTCGAGGATCACCGGCACCGCCACGCGGTCCCGATCGGACTGCGCCTTGATCCAGTAGCCGAGGAGCTGGCCGGCCCCGTCGAGGAGCGCGCCCTCCGCCGCCAGCTCGACGATCCGGCCGCGGATCCCGTCGTCTCCGAGCTCCTCGAGGCGCTCCACCGACTGATAGGCGGGACCGTGGAACATGAGCCGCGTCGCGTACATGTCCGCGGGCGTCTGCTCGATCGGCCGCGCGGCGGCCAGCGGGCGGGGGTCCGGCGCCGGCGCCTCGGGCCAGGCGTCGGCCAGGACGACCGTCCCCTCGGCGTGCTCGCCGATCCGCACCACCACCCGGTCGGGGCCCTCGCGCCGCGTTTCGATCGCCAGGGACCGCGGCTCGTCGACCGGGATCCAGCGGTAGGCCATGACGCGCTCGAGCCCCACCGCGAGGCGGCCGGCCGCGACGCGCCGAGCGGCGTCCAGCATGCGCGAGAGCGTCATCGTGAATGGCACGAGCGGGAAGCCCTCCCCCGCATCCCGCCAGCCGGGAGGCAGGCTGAAGAACGAGTGGTCGACCAGGAACGGATGCCGCGCGAGCGAGAACTCCTCGTCCCACGCCGCCTGTATCGGGGCCGGCGGAGGGGCGGCGTCCGCGGGCGGCGCGGCGGCGCGGCGCGGCCGGTCCCGCCACGCCGCCAGGATCGCGCGTTGGCTCTCGGCCAGCGCGCGGGTCGTGGCCGCGAGCTCACGTGCGACCGGGTCGGTGGGGTCGAGCTCGGGCTCCGCCTCCGCGTCCCCGTCCGTGAGGGCGCCCGCGTCGACGGTCCCCGGCTCGATCGCCAGGAGCGGCGCCCCCAGGCGCACCGGCCGCGCCCCGCTCCGCCGCCGCGCCGGGATCGCCGGCCCGAGGAGCGCGTCGGCGTCCAGCTCGACGCCCTCGACCCACAGGGTCGCCACCAGCCGCGAGAGCTGGTCGATCCCCTCGCGGCGGTGCGAGCTGGCCGCCATCGCGAGGTGCGGCCGCCCGCGCAGCGTGTCCTCGACGAACGCGGCCACGCTGCCCACTCCCACCTGCACGAACAGCCGCGCGCCCTCGGCGTAGAGCGCCTCGGTCAGCCCGCGGAAGCGGACCGGCCGGACGAGGTGCTCGAGGAACAGCTCGCGCACGCCGCCGGCGTCGTCGGGATACGGCGCACAGGTCGTCGCCGACCACACGGGGATCTCGGCGGGGACGATCTCGAGGCCGTCCACGACCTGGCGGATCGGACCCACGTAGTCGGCGAACGCCGGCGAGTGGAACCCGGACTCGAACGACAGCAGCTGACACAGGACCCCGTCCCCGCGCAGCCGCGCCAGGATCGGCCCCAGGCTCGCCTCCGGTCCGCAGAGCACCGTCTGATGCGGGCAGTTGTCGAGCGACACGTGCACGTCGGGCGCGCCGGCGAGGAACGGCGCGAGGCGCTCGGTACCGCACCCCACAGCGGCGTAGGCGACGCCCGGAACCGAGAGGCTCCCGGGCCGCAGCGCGGCGAACACCGGCTCCAGGGCGCGCGGTGGGATCGCCCCGGCGGCCAGGAGCGCAGCCCACTCGCCGATCGAGTGCCCGGCCACCATCGCGGGCTCGACCCCGAGGTCCGCGAGCACGCGGTGGAGGAGCCGTCCGGCGAGCACGACGCGCGCGCCGCGACGCTCGAGGTCGCCCGGCAGCGCCGGTGGGAGCGGCGGCAGGCCGAACCACCGCGCGACGTCGTCCACGCGCGGGTCGAACGTGCTCTCGAGCCCCGGGAAGACGAGCGCCAGGCGGCCGCCCTCCGTGGCCAGCCCGCGCGGGGCGAACACGAGCGCGCCCGCGCGGTCGCGGAACGTGCGGCCGGCGTCGACGATCGCGCGCGCGTGCTCGATCCGCTCCGGGCTCGGATCGAACACGGCGAGGCGGCAGGGGCCCGAGCCGCCGCCCGCGCCCCGCCGCGCCAGCGCCGCCGACAGCTCGGCGGGCGACTCGGCGGCCAGCCGCAGCCAGGCGTCTGCCGGCGCGGCTCGGCGCGCCCTCGATCGCGGCAGCCGGGCAGAATGGTGCTGCTCGAGAACGACGTGCGCGTTGATCCCGCCGAAGCCGAACGCGTTCACGGCGGCCCGCCGGGGGCCGGGCGCGTCCCAGGGGGCCGTCTCGCGCACCAGCCGGAAGCGCGTCCGCTCGACCCCCGGATGCGGGTCCTCGCAGTGGAGCGTGGGCGGCTGGACCCCGTAGTGGATCGCGAGCGCGGCCTTGATGAGACCCGCCATCCCGGCCGCCGGCATCGCGTGGCCGATCATCGACTTGACCGACCCGAGGCCGGCGGCGGGCGAGCCGTCGGGCGGGCCGAAGACGCGCGCCAGCGTCTCGAGCTCGGCCGCGTCCCCGTTCGGCGTGGCGGTCCCGTGCGCCTCGACGAGCCCGATCGAGTCCGCGGACCGGGGATCGATCCCCGCGCGCTGCCAGGCGCGCACCAGCGACAGGATCTGGTTGTCCGCGCTGGGGTTCAGCACGCTCGACGCGCGCCCGTCGCTCGACACGCCGGTGCCGCGGATGACCGCGTAGATCCGATCGCCGTCCCGCTCGGCGTCGGGCAGACGCTTGAGCGCCACCATCCCCGCTCCCTCCCCGATCAGGAGCCCGTCGGAGTCCTTGTGGAAGGGACGGATGCGCTGACTCCGCGACAGCGCGCCCAGCTGCGTGAACACGGCCCAGAAGGCGGCGTCGTGGACGAGATGCACGCCGCCGGCGAGGACCAGGTCGCAGCGGCCGCCGGCGAGCTCCGCGCACGCCTGATCGACCGCCAGGAGCGAGCTCGCGCAGGCCGCGTCGACGATGTAGGCGGGGCCGTGGAGGTCGAGGCGGTTCGCGATCCGCGACGCGGCCAGGTTCGGCACCAGCCCGATGATCGTGTCCGGTCCGAGCCCGTCGACCTGCGCCTGGTAGCGGCGCTTGATCTCCGCCGCCTGGGGCCCGCTCAGCCCGGGGACGAGCGCGCGGGCGGAGCGCACCAGCTCCTCGGCGGTGCGGACGGCCTGGACGAGGCGCATGGTGGCCGGGTTCACGTATCCCCCCCGGCCCAGGATCACCCCGGTGCGCTCCCGCGGTGGCTCGCGATCGCGGTAGCCGGCGTCGGCCAGCGCGCGGTCGGCGGTCTCGAGCGACAGGAGCTGGTCCGGCTCGCTGCCTTCGACCGCCACCGGCATGAGGCCCCAGCGGAGCGGGTCGAACTCGACGAGGCCGTCGACGAAGCCGCCCCGCCGGCAGTACAGCCGATCCACCTCGCCTCCGGGAGCGTCGAAGAACACCGGGTCGATCCGCTCCGGCGGGGCGTCGGCGATCGCGTCGTGGCCGGCCTGCAGGTTGGCCCAGAAGTCGTCCAGGTCCCGCGCGCCGGGGAACACGCAGGCCATCCCGATGATCGCGACGTCGGTGGAATCCAGCGGACGCATGGGGAACGGCGGCGCCCGGCGCCGGCTAGCGGGGCGCGACCGAGGTCGTTCGCGGCTCCGGGGACACGGCGGCGGCCTCGAGCCGGGAGTCCGCAGCGCCCACGAGCACGATCCGCGCGGCGTCCGCCCGCGGGCGGTCGATCTCGGCGAGCAGGCCCGCCACGCCCGCGTCGAGCGGGATCAGGCCGATGCCGCGACGCGCGTACTCGCGGCGCAGCTCGGCGGAAACCATCCCGGCCGAGTCCCACGGCCCCCACGCGACCGAGATCGCGCCCAGCGATCCGTGCTCGGCGAGGTGCAGCGCGAGCCGGTCGAGCACGTCGTTCGCGGCGGCGTAATCGGTCTGCCCGGCGTTGCCGTAGACCCCGGCGGCGCTGGAGAAGAAGACGACGAGCCGCGTGTCGTCGCGGAGCTTCTCGACCAGCGTCAGCGCCCCGGCCACCTTGGTGTCGAAGACGCGCGCGAACGATTCCGGCGTCTTGTGGACGAGGAGCTTGTCCTCGATCAGGCCGGCGGCGTGGATCGCCACGTCGACACGGCCGTGGACCGCGTAGATCTCGTCGATCGCCTGGCCGAACGCCTCGGGGGCGCGGACGTCCACGCTGTGATACCGCGCGCGACCCCTGGCCGCGCGGATCGCGGCCAGGGTCGCGCGGATCTGCCGCGCCGCCAGGGTCTCCCGCAGCCGGCGCTCGATCTCGCCCGGCCGGGCGCCCGGGGAGAGCTCGATCAGCCGCCGCTTGAGCGCGCGCGCGTCCGCCGCATCCGCGAGCTCGGCGGCCTCTTCCTCGACCGGGTACGGCGAGCGCCCGACGAGCTCGAGCGCGCACCGGAAGCGGCGGGCGAGCTCGATCGACAGGTGCGCGGCGATCCCGCGGGCGCCGCCCGTGACGAGGACGACCGACGATGCGTCGAGGTCGGAGGGGCCGTCGGCCGCTTCGAGCGGAGCCGGCACGAGCGCGAGCTCGCGCCGCTCGTCGCCGGAATACCCCACCTCCACCGGTCCGCCCATCGCCAGGACCTCCTCCGCGACCTGGGCCGCGAGCCGCCGCGGATCGCCTGTCGGGTCGAGGTCCACCACGCGGACGTGGATCTCCGGGCGCTCCTTCGCGAGGCTCCGGAGGAATCCCGCGGCGCCGCCCTGCCCCGGCCGGCCCGAGCCGTTCCGGCCGTAGCCGAACCCGCCGCCCATGCCGGTGGCGGCGACGATCCACGCCGCGCCGCCCTCGAGCGCCCGCTTGGCGAGCCGGAACAGCGTCTTGACGTCCCCCGGTCCGCTCGTCGGCGACAGCATGCCGAGATCGACCAGGCCGTCGACCCGGTCCAGGACGACGTCCGGCCCCACGATCTCGACCCGGGCTCCCAGCTCCGCGAGCCGGTCGGCCAGCGCCGACGCCACGCCGAGCCCGTCGTCCGTGACGGCGAACGAGCGACCATCGAGCCGCGCGCCGTTGCGGATCGCCGGAGCGACGGGGCGGACCTCGAAGCGGAAGCGGCGAAGCGGTCCCTCGGCCACGCGGTCGGTGCCGGTCGAGCCGTTCGATTCCCCGCCCGGCAGCACGCCGTTCGTCCCGGCGGCGGCGGCGTGCGGGGCGACGGCGGGCGCGGTGGCGGCGGGCGCGGCGGCGGCCGGATCCGAGCGCTCCTCGATCCAGGCCACGATCCCGCGCAGGGTTTTGATCCCCGCCAGCTCCTCGAGCAGCTCGTCCCGCTGGTCGCCCAGCCGCTCCGAGAGCCCGACCTGCTCGTTCAGCGCGCCCAGGATCTCGATCCGCTTGATCGAGTCGATCGACAGGTCGGCCTCGAGATCGAGGTCGAGGTCCAGCATCTCGGTCGGATAGCCCGTCCGCTCGCTGACGATCGCGAGCAGCGCCTCCGACAGCGGCCGCGCCACCGGAGGCGTGACGGCGGGCGTGACCGGCGCCGCGGTGGCGGGCGCGACCGGGGCCCGCTCCTCGATCCAGGCCACGATCCCGCGCAGGGTCTTGATCCCCGCCAGCTCCTCGAGCAGCTCGTCCCGCTGGTCGCCCAGCCGCTCGGAGAGCACGGCCTCCTCGTTCAGCGCGCCCAGGATCTCGATCCGCTTGATCGAGTCGATCGACAGGTCGGCCTCGAGATCGAGGTCGAGGTCCAGCATCTCGGTCGGGTAACCCGTCCGCTCGCTGACGATCGCGAGCAGCGCCTCGGACAGAGGCCGCGACGCGCCAGCGGGTACTGGCGCGGCAGCCGCCGCGCGCGCGGGCGCGG
>Ga0299913_10006413_pt1 | contig 10197 bp, 8 predicted proteins | sample RVTome_9_FD_201360 | JGI IMG/M metagenome (GOLD analysis project Ga0299913, IMG submission 201360) | Soil microbial communities from uranium-contaminated site in the Upper Colorado River Basin, Wyoming, United States - RVT155D38 (version 2) ... | reverse complement strand
CCTTGCACTGGCCGCCCGCCGTCTTCGTGGCCGCCAGGCGGTCCACGAACACCGCCGAGTCGAAGACGCTGTCGCCCTGGTCGAAGATCGACAGGTACAGCGAGTGGCTGCCCGGCGTGGTCGGAGTCGAGGCCCGCAGCAGCGTGGTGCCGGCGTCATAGGTGGTGCCGGTCGAGTTGGCGGCCGCCACGCTCGTGACACCGGTGCTGTTGATGCTGACGACCTGCCCCGTGGGGTCGAACGCGAAGTTGTTCGGAGCGTTGACCGCGTTGGCCGCGGTGGTCCACGTCGGGTTGTCGAGCTCGGCGACGAACGCGTCGTTCACGGACTTGCCGACGAACTCTGGGAACTCCTCCGAGAAGAAACGGAAGTCCACCGACAGGCAGTTCCTCCCGCTCGGCACCGTCAGGTCGACCTTCAGGATCGTCACGTCACGCTCGGTGCCGCCGCGGACCGCCGCGCCGCCGATCGACGCGCCGGAGTTCGGCGCCGTGTTCGGGTCGTCGGCGAGCGTGGCGTCTCCGCTTGTGAGCACGCCGTAGGTCCCGCCCGTGAGCGGGAATGACGTCAGCGCCGAGTCGGCGACCGCCGTCGGGTTCCCGGTCGGCGGGATCGTGAGGAAGCTGGCGCCGGTGACGTTCGGCCGGTCCGGGCCGTCGGCGATGGCGGCTGCGATGGCGGCCGCGTCCCGTGTCGGGTTGATTGCGGCGCCGGCGCTCGCGGGCGCCGCAAGCAGCGCGGCACCGAGCAGCGCGAATGGCAGTCTCATCCTGATCCTCACCCCCAAAGTCCCCTCGAACCGATCGTAGTGAGAGCCGCCGCACCAAGTCAACCGAAATAGCATTCCGCGCCTGACCTCCCCGGGCTTCAATTTCACGCGCGACGTGGTCGAGCGGCTGGCACGCGAACGCCCGCGCGACGAGGCGCTGCGCGCAGTCGGGCCTGACGCCTCGATGCGCTCGTACACGTTCGCGGAAGTGGCCGCCGAGGCCGCCGCGGCGGCCGCCGGCCTCGGGCGCCTCGGTGTGGGACGCGGCGACGTCGTGATGACGCTGATGGGCGCCCGGCCGGTGTGGGTGTTCGCGCTGCTGGGCGCCTGGCGGCTGGGCGCGGTCGCCCTGCCGGGCTCCGAGCAGCTGCGGGCGAAGGACCTCGCGCTGCGACTGCGGGACGCGCGGCCCGCGCTGGTGCTGGCGGCCGGGCGGGACATGGCCGAGCTGCAACGGGCGCTCGCGGGCCTCGAGCACGCACCGCGCTGCCACGACGTGGACGCCGACGGCCTCCCCCGCGCCGAGGCGGCGGGCGACGCCGCGGACACGGCGGCCGACGACCCCGCCCTCCTGATCTTCACGTCGGGCACCGCCGGCGAGCCGCGCGGGGTCGTCCACACCCAGGGGTACCTGCGCGGCCAGCGCACGCAGGCCGCGCACTGGTTCGGTGCGAGGGCGGGCGAGCTGGCGTGGTGCACCGCCGCCAGCGGCTGGTCCAAGTCGGCGCGCAACGCGTTCGTGGCGCCGTGGACGATGGGCGCCGCCTGCCTGCTGCACGATGCGCGGTTCGACCCCGCCCAGCGGCTCGCGATGCTCGCCGAACACGAGGTCGCGGTCCTCTGCCAGTCGCCCACGGAGTACCGCATGATCGCCAAGCGCGCCGCCATGCCCGCCGAGCCCCCGCCCGCCCTGCGGCGCCTGGTCTCGGCGGGGGAGCCGCTCAACCCCGAGATCATGGGCGTGTTCCGCGACGCGGTGGGGCTCGACATCCACGACGGCTACGGGCAGACCGAGACCGGCCAGCTCACGGGCATGCCCGCGGACGAGCCGGTCCGGCCCGGCTCGATGGGGCGGCCGCTGCCCGGCTTCCGGCTCGACGTGGTGGACGAGGAGGGCCGGCCGGCGGCGGACGGAGAGCTGACGCTCGACCCCGCCTCGGTGCCCACGTTCTTCCGCGGCTACCTGGGCGCGGCGGAGTTCGACGGACCGGTGTGGCGGACCGGCGACCACGTGCGCCGGGACGCGGACGGCTTCCTGTGGTTCGAGGGCCGCCTGGACGATGTGATCCTCTCCGCGGGGTACCGCATCGGCCCGTTCGAGGTCGAGTCCGCGCTGGTCGAGCATCCGGCGGTGGCCGAGGCAGCCGCGGTCGCCGCGCCCGACGCCGAGCGCGGGGCCGTCGTGAAGGCGGTGGTGGTGCTGCGCCCCGGACAGAAGGCCGGGCCCGCGCTCGCGAGCGAGCTCCAAGAGCACGTGAAGCAGGCGACCGCGCCCTACAAGTACCCGCGGGTGGTCGAGTTCGTGGCCGAGCTGCCGAAGACCGCGAGCGGCAAGATCCGACGCGCCGACCTGCGCGAAGACGCCCTGTAGTCTGCGGGACATGAGCGTCTCGCCTTCCGCGGCACCGCCCCCGGCGCCCGAGGTCGACCGGCGGCAGCTCGCCGAGCTGACCGCCCGCCAGCGCGAGATCTTCGCGGAGCGCACACCCCGCTCCGGCGAGACGTACGAGCGCGCGCGGAAGGTGATGCCGAAGGGCGTCCCGTCCTCCTTCCAGGAGAACGATCCCTGGCCGGTCTACGTCGAGCGCGGAAGTGGCGCACAGGTCTGGGACGTGGACGGCAACGAGTACATCGACTTCCACAACGGGTTTGGTGTGATGTGCGTCGGCCACGCGAACCCGCGGATCGCCGACGCGGTCAAGCGCCAGGTCGACCAGGGCACGCACTTCGCCGCGCCGACCGGTCATTCGATCAGGGTCGCGGAAGAGCTGCGCCGCCGTTTCGGCCTGCCGCTGTGGCGCTTCACGAACTCCGGCACGGAGTCCACGATGGACGCCGTGCACGTCGCCCGGGGGGCGACCGGCCGCGACATGATCCTGAAGATCGAGGGGTCCTACCACGGGCACCACGACGCGGTGATGGTGTCGGTCTACCCGCCCCTCGAGGCGCTGGGGGAGCGCGACGACCCGGTCAGCGTCCCCTACGGGGCCGGCTACCCGCGCGCGATCACGGAGCTGACCCGCGCGGTCCCGTTCAACGACGCCGAGGCCCTGGAGCGGGTGCTCGACCGGCTCTCCGGAAAGGTCGCCGCGCTGATCATGGAGCCGGCGATGATGAACATCAACATCGTCCCCCCGCGCCCCGGCTACCTGGAGGCCGTCCGGCGGCTGACGTCCGAGCACGGTGTCCAGCTCATCTTCGACGAGGTGAAGACGGGTGCCACGATCTCCCCCGGCGGGGCCACCAGGCGCTTCGGCGTGACGCCGGACATCATCACGCTCGCGAAGGCGACCTGCGGCGGGCTCCCGGGTGGCGCGATCGGGATGACGGAGGAGCTGGCGGCGGTGATCGCCGACGGCACCGTGCACCAGTACGGGACGTTCAACGGCAACCCGCTCGTGATGGCCGCAGCGCAGGCGACGCTGACGGAGGTCCTGGACGACGACGCCTACCGGCACCTGGAGCGGGCGAACGAGCGCCTGCGGGCGGGCTGCGACGAGATCATCGGGCGCTACGGCCTCCCCTGCTACACCGAGGGCATGGGCGCCAAGGGCTGCGTCGTGTTCTCCCCCCGGCCGCTGCGCGAGTACCGCGACTACCTCACGATGGTGGACGACGATCTCTCGACGCTGGCCTGGCTCTACCACATGAACCACGGGATCTTCATGACGCCCGGGGTCGAGGAAGAGTGGACGCTGTCGATCGCCCACACCGACGAGCACCTCGACCGCTACCTGGCCGCATTCGAGGCGTTCGCCTCCGACCTCATGGGTAGATAGGCCAGTAGCCCGATGGCGAACCGGCTCGCCGACCAGACCAGCCCCTACCTCCTCCAGCACAAGGACAACCCGGTCGACTGGTACCCGTGGGGCGAGGAGGCGCTCGCCCGCGCCCGCGCGGAGGACAAGCCGCTGCTGGTCTCGATCGGCTACTCGGCCTGCCACTGGTGCCACGTGATGGAGCACGAGTCCTTCGAGGACCCGGACACCGCCGCGATCATGAACGAGCACCTCGTGGCGGTGAAGGTGGACCGCGAGGAGCGTCCCGACGTCGACTCGATCTACATGGGCGCCGTGCAGGCGATGACCGGCCAGGGCGGCTGGCCGCTGAACGTCTTCGTCGACCCGGACGGCGTGCCGTTCTACGGCGGCACGTACTTCCCGCCGGAGCCGCGCCACGGCATGCCGAGCTTCCGCCAGGTCCTCGAGGGGGTGGCCGAGGCATGGCGGACACGCCGCGAGGAGATCCGCACCTCGGCGGCCAAGACGGTCGAGGGGCTCGGCGCGATGGCGCGCATCCACGTCCCGGAGGGCGACCTGTCCGGCGAGATCGTCGCCGAGGCCGAACGCGCCCTCGCGGGCCAGTTCGACCCCAACTTCGGCGGCTTCGGCGGAGCGCCGAAGTTCCCGCCCGCGTCGGCGCTCGAGTTCCTGATGGGCCGGATGGCGGAGCCGGGCGGCGAGGACGCGCCGGCCGCGAAGGCGACGGAGATCGTCACGACGACGCTCGACCGGATGGCCAGGGGCGGCATCTACGACCAGGTGGGCGGCGGCTTCGCCCGCTACGCGGTCGACGCGCACTGGCTCGTGCCCCACTTCGAGAAGATGCTCTACGACAACGCGTTGCTGGCGCGGTGCTACCTCCACGCCTGGCAGCTGACCGGCGTGGACCGTTTCCGCCAGGTGTGCGAGGAGACCCTCGACTGGGCGCTGCGGGAGATGCGCGGGCCCGAGGGCGGCTTCTACTCCGCGCTTGACGCCGACTCCGAGGGCGAGGAGGGGCGCTTCTACGTCTGGACCGAGGGCGAGCTGCGCGAGATCCTCGGGGACGACGCCCCGGCGCTGCTCCACCACTGGGGCGTCGACCGCGGGCCCAACTTCGAGGGCCGCAGCATCCTGCACGTCGCGGGCGGGGAGATCGACCCGGCGACGCTCGCGCGCGCCCGGCGGATCCTGTACGACGTGCGCTCGCGCAGGGTCTGGCCGGGGCTCGACGACAAGCGCCTCGCGGCCTGGAACGCGCTCATGGTTTCGGCGCTCGCGGACGCCGGCGCCGTCCTGGGCCGGCCCGACTACCTGGAGGCCGCCCGCGCCTGCGCCCGTTTCGTGCTCGACAAGATGCGCGACCCGCAGGGCCGGCTGCTGCGCACCTACAAGGACGGCCGCGCGTCGCTGAACGCGTACCTCGAGGACCATGCGTTCGGAGTCGAGGCGCTGCTCGAGCTGTACGAGGCGACGTTCGAGCCGCGCTGGTTCACGGCTGCCCGCGAGCTGGCCGACACGATGATCGAGCGCTTCGGAGCGCCCGAGGGCGGTTTCTTCGACACGTCCGGCGACCACGAGGCGCTGGTCGTGCGCCCGCGCAGCCTCGAGGACCACCCGATCCCCTCCGGCAGCTCGGCGGCCGCCTACGGCCTCGAGCGGCTGGCGGCGCTGTCCGGAGAGCACGGCTACTCGCAGCGGGCGGCCGAGGTGATGCGGATGCTCGCCCAGCCCGCGGCCCGGCACCCGCAGGCGTTCGGGCACCTGCTGCAGGCGACGCGCTTCCACCTCGGGCCGCGCCGGGAGGTGGCGCTGGTGGGCGAGCCGCTCGACGAGCTGCTGGCGGTCGTCCGCGGGCGCTTCCGCCCCACGACGGTCGTGGCCGCGATGCGGCCCGGCGATGCCACGGCACAGGAGGCGGTCCCTCTGCTGCGGGGACGGGACCCGGTGGACGGGCGGCCGGCGGCGTACGTGTGCCGGAACTTCGCCTGCCAGATGCCGACCTCGGAGCCGGGCGCGCTCGAGGCGGAGCTCGCTACTACGTAGCCCGGCTGCGCCGTTCGACCAGCACGACATCGCGCCAGCAGCCGTTCATGCACCCGAGCCGCTCGCGCACGCCGACGACACGGCAGCCGAGCGCCTCGCAGAGCGCAAGGCTCGCGCGGTTCTCCGGGAACACCCAGCCCTCGAGCGTCCAGATGCCGGCGCGCTCGGAGACCTCGACCAGCGCCCCGCCCAAGGCGCGGCCGACTCCGGAACCGCGCTCTGCAGCCGCGACGTACACGCTGACCTCCGCGACGCCGCGGTACGCATGGCGGGACGACACCGGCGCCAGCGCGGCCCACCCGGCGACGCGCCCGCCGCGGCGCGCGACCAGCCGGCACTCGCGCAGGTGGCAGCGATCCCAGTCCTCCCAGGAGGCCGGCGTCTCCTCGAACGTCGCCTGCCCGGTGGCTATGCCCTCGGCGTGGACACCGCGGACCGCGGGCCAGTCGCTCGCGCGCATGTCGTCGATCTCGACCATGCGGCGATCATGGCGCGCCGCGCCCGCGGTGTCATTGGCCCGTTGTCTAAAGGATCGGCAGGTACTTCTCGAGCTCCCAGGCCGAGAGCTGCGTGCGGTAGTCCTCCCACTCCTGGCGCTTGATCTCGACGAAGCGCGTGAAAACGTGCTCGCCGAGCGTCTTCAGGATCAGCTCGGACTCCGCGACGATCTCGATCGCCTCGCCGAGCGTCTCCGGCAGCTCCTCGATGCCCAGCTTCTTGCGCTCGTCGGGCGACAGGTGGTAGAGGTTCCGCTCCATCGGCTCGGGCAGCTCGTAGCCCTTCTCGATCCCCTCCAGGCCGGCCTGCAGCAATCCCGCGAAGCACAGGTACGGATTGCAGGAGGGATCCGGGCTGCGGATCTCGCACCGCGTCGCCTGCTCCTTGCCCGGGTGGTACAGCGGGACCCGGATCAGGGCGGAGCGGTTGCGCCGCGACCACGCCACGTACACCGGTGCCTCGTACCCGGGCACCAGCCGCTTGTAGGAGTTCACCCACTGCGCGAACAGGGCCGAGATCTCGCGCGCGTGCTTCAGCTGCCCGGCGATGAACGACTTCGCGACGTCCGACAGGTAGTACTGGTCGTTGGCGTCGTAGAACGCGTTGCGGCCGCCCTTGAACAGCGACTGGTGGACGTGCATGCCCGACCCGTTCTCTCCGAACAGCGGCTTCGGCATGAAGGTCGCGTAGAAGCCGTACTTCATCGCGTATTCCTTCACGGTGATGCGGTACGTCATGCAGTCGTCGGCCATTCTCAGCGCGTCCTTGTAGCGCATGTCCACCTCGTGCTGGGAAGGCCCCACCTCGTGATGGCTGTACTCCACGTGGATCCCGAGCTGCTCGAGCGCCAGCACGGTCTCGCGCCGCAGGTCCGAGCCCGCGTCGAGCGTCGTGAGGTCGAAGTAGCCGCCCTTGTCGAGAACCTGCGGTGGCTGGCCGTTCGTCTCCGCGGAGCGGAAGTAGAAGTACTCCAGCTCGGGGCCGATGAAGAAGTCGTCGAAGCCCATGCCCTTCGCCCGCTCCAGCGCCCGCCTCAGCACCCAGCGCGGGTCGCCCTCGTAGGCGCCGCCGCCGGGGACCTGCACGTCGCAGAACATGCGTCCGGTGGCCTTGTCCTCCGGCCGCCACGGGAGGATCGAGAAGGTCGACGGGTCCGGCATCGCGATCATGTCGGACTCCTCGATCGGGTTGAACCCGGTGATCGAGGAGCCGTCGAACCCCATGCCGCCCTCGAAGGCGTCGTCGAGCTCGTCGCGGTTGATCGAGAAGCTCTTCAGCTGGCCGAGGATGTCGGTGAACCACAGGCGGATGAAGCGAACGTCGCGCTCGTCGCAGATCGCGGCTACGTCCTGGGGCGTCTTGGGGGCGTTGTCTGCCAACGTCGGCTCCTTTTCGAGATGGGATTCGTGCGCGGGGGCGCCGCTGAACGCGCGTAGCCTAGATCACACGGGCGGGTGCTAGCGCGGCGAGTCGCGCAGCCACTCGCGCGCCCAGCGGCGCAGCTCCGTGACCGTCGGCCCGAGCGCCTCGCCCTTGGGCGTCAGCTCGTACTCGACCCGCACGGGCGCCTCGTCGGCCACGCGGCGCGCGATGATCCCGAAGGCCTCGAGCTCCTTCAGGCGCATGGACAGCAGGCGGTCCGAGATCTGGGGGATCGCCTGGGCGAGCTCGGAGAAGCGCATCGGCCCGGCGAGCAGCACGTGCACGATCGCGCCGGTCCAGCGCTTGCCGAGCAGCTCGACCGCCTCGTGGTAGTACGGGCAGACGTCACGGGAGGAGACGAGCGGCGCCGCGGCCTTATCGGGGGCCGCGACGCCTGCCGCGTCTTGGGGAGGGGAGGTTGCGGGTCCGGCGCCCGGCCGTGTGGCTGGTGGCGCCGCCCCGCGCATGGCCGCTAGGCGACCTTCTTGAGCGGCTTGACCTCGCGCGAGGTGCCCTCGAGCGGGATCTCGCCGGCAAGCGTTACGAGGGAGGAGAAGTCGGCCAGCGCGACGTGGGCGAGCGCCTCCAGGATCTGCTCGTCGGACCAGTCGTGCTCGCGCGCCTCCTCGTGGAGGTGGACGGGCACGTGGCCGCGGTTGTCGAGCATCGTCTCCAGGTAGCGCAGCAGCGCCGCCTCACGCTCATCGCGCGAGGTGAAGCGCCGCGCGAGCTCGATCTCGTCGAGGCTCAGCCCCACCGCACGCCCGGCGCGCGCGTGCACCGCCACGTCGTACTCGGAGCCGCGGTACTCGGCGACGGCGAGCGCGATCCGCTCCTGTGTGGCGGGCGGCAGCGTGCCGCGCCGCAGCTCGGAGCGCATCCGGGCGTAGCCCCGCAGCGCGGCCGGCGAGCCGGCGAGCACGCCGACGAAGTTGTTGAGCTTGCCGCTACCCGACAGCGCTCCCTTCAGGATCGGTGCGCTCTCGGCCGGGGCGGTGAGCTCGTCGTGGATATCGAATCTGCTGATCTTGGCAGCCATCGCTTACTTTCCGATCGGTGCTAACAAAATGGACGCAACTACAGAAAGCGATGCAACTAACAACATTACGCTTTCCTTACTGCAGGTAAGCTAGTTTACAAAAGGACGCCACCTTTTCAAGGTACGCCGCGGCGTCCCGAGGTCCTACCCGCCGGGCGGGAACCGACACCGAGCAGTACGCGCCGGAGCGCCCGGCCGGATCAGTCAGTGAATGGTGCGCAGGCGCGAGGTCGACGCCATGCCGAGCGCCCTCGCGGTGGCCGCGGTGAGGTCCCACTGCACCCCGCGCCGGAACGGGCCGCGGTCGATCACGCGCGCCGTCACGAACCGGCCCCGGTGGTAGAAGGTGACCGGGGTGCCGCACGGGAGCGAGCGGTGCGCCACGCCGCGGGTCGAGCGCCGCAGCTTCGCACCGCAGGCGGTGCGGTTCCCGTACAGGCCGGGCCCGTACCAGGTCGCGCGCCGCAGGCGCATGAGCGCCACCAGCTTCGGGCGCGTCTGGGGCCCGACGACGCCGTCCGGGGCGAGGCCTGCCTCGCGCTGGAACTCCTTCACGGCGGCCGTGGTGCGAGCGTCGAAGAGGCCGGTGCGGGCAAGGCGTCCATAGTCGCGGGCGGCCAGGATCGACTGCAGGGTGCGCACGTCGGAACCCTCGGCGCCCTCGCTCAGCACCCGCTCGCCGAGCTGGGCGTCCACGGCGGGCTGCGACGGGGCGGGCACGGCCGGCAGCGGCGCCCCGCCCGTCTCGCCCCGCGAGGTGGTGGCCGCGACGAGGATCAGGAACAGCGCCAGCAGGAAGGCCCAGGCGGCCACGCGGTCGGGCCTGCCGCCCTGGCTGGAGCTCGACGTGGGGGGGCGCCTGGCGCGCAACTGCGCGGGACGCTGCCCGGTGGGACGATCCGACACGTTCCTCTCTTTCCGGCGCTTACGGGGTTAGCTGTCGGGCTCGCGCTGAAAGAGCTGCGCTACGCCTGGAGCCGTGCGTGGCTCGGCGGCGATTCGCCCCAGCGGCCTGACGGCCGCCCTTGGGTCCCCCGCTCCCGGCGCACGTCGGCGCTCGGGGACTCAGCGGTCAGGTATGTGCTCGGCTGCTTGCTTTGCTCTTCGGCCGGGGTGGTGCCCCGACCGAGCGCGGCATGTTACCAAGGTTGACTGACGAGTCAATCTCGCCGGGTCAGCGAGCTCTCGGCTCGAAGCGCCCCTGCTCCTCGGCCGTGCGCTCGGCCCACGGCACCGCCTCCAGCCGGGCGTCGGGGATCGGCTCGCCGCTCTCGACCGAGATGCCGTACGTGCCGTCCTCGACCCGCTGCTCGGCCCGTCCGATCGCCTCCAGCTCGCGCTCGAGGCGATCGATCACCGACTGGTCGCGCTCGTTCTCGAACAGCTCCGAGCCGGCGTCCGCGGTGTGCTGGTCGACGGCCGACAGCTCCTCCCCGCGGTCG
>Ga0299913_10006411_pt1 | contig 10197 bp, 14 predicted proteins | sample RVTome_9_FD_201360 | JGI IMG/M metagenome (GOLD analysis project Ga0299913, IMG submission 201360) | Soil microbial communities from uranium-contaminated site in the Upper Colorado River Basin, Wyoming, United States - RVT155D38 (version 2) ... | reverse complement strand
AGCGGCTGAGTCTTACTGCGGGTGCTGCACAGCGGGCCCTCGGAGCCACGCTCCGGGGGCCCCGCCTTATCGCTTCAGGTCGCGGACACTCGAGACCATATCTATGAAGAGCCGCGCTTCCCGGCCCTGATCTCCGAGACACCCGAGCCGGCGGGGGTGACGTCCTCAGTCAGTTGAGCGCTCAACGGACGCTCGATCAACTCCGCCAGCATGATGATGTTGTTGTCGCTGTCACGGAACCAGGCCGCCCGGTAGTCGCCCAGATCAACCATCGCGTCCTCCGTGCGGAGACCCGGAAAGTCGTAGTCCTCGAACGCCACTCCGCGTTGACGGAGCGCCGCAACCTCAACCTCAAGGCGCTCAACGTCCAACCCGATGACGGTTCCCATAAGGGTCCTTAGGGTTCCTCGGCCGAGGTTCAGGGCAACAAGCGGCCCGATCCGAGCGTGGATCGGGCCGAAACTGGCGAATTTGGTACCGCATACCGGATTCCCGGTGAAACGTCTCATGCGTCTCAGCCGCGTTCACCAAGTACATCCAAGAGACGAATGAGACGCATGAGAAAGGATCGATTAGGGTTCAGCTAGGGGCTCCCCGGTTCAGCGTGAGTGTCGCTGGCTACCCCGCAGCCCGGCTCGATGGTCTCCGGCTGCTTCACCACCGCGCCGGCGGACTGACGGTTGGGCCGTTCCCGACCGCACGATCCTGCGCGTCGTGCTGACCGATGAGTTCTGCGGGCCGACGACCTACTACTCCGATGGCGACCACGCCATCGCGACGCCGACCGGCGCCTCGTCCTGACAGATTCGACATCGCCGAATGCCGGCGGCTTCTGCGAGCGCCAGAACGTGCCCGTCGTGTCACGCCGCCTGGCAACCTCAGCGTCGGGGTCGTGACCAACCCCTGACCACCTCCGAAGCCGTGGGGACGGCCGGCCCTTCACGGGGCCGGCCGTCGTCGTGAGGTCCAGAACGCCGGCTCAATGGCGAGAGGCGGTTCCCCACAGGAAGCGATGTCCGGCTGAATGCACCTCGGCGTCCCAACCGAGCTCGGTCAGGGCTTCGGCCAGGGCCTGCGGCTCGTGGAAGAGCTTGATGGCGACGTGCCGGGTCCCGTCATTGAGCGTGCGGAGCACGGCGGGCACCTCGGCGTCGGGAATGCGCTCCTCGTCAGCCTCGGCTCGATGGTCGTCGTCCACGAAGAAGACGCGTCCGCCGGGCTTCAGCGCCCGCTCGACCGTCCCCCAGAACTCGGCGAAACGCCCCGGTGGGACATGGGACAGCCAGAACGCGAAGATCGCGGCGTCGTATCGGTCGTCCGCCTCCCAGGTGAAGAGGTCGTGGCGCTCGCGGCGCACCCGTGGGTCGTCGATCCGCGACTCGTGGATCTCGAGCATCTCCGGCGCGGCGTCGATGCAGAGCAGCTCCTCGATCGGGTGGCGCAGGATCTCCTCGGTCCAGATGCCGGTCCCGCAAGCCAGCTCGACGAGGCGGCCGCGCGGAGCGAACGACTCCATCACGGTGCGCAGCTCGGGCGTCGGGTAGTGGTGGCTGAGGTCGAACTCGGGCGCCCGGGCGCGGTAGTACGCGATCTGACGGGCGATGAAGTGCTCGGGCGTTTTCTGGGCGGTCATTGGCCAAGGGTACGTCACCCGCGCCGGGACTGGTGATCGAACACCCAGCGTGGACAGCCTGTTCGCCCTCACGTGCCGCGGAAGAGCTTGCAGTCGTGACTCGCTTCGTGTTTGTCACGCCGCTCACATGGCCAGGTCGCCTCAGATACGCGCGGGTTCCCGTCCCGGCGGTGCCCACGCTGGCAGATCCAGGCGCCCCAGCACGTCCCGGAACCGGGGCTCAGCTCGCAACGGGTCGAACAACGGCTCGGGTGCGATGATCCAGTTCTGCATCGATCCTTCGTTGGCGCAGCGCTCAAGCTGAGTCAAGGCCTCATCGCCGTCGCGATCGCAGCCATGGTTGGCGTTCGCCAGCCAACAGCCTTTGCCGACCCCCAGCGTCGTCACCGGCCTACCATTGGCGCCTGCGCACGGAATAGCAGCGAGATGAACGTCTCTCCGCATCAGCAGCGGCCCACGAAGTACCCATGGCCGGGACCTGCATCGGCTGCCGTAGTGGCCCTTGCTCTGGTCGTGCTCATCGGCTTCATGCTCCTCGGGGGCTCGCCAGCGGAGGAGAACGAGGAACCGACCCCGACAGGCACGCGGATCACGGCCCAGCAACGGCTCTGATCGCCCAGCAGGCCGGGGCCATAGCCCGCCTCGACAGCATCCCGGGCCGGGCGCCGCGCCACCGGTCATCGCGCAGCGCCCTCGTGGTGCGGGCTGGCGAGTCCGGGCCGGATAAGGGACCAAATAAGGGACCAGACCGCCGCGCCGTGGTTTCGAAGAGACCCGATTCGTGCTCAGAATCGGGCCTAGATGAGACCTGGTACCGCATACCGGATTCCCAGTGAAACGTCTCATGCGTCTCAGCCGCGTTCACCTAGTACATCCAGGAGACGCATGAGACACATGAGACACATGAGACAGGATCCATAAGGGTTCAGATAAGGGACCAAAGGATCCGAATTTGGATCAGCTGCCGGAGTCGGCCGTCTAGTCAGTGGGTTGCTGAGTCACGTCTCAGGTCCCGCTGGTGCTGCCGACAGTTTGCTCCGTGTCTCGCTCCACCGGGCGAGCTCGCGCATCGCGTCCTCGGATGGTGAGCCCGGCCGGCGGCGTAGGTGAGCAGCGACAGCCCCGGGGGCGGGGGGGCACCCGGCGGTCCCAGGTCAGATCAGCCGGTCGGTTGTCTGATCGGTCGGCTCGGAGCGAAGGTTCGCTTGACAGCCCGCCAGGTGGGGCAATCCCAGGCCCGGACTGCAGGCGGGACAGCCCCACGGCGTCAGGCCGCCCTCATCGGGCAGGAACTCGATCGAGCAGACATGCTGCCTCGGATCGCAGTGCCGTCCGTGGCACTCATGGTTGCAGTTGACCGAGTGCCGACACGTGCAGTCCACCACTGGGCTCGTGGCCATCGCCATGCCCACCTCATGCTGTCAGCCGGGCGCTGATAGCGGGGCGGTGCCCCGCGCCCGGACAGCCAAGAGTATGTCCCTCTCGGCGCGGTTCGTCACCGCCCGGCCGTTGCCTGATCGGCGGTCATCCTGGCCGCTCGCACGTCATCCCAACGATGCCGAGGAAGCTCTTTCCAGTTGGGTCGTGTCACCGCCGGGCGACATACGGCACACCGAACCGATCGAATCGGGCCTGAAGATGAGACTTGGTACCGCATACCGGAATCGCGGAAAGGATCCGGCGGGCTCCGGCTGAGCACGATTCTTCCGTCGGCGTCCGGCTGCGTCCGGCTGGATCCGGCCCGCTACAGGCTACGAATAAGGGTACGGATCGATCGTGAACGGGGCCGGCTGAGGGCCGGCACGCTCACGCAACGGGTGGAGGGCGGATCCCTTCGATGTGTGCCCAGCCGCTGCGGAGGTTCCACGCGGGAAGCGCCTTGGCAAGTCGGGGCGACCCTGCGATCGTGATCCGGCCTGACCGGATAGCATCCAACCACTCGATGCGTCCGAGGTGCCACTCGGCGAGCGCCAGCGACTCGGCGGTGACGACAAGGTCCTCCGCGTATCCGGGATAGGTGCGGCAAACCTCCGAGCGGGGGCCGTCGAAGATCATCCAGAGTTGGTTCGACTTTCGCGTCCGGTCCGGGAAGTCGAAGCGCGCGACAACCCGCTGCGCAGGGAGTTGCTCGACGGCCAGGTACCACCGACACCACGAGCTGAGCACCACGCCCGGATCGAGGTGCTCCGGAGCAAGCTCCATCCACCGCTCTCCCCAGGTCCCGAGCTCAAGCATCACGGCGCGGAGATCCTCGCCGGCGGACGTCAGGCCGTAGGCCCATCCACGGCCATGCGGCAGAGATCGCCTTGACACGACCCCGGTCCGTTCCAACTCCCGCAGCCTCGAGGCGAGGAGGGTTCTCGGAATGCCGGGAGCACCGTCGGCGATCTCGGTGAATGTCGTCGCGCCGAGGAGCAGGTTACGGAGGATGAGCGGCGTCCAGCGCGTCGCCAGGACCTCGGCCGCGCGGGCGATTGGGCAGTACTGCCCGTACGTCTTCACAGCGCTGAGTCTCCCGCTTCGGGCCATCCTTGACTAGTCCATTTGTTGTCCTAGTCGCGCCAGCGAGTCCATCCCCACAATCGGTCGACATCGGCTTCACGAGAGGAGACCTACGATGGTGAGCGCGATCGAAACAGTGAGCATTCCTACCGGTGCCGCCGCGGAGCGTTATCGGACCGCCGAGCGGACGCTCTGGAGCTCCCATGGGCTCGAGCCGGTCGAACGGTGGATCGAGCTCAGCAACCCGCGGATGCGGATGCGGGTCATGGAGATCGGATCGGGCAACCCGGTCCTGTTGGTTCCGGGCACCGGCGGGACGGGTCCGTACTGGGCGCCTCTCGTTCGCGAGCTGCAGGGCCGCCGGTGCGTCATGATCGACCGACCCGGCTGGGGTCTGAGCTCGCCCATTGACTACACGGCCGACGCGTACCGATCGCTGGTGGTTCGCATCCTGTCGGGCGTCCTCGACGAGCTCGAGCTCGACCGGGTCGACATCGTCGGCGCATCGATCGGCGCCATCTGGGCGCTCCGACTGGCCCAGGCAGCGCCACCGCGCGTCGGCAGGGTCGTCCTGATTGGCGGATCTCCGAATCGGGAGGTGGAGATCCCGGCGTTCATCAGGCTGCTCCGGTCGCCCATTGGAGCCTTGCTCGTGCGCATCCCGATGAAGGCCGGGATGCTTCGCAAGCAGCTGGTGGCACTCGGGCATGGGGCGGCGCTCGACCGCGGCGCGATGGAGGACTTCATCGCATGGCGCCTGGCCTTCCAGCGCAACACCGACTCGATGCGGCACGAGCGGGACATGGTGAAGGCGATCACCGGTCCGAAAGGATTCAAAGCGGGCGTCACCTTCGAGGATGGGGAGCTCCGTGAGATGGACCGCCCGACCCTCATGGTCTTCGGCACGGCCGATCCTACGGGCACAGCGGACATCTGGCGCAGATTCATTGCTGGTCTGCCGCACGGTGAGCTTCGGCTGATCGACGACGCCGGCCACATCCCGTGGTGGGACGCTCCGTCCGAGGTCGCCGGCCACGTGGACCAGTTCCTAGGTCGTCCGGCGTAGCGGCATCACACCAGGGGCTGGAGGCACGATGAGCCTGCCGACGAGCCGCAGCACGACCGGGGAGGACCGGCTGTTCACGCCGGCATTCATCGCGCGCTCGCCGCTGCGGACCTCGCCTCCTTCACCGCCGACGGCGCACATCATGCGGCCGTGGAGTGGCCGCTCGGCCGATCGGCGCGGGCGGCGGCCCTTGTTGATCGCCGGCGCCCTGCTTGCTGCGCTTGCGATCGCGGCGCACACGCTCACCCCCGACCTAGCAGTGCCCATCGGCCTTCGGCTCGTGCTCGGCGTCGCCGAGGCGCTCTTCTTCGTAGCCGGCATCGCCATCCTGGCCGACCTCGCGCCGCCGAACCGCGCGGGCGAGGAGCTGAGCTTCAACTCGGTGGCCCTCGCCCTGGGCCTCGCGTTCGGTCCTCGACGGGCGAGCTGCTGCTGGCGATCGGTGGCTTCACGCTGGTGTGGATCGGCGCGGCGGCGCTGGCGGCTGCGGCGGCAGTCCTGGGCCTGACCATCCCCGAGACCGCCACGCAAGCGCCGACGGAGTCCCGTCCAACGGCGCTGATCCATCGAGGCGTGCTCGGGCCGTCGCTGGGGCTGTTCACCGTTCGTCGCCGCAATGGCCGGCTTCCTGGCCTCGTCGGCATCTACGGGCGCGACGACCTCGAGATGGGCGGCTCCGGGCCGGTGCTGCTGGTGGTCGGGGCTTGATGCGTCCGCCGTACAGAGACCCAATGAGGGTACAGATAAGGGTACGGGGCATATTCGAACCGGTCAGAACCACAACATATAGCGGTGATCCACGTTCGTGGACGCTACATATTGTGGTGAGTTGGTACCGCATACCGGATTCCCGGTGAATCGTCTCATGCGTCTCACTCGCGTTCACCCAGCCCCCAAAAGAGACTCATGAGACACATGAGACAGGACGAATAGTCCAGAGAAGGGTCCAGAAGGCAGAAGGCGGTCGCGCAGCACAGACCATGCTGCGGCGGGACAGCACTGGCCGCGCGCCCGCGCGCCGCAGCCGTCGGTCATCGGGTCTCGATGGGCCTAGGGACCGGACCGGAATCCCTTGATGGCGACCCAGAAGAGCCAGCCCATGAGGGCGCAAGATCGAACCGATTCGACACCCGGTGACGCCATAGCACTGAGTGGAGTCGAACGACTCTGCCACAGGAGGCAGCGATGGATCGGTCCCTGGTGGAGCGGGCGCAGCGAGGCGATCGAGAGGCATTCACCAGCCTCGCGTTCGAGCTGAGCGACCGCCTGTTCGCGGTCGCGCATCGGATCCTGCGTGACTTCGACTCCGCCGGCGATATGCTCCAGGTGACGCTCCTCCGTATCTGGCGAGACCTGCCGAGCCTGCGCGATCCTGACCTCATCGAGGGCTGGTCGTATCGGATATTGGTCCGCGCATGCCACGAACCAGCTACGCAGGCAGCGACGGCGGGCACCGGTGCTGCACCTTCTCGAGAAGGGTGCGGTGCAGGACGATCCGGCCATCGCCATCGCCGATCGCGAGCAGCTCGGCCGAGCCTTCGCAAGGCTTTCGGGCGACCAACGCACGGCGATCGTTCTCCAGTACTACCGCGGCCTAACGCTTCCCGAGATCGCCGAGGTCCTGGCGGTGCCGGTCGGCACCGTCCGGTCACGGCTGCATTACGCAAAACGAGCCCTGCGTGCCGCCATCGAGGCGGATGCGCGGGACACGACACGCAAAGGACGCCTGGCATGAACCGCGAACGGGACTTCGACGAAACCCTGGCCATGTGGCTGGACGAAGGCGCCGACACCGCCCCAGAACGATTCGTGTGGGCGGGCATCGACGACGTCGAGCGCACCCCCCCAGCGCGGCTCGTGGCTGGTCTCCCTGGAGGAGTTCTTCATGCATCTCAAGCCCGCGGCGCCCATCCTGGGCGTCGTCGCGGTCGCGGCCCTGGCCGTGGCCACCTACCAGTTCGTCTGGGCGCCGAACGTCGGCGGCCCGACGATTGGCTCTAGGCAGTTCACCGCCGACGACCTACCGGCGATTGTGATGAACGAGGAGAACGCACCTGCCGGCTTCACGGTCGACGAGGCGAGCCGGCGGACGGGAGCCATCGCTCTCGCGATGCCGCTGCGACCGGGTGGAGGCACGATCGATGCGACGGCGTTCGTCGACGCGCTCTCGACCACCGGCGGCGACGATGCAGGGGGCTACACGACATGGACCGCGCTCTTCGAGACGCCGGAAGCGGCCAACGATGCGTTCGAGTTCATCGCCGCCGAACACGACTCGCCCGACGGCTGGGATCTCGCAGACACCCGGACCGATCCGGGGCTCGGCGAGGAGAGCGCTTCCTGGATCGGCCAGCAATACGACTTTGTGCCGTCCGCGCAGACGATCTTCTGGCGCGAGGGGAATCTTCTCCTCGCCGTTGTCGGATTTGCCGACTGGGACGCGGAGGAGGTCCGGATGATCGCCGATCAGATGGCAGACCGAGCGAAATAGCAGCGACGACCTGCGGTGATCGGCTCCTCCGGGAGCCGATCACGGTTGCGGCCGGTGGGTAGCGGGGGCGCTCAACCATCCGCTTCACCGGTGATTGAACTGAATAGCTGGCTGACGACGCCCTGAGAACATGAGGCACCGTACGACAGGTGGATGCCGGTTTGTCACCCGCCGTAACCGAAAGGCCGCGGCAACCTGTGCCTGTCGAGGGAAATCGGTGCAACGCACCCACAACCGCTGCCAAACTGGGGAATACTCGGAAAAGCACTGGCGTCAGAGCACGACTTAGACGGCTCGACAGGCTAGTTGACGGGCCAAAATGAAGGTAAGGCGGGTTCCGCGGCCACGAAAACACCCCGATTCACGCTCAGAACCGGGGCTGGATGGCGAAATTGGTACCGCATACCGGATTCCCCGTAAGCCGTCTCATGCGTCTCAGCGGCGTTCACGGAGTACATCCAAGAGACGCAGGAGACAGGACCGATAAGGTCCACATAGGGGGTCCACGAGGCCATCGTCGATGCCGGCGAAGCGGTGGATCTCAGGCGGGCTCCTCGCGGCGGATCGTGCCGATCCGATCGAGCGCCCGATCGAACGAGGCGATGGCGCCAACGCCCGTCCGTTCGGCGGATGCCACCAGATAGGCATCCGCGAAGTCGAGCCGGTGGACCTCGTAGACCTCGATGGCGCGCTGCAAGAGTTCGGCATCGACCACGCGGATGGCTGGGAAGGCGAGGATCGCGCGCAAGGTTGACGCGACCTGAGCGCGGGCGACCTCGTAGAACGACTCCAGCACGTACGCCACCTCGGCGAGGATCAGATCGGGCAGCAGGAGGTCATCAGCTTCCTCGAGGAATCGGGTCGCTCGCCTGGCCTGGGCGGGCGGGTCGCCGGTGAGATGGCGGACGAGAATGTTGGTGTCAACGAAGGCGGTCACCGCCGGGCGGCCGCACGCGCCCGTCGGGTTGCCCGGAGGACCTCGTTCCAGGGCGTCCCGCGCCTGGCGGCGGGAACGCTCACCGAGCGGGCCAGCGCCAGCAGGTCGGGACTGCGGGCGATGACCGCCCGTTGGCCCTCGACCCGAAACACGATCTCGTCCCCTTCCTTGAGCGACAGCGCCTCACGGACCGCGCGTGGGACGGTGAGCTGGCCCTTCGAACTCAGCCGCGCCGACACGTCCATGCCTGACTCCTTACCTTGTGGGTGATGTAAGGAAGCGTAGCACACGATGGATCATCGGTCAGTCGCACTCGTCATGCTCGCGGAACCCTCCTGCCGGTGGACCCACCACCGGGCACCATTCCAGCCAACGAAGGAGGCCCGATCCCGGGAATAGCCTCCCTCCGCGACAGCCAACAGGACGGACCTGAATCCCCAGTGAGGAATCGCGCCCCCGACGCTCGACGGTTTGTGCCAGCGACAAGTCACGCACGCGCCGACGCGAGCGTCGCGCACGGATTCCGCGTCCGTCTGCTCAAATTGAACGCTGCACGGGCATCCCGACTCATACTCGCTGATCGGTTCCACGATGAGGACCGGACGAAAGGCTGAGGGATGGAGCGGAGGCTCGTCGAGCTGGCGATGCGCGGGGACGAAGAGGCGTTCGACAGGTTGGTCGGGCATCTCGGGGACAGCCTGCACTCCGTGGCGCGCAGGATCCTGCGTGACACGACCCTGGCGCAGGACGCCACCCAGCAGGCGCTGCTGGACATGTGGCGCAACCTCCCGCGACTGAGGGATCCCGACCACCTCGAGGCGTGGGCCTACCGGCTACTCGTCAACGCCTGTCACGCCGAAGCGCGCCGCGAACGACGTCACCGCGGCAACCTGAGGCTGCTGCCTCACGACGAGCCGATGGTTCCCGACTCGGCATCCCGCATCGCCACCCAGGACCAGCTCGACAAGGCGTTCCGGCAGCTCAGCGTGGAGCATCGGACCGTGGTCGTCCTGGTTCATTACCGGGGCATGACGCCCACCGAGGCCGCCGACGCGATGGGGACGCCTGTCGGGACGGCGCGCTCCCGGCTCCACTACGCACTGATGAGCCTGCGTGCGGCGATCGACGCCGAGGCGCGGGTGGCAACTAAGCGAGGCACGGCATGACCCGCGAAGGCGACTTTATCGATCAGGTCGAGGGTTACCTCGACGAGTACGAGGGTCATACACCCCTGCCGGAAATGGTCCGCGATGCGGTCCGTGCCGAGCTTCCCAAGACCACACAAGTCGGGTCGCCCCGGGGACCGATGCGCTCCCTGCTGCGCGTCCGAACCATGCAACGAGTACGGGATCTCCGGATCCCGCGGAGGACCCTACCCATGAAGCCCCTGTACGGTGCGACCTTGCTCGCGTTCTTGGCGGTCGCCGGCCTCGCCGCGTTTTACGCCCTTTCCCCCAGGGTCGATATCGGGTCGGGACCGACTCCCAGTCCCACGATCCAGCAGACCCAAGCGCCGTCGCCGACGGCCACCGCGGCCGCGTCACCGGTCAATCTCCCGAGCGGCTGGA
>Ga0299913_10006410_pt1 | contig 10197 bp, 9 predicted proteins | sample RVTome_9_FD_201360 | JGI IMG/M metagenome (GOLD analysis project Ga0299913, IMG submission 201360) | Soil microbial communities from uranium-contaminated site in the Upper Colorado River Basin, Wyoming, United States - RVT155D38 (version 2) ... | reverse complement strand
GACATCGAGTACTTCCCCGGTCCTGAGATCTGGGGAAAGGGGGATGGTTCGCCCGGGGTAGCTACCTCAGGGATCACCCAACCACCCTTACTCGCCAGCGCCGTGCGCAGACTGCACGAGCGGCACCCTTCGAATGGCTTCTTGGAGGAAGTGGTGCCGGGGTTGGAGCGTTGGCACAACTGGTTTCAGAGTCGGCGTTCGGCCGATGATTCCCTCGTCGCAATCCTTCACCCTTGGGAGTCGGGGATGGACAACTCTCCCCGTTTTGACCGAGCGCTGGCCCGGTCGGGCAGTCCTGACACAGAGTTCACCCGGCGTGATCTGGTCCACGTCGCAGCCGAGCAGCGACCCACCGACCTCGACTACGCCGGCTACATGTCGATTCTGGAGACCCTGCGGGAAGCCGGCTATCGCCCCTCGATCGAAGAGGCGCCCTTTGCCGTTGGCGACGTGTTCCTCACCGCGGTCCTGGCCCGAGCCGAAGCCGACCTGGCCTGGCTTTGGCAGCAGTTGGGAGAGTCGGGGGCCGATGCACGTGCCCGCTCCAACTCCTTGTTGGTCGCCCTCGATGAAGCATGGCACGAGAGTGAGGGTCTCTACTGTGATGCGGGCGGAGAGGATCATCCGGCAACCATTGCTGGTGTTTTACCACTGGTTGCCGACGTGGGTCATGACAAGTCAGTCAGACTGCTCGCCGCCATGCTGGATCCCTCCCGGTTCGGTCCCAGCAGCGATGCTCCCTGGTATCCGACCAGTGTGGCGAAGGACGACCGGCATTTCGAAGCCCGCCGTTACTGGCGAGGACCTGTTTGGGTCAATGTCAATTGGCTGCTCATCACCGGTCTCGAAGACGCCGGCTACCAGAAAGAGGCCGATCGTTTGGAAGAGCACACTCTGAAGCTCGTTCGCGAGAATGGGTTCTGGGAGTACTACGACCCTCGCACCGGCCAGGGACTGGGGTGCAGCCAATTCTCGTGGACCGCCGCCACCGTGCTCGACCTCTGCCAACGATAGGGTGGCGATAGCCTTCCCCAGATGTCCGAGAAGACAGCGTCTCCAGTCCGTCAGCTGCGCCTCGTCGTCGAAGCCGAGGACTTCGAGGAGGCCGTCACCTTCTACCGGGACGTCCTCGGCCTGCCCGAACAGACGGCCTTCCAGGGCGAGGGTGAGGCCAGGGTGGTCATCCTCGAGGCCGGGCGCGCCACGCTCGAGCTCGCCAATCCCGCCCAGAAGGCGATGATCGACCAGACCGAGGCCGGTGGTGCGGTGAGTCCCCGGCTCAAGGTGGCATTCGAGGTCGACGACACCAGGAGGATCACTGCTGCCCTGGTCGCGGCAGGCGGGCGTCTGGTAGCCGACGCGACGCTGACACCGTGGCAGTCCCTCAACTCCCGAATCGACGCTCCGGCCGGGCTCCAGTTGACCCTCTTCGAGGAAGTCGAAACTCTGGATGATCGTTCCCTGCGGGAAGGGTTCGGCACCAACGCAGGCCGCGGTGACTAGCCGCTCGTACTGGCCAGGGAGTACCCCTTCTCCTCGACCCGGATCCGTTTCCACCAGAGGACGATGGCCCCGAGGATCATCACGCCGATCGAGACCCATGCATTTCGTGACAGTCCGAGGAAGCGGAACGTCGTGTCGGTTCGGATGAGCTCCATCGAGAACCGAATCGCCCCGTAGCCGATGAAGTAGATACCGATGAGCCGACCTCGCATCGGCGGGTAGCGCTTTCCGACCCACATGATCGTGAAGGCGAGAACGACGTTGAGGACCGACTCGTACAGGAACGTCGGGTGAAAGGTCTCGAAACCAGCATACTGAGGAGGGCGGTTCTCCGGGTCGATCTCGAGGCCCCAGGGGAGGTCGGTGGGCGTGCCGAACAGTTCCTGGTTGAAGTAGTTGCCGAAGCGGCCCATCGCCTGAGCCAAGGGCACGGCCGGCGCCACCGAGTCGAGGAAATCGGGGAAGCTCGCTCCCCACTTCTTGGTGTAGACGTACATGACGATGGCGCCGAGGGTGAGACCCCCGTAGAGAGCGAGACCACCCTCCCATATGGCGATGATCCGCCACCACTCCCCGTCGAATCTGTCCAGGTGGGTGGAGACGTAGGCGAGACGGGCGCCGAGGAACCCGTAGATGACCACCCGGATGACGATCCGTTCCGCCACCTCGATGTCGCCGCCCCTGGCGGCGAACCTGTTCCGGGTCACCAGCCAGGCGATGACGACGCCTGTCATGATGAAGATCCCGTAGAACGTCACTCTGAGCGGTCCGATGTGGAAGTCGCTTATCGGCGGCGAGGGGATCGATCCGAGCAGTGCCAGGATCATGCTGTTTGTGCCTCGCGCGCCGACCAGCGGAACCAGAGGACCGCGATGGTCGACCATATGACGGGGATGGTTGCGATCTTCATGATGATGCCCGCCAGTTGCTGATCCTCCAAAGCCGTCATCGAGCCGATCCTCGGAGCCAGCTCGTAGATGCCGTAGATCGGCGTCGAGGTGAAGGTGAGGAAGCTGGCCGGGATGACCGCCACCACGCTCGTGGTCACGAACAGGTAGGCCATCGTCGCCCATGGTGACGAGGCCCGGCCCTCAGGCAGCGGCGAGATGACCGGGAGCCAGAGGAGGAACCCGGCGACCATCCATACGACGTCCATGGCGAAGGACCCCAGTTGGCTGTTCCGCAGCACCTCCACGGTGCCGGGGGCGTGTGTCGACAGGAGGATCGCGTTGTACGTCACGGCCGTGGCCACGAGTGAGCGGCCGAACCAGACGACGCCCCGCTCCACATGGAGGCGCTGGGTCAGACGGCGCGCCATCCACTCAGGGATGCCGAGAAGGATCAGAGGAGCCGCGACCAGCGTGTAGAGGAGGAATTGGGTCATGTGCGCCGAGGCGAGATAGCCGGCGCCGAGAGTCCCGAGCGGCCAGTCGGATGCGACCCAGAAGACCAGCATCCCTCCGATGAACTGGGCGAACCTTCTCCGGTCGGGCTCGCTCTCGTGACGATGGACTGCCCGCCCATACAAGAACATCGGCAGGATGGATGCGGCCCAGATGCCCGGGTATGGGATCCACTCCCAGGTCCAGGGGCGAGCCAACGCGGTGCACCACCAGGAGATCATCTCTTTCCGTCCCCCCTCCCAACCAGCTCATGTGCCTCGATGACGGCACCAGCGCGCCCAATGGCCGGAACGGCCTCCGTACCCGATATCGGTCGGGGGGCGGGCATCGCCTGTCTAAGAGCCATGACCCATAGTGTTGCCAGGTTCGACGACCTGTGCCGTCACGATCATCTCTCCGGCCCGCTCCCAGACCAGCGTCACCTCGATCGTCTCGCCGACCTCCATCCGCCGGGCGTCGACCAGCATCAAGTGAAGTCCGGCCGGTTCGAGGACCAGGACCCCGTCGGTGGGGAGATCCAATCCCCGGACGCCCTGCATCCCCATGACGCCGCCCTCACCGGACGTGGTCTCGTGTAGCTCCATCGACGCCGCCGCGTCGCTGAAGGCGCCGACGAGGCGATCCGGCTCGCTGCCCCCCGTGGCGGTGAAGTACATGGCGGCATTGGGACCGGTGGGCTGCCCGATCCGGGTGTCACTGACCACGACACTCTCGTTGGCGGAGCCACAAGAGGCGCCGATGACCCCCGCCACCAGGAACACCGCAAGAGACCTGCTCCTCATCCTCATCGGCTCCCATCCCGCGCGGCGAGGATCTGGAGATCGTTGTCCCACTGGCTCTGCCTGGTGCCAAAGGGGTAGATGGCGTGGTTGCGCCCGTCGGGTCCATAGGCGATCACCCAGCCGGCATGGTCGACCGTGTAGTCGTCTCCGTCGCCGCTGACGACCGCCGGGGGCACACCTGCTGCCGTCTGCGCAGTCGCCAGTTCGGTCTCGGTCCCGGTCAGCCCGACGAAACGCGAGTCGAACCTGTCGAGGAACCCTCTGATCTCTTCCGGGTCGTCTCGTCCCGGGTCGACCGACACGAAGACCACCTCGGCATCCCGGGCCACATCGGGAAGGCGGTCGAAGACCTCGGCGATCTGGGCCAGATGCACCGGACAGATGTCGGGGCAATTGAGATAGCCGAAATAGAGCAAAGCCAACTTGCCCTCGGTCTCGTCGGCGAAGTCGTAGGAATCGCCCGAGGTGTCGGTCAACGTGAATGAGGGCTTCTCTCCTGGTGGGTCGACGACTACCCCCTGGAGCTCCCCGGAGGCGACGTCGCCACCACAGCCGGCGAAGGCGACCACGGCCACGAGGATGATGCCCAGTCCCGTGATGATCCTCGGGAGACGATGCACGTACATCATGCGCTCCCAATCGTCGCGGCGATCAGGCGTTATCCACAAACACGCGGCTCAGCGAGGGACGAGGGTGTACTCGATAGACGGATCGCCCTGCTCGAGGCTCACTCCGTCGATCTCCCCGACCCAACGCCGGAGCTCTCCGAGATCTCCCCTCAGGACGACATCGGCCAAGGAGAGATCGCCGCGGGCGTGTGACACCGGGATCCTCCCCGGATGATGAGCTGGATCGATGTCCCATTCGATGAAGAAGGGCAGCCCGGCCGTGACCAGTTGCTCCATCCCGGCCACGCGCCAGCGCAGGTTTTCGCCGTCGACGGCGGGCCGCGACATGACCAGGGGCTGGAGACCGAGACGGACACAGACGCCGTCGAAGTCGTCGGCACGCACGGCCAGCCCGTGCGCTCCCGGATGCCTCGACCGGCCCGCTACCCACGCGCCAAATGCGCTCCTGGCCGCCTCATCTCGGTCCACTGCTGCCACCAACTCCAGATAGGTGTCGCCGAGCGGAACCAACCGGTTGGCGGTGCCATGCCCGCGATGTCGCCCGCCGGCAACGCTCGATACGCCGTAGCGCTCCTCGAATTCGTGGACCGAGCTCTCGAGGTCGGGCACACAGATGATCACATGGTCGACGACAGTCTTCATGTCCGGATCATCGCATGGATCGTCATACACTCATGGGGTGAAGCGTTTCTCACCGTTCGTCGTCATCGCCCTCGCGGCGGCAGCCGCCCTCGCCATCCTTCGCAACTCGGAAGAAGCTGAGCCCGCCGAGGAGTGGAAACCGGTTCATCCTTCGTGAGGGTCGGTCTCCTCGTGACTGGCGACACCGCGGTGCGCTCGGCGCATTCGTTGCAGGCCCATCCCGGCATCGACGAGGTGGTGGTGATCGGCCCGGCCAAGTCGAAGAGCTTCGAGGTGGTGGGCTCGGCGGCCGGATGCGACTACCTGGTCGGCCATGGGAGCTCGGCCCCCGCCCTGGCCAGAAAGCACGGTGTCCCCCTGATCTGGGATGGCAATGGCCCCGAGGAGGGTGTGGCCGCCTGGGCGGCATCTCCGACCGGCCTCGCCCTATCCCTGGCCTCGCGCGAGCCCGACCCCAGAATCGTCGCCATCGCCCATCCCGACATCCCCGACACTCACACCACCCGCACCACGCGCTTTCCCGACCCCGTCGGCCGACTGGGCGTGTTCGACGAGGCCGTCGAGGGCAAGCCCGTGGCCATGGCCCACTCGCCGGGTGACTTCGCCGCCTGTCTCGTCGAGGCAGCCAACCGCCGGGTCGCGGTTGTGGACCATGGTGGCTTCCTATCGGGTGTTGCGCTGGCCGCTGGCGTCGCTACGGCCGGTGTCTCCGGCCGGCCGGTCTGGGAGGATGCACTCGCCTATCTCGAAGCCGTCACCGAGATGGGTCTGGTCATGGCGGAGAGCAGCTAGATAGCGGCGGGCTCGGACGACCCCAGGATCCAGGCCCCGCCGGGCCGCCTGTGGGAAAGCTCAGATAACCGGTCTCTCCGCCCGTTCGACTTCCTCTGTGGGGAGGTCGGCGTGGTCGTCTGGGGGGGTCACCGGACCATTGGACGCCCGGTAGTCGTTGGGCGGGTGGAGGACATTTTGGGAGGGAACCACAGGGTTGAGTGTCTCCTCGAGGACGACGATCTCGAGCCCGCCGACGACATCCGAGACCAGGTTGTAGACCACGGCCACGGCGACGGTCGTGCCGGTGAACATGACCCAACCCACCACCGAGCCGAATATCAGGAACCGAAGGAACTGCTCGGTGTTGGCGAAAGGATCGGTTCCCTCTTCGATGAGGGTGATCTCCACCATGAAATCGACGAGCTGCTCGGGGATCCCGGCGCGGTCTAGGACGGACCAAAAGATCACGGCGCCCAGCACGAAGGCGAGACCGAGGACGGCCCAAACCACCGCCGACACCTTGAGGGTGGTCCACGGGTCGATCTTGCGGATTATGCGTCTGACACGACGGACAGTTGCCATTGCGGCTCCTGGTTTTGTGGATAGAAGTCTAAGGGACGATTGAAACAGTCCAACGGACCCTGCCGGCTCAGAGTTCCACGACGGTCTCTTCCGAGATCTTGACGGCGGCCGACAATTTGTTGCCGTCACCGACGTTGATCACCTTCACGCCCGTCGAGTCCCGTTTCTGCTTGCTGATCTTGCTGACAGAGACCCGGGTTCCCACACCGGCAGTCGAGATGAGGAACACATCGTCGTCCTTTCTGACGGCACGCGCATCCACGAGATCCCCGCGGACCTTCGTGATCTTGAAGGCCTTGACGCCTATGCCACCGCGGGTCTGCTCGCGGAACTCCTCCATGGCCGTCCGCTTCCCATATCCCCCGGCTGTGAGGAGCAAGACCTCCTCACCGTCGATGTTGGACACCGCACTGACCACCTCGTCGTCGTCGCGGAGCTTGATCCCCCGCACACCCTGTGTCCCCCGGCCCATGCTGCGCAGGTCGGACTCCTTGAACCTGATCCCCATACCCTTCTTGGTGAATATGAGGATCTCGTTGGACCCATTCGAAGTCTTGACGGTGACCAACTCGTCGTCGTCCGTGAGCTTGATCGCCACCAGGGTCTGGTTCCTCGAGTCGTACTCCTTGAACTCGGTCTTCTTCGCCTGGCCCTTCTTGGTAACCATGACCAGGTAACGCCCGGTCTCGTAGTCCCGGGTGTCGATGACCGCCTGGACGGTCTCGTCAGGCCCGACCGGCAACACCGACTGAGCCATGACCCCCTTGGCCGTCCGCGACTGACGCGGGATCGCATGTGCTTTGATCCGGTGCACCAGACCCTTGTTGGTGAAGAAGAGCAGGTAGGCATGGGCCGTGGTGTGGACCATGTGACGAACCACGTCGTCCCCGCTCACCTCGGCAGCCTTGACACCACGCCCCCCACGTCCCTGGGTGCGATACGTGGAAGCAGGGACCGACTTGACGTACCCGGTCGCCGACACCGTGATGATCAGCTCGTCGTCTGCGATCAGGTCTTCGAGGCTCAGGTCGCCCTCGTCGGGGACCAGCCGGCTGCGACGTTCCTCGGCGAAAGTTCCCTTGATGCCGACCAGCTCCTCCTTGATGATCGTCCAGCGTCGCTTCGGGTCGGCCAGGATCGATTTGAGCTCGGCGATGGTGCCCTGCAACTCGGCGAGCTCGGTGCGCAGCTTGTCGACCTCGAGAGCGGTGAGCCGACGCAGCGGCATGTCGAGTATCGCGTTTGCCTGGATCTCGCTGAGGTCGAAGGTCTCGATCAGGTTGGTGCGGGCAGCGGCGGTGTCGTCCGAGCCGCGGATGATCTTGATGACCTCGTCGATGTTGTCGACGGCGATGATGAGGCCTTCGAGGATGTGGGCCCGGGCCTCGGCCTGGTCGAGGCGGAACTGGGTCCGACGCTCGATCACCTCCATCTGGTGATCGAGGTAGTAACCGAGCATCTCGGCGAGGTTGAGGGTCCGGGGCACCCCGTCGACCAGAGACACCATGTTGTATCCGAAGGTGTCCTGCAGCGGCGTGTTCTTGTAGAGCTGGTTGAGCACGACTTGGGGGACGGCGCCTTGCTTGAGCTCGATCACCAGACGGGTGCCGACCCGGTCGGACGACTCGTTGCGGGTGTCGGCGACCCCACTCAGCCTCTTCGAGTCCACGAGGTCCTTGATCTTGGCCATGACCCGCTCGATGGAGACCTGATAGGGCAGTTGGGTGACCACGATGGCGGTGCGCCCCTTGCGGATCTCCTGCACGTCGCACACGGCCCGGATCTTCACCGACCCCCTTCCCGTAGTGAGAGCGTCACGGATGCCGCCGTTGCCAACGAGGAACCCACCGGTGGGGAAGTCGGGCCCCTTGACGAACGTCAGTAGCTCCTCGGAGGTGGCGTCGGGGTTGTCGATGGTGTGCAGGGCTGCATCGATGACCTCCCCGAGGTTGTGAGGCGGGATGTTGGTGGCCATCCCGACCGCGATCCCTTGGGACCCGTTGACCAACAGGTTGGGGAACCGGGCGGGAAGGACCGAGGGCTGCTGGAGCTCCCCGGAGTAGTTCTCGACGAAGTCGACGGTGTTCTCGTTGATCCCGTCGAGGAGGTGGGTGGACAGCTTGGTCAGTCGACACTCGGTGTAGCGGGCGGCGCCGGGCGGATCGTCGATCGACCCGAAGTTCCCCTGAGGGTCGATGAGCAGGTGTCTCATCGAGAAGTCCTGACCCATACGGACCAGGGCGTCGTAGATCGCCTGATCGCCGTGGGGGTGGTAGTTACCCATGACGTCGCCGACCACCTTCGAGCACTTCCGGTGTGCCGACGTCGGGCTGATGTTGTTCTCGAACATCGAGTAGATGATCCGACGTTGCACCGGCTTGAGACCGTCCCGCACGTCGGGCAGGGCCCGGGAGACGATCACCGACATGGCGTAGTCGATGAAGCTCGCCTCCATCTCGGCGGTGATCTCGACCTCGGGCACGTTGCCCAGCGCTCTTTGCTCGTCAGTCATTCGTCAAGTCCCTAGATGTCGAGGAAACGGACGTCGTCTGCGTTCTGCTGAATGAACGACTTGCGACTGGGGACGTCGTCTCCCATGAGGGTCTCGAAGACCTCTTCGGCACGGGCGGCGTCTGCCATCCCAACCTGGAGGAGCGTCCTCGTCTCGGGATTCATGGTCGTGTCCCACAACTCGCGGGCGTTCATCTCACCGAGACCTTTGAATCGGGTCGGTTTCACCTTCGGGTGCTCCTTCTGGAACTCGATCAAAGCCCGATCGTCATGCAGGTAGTGGACCTTCGAGCCCACCTTGACCCGGTAGAGCGGGGGCTGTGCCACATAGACGTATCCGGCCTCGATCAACGGGCGGAGATGGCGGAAGAGCAACGTGAGCAACAGCGTGCGGATGTGAGCACCGTCGACATCGGCGTCGGCGAGCAAGACGATCTTGTGATAGCGGGCCTTCTCGAGCTCGAAGTCGTCACCGATGCCGGTGCCGACCGCGGTGATGATGTCCTGGACCTCGGCGTTCAACAGCGCCTTGGCCAACCGCGCCTTCTCCACGTTGAGGATCTTTCCTCTGATGGGGAGGATGGCCTGGGTCTCGGAGTCACGGGCCGACTTGGCAGGCCCGGCGGCGGACTTGCCCTCGACGATGAACAACTCCGACTCCCCCGGGTCGCGGCTGGAGCAATCGGCCAGCTTGTCGGGAAGGCCGCCAGACTCGAGGCCCGACTTGCGCCGGGTGAGCTCGCGCGCCTTGCGAGCGGCATCGCGTGCCTTGGCGGCGTTGATGCACTTCTCGACGATGCGCCGCGCCTCGGGTGAGTACTTCTCGAGCCACTCGGGGAGTTTGCGGTTGAGCGTCTTCTCCACATAGGAACGGATCTCTGTGTTGCCCAGTTTCGTCTTCGTCTGACCTTCGAACTGGGGCTCTTTGACCCGAACCGAGACCACGGCGGTGAGACCCTCGCGGACATCCTCGCCGGTGAGGTTGACGTCCTTGTCCTTGAGGAGGTTCTTCGTCCGGGCGAAGTCGTTGATTGCCTTGGTCAGTGCCTTGCGGAAGCCTTCCTCGTGGGTGCCGCCCTCATGGGTGTTGATGTTGTTGGCAAACGTCAGGATCGACTCGGTGTAGGTGTTGGTCCATTGCATCGCCAACTCGATCTCGGCATCGTCGGACTGGTCGGAGATGTCGACGATGTGTGGATGCAAGGGGTCGCGCTTGGAGTTGAGATGATTGACGAAGTCCGTCAACCCCCCCTTGTAGTGGAACATCTCGGACCGGGTTTCCTCCCCGCGCTCGTCGAGGAAGGTGATGTGGAGGCCACGGTTGAGGAATGCGGTCTCGCGGAGGCGGGAGGCGACCGTGTCGAAGTCGAA
>Ga0299913_10006409_pt1 | contig 10198 bp, 9 predicted proteins | sample RVTome_9_FD_201360 | JGI IMG/M metagenome (GOLD analysis project Ga0299913, IMG submission 201360) | Soil microbial communities from uranium-contaminated site in the Upper Colorado River Basin, Wyoming, United States - RVT155D38 (version 2) ... | reverse complement strand
CGGCCACGACCGACACCGCCGCGAACGCCGCCGCGCCCACCATCAGCAGGCGCCGCCGCCCGATGCGGTCGCCGAGGGTGCCCATCGTGATCAGGAACCCCGCCACCATGAACCCGTAGATGTCGATGATCCAGAGGAGCTGCGAGCTCGTCGGCTCGAGCTCGGCGCTGAGGGTCGGTACCGCCAGGTGCAGCACGGTCAGATCCATCGCGTAGAGCAGGCACGCGAGCGCCAGCACGCCCAAGCCGATCCACTCGCGTTGCGTCGCTTGCGGTCTCTCGGTCGTCTGCATGGCCTCCATATCGAACCTCACTCTCCCACCGTGGATTCCCGAGAGTGAGACGAGCCGCGGTGGGCATATTCATCGGGCCGGCGGCGATGAGTTCTTCGTTGCCTTCGAGTCGTACCGTGGTGAGCATGGTTCGAGCGCCCGAAGATCTGGAGCCCCGGCTCGAGGCACACCGCCGCGAGCTCACGGCTTACGCCTACCGCATGCTCGGGTCGGCCTTCGAGGCCGACGACGCCGTGCAGGAGACGATGCTCCGCGCCTGGCGCGCCTACGACGGGTTCGAGGGCCGTTCCGCGTTGCGTTCCTGGCTCTACCGCATCGCGACGAACGTGTGCCTCGACATGTTGAGCGGTGCCGAGCGCCGAGCCCGCCCGGTCGACCTCGGACCCGCACAGCACGCCGACGTCTCGCTGATGGGTCAGCCGCTGCCGGAGACCACCTGGGTGCTGCCGGTGCCCGACGATCGGGTCGTGCCGGAAGGCGGCGACCCCGCCGAGGTGGCCGAGGCGCGGGAGTCGATCCGGCTCGCGTTCGTCGCGGCGCTCCAGCATCTGCCGCCGAAGCAGCGGGCGGTCCTGGTGCTGCGCGACGTCTTCCGCTGGAAGGCGGCCGAGGTCGCCGAGCTGCTCGAGACGTCGGTCCCGTCGGTGAACAGCGCGCTCCAGCGGGCGCACGCCACGATGGAGGCGACGGATGTCTCCGACGGCGAGCCGCTGCGGCCGCTCGACCCGGAGCAGCGCGCGCTGCTCGAACGATACGTGGACGCGTTCCAGCGCTACGACATGTCGGCACTCACCGCGCTGTTGCGTGAGGACGCCTCGTGGTCGATGCCGCCCTACCGCCTGTGGCTCCGAACGCACGACGACATCACCGCATGGTGCCTCGGGCCGGGCATCGGATGCGAGGGTTCGCGGCTGCTTCCCGTCGAGGCGAACGGGTCGCCCGCGTTCGCGCAGTACAAGCCGAGCCCAGACGGCGGCCACGAGCCGTGGGCGCTGCAGGTGGTCGAGGTCTCAGGCGACCGGATCGCCGGCATCACGTTCTTCCTCGACACCGCGCATCTGTTCCCGTTGTTCGGACTGCCCGCGCGGCTCGACGCCTGATCCTCCCGCGCGGGGCAGCGCTTCGTCGAGCCCGAAGAGCTCGAGCAGGTCGCAGAGATCCTCGCCGGGAGCGCCGAGCACGATCCGGCCGCCGAAGGTGTGTGCGGCGAGCTGCATGCGCGCGAGCGCGTCGACCGTGCAGGCATCGGGATCGGTCAGGGCCGCCACGTCGCACACGATCGATCCGGTCCTGGAGCGATGCATCAGGGCGCGCACGCGCTCGCACAGCGCTGGGATCTCGCCCGGCTCGATCGCGCCCCGAAGGACCAAGGTGATCGCCATGTCCGAGATAGCAGACCGTGTCGCGGGCGGGAACTCATCGGCGCCGAGAGGCCGACGAGCTCGACACCGAGTGCATCGCGCTGCGGGCGGCGTTCAGGATCCCTCGAACGACAGGCAGACCAGGCAGACGTCGTCCTCGGCCGCCCCCCTCCCGACCTGCATCATCTCCACCAGGTCGTCCGCGAGCGAGTCGAAGGGCTCGGGAGTGCGTGCGGCGGCAACGTTCGCGAGACGCTCGAGACCGACGTCCATCGACTCGTCTCGTCGTTCCACCACCCCGTCCGTGTAGAAGAACAACACGCTTCCGCCGGTCAACAACTGTGTGCCCACCGGCCGATCGCCGTGCGCCATCTGCACGCCGAGCGGCATCGACCGCCCGTCCCAGAGGTATGCGGGCGCCGTGTTCGGCGCCAGCAGGAGCGGCGGCGGGTGTCCAGTGCAGCCCCACTGCAGCGCCCCGGTTTCGAGATCGAGTTGGGCATAGATGAGCGTCGCCATATGCGCCTCCGGCATGGCCTCGACGAAGCGCTCGAGCTCGTCCAGCACGGCCCCGACGCCGAGCCCGGCCATCGAGAGCGCCCGGACCGCGCTTCGGAGCTGGCCCATCGTGGCGGCGGCCGCGAGCCCCCGGCCGACGACGTCGCCGACGACGACCGCCAACGTGCGATCGTCGAGCATGAACTCGTTGTGCCAGTCGCCGCCGACCTCCATGTCGCCCGCGCCGGATTCGTAGTGCACCGCGATCCTGGCCCGCGGATCTGACGGCAGCTCGCCGGCCATGAGGCTGTGCTGCAGGGTGTAGGAGACCGCTCGCTCGCGCTCGTAGAGGCGTGCGGTCTCCAGGGCAAGGCCGACTCGGTCGGCGAGCGTCGTGAGGAAGGTGAGGTCGTCGAGCACGTACCGGCGCTTCGACGTCGAGTAGGCGAGCAGCAGGGCTCCCACCGAGCCTCCCCAGCCCCGGAGGGGGAGCGCGACGGAGGAGCAGGGGATCAACGCATCGACGTCGCCATCCGAAGGGGGGACGTCGGTGTCCCCCGCGCTCATGTGGGGCTTGCCGGTGGCGATCGCGGCGACAACCGGATCGTCATTGCCGCCGGCGAGGTTCTTCCGCTCCCGGAGCCGGATCAACGGATCCAGGTGAGCCGGGTCGGCGTGCGCCGCCGCGACGGGCACGGCGCCTCGGTCGGCCGTCTCGATCGTCGCGTAGTCGGCCACGTACGGAACCAAAAGGTCGACGACTTGCTGGGCCCGGCTCGTCACGGTGCGTCGAGGCTCGATGGTCCTGCCCATCTCGGCGAGGAAGCCGGAACGTGCGGCGTTGCGCTTCGCGAGCGCCGCCAGCCGGGCCCGATCGACCGTCTGGGCGGCCAGATCCGCGATGGCGGCGAGGTTCGCGCGTTCGTCTTCGGCGAACTTCGCGGAGGCAGAGACGACGCAGAGCACGCCGATCGTTCGATCGCCGACGAGCAGGGGGAGGATCGCGAGCATCCCGTCGTCGGGGATCGCCTCGGCTGCTGCCGGGAAGAGAGCACGAGCCCGACCCAGCGAGCGGAACTCCGGCCCCGTCGTCGCGATCTGATCGACATCGGGCAGGTCGCCGCCGCTCATGGCTCGCGCCCACCGCCGGACGAGTTCCGGCGAGGCATGTCGGTCCTGGAGCTCGAGACGATCGCCGGTGTGCTCCATCAGCGCCAACGCGCATGCGCTGAACGTCTGGTGTTCCGTGAGCTCGCGGCGCAGCACCTCGACGATGTCGTCGACGTCGACCGCGGCGCCCATCGCCGCGGTCACGCGCAGGAGCTGTTCGACACGGGTTCGAGCGCGCACGAGCTGGCGTTCGTACTCACGGCGCTCCGACGCGTCGAGGACGGTGGCGCGCGTGATGCGCTCTCCACTCGGTCCTTGCACCGTCGTCGCGTTCAACAGCACGGGCAGTCGACGGCCGTCGGCACAGACGAGTTCGAGGGCGATCTCTCGCACACGGCCCTGGGCCTGGAGCATGGGCCGAAGATGGGTCTCGAAGTAGAGCTTGCCGCCGCCGGTCAGCAGCGCCGACAGGTTCCCGGCCATGAGGGACTCGCGTGCGTGGCCGGTCCAGCGCAACAGGGTCTCGTTCACCCGGACGATGGAGCCGTCCTCGAGCACCGACAGGTACCCGCAGGGCGCCTGCTCATACAGGTCTTCCGCTCGTTCCTCGAACACGAGGTCGCTCGCCCCCCCGGGCGCTCAGGTGGCGATCCGCCTCATCGCCGATCGGTCAGGAACGCCTCCATCGCCGCGATCGTCTCATCGGGGGCGCTCATGTGGGGGCAGTGTCCGGTCGCACCCAGCACCACCATCTCGCTGTGGGGGAGCGCGCCGTGCACGTACTCTCCGACTTCACGCGGCGCGATCGCGTCCTGTTCGCACTGTACGACCAGGGTCGGGGTGCGCACCTGGGGCAGGTCCTGACGATTGTCGCTCGTGAAGGTGACGTGCGCGAAGCGCCTGGCGATCTCCGGATCGTTTCGGCAGAAGCTCTCGGTGAGCTCGGCGCCGAGTTCCGGCCGGTCGGGGTTGCCCATGATCACCGGCGCGATCGCCCCCGACCACCCCAGGTAGTTGCTGTCGAGCGAGTCGAGCAACTCGTCGATATCGGCGGCGCTGAATCCGCCTCGGTAGCCGTCGTCATCGATGTATCGGGGCGAAGGTCCGATCATGATCAAGCGTTCGAAGCGCTCGGGCTGCTCGATCGCGGCCAGTGCTCCGATCATCGAGCTCACCGAGTGGCCGACGAAGATCGCTGGCGGCAGCGCGAGCTCTTCGCAGATCGACAGCACGTCGTGGGCGTACCCCGCGAGCGAGGCGTACCGCACGGGATCGTAGACCGCGACGTCGGAGCCGCCCGTGCCCGCGTGGTCGAAGAGCACGATGCGGTAGCGATCCTCGAACGCCGGGGTCACGAACCGCCACATCGTTTGGTCGCACCCGTATCCGGGCGCGAAGATCATGGGTCGGCCGTCGGGCGGGCCCGTGATCGAGACGTTGTTCTTCGTGATGACGTCCACGGAGCGGGCATGGTAGACCGGTTCGCGCGAAACGACCCGAGGGGCTGCGGTGTGGGATCGCGGTTGCCGCAGCTACCAGCGCTCCCGATGCACCACGTCGTCGATCGCCCGCCGTGACGGGCGCTCGATCGGCGTCAGCGGCCGGTCTGCCGGGTGGCCGAGCGAGATCAGCCACATGCACTCGCGTTCGGCCGGCAGCCCCAGCACCTCGCGAGCCAGCGCCTGATCGGCCACCGCCGCGTGGCAGCTCCCGATGCCCCGGTCCGCGGCCGTGAGCATGATGCTCATCGACGCCTGCCCGAGATCGAACTGGAAGGTCTCGCGTTCGTCGGGGTCGGCCGACGCCGGGGCGACCAGCGCGATCGTCGCGGCCGACCTCGCGACGTGCGCGGCGTGTCGCCACACCTTCGACAGATCCTGGAGCCGCTCGCGGTCGGTGACGACGACGAAATCCCACGCCTGCTGGTTCATCGACGACGGGGTGCGCCGTGCGGCCTCGAGGATGTGCTCGAGCGTGTCGTCATCGATCGGGCGGCCGTCGTAGGATCGCACGTTCCGCCGGGCCCGGATCGCCTCCCAGGTCTGCACGGCGGCACTATCGCACGGCGTGTGCCGGCGAGGAGCGTCAGCCGATGCGGGGCAGCACGTAGAAGGCGAGGAACCCCAGGATGGCGAGCACGATCACCACGATCGCCGTGTACTTGATCGCCGCGTAGCCGACGAATCCGCTTCCCGGCTCGGGGTCCCGGGCGGGGTGCACCTCGTGCGAGTCTGGCTCGTAGTACGGCATCGTCGTTCTCCTTTCGCTTTCGCTCGGAGTGGGCAGTACCCGTTCGAAGCCGGATGCAAAGCTCCATCGGCGAGAACGGGCCGTTCGGCCTAGGCGGTTCGCCTCACCGGAGGCGGCGGGAAGTCGCGTCAGACCGTGATGACGACCTTGCCCATGGCGCGTCCGCCTTGCAGGTAGGCGATGGCGTCCGCCGCCTCGCCGAGCGGGAAGGTTCGATCGACGATGGGCGCGATCGCGCCGGCGTCCAGGGGCTCGCGCAGCGTGCCGAGCGGGTCCGTGGTCTGCTTTGAGTCTCGCGGCATGATGCGCTGGCTCACGAACGGCGAGGCCACGGCCATTCGAAGGAAGCGCCCCATGCTGCCGATCCATCGGCGACCCCGCCGATCCGAAGGCGTCATGGCCGATGAGCACGTACGTGCCGCGCGGTGTGAGCGCGCGCCGGTAGTCGGCGAGCGATCGGTTGCCCGGGATGTCGACGATCAGGTCGTACCGCTCGTCTTGGCGAGTGAAGTCTTCACGGGTGTAGTCGATCGTCCGGTCGGCGCCGATCGAGCGCAGCATCGCTGCCTTCGCTCCGGTATCGACGCCGGTGACCGTCGCACCCGACGCCTTGGCGATCTGGACGACGAGCATGCCGACGCCGCCCGCGGCGCCGTTGACGAGCACCCGCTGGCCCGGCCGCACGCGTCCTTCGCCGCGCACGCTTCGGAGCGCGATCAGCCCCGAGGTCGGCACCGCGGCGGCTTGCTCGAACGTGACCGCACCCGGCTTCGCTGCGAGGGCCTCCACCGGCGCGGCCACGTACTCCGCGAACGCGCCGCCGTTCTTCCACTGATGACCTCGAACGGTCTCGCCGAACACCTCATCACCGGCTTCGAACCGCTCGACGTTCGCGCCGACGGCCGTATCCCGTCTGCACGACGGCCCACATCCGCTCGTTCACGGTGGGACGCGCGCCCGGCATGCGCGCATCCTACGGTCGCGGCTTCAGGGCTTCTCCCACACCGAGACGTGTGCGCGCCTCTCGTTCGTGAAGGGCTCGCGCGCCCATCCGGCCCACCGTTCCCGCAGCCGCATGCCCGCGAGCTGCGCCATCAGGTCGAGCTCCGCGGGCCACACGTACCGAAACGGCATCGACGTGCGCTCGAGATCGCCGTCGACGATCTCGAGATGATGGGAGACGAGGCCCTGCGTCGCGACGTCGTACTCGTCGATGCCCCAGGACGACTCGCTCCCATGGAAGGCTCTGAAGGTCTCGCCGGGCGGCAGCCGGCGGAGCTCGGGCACCATCACCTCAACCACGAAACAGCCTCCTGGTTGCAGGTGCGTGGCGACGTTCCGGAAGCACGCCACCTGCGCCTCCTGCGTCGTGAGGTTCATGATCGTGTTGAACACCACAAACGCGACGGAGAACGTGGCGTCGACCGTCGTCGTGACGAAGTCGCCGATCGTCAGTTCGATCGAGTCGCCGCCGGGCTTGTTCCGCAGCCTCGCCGCCATCGCCCGCGAGAGCTCGATGCCGTGCACGGGCACGCCGCGTTCGACGAGCGGCAGCGCGATCCGCCCGGTGCCGATACCCAGCTCGAGGGCGGGGCCGTCCCCGGCGATGCCGGCGAGGAAGTCCACGGCCGGGTCGAGCGTGGCCGGCTCGAACATGTCGGCCGCATCGGCGTCGTATCTGGCGGCGACGCGTTCGTCGAAGTATCCGTCGGACCCGGTCATCGCTCCGGCGGATCGGTGGCGTCGACGTGCGCCATGCGACTCAGCAGCCCGATCCGGTCGCTTTGCTCATTGCCACGCGCCGCATCCTATGCCGGCCTCGATGGCCGCGCTTGTCGCGCAGGCGGTCAGGGGCCAGGATTGCCCGCGTGGACATGCCGGAGACTCGATACGCCGTCACCGACGACGGCGTGCACATCGCGCATCAGGTCGTCGGTGACGGGCCGGTCGACATCGTGTTCGTGCATTCGTTCGTCACCCACGTCGAGATGTTCTGGGAGTTGGCCTCGTTCGAGCAGCTGATCCGAGCCCTCGGCTCGTTCGCCCGGGTCGTCCTGTTCGACAAGCGTGGCGTCGGTCTGTCGGATCGCCTTTCGTCATCGTTGCCGACACTCGAGGCACGCATGGACGATCTCCGCGCGGTGCTGGATGCGGCCGGCTCCGAACGGGCGCTGGTGTTCGGCACCGGTGACGGGGGAGCCCTCGCCGCCCTCTTCGTCGCCACGTACCCGGAGCGCTCCTCGGGCCTCCTGCTCTGGAGCGGGGCGGTCAGGCTCGCCTGGGCCCCGGACTACCCCTGGGGCATGACCGAGGATCGATTCGAGCAGCGGCTCCGTGCGCGTGCCGAGCTGTGGGGGAACTCCCGGCGAGGCGAGGAGTCGACGGCCATGACGTTCTTGGTGGACGGCGAGCGTCTGAGCCGCGACCCACGGTTCGTGACCTGGCTGATGAAGATGCAGCGCAATGCGGCCGCGCCGGGCGACCTCGCCACCTTCAGCCGCGTCTGGCTCTCGACCGATGCCCGGAGCGCACTGCCGGCGATCCAGGTGCCCTCCGCGCTCCTCGTTCGCCACGGGTGGCCGGACTCGGTGGTCGAGGAGAGCGAATGGACGGCCGGCCAGATCCCCGGGTCGGTCGTCGTCACCGTGCCCGGCGAAGGCGAAGACCCGTGGTTCGGGGACGTCGGCGACGTTGCGCGGGTCGTTGAGCGTTTCGTGTCGTCGATCCAAGAGGAGCAGGAGGGCTTCGAACGGGTGCTCGCGACCGTGTTGTTCACCGACATCGTCGGCTCGACCGAGCAGGCCTCTGCGCTCGGCGACCGGGAGTGGAAGCGAGTCGTGGAACAGCACCACGCGAAGGTGCGGTCGCTCCTGGCGCGGTTCCGTGGCGAGGAGATCGACACGGCCGGAGACGGCTTCTTCGCCACCTTCGACGGTCCGGGGCGCGCGATTCGTTGCGCGTCGGCGATCGTTCGCTCCGTGGGGTCGCTCGGGCTCGATGTGCGAGCAGGCTTGCACACGGGTGAGGTCGAGACGATCGCCGGGAAGGCGGGTGGCCTCGCCGTCGTGATCGGGTCGCGCATCGCCTCCCTCGCGGGCCCCTCCGAGATCCTCGTGTCGCAGACGGTCCGCGACCTGACCGCCGGCTCGGGCCTCGCGTTCGAAGACCTGGGCGAACGGGAGCTCAAGGGAGTCCCTGGACGCTGGAGGATCAACAGGATCGTCGGGCAGCCTGCCTGAACGCTGCGGTCCATGAGGCTTCCTCGGCGTGCCTCGCGGGCCGGTCGGGCGCCGGCCATCGCGCCGTTCGTCGGTCAGCCCACCGGCACCAGCTCGTCGTCGCGCTCGGGAGCGACCTCGGCCACCCGGTCCCCTTCGATGTGCACGTTCGGTAGCCACGCGAGCCACGACGGCAGGTACCAGTTGCGCTTCCCGAGCAGCTTCATCGTCGCGGGCACGAGCACGATGCGCACGATCGTGGCATCGAGCGCCACCGCGACCGCGAGCCCGAAGCCCATCTGCTGCAGTCCCACGAGCGGACCGGCCGTGAACCCCGCGAAGACCGCGACCATGATCGCGGCCGCGCCCGTGATGAGGGCGCCCGTGGTCCGCAACCCGTACGCGACGGACCCCGCGTTGTCGCCCGTCTCGTCGAACCGCTCACGGATGCGGCTCAGCAGGAACACGTGATAGTCCATCGACAGGCCGAACAGGATGCAGAACCAGAACAGCGGCAGTCCCGCCTCGATGGCCTCGACCTGGCCGAAGCCGAGCAGGCTCGCGAGGTCCTTGAACACCTCCGGTCCCACGCCCTGCTGGAAGAACAGCACCACGAGTCCGTACGCCGCACCCACCGACAGCAGGTTCATCGCGATCGCCTTCGCCGGGATCACGAGCGAGCGGAACGCGATCATCAGCAACAGGAAGGACGAACCGAGCACGAACAGGAACACGATCGGCGTGTATCGGTTCGTCTGCGACAGGTAGTCGAGGTTGGTCGCGGTGTCGCCGCCGACCAGCACGTCGGCCGGCTGCCCTTCGAACAGCTCGGGCACGATCTCCTCGCGCAGACCGCGGACGGTGTCGAGCGCGTCGTCGCCGGCCATGTCGCCGGCCAGGGGGGAGGAGACCAGGGCGAGGTCGCCCGCCTCGTTCACCACGACCTCCGATGGACCGAACGATCCGTCGCCGGCCAGCGTGCCTTGCAGATCGTCGATCGAGGCCGACACCGACTGGGTGATCTCGCCGTCGATCACGATCTCGACGGGAGAACCGAGGCCGCCCGAGAACTCGCGCTCGAGCACGAGGAAGGCCTGCTTCGAGTCGGCCTCGTCGGGCAGCGTGCTCACCCCCGAATACCCCTCGTTGATGCTGAAGTAGGGGACCGCGGCCAGCAGCAGCACGCCGCCGGCCAGGGCCACGCTCACGACCGGGCGGCGCATCACGGTGCGGGCGATGCGGTCCCAGACGAGTCCCTGCCGATCCGCCGCGGCCTTCCTGCCGCCGCGGATGCGAACCGCCTCGATCCGGTCGCCGAGCAGTGCGAGCACGGCCGGCAACAGGGTGAGCGACGCGATCACGGCGGCGAGCACGACGAGGATGGCGCCGACGCCGATGCTGCGAAAGATCGTGTTGGGCAGCAGCAGCATGCCGAGCAGCGCCAGCACGACCGTGATCCCGCTGAACAG
>Ga0299913_10006408_pt1 | contig 10198 bp, 10 predicted proteins | sample RVTome_9_FD_201360 | JGI IMG/M metagenome (GOLD analysis project Ga0299913, IMG submission 201360) | Soil microbial communities from uranium-contaminated site in the Upper Colorado River Basin, Wyoming, United States - RVT155D38 (version 2) ... | reverse complement strand
GACAGGCTGAACCAGGAACTCCTGGTTGGGATCGATGGCCAAGGGGTCAGTCCTCGTGGGGCAGGCTGTTCTCGGTTGCCACCGTGCACGATCGTATCACCGCCCTCTCGCTCTGGCACGCGCCGCGCAGCGTGCGCGGCAATGGTGCTGACTCGGGTACCGCGCGGGCCACTCCAACGGTCCCGTAGACGCGACTGCCGGGCGCGACCTAGCCTCAGCCCGTGTTCAGCCGAGCGCCCGGTCCCGTCATGCCCGTAAGTCCCGTGCCGACGTCCGTGCCGACGTCCGTGCCGCACGGCCCGGCCGGGCCGTGCGGCCCTGCCCGCAACGAGGTCGACACACGCTGCGTGGAGGCCGAGCGGCTGGCTGGAGCGGCCGCCGCCCAACAGGGGCGGCTGCGCGAGGCGCGCCAGAAGCTGGCCGAGGCGTCCGCTGCGCGCGCGTCCGTCACCCAGGTGCGCGACTGGCGACGATTCAACGAGCTGAAGGAGAACGCGCGTGTCGCGTATCACGAAGCGCTGGGCGCGGCGACCGGCCAGGGCGCCGTGCCCGCCGCCGCCGCGCAGTGGCTGAGCGAGATCGACCGGCTCAACCGCGAGCTCGACCTGGCCGAGCGACGCGCCGACGACATCAATCGCCGGGCGGCCAACCTGGAGAGCGCACTGCCCAGGATCGAGCTGGCGGCCGATGCCGCGCGCATCGCGGCCGAGGCCGCGCAGGCGGCATGCCTCGAGGCGCGTCGCTCGCTGGCCGCGTGCGAGGAAGAGGCGCGGCGCGTGGCGTCGGGGCGCATCGGGACCAGTGCCAGCCTGAACCAGCCGGCTGTGCCGCCGCCAGACCACGCCGGAGCGGACGCGACCAGCGCGCCGCCGGTCCGCCAGGTGCCGCCGATCTCGCTCATGTTGCGCGGCGACCGCCAGGGCCTGCTTGGACTTGCCCTGCGGCTGGCCGACGAGACGGGCGTCGAGGCCGGCCGCCTGCAGCTGCTGCTGCTGGAGCTGCGCGAGTCGATCGCGATTCGCGCCCTCGAGGACCACGCTTTGGCGTTTCCCGATGACCATCCCTTCTGGAGCCAGTTCAGCACCGACGAAAGCCGGCGGCTCGCGGTCAGCCTGTCGTCGATGGGCTACCACTTCGACGGGATCGGCGGCTGGGCCGACGGGCGAGCGCCGACCGTGCGCGAGCTGGCGGAGGCGCTGTCGCACGGTGGCCACGATCCGCGCTCGCTGCGCCGGCCGGCCGGCCAGGTGGCGATCGACGGCATGTGGCAGGGCACGGGCGTGCTGGTCGAGAACTACCTGGTCAGCAAGGCGCCTGGCCTGGCGCTCAACGAGATGACGGCGCTGCTCGGCCCGCGTGCCGCACGGCTGAGCGAGCTGTGGGACATGTGGGGCCGCCTGCGGCCGTTGCTGCTTCCCAGCGCAGGCTCAACCAGTTCTTAGCGCAGGCTGATCCGGCGGAAGGACTCGGCCGCCTGCGTGCCGATGCGCTCGCCGTCCTTGCGCGCCCACTCGCGCAGCATGTGCTCCAGCTCGTCGGGCTTGCGCAGCTGGCTGGCGTGCTCGCGCAATGCCCTGAGTTTGACCTCGATGGTGTCGGTGATGTCGACCCAGGCGTTGGCGCGATCGGTGAAATACAGGTACAGAACGTCGACGTTGCACGGCTCGAGCCCCTCGTCCAGGGCGAGGTGCGGGAAGGCCATCGCGTTGCGCGCGGCCGGGTAGACCGCGTCGACCGCCGCCATGCCCGCATTGCGGTGATCGACGTGCTGGATGAAGCCCTCCTCGTGGATGACGATCGTGGGATCCATGGCCACGACCGCATCTGGCCGAAACTGGCGGATGATGCGCACCAGCTGCTCGCGCAGGGCCAGGTCGTTCTCGAGCGCGCCGTCCGGCCGATGCAGGAAGTCGACCGATTCGTAGCCGATCACCGCAGCCGCCGTGCGCTGCTCGGCCTCGCGCGTCCGCGCCAGCTCGAGCGGATCGGTCGCAGCGTCGTCGGCACCGGCGTCGCCGCTGGTGCAGCAGACCATGCGCGCCACGGTACCCGCCCGGACCCAGCGGGCGATCGTGCCGGCGACGCCGAAGTCGGCATCGTCGGGGTGGGCAACGATCACGAGCACGCGCCCAGGGCGGTCGGTATGTGCCTCTTCGCTCATTTCCACACCGGGCAGTTCATAGTCATAACGGCGGTTGAAATCATGTTGCGCGTGCGTAACGGCTGTGTATGCTTCCCGTCGAGGCATCGCTCGTCTCCCCCCACGGGCGATGCCTCATATGGTCTTGCCTGCGGCGCGGCGAGCGCCACGCTCGCGGTCGAGCACCTCGAGCACTTCGGCGGCATGGCCGGCGGGCGTGACCTTTGGCCACACATGGGCCACCCTGCCATCCGGATCGACCAAGAAAGTGGCGCGCTGGATGCCCATGTAGCGCTTGCCGTAGTTCGTCTTCTCGACCCACGTCCCGTACCGCTCGGCGACGCCGTGATCCTCGTCGGCGAGCAGCACGAAGGGCAGCCCGAGCTTGCGCTTGAAGGCGGCTTTGCTGCCCGAGCCGAGGACGCTCACCCCCCAGACCTCGGCATCGCGCTCTCCAATGGCCTGGTGCGCATCGCGGAACTCGCACGCCTCGGTCGTACAGCCGGGCGTGTCGTCCTTGGGGTAGAAGTACAGGACCGTCCACTTGCCGCGCTGGTCGCCCAGCCGGCGAACGGTACCGCCGTCGTCGGGCAGCGCCAGGTCGGGCGCCGGCTGGCCGGGCTGGGGCATTTCCGGTCTGACTGGGTCGATCCTGGCAGTGAGCTCATCCATGCTGGCCGACGATGCTACCCCGTTGGCGACCGGGGCAGGAACAGCACGCCTGCCGGGTCCACGCGCAGGCGGATCGAGTCGCCGACCGATGGCTGCCTATCCGTCCCCGCGGCGTGAACCTCGAGTGGCGGTGCGCCGTCGGCCTCCGGGCGCACGACCAGGCTGGTGTGGTCGCCGCGGAACGTGCGTGCCTCGACCACCCCGGCGATCGGGCCCCCGGCATCGGGGACCAGGCTCTCCGGCCTGACCAGGATCAGCGGTCGCTCGGCGGGCGGCGCTGCGGGCAGCGGTAGCGCGCCCCAGGCCGTGACCGCGCGACCCTGGTCGTCGAGCGTGTACGGCGCGATGTTGTCGAGACCCATGAACCGAGCCACGAACTCGGTCGGCGGGGAGTGCCACAGCTCGCGCGGCGTGAGCACGGCCTCGATGCGGCCGGCGCGCATCACGGCCACGCGGTCGCCGACGGCCAGCGCCTCCTCCTGGTCGTGGGTGACGTAGATGATGGGCAGGCCCAGCGCCGCAAACGTTGTGGCAAGCTCGTCCAGCAACCGACCGCGCAGCGTGCGGTCAAGCGCGCCGAGGGGCTCGTCGAGCATCAGGAGGCGCGGCGTGGGTGCCAGCGCGCGGGCCAGCGCAACACGCTGCTGCTCACCGCCGGAGAGCTGGTCGATCCGCCGCCTCTGATAGCCGCTCAGTCCGACGAGTGCCAGGACCTCGTCCACGCGCTCGTCCAGGGCAACGTGCGCGACAGCGCTCATCTCAAGACCAAAGGCCACGTTGCCGCGCACGTCGCGATGTGGGAACAGGGCGTAGTCCTGGAACATCAACCCGAACTCGCGCCGGTGCGGCGGCGTGGCGGCAAGGTCGTGCCCGTCCCACTCGACGCGACCGCCGGCGAGTGGCTGGAGCCCGGCGATGGCGCGCAGGAGGGTCGACTTGCCCGAGCCACTCGGCCCGAGCACGGCCAGCCTCTCTCTCGCGCCGAGCTCCAGGCTGACGTCATCGAGTGCCGCGAAGCTTCCGTAGCGGACGCTGGCGTCGACGAGCCGCAGCATCACAGCCCTGTCGCGACCGGGCTGCGGAAGCGGTCGAATAGCACGACCGATGCGCCGGTGACGACCATCAGCAGGGTGGCCATCGCCATCGCCTGGCCAAAGGCGAGCGGGCCGGGCTGGCTGAGCAGGCGGAATATTGCCACCGGCATTGTCGGCGAATCGGGCCGGACGATGAACAGCGTCGCCCCGAACTCGCCCAGCGAAACCGCAAACGAGAAGCTGGCGCCGACCAGGGCCGCGCGGCCGATGATGGGCAGGTCCACGTGGCGCCAGGTGCGGCCCGGCGAAGCGCCCAGCACCGCCGCCGCGTCGCGCAGGCGCTGGTCGATCGAGCGCATCAGCGGGACTGTGGCGCGGATCACGAAGGGCAGCGCGATGAGCGCGTGGGCGATGGGAATCAGCAGCACGGACACGCGCAGGTCGATCGGCAGGTGCCCCAGGGCGAGCAGGAATCCGAAGCCGACGATCACGGCCGAGGTGCCCAGCGGCAACATCAGCAGCGCATCGAATGAGTTGGCCAGCACTCCCTGACGGTAGGCGATGACCGCCGCCGCGAGCAGGCCGAGGGGCAGGCAGATGGCCGTCGCCGCGGCGGCGAACACGAGCGAATTGGTGATCGCCTCGACCGGCGGAACGAACAACGCGCCGCGTGCGCTCTCGCCCAGCAGCGCGCCAAAGTTGCCCAGCCCGTAGCCGGCCGGAGTGGCCAGCGATCGCTCGACGAGCACCGCCAGCGGCAGGCCGAGCAAGGCCGCGATCAGGCCCAGGTTGGCCCCGACGAATAGGCGCTCGCGGGTCGTGCGAACGGGCCGTGCAGCCACTCCCCGGCCGAGCAGGCGCTGGCCCACCGACAGCCGCTGCTGGTAGCGCGAGTAGGCGAACAGGAGCGCGGCCAGCGCGGCCATCTGGAGCAGGGCCAGGGTCGCCGCAACGCGCAGGTCGAGCAGCTGCGCCGTCTGGCGGTAGATCTCGACCTCCAGCGTGGCGAAGCGCGGTCCGCCCAGCAGCAGCACGACCCCGAACGAGGTGAACGTGAACAGGAAGACGATCGACGAGGCCGACGCGATGGCCGGCCGCAGCAGCGGCAGGCTCACCTTCCGAAACGCCTGCCAGCGCGTGGCGCCCAGAACGCGCGCCTGCTCCTCGAGCCGCGGATCGAGGCTCGCCCAGACGCCGCCCACGACGCGCAGCACGACGGCGTAGTTGTAGAAGACGTGCGCCAGCAGGATCGCCCAGATCGTGTGCTCGAGACGCAGGCCGAATGGGCTGCGCGGACCGAGCAGGGCCAGGAACGCGGCCGCCACGACGATCGTGGGCAGGACGAAGGGCACGATCGCGAGCGCCTCCAGCAGTCGCCGGCCGGGGAAGTCGAAGCGCGCCAGAACGTAGGCGCCGGGCAGCGCCAGCACGACCGTCAGGACGGTCGAGAGCGCCGCCTGCCAGAGCGTGAACCAGGCCACGTCAAGCACGTACGGGCGGCGCATCACGTCGATCACCGCCGACGGGTCGATCACGCCGCCCGGCGCCAGGCCCGCGGCCAGGATGGCGACGACGGGGAAGACGAAGAAGGTGCCGATGAAGGCCAGCGGGGCGGCGGCCAGGGCCAACGTCAGCGCCGGGCGGCCGGCGAGCGGGGAGCGTCGGTCAGCGAAGAACGACGTTGGTCCACTCCTCCAGCCAGCGCTCGCGGTTGGCGTCGATCAGGCTCGGCTCGATCGTGATCGGCGCCTCAACCTGGGCGGCGTGCTCGACGAACGCCGCCGGCAGCTCGACGTCGGTCGATGGGAAGACGAACATGTTGAGCGGGATGTCGGCCTGGAATGTCGGGCCGAGCATGAAGTCGATCAGCCTCCGGGCGATCTCGGGCCGCTGGGTCCCAGCCAGCACGCCGGCGAACTCGATCTGGCGGAAGCAGCCGTCGGTGACCACCCCGGTCGGTGCCTCGTCGGGCTGTGGATCGGCGAAGACGACCTCGGCCACCGGGCTCGTCGCGTAGGACACGACGATGGGCCGCTCGCCCTCGCCCGCCCCGCCCGAGAAACGCTCGTAGTAGGCCTCCTCCCAGCCCGACGTCACTAGCACGTCGTTCGCGCGCAGATCGCGCCAGTAGTCGAGCCAGGTGTAGTCGCCGCTGTCGCCGAAGCGCGCAATGGTCGCGAGCATGAAAGCCAGCCCGGGCGACGAGGTGGCTGGATTCTCGACCACCAAACGACCGCCGTGGCGAGCATCGGCGAGGTCCTCCAGGCTGGTGGGAGCGGCGTCGCTCGCCGAGAACGCGTCGCGATCGTAGTTCAGGCATACGTCGCCGTAGTCCACGGGCGTGACCCGGTTCTGCGCGTCAAGCCGCAGCGACGCCGGCACCAAGCCTGCGTCGGGGGACTCGTACGCCTCGAATATGCCTGCCTCGAGGGCACGTGACAGGAAGGTGTTGTCGATCCCGAACAGGACGTCCGCCAGCGGCGATTCGCGGGTCAGGATGGCCTGGTTCACCATCGAGCCGGCGTCACCCGCGCGCAGCAGCCGAACCTCGACCCCATGCTGCTCCTCGAAGGCGGCTATCACGTCATCGCTGATGGCGAACGAATCATGCGTCATGAGCACGACCTCGGTCGGCTGCGCCGCCCCGGTGCAGGCCACCGGGGCGATGGCCAGCACGAGCAGGCCAAGCATTGCTGACCAGCGCCTGGTCACGACCACGTCTCGCTTCGCCGCGTGTGGACCACGGCCAGCCGTCCGGTGGCGACGCTGACGCTCGCGGTGGTCCCGATCAGCTCGTTGGAAAGGCCGCGCGTGGGACCCTGGAACAGCTGCGCATCGACGAGCGGGTAGGCGAGGCCATCGGTCGCGACACCGCTGACCAACTCCGTGAGCGGCAGCAACGAGACATAATCGCCCGCCTCACCCTCGACCTCCAGCCGCGCCGGTCCGGTCAGCACGCGCAGCACGCTGGCCTCGTCCGCGAGCCGGATGTTGTGCGCCGCAAGGTCGGGCGTGGCGAGCAGCAGGACGTTGGCCAGCGTGTGCTCGATCCGCCGGCCGCCGAAGGCGCCGACTATGAGCACGCTCGACGCTCCGCGGCTGATCGCCTCGCGCACGGCGAGCTCGGTATCGCTGTGGTCCTTGGCCGGCGAATGGACGACGACCTCGACGTCGGCGGCGCGCAGCCGCTCGATTTCCGCGGGTGACAGCGAATCGGCGTCGCCGACGACCACATGTGGCCGCAGTCCGGCCTGCTCTGCCTTCAGCGCGCCGCCATCGGCCGCCACGACCAGTCTCTGACCGGCGGGTTCCAGCAGGCGGTCGAGGGCAGCGCGGCTGGGCAGATCGCCGTCGGCGACGATGAGGGCTGTGGTCACGCGAATCCTCCGTTGGCCTGGGACGGAGGGGCGGTGCCTGTGGACTCCCTTCGCTGGTACGACCCAGATCAGGTTCCTAGGGTCTGCGGCCGCGCCGCACTCTCAGCGCCTTCTGAGGCGCTCCCCTGTCCCGTGTTCGAACTGTGGGGCAGATTGTACGCCCGTTCGATATCTGGTCCCGACGCCGGATTGGCCGATGCTAGACTCGCCGTCGTGCCCGACTTTCCGCCTCCTACCCAGCGTGTGATCGAGGCTGCGGCGCGCAAGGGCGTGCAGCTCGATGTCGTGCTTTTCGAGGAGTCGACGCACACCGCCGCCGAGGCCGCCACGGCGGTCGGCGCGGAGGTCGGACAGATCGTCAAGAGCCTCGTCTTCGTCGCTCCCGGCGTCGATCCGGAAACTGACGGCCTGCGGCCGTGCCTGGTCCTCGTCAGCGGCGCCAACACGGTCGACCTGGCCCTGCTGTCGGCGGCCCTGACCGAACCCAACATGCGCCGCGCCACGGCCGATGAAGCGCGCGAACTGACGGGCTTCTCGATCGGCGGCATCCCGCCATTCGGCCACCGCCAGGCGATCCGGACGGTGATGGATCCCGACCTCGCCCGTTACGAGACGATCTGGGCTGCGGCGGGCACTGCCAACGCCGTCTTCCCCGTCTCGCCCGCGACCCTGCGCGTGCTGGCCAACGCCGTGGTGACGCCGGTGACCGTGGTCCGCCAGGCGCCTTCCGAGCAGCACGCAGCCGGAGCCTCGACCGGCGCGTGACGACGGGCAACGGCCCGCGCAGCAAACCGCGCGCCTCGCCCACGGACGCCGGCGTCGAGCGCCTGTCCGTGCAGTACCCGGGCGGCCTGGCAGCGCGCTATCGCTGGGCGGGCAGCGGCCGCGGCGCGGACGTCTTCGGCGTCTCCGAGAGCAGCGGCTCGCTGACCGATCTCGGCCCCATGGCCGATCCTCGGCCTGACCGCGTCTGCCGCGCCGAGCTGCGCGTGGAAGGCCCGACAGGGTCGTGGACCGCGCGGCTGGCGTCGGTGGTCTACGACGAGCCACAGGGCGTGCTGTGGGACAGCGCCGGACTGCTTCTGGTCAAGTACGGTTTCGCGCTCTACGCACTGGCCAGTCGGAGCGGCGATCTGGCCTGGACGCACATTAGCGGCACGCCCACGCTGGCTGTCCTCGCCTCGTCGCGGCTCGACCACGTGCTCCTGCAGACCGAGCTCGAGACGATCGCGCTCGATGCTGGCGGCGCGGTCATCTGGCGCGCCGCGCACTCGGACGTGATCACCAACGCCCGGCTCATCGCCGGGAGGCTCGATCTGACGACGTACGCCGGCCAGCACCTCTACCTGGATGCGCGCACCGGTCAGGCGGCCTGAGTCAGTCGCTGAGTGTGGATGGAACGTGGATAGCTTGGGCCGCGGCCTGGGATTTGGTGGACAACCGCGCTTGACCGCCGCGCCCAGCCATCGCTACGGTTCTCACCAGCCCGGAGGGGCCAGAAGCGAAGCTAGTGACTGCGATCACATCAAGGTCCACGCCTCGTGAAGGTTTCTCCGGGTGTTCGCTTGTACGGCGCATGACGATCGCGCTGATCTTGGCCGCGCTCGGTGCGCTTTCCGTGCTGAGCGCTGGCGTCCTGCTCAGGTCCCTGGGCTCCGCATTTCGCATCGGCCGCATCCTCTCGGCGACCCCGCAGGCGTCGATCGCCGAGGCGATCAGCCTCGCCCACGGAAGACCGACGTACGTTCGCGTCAACGGCCGGATAAGCAGCGACGAGGAGTTCCCCGACGAACACGACCGTCCCTTGGTATACCGCCGGACGCGCATCGAGCTGGCCGAGGGTGGCGGCCGCTGGCTCGCAGCGCACGACGAGCTCGAGGCGGTGCCGTTCGGAGTCGAGACGCGCTCCGACTTCATCGCCGTCGACGAGACCGTCCTCGGGCCCGGCGTGGTGGCAATACCACGCGAGTCGCGCGGGAGCGTGCGCGATTTGCCGGCAGAGCTGGTCGGCGATGCGGCACCCGGAGTCGCCGCGGACGCCGAAGCGCGGCTGGTGATCGAGCAGCTGTCAGCAGTCGAGCACGCCACGGTCTGCGGCCGGCCGGCATTACGCGACGGCCGGCCGGTGCTCACCGCCGGGGTCGGCCGGCCGCTGATCGTGACCACGCTCGAGATCCCGGCCGCCATGCGCCTGCTGGCCGGTGGCGGACGCGGGCGCGTGCTGGCCGCCGCGGCGGCGCTGCTTGCCGGCCTGGGGTTTCTCGCCGCGGCGGCCGTGGCCATGATCGCCGGCATCTGACGGCGGCCGCCCGCACGGTGCTACGCTCGCCCCGGTGTTCGGGCTCCAGATCAACATGGCGCTGCTGACGGCAGTCACCGTCCTGCTGCTGCTGGCCGCAGCGCCCGTCTGCGCCGCTGATCCAAGTCCCGCACCGTCGCCGATCCTGATCGACCCACTTGATCCACGCGCCGGGGAGGGCGCCAGCGCTGTCGGCGCACCACTCCTGGCCATGCTCGTCGTTGTCGGCGTGGGCGTGGTCGCGGCGGTGGCAGGGCTCGCCTACGCGCGCGTGACGGCACGTCGATGAGCATCCAGCGTCCTCCCGTGCGGCGTCCCATGGCGCGCCCGCTCACGCCGCCCGGGAGGCGCCGTCCAGGTGGGCTTTGGATCGTTCTGCTGGCCATCGTCGTGGTGCTCGCCCTCGCGGGCGTTTCGGTCATGCTTGCCCGCGCCCCCGCAGGCTCAGTCGAACCCACGGCCACGGTCGCCCCGACCGCATCGGCACCCAGTCCATCGCGCGCACCGTCTGCCCGGTCGCCGGCGCCGACGCCCACGGCTGCCGCAACTCCAACGGCCACAGCCACGCCCGGACCAACCTCGACGCCCACTCCCGCGGCCACGGTCACCCTCACGCCGGGCCCGAACGGCGCCCCTGTTGCTCCCGAGGACTTCGACCTTCACGCCCAGGTCATCG
>Ga0299913_10006407_pt1 | contig 10199 bp, 11 predicted proteins | sample RVTome_9_FD_201360 | JGI IMG/M metagenome (GOLD analysis project Ga0299913, IMG submission 201360) | Soil microbial communities from uranium-contaminated site in the Upper Colorado River Basin, Wyoming, United States - RVT155D38 (version 2) ... | reverse complement strand
TATTTGGCGGGAGGGCGGCCGAAGGCCTTGCGGAGCTCGTCCTTGGCCTTGTCCAGCCGGACCCGCTCCGCCTCCGACAGGTTCTTGCCGGCGCGGTTGATATAGAACACGAGCATGGACATGGCCGAGCGAAACGGGTCGGCCTTGCGCCGCTTGCTCGCTTCCGCCGACCTTTTCAAGGACGCCGCGATCTTCTTCGGGTCCTTCAGGGTGAAGACCCCTTTTTCGAGATCGAGCGCATCGGATTGCTCCGTCACGTCTTGCGACCAGCGTTTGGTCGATCTCTCGGTCTTGGCCATGACACCCTGTGCAGTGGTTCGTGACGGGAGGTCTTAGCGGCGCTGAAGTTCAGCTAGAAGCGGCCTTCGTCGGGAATGTTGAGCCGTGTGCCGCAGGCCTTGCAATAGACGGCGTCGGCCTCGTGGCGCTGGAGCCCGCAAGTGGGGCAGGGGAAGCGCACCTTCTGCGGCCTGAGCAGCGTCTGCGCCAAGCGCAAGAAGAGGGTCACGCCGAAGATCATGATGACCACGGCCAACAGCCGGCCGAGCGACCCTTGCAAGGTGATGTCGCCGAAGCCCGTCGTGGTGAGTGCCGTGACCGTGAAATAGAGTGCATCGACATAGTTGGCAATCAGCGGATTCCGCCAATGCTGCGTCTCGTAGACGATGCCGGTCATGATGAACAGGAATACGCCGAGATTAATAACGGCGATGATGGCCTCCTCGTTGCGGCGAAAGAAGGTGCTGTCGGTCCGCAGCCGCGCGACGAGCTGATAGGTATGCAATAGCCGGAGCGTGCGCAGGATGCGCAAGAACCCGAAGCCTTCTCCGATAATCGGCGCGAGGAAGGAGAAGATCGCCACCATGTCGGCCCATGTCGCCGGGTGGGCGAACTCGCGCATCGGATGCGAGCTCACCCAGATCCGTGCGCAGAAGTCGGCAAGGATGAGGAGGCCAAAGACGACGTCGAGATATTCGATCCAAGGCGCGCGCGGAATGAAGGACGTGCCGACGATGAACAGAATCGTGACGATATCGAAGGCGAGAAGTCCGTAGCGGAAGCGGTGAGAGGTCAGGCTCCTGCCGTGATAGAGCAGCCGCAACCGCTCGCGGAGGGACGATGCGTCCGCAATTTCCTCGTTGGCGGGCGCAGGCGACGATGGCTTTGGCGGAGCGGACTTTGCCTTCGAAGTCTTCGCGTTCATGTGGCTTCTCCAATAGGTTGGCGATATCGTGCGCCGAGCCAAGGAGGAACGGGAATGGCGAACCTCACGCTATATCACGCTGCACCGTCGCGTTCGTCCATCGTGCGGTGGATGCTGGAGGAGATGGGAGAGCCATATGATCTTCATCTCCTGAGCTTGACAGAAGGCGAGCAGCAGGCACCCGAATACCTTGCCATAAACTCGATGGGCAAGGTTCCCGCCCTAAAACACGGCGAGGTTATCGTCACCGAGGCTGCCGCAATCTGCGCCTATCTTGCCGATGAATTCCCGCAAGCAGGTCTCAATGTTCCCCTCGGCGACAGGCGGCGGGGGCCCTATCTCAAATGGCTGTTCTTCGGCCCAGGGTGTATCGAGCCGGCCATCACGGATCAGGCCTATCCGCGCCAAGAGCAGCCGCGCCGCGGTACGCTCGGCTACGGCGACTTCGATACTGTGATGGATGTAACGGCCAAAGCGGTCGAGCCCGGCCCCTATCTCTTCGGTGATCACTTCACCGCCGCCGATGTGGTGATCGGCGCGACGCTGCGCTGGGGGCTGATGTTCGGTCTCGTGCCGAAGCGAGCGGAGTTTGTCGCCTATGTCGCCCGGCTCGAGGCGCGACCGGCCCTTCAGGGCGCCACCGCGTTGGACCAGGAACTCATGGCCGCCTCTTAGGGCGACCGAACGGCGCCGAGGACGTGCAAGAACAATGCGGTGCCTAAGCCCCAGGCGCCGTTGACCGCAAGGCCGATGAGGAAGCGCGGGCCCATCGCCTGCATCGGCTCGCCCTTCAGCGGCGGGACGATAAAAAAGGCAACGAGCGTGAGGGCCACGGCTCCGACGAGAACCCAGGCCACCCAGTAGGTCGCGCCGCTCAGATGGGCGAGGACCGGCGTCAGGGCCAGGCCCCAGACGCCGCCCCAGAACGCCTTGGACAGCACCGACGGCACGCTCAACGGGGGAACTGGGTTGACCGCCCAGGCGGGCCGATCCGGCGGAATGACGCCGACCTGGTTGAATAGGTACCAGAGGCCCTGATGGAAGATCAGGGTGGCAAGGAACCCGGCGGCAAATCCGAGGATGAGCATCTTCAGTGACGGCATGGCGGCTCCCCCTAGCCGCGACATGATGCCCGTTCTATTGACGAGCGCAAGGCGCTGCCTCCTGCGCTAAAATGACCGGGAGTTATGGGGCTGCCGCAAACTTGCCCCACAGAGGGCGTCATTTCCGGTCCTAATGCAGGATCGGTACGGGGAAGCCGGGTATCCATGGAACGGGAAACGTCCAAAGCCATCAGACGCATTGCTATCGGCGCGGTGGTGCTCGCCGCCGGTCTCTTCTTTATCCCGTATCTCATGATCTTCTACTTGATCACGGGACTGCTCGACGTCATGCGCAACAAGCGGCGGGACGCGCTCGTGTTCCAGCGCTATTTCCTCGGCAACGGCATTCCCACCTGGCTGCTTTCGCCATTCAATCTGTTCGTCGACCTTTTCTGCTACCGCAACAAGGGCGTCTACCAATTGGAGGACCTGCCGTCGGAGTGGCGCGCCGAGGCGGATTCGGTCCTCGATGTCTTTCGCAGCCGCAAGGAGGAGATCGTCGCCGAAGTCGACCGCGCGTTCGACAAGGGGCGGCGCGGCATGTTCGTCTACACGTGGTACGGCAAGGAGAATCCGCACAGCGTTGAGGAGTTCAAGAAGGACTTCCGCTACATCAGGACCATCGCCGTGTCGGTATTTTCCGGCAAGGAGTCGACGAAGTTCCACTATGGCCCCTTACGGCTTACCTTGCGCGTGCTCTACAACCTCACGCCGGTCGACACCGACAAGGTCTACATCCAGTGCGGCTGGGAGAAGCATTACTGGAACAAGAACCCGCTCTATATCTTCGACGACACGCTGATCCATCGCTCGGTCAACGACTACGACGCGCGCCGCTACGCCGTGTTCATGGACATCATGCGGCCGACTCCGTTCCCGGGATTCCTGGGGGCTCTCATCTCTGCTGTGTCGGTCATCGTCGCGCGCATCAATACGATCTTCTACAAGAACTGGAAGATGCTGCGTCCTGGCGCCAAAGCGGGCACGCCGCCGGCACCGCATTCGGAAACCGTGTGATCGGAGTTTGCGCTGGGCCCTGAGCGCACGAAAGGGCCGGCATGGTGACGATCATCTCCGGCGGGCAAAGTGGTGTCGATCGCGCCGCGCTCGATGCTGCGATCGGCTTGGGCCTGCCATATGGCGGCTGGTGCCCCAAAGGCGGCTGGGCCGAGGACCTGCCTGAGCCACCAGGCGTGCTCGCCCTCTATCCCCAATTGCGTCCGACCCCGGAGGCGGACCCTGTCCAGCGCACCGAATGGAACGTGCGCGACAGCGACCGGCTCATGGTTCTCACCGACGATGCCGGTCTTGCCGTATCGCAGGGCACAAGGCTTGCGCTGCGCTGCGCCGAGGTGCTCGGGAAGCCGCACATGGTCGTCGGCCTGGATGCGCCGAAGGCCCTGAACCAGGCCCGCGCCTGGCGCGAGGCGGGGAGAGGGGAGCGCCTCTGCGTCGCTGGCCCCCGCGAGAGCGAGGCCCCTGGCATCTATGAGCAAGCCAAGATATTCCTGACCACGCTCCTCCGCCGCTGAGGCGGAGAGCCGTTACCGTGTCGCCGTCAGCGGCGCGAATCCGGCTGGCAGCCAGCCCTTGTTCGCGACCACCCCGTCAAGCGAGAAGGGGCCTGCACCGCGTACGGCATAGGTGAGGAACAGTGCCATCATCAGCACGGGAAATTCCCAGCCGCCGCCGGGGTTGACCCAGATGAAGCCGTTGAAGAAGTGGCCGCCGATCAGCGTGGCGATCAGGAAATAGAGCGCCGAGCAGTAGCCCGCGAGGCGGGTGAGCAAACCAAGCCCGATGCCGATGGTAATGCCGAGCTCGCACAATCCGCCGAGGATCACGAAGAACGCAGGGACCGGTAGGCCGAATCCGGCGAACGCCGACACGTCTGCGTCGAAGGAGGCCGGTCCGGCGAACAGCTTCTCCGTGGCGTGGGGCACGAGGTCGAAGCCGATATAGAGGCGGATGAAGGTGAGCTGCCATTCCGCGGTGCTCATCAGCCGGTTCGGCCCACGCCGGAGATCGCCCCGCAGGGAATCGAAGAACTGGAGAACGAAGGCGATGAAGGCGAGGAGGAGCGGATAACTGACGAGATCGACGCCGTTCTGCCCGGCCACCCGCCAGCCGAACAGCATCGCCAGCAGCCCGGTGAGATAGCCGGCGGCAAAATTCCGCGGCGCGAGCAGGAAGGTGCAGGCGACCGAGAGTGCAAGCCACAGGACCATAAAGACCTTGGCCTGAAGAGGCACGGCCTGCGCCGTGGCAACGACGTAGAGGGCTGCGATCAGGCAGATTGCCGTCAATACGCCCGGAACGATCGGCGGAATGTGCTCGGGGCGGAAACCGCCCGATATGGCTTGCGTCGTTTTGATCATTGTCTCATCTCCGTCTCGACTTGCCATATCGCGCCGTTGATCGCCTCGAGAACGAGCGTCCGCGGCGTACCGGTGCCTGCGGTCGCGGGCGGGGGCAGGGTGATCGTCGCGCGCGCGCCTGTCTGCCCGCTGAAGCCGATCGTCTCGGTCTTGAAGTGCGACGCCCAGACATAAGGATAGACGTTGCTTATGGCGCTTTGCGGCAGGGCGGCGAGTGTCGCCCCGTCCCATTCGGCAACGGTTGCGCCCGAGGCATCGGCGAGCCGCGCAGCGACGACATAGGCGGCGCCGGTGTCCGGCCCCGCATCAACATAAGCCTTCAAGGTGACCCCGCCGTCTGCCGCAACGGTCACATCGGACAGCGCGATATGGTGGCGATGGAAGGTCACGCGCGCATGGAGCGGAGAGACCACGGCGCCAAACAGAATTTGATAGCTGCCGACCGTGAATATGACCGCCACCGCCGCGAGCAACAGGCCGGCCGCCTTGACGCGTTCCGGCGGCAGCGGTCCGCTGAAGATCCACGCCGTCCAGGCATTTCGCTCCGCCCACGCGCTGCGCCCAATCAGGCTGTCGAGCGACCAGGCGCCGCCGCCGGCGAGAAATACCGCGGTGCTCATGGCCACGCCGGATACCGCCATGGTCCACTCGTCGAGACAAGTCGACCCCATCCAGCCGAAGATCAGCATCAGCGCGATGTTGAGGCCGATGCTGACGAAGGCGGCGAGGCGCGTGGCGAGGCCGAAAATCAGGCCCAGACCCACGGCGAGCTCGGCGAATGTCCACATCCAGACCGAGGCGATGATCAGGTCGGGATAGTGCAGCGTCCATTCGAGCGGACCCTGAACCCAGAGCGATCCAGGCAGGGCATGGGTGAGCTTGTTGGCGACGAAACCCGCCGACTCGAAGTCGAGCTTCACGGCGAAATCGATGCCGTCGATTTCATGGAAATCGTAGAACAACCGCCGGCTGGCGCCGCCCCAGAAGATGAAGCCTTGGACGAAACGCGTGCCGAGCAAGACGATGGCCAGGAGCGACAAACAGGTCGCCGGCGAAATGTCCTTCTGTTGGACTGTCTGAGCCTCAGCCATGGGCGCCTCCCGCCGTTTGCATGAAGCGGCGAGCATGACGAGGCGGCAACATCTCTGCAACAGCCTCGTTGCGGTGTGGAGCAACGCCGGAACCGGCGCCGCGACTCGAACGTTGGCATGGCGGCAGGCTGCACGTAGCTTGAGACGTCAGCAGGAGGGAGGCCCCATGACACGCACATCATGTTGCAGCGCGGTAGCGCTTTCGGCGCTGATGCTCACCCTGTTGGGATCTTGCGCCGACGGCGGACAGACCGCCGACAATTGCGCCAACGACGACGGTGCGTTCAACGAGGCTGCCTTCGTGATTGCCACGGAACCGGAAGCGGGAGAGCGCGTCGCGAGCGGTTTCGAGGTCGAAGGCTGTTCCCGCACCTTCGAGAGCAACGTCAACTGGAAGCTCCTGGGCCGTGACGGATCGGTGCTCGCCAGCGGCAACACGCAAGGCGGCGGCGTCGACGGACCGGGCACATTTTCCTTCACCGTGCCTTTCAGCGTGGAGGAAGCGCAAATCGGCCATCTCGAAGTGTTCGAGGAGGACGTCTCCGGCGGCGAAGGCTTCCCGCCGGGCCGCACGGTGCTGCCGCTGGTGCTGAAGCCGTAACACGCGCGGGAACCGCAAGATTTGACAATGCCGGCTGAGAATGGTTCGCGATAGGGCGGCAGCTTGAGGAGCCCTATCATGAAACCGGTTCTCATCGTCCAGAATGACGCCAAGGAGGGTGCGGGCCAGCTGGCCACGCTGATCGACGAGCGTGGGCTGACGCAGCACCGGCTATACGGTTACGACACTGATTACGACCGGCTGCGCGCGGATGATTACAGCGGGCTCGTGGTGCTCGGCGGGGCGCAGAGCGCCTACGAGACCGACGAATATCCCTATCTGTCACGGGAGATGGGGCTGTGCCGGGAGTTCATGCAGGCCGACAAACCCATTGCCGGATTTTGTCTCGGCGCGCAGATCCTGGCCTGCGCCCTGGGCGGAACCGTCGTGCCGGGCGCCGAGAAGGAGATCGGCTGGTACGACTTGGACTTGACCGACGCGGCCGCTGGGGACCCGGTCCTGGAAGGACATCCCAAGACGCTGTTGTCCTACCACTTTCACGGCGACCGCATCGAGGACGTGCCCGGCGCGACGAACCTGGCGTCCTCGAAGATGACCCCGTGCCAGCTCTTCCGCTACGGGACCAACGCGTATGGCTTTCAATACCACGCGGAGGTCAATCAGGCCCTGGTCGACGTCATGTGCCGCAACAACGCCGACTACATGGCCGCCAATGGCTTCGACGCCAAGACCATCATCGAGCAAAGCCTGACGCGCCTGCCGTCCTTCGAGAGCGCTTGCAAGCGGGTTCTCGGCCGCTGGCTCGATCTCGTCGGACACTAGGCAGGACCCGACTCATGTTAGAGTGCGCCCAGAAATCAATGGGAGGGTGGGAAAAATGCTGACTGCACTTATCATCGCACTTGTGGTCGGAGCAATCGCCGGCTGGCTCGCCGGCCTGGTCGTGCAAGGGACCGGCTTCGGGCTTGTCGGCGACATCGTCATCGGCATCTTGGGGGCGCTGATCGCGGCGTTCCTATTTCCGTATTTCGGCCTCGCGCTCACCCTTGGCGGCGGCCTCATCGGCGCGATCATCATGGCGTTTATCGGCGCCGTGATCCTGCTCGTCATCGTCAAGGTGATAAAGGGAATTGCCGCCTAGCTACGGCGCGCCTGCGCGCGGGTGCGTTTCAGACACCCGCGCCGCCACTTCCGTCTCGCTCTAGAAATCGAAGAGAGCGCGGGCGAAGTCGTTGAAGGCATCATTGTTCTGGCGCCCCCGCCGGTAGACGGGCTGCCGGACCTCTGACGCGACTTCCTCGCTCCCTGGCAAGCCGTAGGGGACCGCGCTTCCACTCAGCGCGGCCAGCATCCGCCGGTCATGCGCGTAGATGTCCCTGAACGTGACGAGCGACCCGTCGTCTTTTACTTTGGCCGTAAAGTAGGTGAGGTAGACGGGGATGCGCTGCTGCAGCTGGACCGCGTTGGCGTCGCTGCCGTTCATGGCAGAGGCGACTTGAGCGGCGGTCCAAGACTGATCGCGCCCAAGCAGGACAGTCGCGAACTTGTCGGGATTCTGGACGCGCATGCAGCCGTGGCTCTCAGCCCGGACGGCATTGGCGAAAAGATGCTTCTGCGTGGTGTCGTGCAAGTAGACGTCGTGCGTGTTCGGGAATCTGAATTTCACCAGACCGAGAACGTTGCGCGGCCCCGGCGGCTGATAGAGTTCATACCGGCGGATGTCGCTCTTGCTCCAGTCGATGCGGTCGGGATCGATGTCCCGCCCGTCGACGCCGCGGATGCGCAGGCCTTGGCGCTTTAGGATGGAGGTATCCCAGCCGCCACCGAAGAAGCCGCCGCCGCGGTAGAGGTAAGGCGCGATCTCTTCGGTCTTGATGGAGTTCGGCACATACCAGTTCGGCCGGAAGACGATCTCCTCCATCTCGTCGGTCAAGACTGGCGTCTGCTTGTTCGGCTTGCCCACGACCACGCGCGTCTCGTGAATCGGCTTGTCGTCGTCGACCACGTAGAGCATGAACTCCGGGATGTTGACGTTGACGTAGAAGGCGCCGAGGTCTTGCGGCAGCCAGCGCCACCGTTCCATGTTGACCAGGATCAGATCGATCTTCTCTTGGCCGCCCAACTGCTGGGGCGCCGTCTGGCCGCCATTCAACATGCGCCGTGTGCCGGGACCGACGAGGCCGTCAGCGGAGGCGCCATGCGACCGCTGGAACTGTCGCACGGCTTCGAACACATCCTGATCGTACAAAACCTCGTCCGCGCTCGACGCCGCGGGAATCTTCAACCGCTTCCTGAGCACGGCCACCTGCGGGTGCTGCATGCCGGGCTTGAGAAGCGGCCCTTCGGAAATGACGACGACCTCCGGCTCCGGCATCTCGACGGCGCCCCCGCCACGCGCTTCGAGCAGCTTCTGCCTGAGCGCCTCGAATTGCGGATGGGTGGGCTGGAAGCTCCGTAGATAGGCTGCGGGGTCGGAGCGTAGCGAGATGAAGCTGATCACCTCGACGGGATCAGGCAGGTACAGGATGGGATCGAGATTTTTGCTGAGCTGGAGTGGCGTGAGGCGGCCGCCGCGCGCATCCTTGACGTAGTTCAGCACCGCCTTGCTGATCTTGAGCTCCGCTTCGGCGAGCCAATCCGACGAATTCGGATCGGTGACACTGAAGCCAGACGGATCGGGCAGGGCGTAGTCGGGGGCGCGAAGGCCATAGTCGTCGGCCTTGACGATCTCGCCCATGACGGCTTTGCCGCGCGCGGTGATGCCGTTCTCATCGACCCAGATCAAGCGCCGGCTGGGCACCGCATAATACTCGGCGAGCGCAACCTGCTCGGCCGCGCCCAGGCCGACTTGGTCCACGATGCGGTCCTGGATCTCGATTCTGATCGCTTCGGAGCGGGTGATCAGTTCGGCAGGGCCGTTGGGCTCGGCAGCGAGCGCCGGCAGGCCCGTGACGGCCGCCAGAATGAGCCCGATTGCGATTGGCTTCATGCTTTGCTCCCCCGACCCTGCAGGCCCGTCGCGCGGTCCCTGAAGCGTCTCCCTCCGGTTCCCCGAAAACCGCGTAAAATTTGACGGGTAATCAAGGCGATTATGCGTCCTCCGGTGGCCGGAGGCCACCCCATTTCCCCGCGTTTAGGCGCAAAAAAGCCCGTTCTCAACCGATTGTTACGGCCCGGTCGTCAGGTCCGGATTGTTGGAGACATCGAACACCGTGAGACGCTCCGCAAGACCGGCGGGGACGGACCCGGAAAGCCGGTTGTGATCGAGCCGCAGGACCTGGAGCGCCGGTGCCGCTACGAGGCTCGTTGGAATGGGGCCCGAGAGCTGGTTCCGGTTGAGGCGAAGGTCCGTGAGGCTTTGGAGCCTGCCGATGTCCGCGGGGATCTGGCCTGAAAGCCGGTTGTTGCTGAGCAGGAGCGCATGCAGGTTGGCGGCGTCAGGGATCGCCGCAGGGAGCTTGCCGGTTAGCGCGTTGTTGTGGAGGAATAGTTGTTCGAGACTCTGTTGCTCGAACAACTGTTCCGGCAGTGCTCCCGAGAGCCGGTTGTCCTCCCCGCGGAAGATTTTCAGCTTCGGCGTGTTCCAGACAGCCGGGAGCGCCCCCGACAAGTCATTGGCGTGCACGTCGAGATATTCGAGCTCAGGCAGCACGGCGACGGAATCGGGAATAGCGCCGGTCAGCTTATTTCCTTTAAGCCAGAGATTCTGCAAGGCGCGGCAGTCGCCGAGCGCATCGGGCAGGGGACCCGAGATCCTGTTGAACGACAAGTGCAGGGTGTGCAGTCGCTCGAGACCACAGACTGCCGCCGACAATTCTCCCACCAGATTGTTGTCGTAAATCGTCAACCGCACGACACGGC
>Ga0299913_10006406_pt1 | contig 10199 bp, 10 predicted proteins | sample RVTome_9_FD_201360 | JGI IMG/M metagenome (GOLD analysis project Ga0299913, IMG submission 201360) | Soil microbial communities from uranium-contaminated site in the Upper Colorado River Basin, Wyoming, United States - RVT155D38 (version 2) ... | reverse complement strand
TTGCCCGAGCCGGGTTCCAATATGGGCAGCGATGATCCGGATGCAATCGACCGTGCAGCACGCGCGCATTTCGTCGTAATCGCCTGCCAGGCGCGGATGCTGGATTGGCTCGTGCTCGACGATGCCGGTCACCGCCGCGTCCGTTTCGCGTGGACCGGGGACGGCTGGCGCCATGCCTGGCTCACCCCCTGACCGGCACGTCCGCCACTTATAATCGCCGCCGACTCGCCGGGGGGTGAGCAGGGAGAGCCGGATGTTTCGACTCCTGGAGCGGCGCCTGGAACGCATTGCGGGCCTGGATTCGGCGTGCCTGTGCTGCGGCGCCCGGGGCGTCGAGAAAGAATCGCTGCGGGTCTCGCCACAAGGCGACCTGGCGCAGACTCCGCATCCCGAAGCGCTCGGATCGGCGCTCACCCACGCCTGGATCACGACCGACTACTCCGAGGCGCTGCTCGAGTTCGTCACGCCGCCGGTGACACAGCTGTGGGAGACACTGCAGTTCCTGTGCGACATCCATCAGTTCGTTTACCCGCGTCTGCCCGACGACGAGCTGCTGTGGGCGACGAGCATGCCGTGTGTCGTCGGGGGGGACGCCGACATTCCCGTCGCGCGCTACGGGCGTTCGAACGTCGGCCGCATGAAGACCGTCTACCGCCTCGGCCTCGGATATCGCTACGGCCGCACGATGCAGACGATTTCGGGCGTGCATTTCAACTATTCGCTGCCCGAGGATTTCTGGCGCGCGTTCGCCGAGGCGGAGGGGGAGCCGGCGGACGATCAGGCCTTCCGCGATCGCGTGTACTTCGCGCTGCTGCGGAACTTCCGCCGCTACGGCTGGCTCGTGCTGTACCTGTTCGGCGCCTCGCCTGCCATCTGCAAGTCGTTTCTGGGCGGGCGCGATCCGGGCCTGCCCGAGTTCGACTCCTCGACGCGCTACGGGCCGCATGCCACCTCGCTGCGCATGAGCGACCTCGGCTACCGCAACACCAGCCAGGCGGCCATCCAGCTGTGCATGAACGGGCTGGAGCCCTACATCGAGGGCCTGGAGCGCGCGATCCGCACACCCTGGCCGGCCTGGGAGCGCATCGGCACTCAGGTCGACGGCGAGTGGCGGCAGCTGTCGACGAGCGTGCTGCAGATCGAGAACGAGTATTACGGTTATATCCGGCCGAAGCAGCCGATCCTGCCGGGCGAGCGGCCAACGGTCGCGCTGCGGCGCGCCGGGGTCGCCTACGTCGAGGTGCGTGCGCTCGACGTGAGCCCGTTCGACCCCGCCGGCATCAGCCAGAACGAGCTTCGTTTCCTCGAAGCGTTTCTCGTGTTCTGCGCGCTGCACGACAGTCCGCAGATCGACGCGGGCGAGCTCGACCTGCTGGATTTCAACCACGGCCGCGTGGCCGTGGCCGGCCGCAAGCCGGGACTGGCGCTCACCATCGGCGGGCGCACGCAAAGCCTCGTCGAATGGGGCCGGATCCTCTGCCGGCAGCTGGCGCCTATCTGCCGGTTGCTGGATCGTGACGATCCCGCCCGCTCCTATTCGGCGGCGCTCGAGCTGCAGGTGGCGCGCCTCGCCGATGCCGGCCTGACCCCTTCGGCGCGCGTCCTCGCCGACATGCGGCAGGAGGGGGAGAGCTTCTACGCATTCGCCATGCGCATGTCGCGCCAGCACCGGGACTATTTCAGGTCCATTCCGCCCATGTCCGCCGCGAGCCTCGCCGCCTTCACCGCCGAGGCGGCCGCCTCGCTGGAGCGCCAGGCGGCGATCGAGGCGGCGGATGACCTGTCCTTCGAGGAGTATCTCAGGCATTACTTCGAGGGTGCTGTGCCGGCCGGCACGTGACGCGGCGCGGCCCGGCGGGCTCGAATCGCCCCCCGTTATCCGCTACGCTGCCGCCATGGGTGGGGGCTAATCACGGCGGGCCGAAGGCCGCCGAGCCGTCGCCGGTCGCCGGACGTCTCCGGCGGTGATCGACGAATAGCCACATGAGGTACGCCGTGAAACCGAGCCTGCTGCACGCCGTTGCGGCCGCGCTGTTGCTGGCGGGTTGCGCCAGTCAGCCCGCCGACCCGATCACTGTCGAAGCTGCGATGGCCGAGGAGGAAAGGGCCGAGGCACTCGAGCAGATGACCACCGAGGAAAAGGTGGCCATCTACAACGAGGCGGTCGAGGAGGAGAAGGACCAGCTCGTGTGCCGCAAGGAGCGCAAGGTGGGCAGCCATTTCCCGAAGACCGTGTGCTACACGCATCAGGAAATCGAGCAGATGCGGCGCGCCGCCCAGGACGAACTGGGCAAGCCCAAGGTCAGGCAGGGCGACCCCTTCGAATAATCAACGGCGCGAGAATCCGGTCCGCCGGGGTGCCGGCGGATCTTCCGGCCGTGCGTTTCGCCGGATATCGGGCTCGATTCGCCCGCCGCCGTGGGCTAGGCTCGATGCCGTGGTCGAAGGCTCGGAAGCGCGAGCCCGGGCCGCGTGAGTCATCGAGCTGTCGCCGGACCACCGGGCGTTCCGCGGTCGTGGAACGTCCTTCAGGAGAATCCGCCTTGAACCCGACCACATTGCTTGCCGCCGCCGCGGCCCTGGTGCTCGCCGGTTGCGCCAGCGCCCGCTCCGCTCCAGAGACCGCAACCGCCGCTGCCGACGCACAGCCGGCCGCGACGGAGCTGACCGCCGAAGAAAAGGCGATGACCACCGAGGAGAAGGTGGCTGCCTACAACAGGCAGGCCCAAAAGGAGAAGGACGAGCTCGTGTGCCGTCGCGAGCATCAGGTGGGCAGCAATTTCCGCAAGACGGTCTGCTATACGCGCCAGGAAATGGAAGAGATGCGCCGCGCCGCCCAGGACGAGCTGTTGAAGCGCGGGCGGCAGACGCCGGCTCCAGGCAGCAACTGACCGCCATCCTGGCCGAACCACGCCAGGCTAGACCCGGCGTGATTCCCTTGCGCCCGCGCGGCTAGAATCGGCCGCCTTTTCGCGGGCGCCGGCTCACCTCAATGCTCCCGAGCGTACTGCTCATCGGCATCGGCTTCGTGCTGCTCTACGGGGGCGGCGAGGCGCTCGTGCGTGGCGCCGGCGCGCTCGCCCTGCGCATGGGCATGAGCCCGTTCATCGTCGGCATGACGATCGTGGCGTTCGCGACCAGCAGCCCGGAGCTGGCCGTCAGCGTGCTGGCCGCGGCGCGCGGCGCCGACGACGTCGCCATCGGCAACGTCGTCGGCTCCAATATCTGCAACATCGGGCTCATTCTCGGGCTGGCCGCGCTGATCCGCCCCGCCGAAGTGCACCTGCGCATCCTGCGCATGGACATTCCCTGGCTGATCTTCGTGTCGGCGCTGCTCGTGGCCTTTCTGCAGGACGGCCGGATCAGCCGCCCCGCGGGCATCGTCTTCCTGCTCGGGCTTGGCGTTTTCCTCTACTGGAACATCCAGCTCGCGCGCCGGGAGCGCGACGAGGAGCTGGTACGGCGCGAATTCGAGGACGTCGTGCGGGCGCCGCAGGCCGGTCCGGGCCTGCTCTGGGTGCTGATCGGCGGCGGACTCGCCGCGCTCGTCGGCGGCGGGCATGCCTTCGTGCAGGGCGGGGTCGGGCTTGCCACGGCACTCGGCGTCAGCCCCGCGCTGATCAGCCTCACCGTGGTGGCCCTCGGCACCAGCCTGCCTGAACTGGCGACGACGCTGGTGGCCACCGTGCGGCGCGAGGACGACATCGCCGTCGGCAACATCATCGGCTCCAACTTCTTCAATATCCTGGCTATCCTCGGACTGACGGCGACGTTCCACCCGCTGGAGCGGGGCGGCATCACGCTCGTCGATCTCTATTCGATGCTCACCTTCACCGTCGTGCTGCTGCCGCTCGTCCTCGCCCGCCAGCGCATCGGCCGGCGGGGCGGCGCGGTGCTGCTCGCGGGCTACCTCGCCTACCTGGGCTGGCTGGCCAGCCAGGCCTGACGAGCGCGGCTCGTCGCGCACGCGCAGCGGCCCGGCGTGGCACCACCGGCGGACGCGGCCGCCGGTGAATGCGTCGTCTACGCTTCCGACGAGACCCACCCGGGAGCACTGCCAATGAGCACGAGACCCGCCAAGCCCGACGTATCGCCGTGGCTGACGCCGTACCTCATCGTTCGCGACGTGCAGGCGTCCGCCGACCTCTATCGCCGCGCGTTCGGCTTCACCGCCGGCGACGTCATGCCGGGGCCGGACGGCAGACCGGTTCACGCGGACCTGCGCTACAAGGCCCAGGCCGTCGTCATGATGGGCGCCGAAGGCGCGATGGGCATGGACCTTCGGGCACCGGCGACGTCCGGCGCGCAGATTCCGATCAGCCTGTACGTGTACTGCGACGACGTGGACGCGCTGTATGCGCAGGCCTGCAAGGCCGGCATGCGGTCGAGCACGGCGCCGACCGACATGTTCTGGGGCGACCGCATGTGCGCGCTCGAGGATCCGGACGGCTATCGCTGGAGCTTCGCGACGAACGTCGGTGAATTCGATCCGTCGAAGATGCCGCAAGCCTGACGGCACCCCACGCATCCGGCGCTAGCCCGCATTCCTCACCGACCCACGGCGGCGGCCGCGTAGCAACGGAAAATACTGCGTTGCGCTCGGTCCGGGTGCTCGACGTACTGTCGAGTACGCCTGCGCGCCCGGACTCTCCCGCGCCTTGTCTTTTCCGCCGCTACGCGGCCTCGCTTCGCGCACCGGTGAGAAATGCGGGCTAGTCAGCGAAGATGGCGACGCGCCGGCCGCTGGCGTCCGCGTGCGCCCGATACATGCCCTCGGTGCTGAACGACAGCGTGTAGCGGCCGCGCCGGTCGAGCACGATGACGCCGCCCAGGCCGCCGAGGTCGCGGATCTCGGCCAGCACGGCGCCGGCTGCGTCTGCCGGCGCGAGGCCGCCGTCGACCTTGGCGCAGATGCTGCGGGCCGCCGCCGTGCGAATGAAGTACTCGCCGTCGCCGGTCGCGGACACGGCGCAGCCGCCGTCGGCCCAGGTGCCGGCTCCGATGACGGGCGAATCGCCGAGCCGGCCGTAACGCTTGCCGGTCGTCCCGCCGGTCGACGTTCCTGCCGCCAGGCGGCCGTTCGCATCCAGCGCGACTGCGCCCACCGTTCCAATGCGGGCATCGGCCGGGGGTGGACGCGCGGCGTCGCGCGCCCGCCACTCCTGGAGCTGCTGCCAGCGGTGCGCCGTCCAGAACCAGGACGCCGGCTTCAGCTCCAGCCCCTGGTCTATGGCGAACTGCAGGGCGCCCGGGCCGGCCAGAAACACGTGCGGCGACGCCTCCATCACGCGCCGCGCCAGCAGGATGGGGTGGCGCACGGACTGCACGCCGCCGACGGCGCCCGAATTCTTCGTGCGCCCGTCCATCAGAGACGCGTCGAGCTCGTGCCGCCCGTCCGCGGTGAAGACGGCGCCCCGCCCGGCATTGAACAGCGGGTCGTCCTCAAGCGGCTGAATGGCCGCCAGCACGGCATCCAGCGCGCTGCCGCCGGAGCTCAGCACCGTCCACCCGGCGTCGAGGGCGCCGGACAGGGCCGCCTCGTAGGCCGCCCGCTTCTCCTCGCTCATCTCGATCGCCCGCAGGGTGCCTGCGCCGCCGTGGATCAGGAGCGCGGGCGACGCGGCCGCTGCGCTGCCGCCCAACAGGCCCAGGACGACACAGAGCAGGGAGGGAAGGGGGTTCGAGCTCATGGGCACCTCCTCGGCTGGCGGCCGAGAATACCGGGACACGCGGAGGGTGGGCTTGAAATAAATTAATCAATCGATTAATTTTGGCGCATGAGCCGCAAGCCACCGTCACGGGTCGGTCGCCCCGCCGAGGATCGGCGCCTCGAGGTCCGCTCGCAGCTGATCGAGGCGGCGCGCGAGCTGTTTGCGCTGCAAGGCTTCGAGGCGGTGTCGCTACGCGCGGTGGCCGACGCCGCCGGCGTCACGCCCGCGATGGTCCATTACTACTTCGGTGACAAGCACGGCCTGTGGGTCGCCGTGCTCGAGGACACGCTGGAGGGCGTCCTGCAGGGCATGCTGGCCGCGCGCGAGGACATCGAGGGCCCCGGCGGCCTCGGCATCTACCTGCAGCGCCACACGCAGACCCTGGCGGAGAAAACGTGGCTCGCGCCCCTGCTGTACCGGGAGGTCGTGCTGGGTCAGCCGTCGGCCGAGTTCATGCGGCGCTTCCCGGAACGCCTGCGGCAGCTGCTCGCGGGCGCGATCGAGAAGGCGCGGCTGCGCGGAGAAATTGCGGAGGATCTCGATGCCGAGCTGCTGCTGCTGTCCCTCATCGCGACTGCGGTCTTTCCGCACGTGTTCCGGCCGCTGGTGGAGCGCGTGCTGGACGTAAAGGTCAATCGCGCTTTCGCCCAGAGGTGGGCGGTGCATGCGCAACGCATGTTCTATCGTGGCGCTCAGCCATGAACCGCCTCGTGCCGGCGCTCTGCCTGCTGATTGCCGCCTGCAACGGAAACGACGCGGGGCTGCCGCTCGTCGGTACGCTCGAGCGCGACCGCATCGAGGTCGTGGCGGAGGCACACGAGTCGATCGCCGCACTGGAGGTCAGCGAGGGCGACACGGTCCAGGTCGGCGACGTGCTTGCGCGCCAGGATGACACGCGGCTGCGGGCGCAGGTGGCCCGCGCGCAGGCGGGCCTCGATCGCAGCCGCGCGCGGCTGGACGAGCTGCTGCGCGGCCCTCGTCGAGAGTCGATCGACGAGGCGCGCGCGAGGCTGGAGGGCGCCACCGCCCGCCAGGCCACGGACGAGCGGGAATACACTCGGGTTGCCGACCTCGTGGAGCGCGGGCTCGTCAGTCGTTCCCAGCTCGACGAGGCGCTGGCGCGCCGGGACCGCTCCCGCGCCGAGCGCAGCGAGGCGGCCGCGCAGCTCGCGGCCCTGCTGGAGGGAACGACCGTCGAGGAGCTGGAGCAGGCGCGCGCCTCCGTCGCCGAGGCGGAGGCGACCCTGGCGGACGCCAGCATCGCCCTCGCGCGACTGACGCTGCGGGCGCCCCGGGATGGACGGGTGGACGCGCTGCCGTACAAGCTGGGCGACCGCCCCGAGGCGGGGGCCACGGTCGTCGTGCTGCTGGCGGCGCAGGCCCCGTATGCACGGATCCACGTGCCCGAGCCGCTGCGAGCGCGGGTCACGCCGGGCGTGGCGGCGGTGGTGCATGTCGACGGCGTGTCCGGCTCATTCGACGGCGAGGTCCGGAGCGTGTCGTCCGATCCGGACTTCACGCCATACTTCGCCCTCACCGAGCGCGACCGCAGCCGGCTGAGCTTCGCGGCGGAAGTCACGCTCACCGGCGAGCCCGCCCTCGACCTGCCAGCCGGGCTGCCGGTGCAGGTCGATTTTCCCGGCCTCCGGGGGGACTGAGCCTGGACGCCGCAATCGTCGCAAACGGTCTTACGCGCCGTTTCGGCGACCTGGTGGCGGTGGACCATCTCGACCTGACCATACCGGCCGCGCGCATCTACGGATTCCTGGGTCCGAACGGCTCCGGCAAGTCGACCACCATCCGCATGCTGTGCGGCCTGCTGCTTCCCAGCGACGGGCGGGTGAGCGTGCTGGGCTACGCCGTGCCGGGCGAGGCGGAAACCGTTCGCCGCCAGATCGGCTACATGACGCAGCGGTTCTCGCTCTACGAGGATCTCAGCGTTCTGGAGAACCTCGACTTCATCGCCGAGATCTACGGACTGCCCCGCCGCGAGAAAAGGGCGCGCATCGGCGCGGCCATGCGCGAGTACTTCCTCGAGGACATCGCGCGGCAGCGAGCGGGGACGATGAGCGGCGGCGAGCGCCAGCGGCTTGCGCTCGCCGCGGCCACGCTGCACCGGCCGCGGCTATTGCTGCTGGACGAGCCGACCAGCGCCGTCGACCCGCAGAGCCGGCGCGATTTCTGGGACAGCCTGTTCGGCCTCGTCGACGGGGGGACGACGATTCTCGTCTCCACGCACCTGATGGACGAGGCGGAGCGCTGCCACCGGTTGGCCATCCTGGACCGTGGCCGGCTCGCTGCCGAGGGGCCGCCCAGGGACCTCATGCGCGGCATCCGCGCCTCGGTCGTCGAGATCACCACCGGCGAGCCGCTGCGGGCGCGCCGGGCCCTCGAGACGCTGCCGGCGATCCACAGCATCACGCAACTGGGGGCGCGCCTGCATGCGCTGCTCGACGCCGAACTCGCGGAGCCGGACGAGGCCGTGCGCGGGCGACTCGCAGAGGCGGGACTGGATGGCGCGGTCGAGCGCGTGCCGGCCAGTCTCGAGGACGTGTTCGTCGCGGCGACCGGCAAGGGCCGGCGGGAGGACGCATGAGCGTCCTCCGGCGGATTCGCGCGATTGCGAGCAAGGAAGTGCGCCAGCTCGGCCGCGACCGGCTCACGCTGGGCATGGTCGTCGGCATTCCGCTGCTGCAGATCGTGCTGTTCGGCTATGCCATCAACATGGACGTGCGTCACCTGCGTGCGGCCGTCGCCGACGAGGCGCAGACCAGTTACTCGCGCCGCCTCGCGATGGACCTGCAGGCGAGCCAGGTCCTTCGTTTCACGGCGCCGGCTCGCTCGGCGGCAGACCTGGAGCGCCTGCTACGCAGCGGCGAGATCGTGGTTGGCGTCTACATACCGCACGATTTCGAGCGCCGCCTGCAGGACCCGCGGCGGCCCGCCGTGCAGCTCATGGTGGACGGCAGCGATCCCTCCATCCTCAGCGTCGCGAGCCAGCTACTGGACGCGCCGCTTCCCGCGCGGATGGGCGAGACGACTCCGGCCGCGTCCCGGTTCGCGCTGCGCACGTACTACAACCCGGAGCGGCGCTCCGCCGTGCAGATCGTGCCGGCACTCATCGGCGTCATCCTGACGATGACAATGACGTTGTTCACGGCGGTTGCGATCGTGCGGGAGCGCGAGCGCGGCAATCTGGAGCTGCTCATCGCTACGCCGGTCGGCACGCTCGAGCTGATGCTCGGCAAGCTCCTGCCATACGTCGTCATCGGGCTGGTGCAGGTGACGATCGTGCTGCTCGTTGGCAGCCTGCTGTTCGGCGTTCCGTTCCGCGGCGACCTGGCCCACCTCTACGGTGCCGCGTTCGTCTTCATTGCCGCCAGCCTCGCGCTGGGTCTGGTCATCTCGACGGTCGCGACGACGCAGTTCCAGGCGATGCAGATGGCGTTCTTCTTCTTTCTGCCGTCGATCCTGCTGTCCGGTTTCATGTTCCCGTTCGACGGCATGCCGCGCCCCGCGCAGGTCATCGCGGAAGTGCTGCCGCTGACGCACTTCGTGCGCATCGTGCGCGGCATCGTGCTGCGTGGCGCGAGCCTGGGCGAGCTGCTGCGGGATGTCTGGCCGCTGCTGCTGTTCTTCGCGGTGACGCTGACCTTTGCCGTGAAGCGATTCCACAAGCGGCTGGATTGAGTCCGGACGGGCGAGCGGCCCCGAAGCAGATTTGACGTCTTTAAAAGCGATTGATAGCGCGTGAGCAAGGGCGACAGGCGTACTCGACAGTACGTCGAGCACCCGGACCGAGCGCAACGCAGTATTTTCCCGAGCTCCGTCCGCAGCCGTGGAGCGGTGAGAAATGCGGGCTAGTACGGGTCGTAGCCGGCGAGCGCGGCCTCAACCATCTCGAGCGTGCGATGCGACAGCGCGACGCCCGAGGCGCTCGCATTCTGCTGCACCTGCTCGGGTTTCGACGCCCCGATGATCGCCGAGGCGACTGCGGGGGAGCGCAACACCCAGGCGAGCGAGAGCACCGGCAGGGTGACATCCTCGTGGCGCGCAATGCCCTTGAGGCGTTCGATCGACGCCAGCACCTCGGGGCGCATGTAGTCGGCCATGTGCCCGTTCATCGCCGTGCTGGCCGCCCGCGAATCGGGGGGCGGCTCGTCCCCGGGCCGGTACTTGCCCGTGAGCACGCCCTGCGCGAGCGGCGACCAGGCAATCTGGGAAATGCCGTAGCCGTCGCACAGGCGCAGCACTTCGGTTTCGATGTCCCGGCGCAGCAGCGAATACTCGAGCTGGCTCGAGACGAACCGCACCACGCCTCCCGTTTCCATCGCCGTGCGGATCTGATCCGGTCGCCAGCCGCTGAAGCCGATGTAGCGAACCTTGCCTGACTCCACGACGCGCGTGAGCGCCTGCATGATTTCGCCGATCGGCATGTCGTCGCCGTAGGGCTGGCACTGATAAAGATCCACATAGTCGGTGCCCAGC
>Ga0299913_10006405_pt1 | contig 10199 bp, 11 predicted proteins | sample RVTome_9_FD_201360 | JGI IMG/M metagenome (GOLD analysis project Ga0299913, IMG submission 201360) | Soil microbial communities from uranium-contaminated site in the Upper Colorado River Basin, Wyoming, United States - RVT155D38 (version 2) ... | reverse complement strand
TCGAGATCGAAACTCGCCTGATCTCCGGCTTCCACCGCCACCCCGGGATAGGGCGTCGAGATGCCGAGACTTTCGACAACGGTCGTCGGGGTCTCTTCCTGGGCGAGTGCCGGCATAGATACGAGCACCAACGCCGCTGCGGTCAGCGATACCAATGTGCGAGCCATGCGCATGGCTTGGGTTCCCTCCAGTAGCAACTGTTCCTGAGACGTGCACCAAAGCTAACGAGATTTAGAGAATTGTTAAATGCAGGAAAAAGAAGATTCAGTTCCGGTCGTCGTCGGACTGCAACCCGATCTCGGTCGCCTTGACTGCGACCCAGATCGTCTTGCCCGGCCGGAGCTCCAACTCATCGGTCGCGGCCGCAGTCAGCTCGACGGTCAACGGCAGCGGCTCATCGGTTCGTAATCGAACCCGGAGCCCCAGCCGCTCGACTATGGCAACGGTCGTGACCCACGAGTTACGAGGGCTACCGCTGGGACGCACGGTGTGAACCGCCACTGCGGTCGGTGGGATCGTGACCAGAACGGGGCCTTCCAACCCCTCATCGGCCACACTCAACCAATGCCCGCCTACGTCGACCGCGCCTTCTCTCGCCGAACCCCGAAAGAAGTTGGCGCCGGCGAGGTCGGCGACATAGGCGGTGAGAGGGCGAAGCCTGATGTCGTCCGCAGTGCCCGATTGAGTCACCTTCCCGGACTCGATCACATGGATCTGATCGGCGAGCAGGAATGCCTCGACCGGGTCATGGGTGATCAGCAACCGGGGCCCTTCGAAAACCTCCAGATGGTGTTGGAGAAGATGCCTGGTCGCAGTTCGCGCGCCGGCATCCAGCGCCGAGAGTGCCTCGTCGAGCAGAAGGAGATCCGGCTCGGCGACAAGGGCTCTGGCCAGCGACACCCGCTGCGCCTCACCACCGGAGAGCTCACCGGGCCGACGTTGATCCATGCCGTCCAGGCCCACCTTCGACAGCCAGTCTCGGGATCGTTGCAGCGCCGTCTCGCGCTCGAGGCCCCGACTTCGCAGACCGAAGGCCACGTTGTCGAGCACCGAGAGATGGGGAAACAGGAGGTAGTCCTGAAACACGACGCCGACGTTCCTGTGCTCGGCAGGGACGAACACTCCCGACTCCGGATCGTCGAGAGTCCGTCCCCCCAGGGCGATCCGACCGCTGTCGATGGCGAGAAGGCCGGCCAATATGGCCACGACAGTCGACTTGCCGGCCCCGTTGGGCCCGAGGAGCCCCACAGTCGCGCCTGGCGGTATGGAAAGTTCGACGTCGACCTCGAGCTCATCCGATCGCCGTAGCCGAATCCGGGCCTCGAGACTCACCCTGACCTCCACCAACGGTCCCTCAGTGCCACGAGGACGACGAGCGACACGACCACCATGAGGAGACTGATGGCGACTGCGGCGTCCCGATCGCTCTCCAGGGTCACGAACACGGCGAGAGGAAGGGTCTGTGTCTCAGCCTGGAGATTGCCGGCGAAGGTGATCGTGGCGCCGAACTCTCCGAAGGCCCGCGCCCACGTCAACACCAGGCCAGACAGGATCGATGGCGCGATCATCGGGAGTGTGACCTTGCGAAGCACTGTCCATCGCCCGGCGCCGAGAGTGGCGGCGGCACCCTCGTAGCGCTGGTCGAGGCCGCGTAGGCCCCCCTCCACAGTGATGACCATGAACGGCATCGCCACGAACGTCGTGGCGATGATCACACCCCAGGTCGAGAAAGGGAGAAGCAGTCCGGTGACTTCGTAGACGGCTTCGCCTACCAGGCCGCGACGCCCGAGGGCGAACAACAAGGCGGCGCCGGCGACCACAGGTGGCAGCACCAACGGAAGCGACACAATCCCCCGTATCAGCGCCCGGCCAGGGAACTCGAGTCGGGCGAGGACATAGGCAAGCGGTATTCCCAGCAGGAGGGCGATGACCGTTGCCGAGACGGAGGCGATCAACGACAACCGAAGCGCGTCAACGACTATCTCGGTGGCCAGGAGCTGAGGGAGTCTCGCCCACGGCACCCGCCCGACGAGCCCGATGAGGGGCACGGCGAAGAGGGCGATGCCGACTCCGGCCAGAACGACGAGGAGAACTGGAGGCCGTGACCGCGGATCCCTCGTGGTCCTCGGCGTCGGGCTCATGGCGAGACGAAGCCGTAATCGTCGAGGACGGCGCGTCCTTCGTCAGAGAGGACGAAATCGACGAAGGCGGCGGCACCATCGGGGTTGGGAGCATCGGCCATGACAGCGATTGGATATTCGGCGACCACGCTGAGAGCTTCGGGTATGTCGATGCCTTCGACCGAGCCCTCGACTGCCAAGATGTCTGTCGCGTAGACGATGCCGGCATCGAGCTCACCAACCTCGATCTTCGTGAGCAGTGCACGCACGTCGGGCTCGTTGGTGTCAATCGCTGCCACGATGCCCGCATTGGCAAGGATCTGGCGGGCGAAGTCACCACAGGGGACGTCGGGAGCGCAGAGCCCGATCAGGGGGCCTTGATCGGCGAAGTCGCCCAGCCCTGTCACCCCGGCAGGGTTTCCGGCCGCCACTGCGATCTGGAGCAGATTCGTGGCGAAGACCACCGGGTCGCCGAGATGCATGTCCGTCTGGACGATCTCGTCCATGGTCGCGTGGTTGGCCGGGGCGAACACGTCGACGGGTGCCCCCTCGAGGATCTGCTCCCGCAACGTCGAGCTACCCGCGAAGTTCAAGACGACGTCGACGTCGGCATGGGTCTCCTCGTATACCGCCTCGATCTCGGAGAAGGCGTCGGTCAGCGATGCGGCCGCGGAGACCAGCACCTCCTCGTTCGATCGGCCATTGCAGGCCGTGATCGAGAGAAGGAGCACAACGGCGATGGTTGGGGTCAGGTGGCTTCTCATCTCTAGTATTCACAATGTGACTAGTAGATCGGCAGGTGACACTAGCGACCCGGTTCTCTCAGTGACAGAGCACGCCGTCCTGGGAATTCTCTGCGAGGGCCCGAGGCACGGCTTCGCCATCTCGAAGGAATTGGAGGGCGGCAGTGAAGTAGGAAGTGTCTTCACCGTCCCCAGATCGCTCGTCTACCGGGCTCTCGACCGCCTCGTCGAATCCGGTCATGCCAGACAGGTGACGACCGAGAAGGGAAGCGGACCCAAGCGGGCCATCCAGAAGACCACCGCGAAGGGGCGTCGGGAGCTTCGACGCTGGCTGGACGAGCCGGTCGGCCACATCCGCGATATGCGAATCGAGTTCCTGCTGAAACTCACGCTTTTGCGACGGGCGAACAGCTCGCCCCTGGCCCTCATCCGCACCCAGCGAGCAGCACTGGCCCCGACTTTCGACGCTCTGCACGACCCGGCATTCGACCCCCGGGACCACGTTGAGCAATGGAGGAGGGCCAACGCGGCGGCTGCGGCGGACTATCTGGACACGCTCGAGGGCGTGTACATCGACTACATCGAAGCGTGAGGCGCCATTCGGCCCGTGCGCAGCGAGCCATCCCCGATCGGCGAGCAATGCCCAGTCGGCTCACGCTCGGGGGCTGGTGCTAACTTCCGACGCCGTGTCTCAGGTTCTCACCGAGATCGCCAACGTCGCCATACTGACGTTCGTCCTCTCATCGATGGTTTCGCTGGGCCTCTCCCTGACCCTCGATCAGGTCCTCGAGCCGCTGAGAGACGTCAGGCTCGTGATCATGGGGCTGATCGCAAACTTCGTCATTGCCCCATCTGCCGCCTGGGGGGTGGCCAAACTGCTCGGGCTCGACGATTCTCTGACTCTCGGGCTCCTTCTGCTCGGTACCGCTGCCGGAGCCCCGTTCCTCCCCAAGCTCGCTCAGTTCTCAAAAGGCGACGTAGCGTATTCGGTGGGCCTGATGGTGCTCCTCATGGTGGTCACCGTCGCCTTCATTCCCCTCGTGCTCGTTCCGATGATCGAGGGAGTCGCGGTCTCGGCATGGGACATCGCCAAGCCGCTGCTCTTCGGCATGTTGCTGCCATTGGGGATCGCGATGCTTGTCAGGGCCAGGTACGACGAATCGAAGAAACTCGCCGCTCCTCTCAATCAGGTCTCGACCGTCGCGGTGGCGCTGGCCCTGGTCCTCGGGTTGGTGGTCGGACTCCCCCAGTTGATCGACGCATTCGGCACCGGCGCATTCATCGCAGTCCTCCTTTTCATGGCGATCTGTTTCGCCGCCGGGTACCTGTTGGGAGGCCGGATCCGCGGCCAGCGATGGGTGACGGCGTTCGGGACGACACAACGCAACGTCTCAGCGGCGCTCCTCATCGCAACGACCAATTTCGCCGGTGGCGCGGAGGTGCTGATCATGGTCATGGTCGGAGCGGTTCTCATGGCCGCCGTTCTGCTTCCCCTGGCCGCAGAGGTGGGTCGGAGAATGGAGCCCGACACGGCACGGGCATAGACGAGCATCCCGGGGTGAGTGGGTCTATTTGCTCAATCTGTTTTGACTCAATATTCTCTGAGTCAATGACTCTGACGGACCGGGCAATGAAACATGACGCCCTCGGGGACCCAAGACGGCTCCTCATCGTCGACTACCTGACGACGGGAGATCACACGGTGGCGGAGCTGGCCGAGCTGGTGGAGATGCCCGGCAATCTGCTGGCCCACCATCTCGACGTACTCGCAGAAGCGGGCCTGATCACGCGACGTGTCTCGGAGGGCGACCATCGGCTGAAGTACGTGACGCTCGACTTCGCCTCCCTGCCATCGATGTCTATCCCTCGATCGAACCTCGACGGAACTGTCGCATTCGTTTGCACCCACAACTCGGCCAGATCGCAGTTCGCCGCTGCCCTCTGGCGCGAGGTCAGCGGAGGCGAGCCATCATCCGCCGGCACCCAGCCTGCAGACCGGGTGCATCCAAAGGCGACCAGGGCGGCGACGGAATTCGGTGTCGACATCGGCCACGGCACTCCTTCCGGCTATGACAGCCTGCCAGACGACCTCGATCTCGTGATCAGCGTCTGTGATCGGGCACGTGAGTCCGGAGTCCCACAGGCAGCAGCGACATTTCACTGGTCGGTGCCCGACCCGGTGCCGGTCGGGACACTGTCCGCATTTCGATCCTCATTCGGTGAGATAGCGCGACGTATCGAGCACTTGGTGACCACACGGCCGTGAGACGTGAGCTGCTCGCCGAGGGTCTCGGGACGGCGATCCTTCTCTATGTGGTGGTGGGCAGTGGCATCGCAGCTCAAGAACTGGCCACGGATCCGGGCCTCGGATTGCTCGCTCACGCTCTGGCGGTCGGGCTGGGGTTGGGAGCACTCATTGCCATGCTCCAATCGGTCTCCGGTGCGCACTTCAACCCATCGGTCACGCTCGCGTTCTGGCGGATCCGGTCGATCGACCGCGCCGAAGCCGTTGGATATGGGTTGACACAGGTCGTGGGAGGCATCGCCGGGGTTGCCCTGGCCAACTGGAGCTTCGGCGATCCGGTCTTGACTCTCTCCTCGACCGAGAGGAGTGGCCTGGGGCTGATCGTCGCTGAGATCGTGGCAACCTTCGTCCTCGTCCTCGTGATTCTGGCTCTCGTCCGAACCGGACGACCACAGGCCGTGCCTGCTGCGGTGGGAGCCTGGGTGGCCGCCGCGGTGTTTGCCACCTCGTCGACGGGCTTCGCCAACCCCGCTGTGACTCTGTCGCGTCTGTTCACCGACAGCTACACAGGGATCGCCCCCCGATCGGTGGGGGCCTTCGTCACAGCCCAACTCCTCGCCGGCCTTCTCGCCGCGCTCGCAGCCATCGTCATGTTCCCGGATCGAGAAATCGAATCGGCCACCGTCTGAAGGGAGACCAAATGCCCGTCACGCTCACCACTGCCGAGAGAACTCAGCTCAGGGAGGCCGCCGAACGGTTGAAGCGCCGCTTCGACGGCCAGCTCAACACCGAGACCATCGAACGATTCTTGGGCGACTCGTTGGACACTCTCGTTCAGAGAGCCCACACATCCACGTGGGTTCCCCTGCTGGCAGAGCGGTTTGCCCGCGATCGTCTCCGTGCTCTGGTCCGGCTGGATTCACGAGACGTCACATTGAAGCCGAGCGTCCTCTTCCTTTGCGTCCACAACGCAGGTCGGTCACAGATGGCGGCAGGATGGATGCGCCACCTGGGCGGTGACGGCGTCGACGTGTTTTCCGGTGGCTCCGAGCCCGCTGAGAGCGTGAACCAGGCGGCGGTGGCGGCCATGGCCGAGAAGGGGATCGACATCAGTGCCGAGATCCCCCAGCCATGGGCAGATGAGATCGTCAGGGCGGCCGATGTAGTCGTGACGATGGGTTGCGGCGATGCCTGCCCCGTGTTCCCGGGCAAGCGTTACGTCGACTGGGAGCTGGAAGACCCGTCCGGGAAGACCCTGGAGGAAGTTCGCCCGATACGTGACGAGCTCGAGCAGCGAATACGAGTTCTCATGACCGAGCTCGGAATCCCGGAGAGTTCCTGACCGGACCACACCTCAGGCCAGCGCTTGTGCGAGGAGCCCGCCGATCATCGCCACCGCGAACACGTAGCCGACGAATACGAGAATCAGTCGCGGTTTCGCCAATCGGCTGAGGATCACGAACTCGGGTACGTTGGCGCCGGCTCCGGCGATGGTGAGCGCAACTATTGCCCCGACGCCGACACCGACCGCCCCCAGTGAGTCGGCGATCGGGATGAAGAGCTCGGTGTTGAAATAGAGGGGCGTGCCGATGCCGGCGGCGATGGGAATGGCAAACCGACTGCCCTCACCCGCCACGGACGCCACGATCTCCGGCGGGACCGCCACCTCGATGGCGATGCCGATTCCCACGCCAAGCAAGAGGATCGGGCCCAGCGTCCTCAGCAGAGCGAATGCCGACCGGGCCGCGTCCTTCACCTCCGATCTCAGCCCGAGCCACGTCCTCCGATCGGCAGTGACGCAGCTCGGAGCCTCGCACTCAACCGATGCCTGCTGTGTCGCCCCAACGAGCTCGGGCACCCTGGAGCTGTTGGCATGGGCCATGGCGGACAACGGTTTGAGATGCCTCTCGATGCCAACCCGCTGTGCGATCAGGGCCAGAGCCATGGCCGCGCCGAACGCCACGGCGACATATATCAGTGCCGCCTCGAGCCCCACGATCAGGATCAGGGCGCCAAAGAGCACGGGGTCGAGCACGGGGGCGGCGACGATGAACGCCACATATCCTGCGGGCGGCACACCGGCTCGCCTCAAGCCCACGAGCATCGGTATCGCCGAGTAGGTGCAGAAGGGCGTGATGAACCCGACTCCGATCCCCTTGAGCGCCGACACCACGGGCCGGCCACCCATCCACCGTCGCAAGCGGTCCTCCCCAAGCCAGCGTTGTGAGAGATGGACTGCGAATGCGACGCCAAAGAAGAGGAGCCCGAGCTCGGCGATCAGAAACAGTGTGTCGCCGATCATCGGACGAGGGCCTCTGCCCTGCCCATGATCGCCGAAGCCGCCTCGGGAAGAGCGGTCATGCACGAGTCATTGATTCGGACCAGAGTGCGGACACCATCGGGCTGAAGGAACACGAATCGGTCGTCGGCCAGGGTCTGAAGGTGCTTCGAGACCGTCGACTGGCTCTTTCCGACGGCCTCGACGACCTCGCCAACCGTCATGGGACGGTCGGCGCCGGCAACGACATTGAGCACCAGCACCCTGGTGCCGTCCGCCAGGCATCGGAACCACGATGCGTATTCGTCTGCCTTGTCCTGATCGAGAGTCTTCATCGTTCATCGACGATAAACGATTAATCAGGACACGTCAATCGTTCTGGCCAACCCACCCCGGTTGTCATGGGCATCCCTGGATCCCGGGGACCTTGCCGCTCATGGGGTTGTCCTCGTCATCGACTCACCCTGCTCGACGGGTCACACACTCGACGAACAAATGTGCTACGCATCTCGATCACCGCGGCTCGAGGCCGATCGGATCCGGTTGGGCATTCAGTCCACACCCAGATTCACACCACGCAGGAATTGAGCGTTTATGGCCACGACGACCGTCGAAGCGCTCATGAGCAGCGCAGCAACGGCCGGGCCGAGCACGATCCCGGCCCAAGCAAGGGCCCCGGCGGCGAGGGGAATCGCCAGCACGTTGTAGCCGGCGGCCCAGCCGAGGTTTTGGAGCATCTTGCGATATCCGGCCCGGGATAGACGCCTCACCGAGACCACGCCACGCGGGTCGTCGGAGGCGAGAACGATGCCCGCCGACTCGATGGCGACGTCGGTGCCGGCGCCGATCGCGATCCCGACGTCTGCCTGGGCCAGAGCCGGAGCGTCGTTGACCCCGTCTCCCACCATCGCCACCTTGTCTCCCTGCGACTGCAGCTCGGCGACCTTGGAGTGCTTGTCCTCGGGCAGTACCTCGGACAGGACTTGGTCGATCCCGAGCTCGGCCGCTACTGATTCGGCCACCTGGTGGGCGTCTCCTGTGATCATCGCCACCCGAACTCCAAGATCGTGGAGCTGTTCGACGGCACGACGGGACTCGGGCCTCACCTCGTCCTCGAGCGACATGGCGCCCACCACGTCATCGTCGACGACGACATAGAGGACCGCAGCTCCCCGGTTCTTCCATTCCTCGACCGCCTCCTCGATGGTCCACGGCACCTGCAGGTCGTTCTCGCGCAGCAGCGCCGGGCCGCCGACGGCCACCACCGAGCCCGAGACATTCGCCTCGACGCCGCGGCCACTCATCGCCCGGAACCCGGTTGCATTAGGTACACCCCCGCGATCACGAGCCGCAGCGACTATGGCCCGGGCCAGTGGATGCTCCGACTCGCCTTCCACCGCTGCGGCGAGCCGGAGAACACGGTCATCGTCACCATCGACCGCCATCACCTCACGAAGAACATGACTGGCCTTGGTCAACGTGCCGGTCTTGTCGAAGAGAACCACATCCACTCGCCTCATCTCCTCGAGAGCGAGGCGGTCCTTGACCAGGATCCCGTTCCGGGCTGCCAACCCCGTGGAGATCGACACGACGAGCGGTATGGCCAGGCCAAGGGCATGAGGGCAGGCGATCACCAGAACCGACACGGTCCGGACCACCGCTTCATCTGGTTGGGCGAGGGTCATCCAAACGACGACGGTGACCAATGCAGCGCCAACCGCAACGTAGAAGAGCAGGGCAGCAGCCCGATCGGCGAGCACCTGTGCCCGAGAGCGGGACTCCTGGGCCTGGGCGACGAGACGCTGGATGCCAGCCAAGGCAGTGTCTTCCCCAACCGCACTCACCCGCACCCGGACAGCGTTGTCCGTGGCCACCGTTCCCGCCACGACCTCGTCGCCGGCACCCTTCGCCACCGGTCGAGACTCGCCGGTGACCATCGACTCGTCGACTTCGACCTCGCCTTCCTCGATGACACCGTCGGCGGGCACACGGCCACCGGGCCGGACCAACACCAGGTCTCCCTGTGCCAACGTGCCGATCGGAACGGTCTCTGTGCCCTCCTCGATGATGCGCTCGGCTTCGTCGGGGAGCAGCTCGGCCAGGGCGGCAAGAGCGCCTTGCGCCTGGCCGATGGCCCGCATTTCCATCCAATGACCCAGGAGCATGATCGTGATCAGAGCCGCCAGCTCCCACCAGAACTCGAGATCGAACCAACCGAGGGTCGTTGCCAAAGACGCGGCGAATGCGACGGTGATCGCCATCCCGATCAACAGCATCATCCCCGGCTGACGGTCCCGTGCCTCTCTCACGGCGCCCTTCAGGAAAGGGGCGCCACCGTATGCGAATATCGCCGTGCCGAGGACAGGTGAGATCCACTCCGATCCAGGAAACGAGGGCGCGGTGTAACCAAACCAGCCCTGAATCGTCTCGCTGTAGAAGACGACCGGGACGGTGAGAGCCAGTGACAACCAAAAGCGGTCGCGGAACATGTCGACACTGTGTCCCTCGTGCTTGTCGTGCCCTCCAGCGCCGTGCCGGGATGAGCTCTGGGTGGTCTCACCTCCGTCTGGATCGGCGTGGTCGTGTCGATGGTCGTGCATACAGCGTTCTCTTCTCTGAGGACAACGCTATGCGACGCGCACAACAACCGCGTCCGCCAAGAAAGCTCGAACAGAGGGTCCTCGGTTACGGCACCTCGATCGAAGCCCGCATACCCAGGTCGATGTGCTGACGACCACCGTGCGCCTCTGATGGGACGTAACAGATGAAGGCGTATCGGCCCGGTTCGGAGTCCAGCTCAACCCAGGTTGCAC
>Ga0299913_10006404_pt1 | contig 10200 bp, 6 predicted proteins | sample RVTome_9_FD_201360 | JGI IMG/M metagenome (GOLD analysis project Ga0299913, IMG submission 201360) | Soil microbial communities from uranium-contaminated site in the Upper Colorado River Basin, Wyoming, United States - RVT155D38 (version 2) ... | reverse complement strand
TCGAGCACTCCTCCTCGCCCTCGACGAGCACCTTCACGGTGCAACCGATCGCGTCGCCGAGCGCGCGCAACGCCGCCGCGTGGATCGCGATGCCCGCCTTGTCGTCGGCCGCGCCTCGCCCGTAGAGGCGCCCGTCGCGGATCGCAGGCTCGAACGGTGGGGTGGTCCACGCCGTCGCGTCACCTTCGGGCTGCACGTCATGGTGGGCGTAGAGCAGCACCGTCGGTGAACCGGGCGGTCCCGGGGTCTCGCCGTACACGGCCGGGTGCCCTCCGTCGAGCTCGAGCAGGCGGACGTCGCCGAGGCCCGCGTCGCCGAGGACCTCGCGGGTCGCCTCGGCGCTGGCCCGCACGTGCCCCGGGTCGTAGCCCGGGTAGCCGATCGAGGGGATCCGTACGAGGGCCTCGAGGTCGGCGATCATGCGGGGCACGCCGTCGTGGATACGTCGTCGGAGATCGTCGGTGTCCATGCCGGGAGAGTACCGCCGTGCCGACACGCCTCGGCCGGACCGGGGGCGGAGCGCCGCTGGTGCGGGCAGGGCTCAGGCCCGAGGGCCGGCCTCGGCCCCGCGCCAGTCGTACGGGCTGACGAAGGAGGTCACCAGCCGGGCGTAGTTGGCTCGCGCGTAGGCCACGGGGTTCGGCACGTTGACCATGCTCATCGAGCCCCGCAATTGGTCGACCGAGGTGTACTCGTGGTCACGCATCCACGCGCGCAGCCCCTCGAGCATCTGGCCCGCGGCGCCGGGCCCCTCGTGCAGCAGGGCGCTCGCCGTCATCACGACGTCGGCGCCGACCAGCAGCCCCTTGGCGGCGTCCCGCCAGGTGTGGACCCCCGTCGTGAGCGCGAGCGAGGCGTGCACCCGGTCGCGCAGGATCGCGATCCACCGCAGCGGCAGCGCCAGCTCGGCCGACGACGACAGGTGCAGCGTCGGATCGACCGTCAGCGCGTCGAGATCGATGTCGGGCTGCATGAACCGGTTGAAGAGCACGAGCCCGTCGGCGCCGGCCGCGACCAGTCGGTGGGACAGGTGGCCGACCGAGCTGAAGAACGGGCCGATCTTGACCGCGAGGGGGATCGTCACCTCACCCCGGACCGCCTCGACGAGGCGCACGTAGCGTTCCTCGACCGCGTCGCTCGTCTCGTCGGGGTCGGCGGCGATCAGGTACACGTTCAGCTCGAGCGCGTCGGCGCCCGCGTCCTGCATGCGCCGGGCGTGCCCGACCCACCCGCCGGGCGACACGCCGTTCAGGCTCGCGATCACCGGGATCGAGAGCTCGTGTTTGCACGCTTCGAGATGCCGCAGGTACTCGGTCGAGCCGGTGGTGTAGTCCTCGAGCTCGGGCAGATACGTGAGCGCCTCGGCGAAGCTGTCCGTGCCGAGCTCGTAGGCGCCGTACACCTGCAGCTCCTCGTGTTCGATCTGCTCCTCGAACAGCGACGGCAGGACGACCGCGCCCACCCCCTCGTCCTCGAGGGCGCGCAGGGTGTCGATGCGCTGCCCGACCGGCGAGGCCGACGGCACGAGCGGTGAGGTGAGCTCCATGCCGAGGTACCGCGTGCGCAGGTCCGGGGTCATGACGGCTCCTCCTCAGCAGCGCCCGGCTCGGGACCGCCCGGCGCCGGGGCGTTCCCTTCGGCGTGGTCGGCCCCGCGGTCGATGCCGGCGAGCTGCTCGTAGAGGTGGCGGCGATCGTCGACATCAGCCTGGGCGCGGTCCAGCAGCTCGCGCGACCGGTCCGGATCGGTCCGCTCGAGCATCGAGAAGCGCGCCTCCTGGAGCGCGAAGTCTCGCAGTGGCAGCGTGGGTGGCTTCGAGTCCAGCAGGAAGGGGTGCTCACCGGCGTCCACGCGTGCCGGATCGAACCGCCACAGGGGCCAGTAGCCGCTCGCGACGGCTTCCTTCTGGTGCGCCATCGAGGTCGACATGTCGATCCCGTGGGCGATACACGTGCTGTAGGCGATCACGAGGGAGGGGCCCGCGTGGGCCTCGGCCTCGGCGAGCACCTTCACCGTATGCGGCATGTCGGCGCCGAGCGCGATCTGCCCGACGTAGACGTCGCCGTAGGCGGTGGCGATCTGACCCAGGTCCTTCTTGCCCTGCGACTTGCCGGCGGCCGCGAACTTCGCGACCGCGCCGCGGGGCGTGGCTTTGGAGGCCTGGCCCCCGGTGTTGGAGTACACCTCGGTGTCGAGCACGAGCACGTTCACGTCGTGGCCGCTAGCCAGCACGTGGTCGAGCCCGCCGAAGCCGATGTCGTAGGCCCACCCGTCGCCGCCGACGATCCACACGCTCGTCGGCACGAGGGCCTCGGCCACCGCCTCGAGGTTGCGGGCCCGTGGATCCTCGACCGAGAGCAGCAGCGCTCGCAGGGACTCGACGCGGTCGCGCTGGGCCACGATCTCGTCGTCGCCGCGTGCGTTGTACCCCTGGGTCAGTTCCACGACCAGCTCGGGATCGATCAGGGCGCCGAGCTGCGCGAGCAACTCGAGCGCGAGGTCGCGACGGGCGTCGGCGGCCAGGCGGATGCCCAGGCCGAACTCGGCGTTGTCCTCGAAGAGCGAGTTCGACCACGCCGGGCCCCGCCCGTCGGCGTCGGCCGCCCACGGCGTCGTGGGCAGGTTGCCGCCGTAGATCGACGAGCAGCCGGTCGCGTTGGCCACGACCATCCGGTCACCGACCTGCTGGGTCAGCACCTTCAGGTAGGGGGTCTCGCCGCACCCGCTGCAGGCCCCGCTGAACTCGAACAGCGGACGCAGCTGCTGGGATCCCTTCACCGTGTCGGTGCGCACCGAGGTGCGAGGGGGATCAGCGATCGCGGAGAAGAAGTCCCAGTTCGCCCGCTCCGCCTCGACGTGGTCCGGCTTCGGCTCCATGTCGATCGCCTTGTGCTTGACCTCCTCCTTGCTGCGAGCGGGACACACATCGACGCAGATGCCGCAGCCCGTGCAGTCGTCGGGCGCGACCTGGATCGTCATGCGCCGGCCGGGGTGCTCCCGGTCCTTCCACTCCTTGTGCGCGAACGTCGCGGGGGCGCCGTCGGCCTCTGCGGGCTCGAAGACCTTCATGCGGATCGCGGCGTGTGGGCACACCAGGGCGCACTTCGCGCAGTCGATGCAGATCGCCGGATCCCAGATCGGGATCTCCTTGGCGATCGAGCGCTTCTCCCACCTGGCGGTGTCGGTAGGGAACGTGCCGTCGACCGGCAGGGCCGAGACCGGCAGCAGGTCGCCCTCGCCGGCTAGCATGCGTGCCGTGATCCGCTGCACGAAGTCGGGCGCCTCCGCGGGCACGACCGGCGGCCGGGTCCGCTCGGTGCTCACGGCCGGCGGCACGGGGACCTCGCGCAAGTGCTCGATCGCCGCGTCGACCGCCGCGAAGTTGCGCGCGAGCACGCTCTCACCGCGCTTGCCGTAGCTCTTCACGATCGCGTCCTTGATCGCACGTACGGCGTCGTCGAACGGCAGGATGTCGGTCAGCCGGAAGAAACATGTCTGCAGCACGGTGTTCACACGGCTCCCCATGCCCGCCGTCTTCGCGACCGCGTACGCGTCGACGACGAACAGCCGCAGCCCCTTCGCGACGATCTGCTCCTGCACCTCGCGGGGCAGGTGCGTCCACACCTCGTCGGGCCCGAAGGGGCTGTTCAGCAGCACGGTGCCCCCCGGCTCGGCGACGGCGAGCACGTCGGTCTTGTCGAGGCGCTCGAACTCGTGCACGGCCACGAAGCTCGCTCGTTCGATCAGGTAGGTCGAGCGGATCGGCCGTGGCCCCAGCCGCAGGTGCGACACGGTCACCGAGCCGGCCTTCTTCGAGTCGTAGACGAAGTAGCCCTGCGCGTGCAGGTCGGTGTGCTCACCGATGATCTTGATCGAGTTCTTGTTGGCGCTGACCGTGCCGTCGGCGCCCAGGCCGTAGAACACCGCGCGCACCACGTCGGCGGGTTCGGTCGAGAACGAGTGATCGACCGGCAGGCTCGAACCGCTCACGTCATCGACGATGCCGACCGTGACGTGGTTGCGCGGCTCGCGGCCGGTCAGCTCGTCCAACACCGCCTTGACCATCGCGGGCGTGAACTCCTTCGACGACAGGCCGTAGCGGCCCCCGATCACGAACGGCGATCCCAGCTCGAACCTGGCGCGCCCCACCTGTAGCTCTTCGGCCAGGGACGTCTGCACGTCCTGGTACAGCGGCTCACCCGGGGCCCCCGGTTCCTTCGTCCGGTCGAGCACCGCGATCGCCCGGGTGCTCGTAGGCAGCGCGGCCACGAAGGCTTCGGCCGAGAACGGCCGGTACAGCCGCACCTTGACCAGGCCGACCCGCTCGCCGGCGGCCACGAGGGCCTCGACGGTCTCCTCTGCGGCTCCGGCCCCCGAGCCCATCAGCACGAGCACCCGCTCGGCCTCGGGATGCCCGACGTAGTCGAACAACCGGTACGCGCGCCCCGTGCGCTCGGCGAGCTGGTCCATCGTCGACTGCACCACGTCGGGTACCGCCGCGTAGAACGGCGAGCACGCCTCGCGGGCCTGGAAGAAGACGTCGGGGTTCTGGGCCGAGCCCCGCAGGCGCGGCCGCTCCGGGCTGAGCCCTCGCTCGCGGTGGGCCCGCACCAGCGTGTCGTCGATCAGCGCCCGCAGATCGTCGTCGTCGAGCGGCCGGATCTTGCCCATCTCGTGGGAGGTGCGGAACCCGTCGAAGAAGTGCAGGAACGGCACGCGGGTGCCCAAGGTCGCAGCATGGGCGACCAGCGCGAGATCCTGCGCTTCCTGCACCGAGGATGAGGCCAGCATCGCGAAGCCGGTGGTGCGCGCCGCCATCACGTCGCTGTGGTCGCCGAAGATCGACAGGGCATGAGTGGCGATCGTGCGGGCCGCCACGTGCATCACGAAGGGCGTCAGCTCACCCGCGATCTTGAACATGTTCGGCAGCATCAGCAGCATGCCCTGCGAGGCGGTGAAGGTCGTCGCGAGCGTGCCGCCCTGCAGCGCCCCGTGCAGCGCCCCGGCGGCGCCGCCCTCGCTCTGCATCTCGATCACGTGGGGCACCGCGCCCCACAGGTTCGTGCGACCGCTCGCCGACCAGGCGTCGGCGAGCTCACCCATCGGTGAGGAGGGGGTGATCGGATAGATCGCGATCACCTCCGACAGGCGGTGCGCGACGCGCGCGGCCGCCTCATTGCCGTCGACCACCGCCCAAGATCGGAGCGCGGCGCGGCCCGGTAGGACCTCCGTCCTCATGCACGGCATCGTGGCCACCTCGCGACGCCGGGGCCAAGGCCGAAGGTCCCCCGAGGTAAGTGCCGAACGCCGTGGGCGGGTGGATCCGGGGGGAGGCACCCTCGAGGGGATGACCGCGAGAGGTGTTAGGGCGCGAGCCGTTCGATCCGCCAGCCGCCGCCGGATCCGGTGTCGCGCACGTAGCGGAACCGGTCGTGCAGGCGGTGCTCGCGTCCCTGCCAGAACTCGATCTCGTCGGGCACGACCCTGAACCCGCCCCATCGGGGGGGCCGGGGCACCTCGCGTTCGGCGAACCGAGCCTCGATCTCGGCCAGACGCCCGTCGAGTTCCGATCGATCGGCCAGTACGCTGCTCTGCGCCGACGCCCAGGCGCCCAGCTGGGCGGCGCGGGGCCGGCTGGCGAAGTAGGCGTCGGACTCCTCGTCGGTCGTCGCTTCGACCCGGCCGACCACCACCACCTGACGATCGAGTTGCTTCCACAGGAACGTGAGCGCCGCCTGGGGGTTCTGCGCCAGCTCACGGCCCTTGCGGCTGTCGCGGTTGGTGAAGAACGAGAACCCTGCGCCGTCGGCCCCGCGCAGCAGCACGTGGCGCACCGAGGGCCTGCCCTGCCCATCGGCGGTCGCAAGGGCCATCGCGTTCGGGAGCGGCACGCCGGCTTCGGCCGCCGCAGCGAACCACCGCAGGAACTGCGCGATCGGATCGGTCAGCAGGTCGTATCGGTGCAGAGGGCCCGCACCGTGGAACCCCGACGGCGCGCGCACGTTGCGAGGGTCGGTCATGGTGCCATCGTAGGCGCCGCCGCGCCTCGCTCGGTGCCCCCGGCAGGATTCGAACCTGCGCTTCCGGCTCCGGAGGCCGGCGCTCTATCCCCTGAGCTACGGGGGCCCATGGGGGTGCCCGGCGAGTCTAACAACGAGCTCCCGGAGCCCCGGCGGCGTCCCGTGCCGAGCTCCTGAGCGATCCCGCTCAGGGCGCTGGGTATGCTCGCACGGTGTCCCCGACCGTGCTGCTCGTCGACGACGACCCGGTGATCTTGCGCCTGCTGGAGGTCAATTTCCGCCTGGACGGCTTCGAGGTGAGCACCGCGACCCACGGCCTCGCGGCCATCGAGCGAGCCGGTGAGCTGCATCCCGACGCGATGGTGCTCGACGTGATGATGCCCGGCATCGACGGCTACGAGGTGGCGCGCAGGGTCCGGGCCGACCCGGAGCTCGCGGACACCCACCTGGTCTTCCTCACGGCGCGGACCCGCGACGACGAGCAGATGCAGCAGCTGGGTCTTGCCGACGTCGACCGGGTCACGAAACCGTTCGACCCGATCGCCCTGGTGCACCTCGTGCGGTCGCGGGTCGGTGACGGCGCGTGATCGAAGAGTCCCTGCGGGCGACGCTGCGCACCGCGCTCGAGGTGGTCGCCACCGAGCTCGGGCTCGACGGCGATCTGCCCACGCCGGAACTGCTGGCCCCCAAACAGAAGGAGCACGGCGACTTCGCCACGAACCTCGCGCTCGCCGTGGCCGGCCGGGCCCAGCGGCCGCCCCGTGAGGTCGCCGAGATGATCGTGCGCGCGCTGCCCCCGACCCCGTTCATCGAGAGAGTGGAGGTGGCGGGGCCGGGGTTCATCAACCTGTTCGTGACCGATGATTGGCTGCACGACACCTTGCGGCGCATCGCGGAGGAGGGGGATCGCTACGGGCGCGCGGCGCCCACGCACCTTCGGGCGCAGGTCGAGTTCGTGAGTGCGAACCCCACGGGGCCGCTGCACATCGGCCACGCGCGCAACGCCGCCCTGGGTGACGCGCTCGCCCGGCTGCTCGAGGCGGCGGGGTGGCAGGTCGAACGCGAGTACTACTTCAACGACGCCGGCGGGCAGATGGATCGCTTCGGCGCCTCCGTGGAGGCTCGGTACCTGCAGCTCCTCGGGCGCGACGCCGCGGTGCCCGAAGACGGCTACCACGGCGCCTACATCGAGGAGCTCGCTCGCGACATCGCCCAGGTCGAGGGTCATCATCTCGCCGACCTCCCCCCGCATGAGCGGGCGGAGCGACTGCGTGCCGAAGGGGCTCGTCGCGTGCTCGCGCAGATCGAGTCCACCCTCGGGCGGTTCGGCGTTCGCTTCGATTCCTACGTGTCCGAGGCAACGCTCGCCGACCGCGGGGAGATCGAGGCCGCGGTGGAGCGGCTGCGCGCGGCCGGCCATGTCTACGACGGCGATGGCGCGGTGTGGTTCCGTTCGACGTCGTTCGGCGACGACAAGGACCGGGTGCTCGTGCGGTCCAATGGCGCCCACACCTACTTCGCGGCCGACTGCGCCTACCTGATCGACAAGTTCGACCGAGGGTTCGATCACCTCCTCTACGTGTGGGGGGCCGACCACCACGGCGACATCGCGAGGGTCCGTGGTGCGGCCGAGGCGATGGGCTTCGACGCACAGGCCGTCGAGATGGTGATCTACCAGTGGGTCTCGTTCCTGCGGGCGGGGGATCCCGTGGCCATGAGCAAGCGGGCCGGCACGTTCGTCACCCTGGACGAGCTGATCGACGAGGTGGGCGCCGACGCGGCCCGGTACCACCTGCTGATGTTCGGCAGCGACGCGACGATGCAGTTCGACATCGACGCCGTGAAGCGCCAGTCGATGGACAACCCCGTCTACTACGTGCAGTACGGCCACGCGCGGATCGCCTCGCTGCTGCGCAAGGCGGAGGCCGACGGTGTCGTGCGCCGACCGATCACCGAGACCGAGCTCGGCAGGCTCACGCACGAGGCGGAGACCGACCTGCTGCGTGGCCTGGCCGAGGTGCCCGCCATCATCACGCGCGCCGCCGAGCTTCGGGCTCCGCACCGGCTGACTCACGCCGCGCAGGACCTGGCGTCTCGCTTCCACCGCTTCTACGCGGAGTGCCGCGTCGTGGGGGACGACGACGAGCTCACCCAGGCCAGGCTGTGGCTGTCGTGGGCCACGATGCGGGTGCTGGCCAACCTGCTCGGCTTGCTGGGGGTGTCGGCGCCGCAGCGGATGGACCGGACCGATGGCTGACATCGCGGTCGGTCTCGCCGCCGGGCCGGGCCTGCCGTGGCCCGCGTCCGCGATGTTCGACGAGGGGGGTCTGCGGGTCGGCGGCGTGCCGGCGGCGGAACTCGCCGGGCGGTTCGCGACGCCGCTGCTCGTGTTCGACGAGGCCGAGATCCGGGCGCGGATGCGCACGGTGCACGACCTGTTCCCGCGTGCGGCTTATGCCGTGAAGGCGTTCACGGCGCACGCCGTCATCCGGCTCGCGCTGGAGGAGGGGCTCGACCTGCTGTGCGCCAGTGGCGGCGAGGTCGAGGCCTGTCTGCGAGCCGGCGCCCCCGCTGCCCGCCTGCTGCTGCACGGCAACGCGAAGTCCGACGACGAGCTGGCCCTGGCGGTCGAGGCCGGCGTCGGTCTCGTGATCGCCGACGGTCCGGATGAGCTCGTGCGCCTCGACGAGATCGCGCGCCGAGCCGACCGCACGCAGCCCGTGCTGCTGCGCGTGATCCCCGAGGTCGACGTCGACACCCACGAGGCGATCGCGACGGGGCACGAGCTGTCGAAGTTCGGCACGCCCCTTGCGGAGGCGCCCGCAGCCGCTCGCCTGGCGACCGAGCTGCCGGGCCTGACTTTGGCGGGGCTGCACGCCCACGCCGGCTCGCAGCTGCTCACGGTCGATCCGTTCATCGAGGTGCTCGACACCTTGCTCGAGCTCGCAGGTGACGTGGCGGCCGCGACGGGGGTGGCGCCGTCCGTGCTCGACGTCGGCGGGGGCTTCGGCGTGACCTACACCGATGAGCAGCCGCTGGATCCGGCGCTGCTCTCCCGGGCGCTGCGCGACCGGCTCGAGCGGGCGGCGCGAGCGGGCGGCGGTACTCCGCAGCTGCTCGTCGAGCCGGGGCGATGGCTCATCGCGAACGCGGGCGTGACCCTGTACCGGGTGCTCGCGCGCAAGCGCGTGGGGGCCACGCGCACCCTGGTGGCGGCCGACGGCGGCATGTCCGACAACCTGCGTCCCATGCTCTACGACGCGGCCTATACGGTCTCGCCTGCGGGGCCGGCGCGCCCCGCCGACGCCGAGGTCGTAACCGTGGTCGGCCGTCACTGCGAGTCGGGTGACGTGCTCGCCCGCGACGTCTCGCTGCCGTGGCGGGTCGGGCCGGGCGATCTGCTCGCCGTGGCCGCCGCCGGCGCCTACGGTTACTCGCTCGCGTCCTCCTACAACCGCGTGGGGCGCCCGGCTGTGGTCGCCGTGCGCGAGCGCCGCGCGGTGCCGTGGCTGCGCCGGGAGGGGCCTGGGGACCTGGACCGGCTCGAGATCGGGGTCGGCCGCGCCGACGCCGACCATGCGGAACCGCCGGCGGGGGTCGAGGTACGGCCCGCACGTCCCGGCGACGCGAGGTCCTACGCCTCGATGTGGCAGGCCGTCGTGGCCGAAGGTCGCTGGGTCCGCACCGAACAGGCGAACCGACCCAGCGCCAGCTACCGTCGCCGGTTCCGTCGGTCGTGGGGACCCGAGTCGGCTGACCTCGTCGCGGTGCAGGGAGGTCGCGTGATCGGCCAGCTCGGCGTGTCGCGCGAGGCGCACCATGCCACCCGCCACGTCGCGACCCTCGGGATGGCCGTCGCCGCGGACCGGCGCGGCGTCGGTATCGGCAGCGCGCTGCTCGCGGCGGCGATCCACTGGGCACGAGACGTCGGCGTTCGCCGGCTGGTGCTCTCGGTGTACCCATCGAACACGCAGGCGATCGCGCTGTACCGCAAGTTCGGCTTCGTCGAGGAGGGCCGGCTGTCACGGCACTCCCGGAAGTCCTACGGTTACGAGGACGAGATCCTGATGGCCCGGTGGGTGGGGGAGGACGAGTGAGCGAACGCACCGTGCGCGTGGGCCTGCTGGGCGCGGGCACGGTCGGCTCGGCCGTGATTCGGCTGCTGGCCGATCAAGCCGAT
>Ga0299913_10006403_pt1 | contig 10201 bp, 7 predicted proteins | sample RVTome_9_FD_201360 | JGI IMG/M metagenome (GOLD analysis project Ga0299913, IMG submission 201360) | Soil microbial communities from uranium-contaminated site in the Upper Colorado River Basin, Wyoming, United States - RVT155D38 (version 2) ... | reverse complement strand
CGGGGCCCAGCACCAGACCACCCTCGACGTCTTCAACCGGGGCAAGTGGGGAAACGACAACAAGCATCCCCACGCGATCATGAGTCAGTGCGCCTGGGCGGTGGAGAATGACGACATCCTCTCCACCCTGGCCGATGTGATCGAGGGCCTGACCTGGCAGAAGTGTCGCTTCGAGCTCTTCGACGTCGACCAGCAGGACATGTGGAACCAGTGGGCCGCCGACGTGAATCTGGACGCATGTCTGCGTCAGTTCGGCCGCGAGGAGTTCAAGTGCTCCCAGTTCTACGTCGGCCTGAACTGGGAGCGCAGGGTCTACCAGGTCCGCGAGTCGGATGTCCAGGAGACGATCAAGGAGTTCGAGGAGAAGCGCGACGAGCGCGAGGTAGAGGAGCGCAGGAAGGCGCGAGACGAGTACATCACCATGAACTCGCACCTGCCGGGCTACATTGCGCCGCCAGAGATCCCCGATCTTGAGGACGCGGGTCCGGGCCGGGGCAATCGGCGACGCAAGAAGAAGTTCCCGGTTACCGTCCCGACCGAGGTGACCATCTTCGACCCCACCAAGGTGCTCCCTGTCGGCAGCCTGATGTTCGGCCGCGAACGGTTCGCCTACATCGCTTCCCGCGAGGAGGATGAGGCCTTCATCGAGATCTTCAAGGGGGAGATCGCCGATGGCACTGTACTCAACCTGATCGAGCGCAAGTACGATCCGAGTGCTGCTGATCGCGCGGCCTGTGCCGAGGTTGGCGTGGATCACAGCCGCCTGTGGCTCTTCCGCAAGGATGCGGTCTTCCGGCACACCCTGACCAGGGCACACTATGAGCGCTACGCGCAGGTGCGCCTCAAGAGCGTGCTTCCCATCCTGGAGATGAAGCAGCATCTCCGGGCTTCGGACCGGGCCACGCTGATCGGAAGCACGAACTTCATCGTGGTGATCACCAAGGGCACCGACAAGCTGCCGGCCAAGCCCGCCGAGATCGCCAACCTCCAGGAGCAGGCGCGAGTGATCGCGCGGCTCCCGGTGTTGATCGGCGACCACCGGCTCAATGTCGAGATCGTCTCCCCGAAGCTTGACCACACGCTCATGGAGAGTCGCTGGGAGACCCTGGATAGCCGCCTGGTCTTCAAGGCGCTCCAGACCTACAGTCCGGTCATTCAGGGCGGCAACGGTGGTGGAGCCGGCGTCACCGAGATGAGCCGGGTCGTGTCCAAGAGTCTCGAGTCGCGTCGGCACATGATCATCAGGAGCCTGGAGAAGTCCATCTTCAAGCTGGTCCTGGAGAAGAACGAGGGCGTTCTCGACGAGTCCCCCTCCCTGGCGTTCACGCCGAAGCGGATCACGCTGGACTTCAAGGCCGACGTGATCCAGCAGATCCTCAAGCTCCGTGACCGTGGTGACATCTCGCGGGAGACCACGCTCGAGGAGATGGACTACGACCAGGATGTCGAGGTGCTGCGCCGGGCGCGCGAGCGGGCCGAGTATGACCGCGTGTTCGAATCCACGACCCCGCATGCGTCACCGGTGCAGAACCCGTACGGCCCCTCACCCACCCCACAGCTTCCAGGACCCCAGCCCGGAGGGAATGTCGGACCCAGTGGACAGCCGCGCACCGAGGGGGGTCGCCCGGGTGGAGTGACCGAAGAGAAGCCGCGAGCGAAGAAGGCCACGAAATGAACAAGCGGTACGCACTCTGTGTGGGCAACAACTACCCAGGCACGAACGCCCAGCTCTCGGGCTGCGTCAACGACGCCTGGGACTGGTCCCTGGTGCTCGCTGAGGGTGGCTACGACGTCGAGGTGCGCGTGGAGGCGACGCTCAAGGACACTCTTGAGGCACTCACGGAGCTGGTCGCCAAGACGGGGTTCGGTGATCGGATCGTGTTCACCTACTCCGGTCATGGCACCTGGTTACCCGACAGGGACGGTGATGAGGCGGACGGGAGGGACGAGGCCCTGGTCATGGCCGACTACGTGCAGGGCGGTCTTCTGGTCGACGACACTCTCCAGGAGATCTTCGGGCACCTCAAGTACGGCGCGGGCGCACTCATTCTTTCGGATTCCTGCCACTCCGGCACGGTCAGTCGCCTGATCCCTAGCATCTCGACCGGTTCAGACGTGCGTCCAAAGATCAGATTCCTCTCCCCGACGAACTTCATGGATATCTCTGCGGACCAGGCCCGCGCGCTCGAGCGCGTGCCGGCGAGCCTTCCGCGACGCACGGCGAGCCTGGTGTCTGGCTGCGAGGACCAGGAGTACTCCTACGACGCCTGGTTCAGCGGGCGCGCGAATGGGGCGTTCACCCGCACGGCGATCGACGCCTACCAGCCGGGCGTCAAGCTCGGCGCCTGGCACAAGCGGATTCGCGAGCGTCTTCCCAGGCAGGCATACCCACAGTCCCCAGCCCTCACAGCGGCCACGGCGTACCGCAAGTACAGCCGGGCCATCTGAAAGCCGAAGGAGAGTCATGCCCTACAAGGTGAAGTCACAAGGTGGCAAGTTCTGCGTTGTCAACGCTGAGACCGGCAAGCAGGTGAACTGTCACGACGACAAGCCCAAGGCATTGCGCCAGCTTCGTGCGATCGTGGCCAATGAAAAGGCGGACAGCGCCTACCAGCTCCGGGGCATCGAGGTGGCTGCCGGCCATCCCGTGGTCGCGTGCTGCGAGGAGGGGTGTGAGCGCGCATTCCTCGACTTCGACAAGATGGTCGAGCACGCGGAGGCGGTGCACACCTTCAACGACATCGAGCGCCTGGTTTCCGAGGCCGTGCGCGAGAAGTACTCCAAACAGGGCGACTACAACGCCAAGCCTCCGAAGCCCGCCATCTGGTCCTGGGTGGTCGACACCGCGACCGACTGGGTGGTGTTCACGGTCGAGAAGGGGTCGGACATGACGCTCTACAAGGCGTCGTACTCCATCACGGACGGGGCGGTGACGCTCGGCGATCCGGTGGAGGTCAAGCGCCGCACCGTCTACGAGCCGATCAAGAAAGAGTCCTGAACGAAGACTTCGACAAGCATCTGAATCGTCACGGCAGCAAAGCCGACACCTCAGTCATGGAGACATTCGTCGACGTGACGGAGGAGGGGTGACATGGCGTTCACCCTGGGGCATGCGCCCGATCGACTGAACGTCATCCTGATCGCTGGGTCCGATTTCGCCTCCTCCCTCAAGCGCAAGGACGGGGTGGCTTGGCCCGTCGTTGAGATCTCTCTGGACTTCGGGTCCACCGAGTGGCCCGCCACCGTGGTGGACGACGTCGCCTCGTGGGACGTGGATCAGGATGACGTGGATCTACTGATCGCTGCTCGTCCGCGTGGCGTCAAGCTCTGGTACGTGGAGGGCGAGCGGCGTCTCCTCTGGGCCCAGGGTGATGTCGATGTCAGGAGGAGCTCATGATCCAGCTCGGCAACGTCGAGGTCCTGGTTGATGCACCTGGTTTGCCGGTCGTTACGGCCTCAGAACCCGTCCCCTCGTCGCAGGTCATTGTCCCCATTCCTGGCCCCCGTGGCGTCCAGGGCGATCCCGGAGTCCTTCTGCTGGACGCCGGAGCCGAAGTACCTGAAGAGACTCCGATCAACACGATCATCTTCGAACGTGCGTAACCACCATCAAGGCGTCATCACCAAGGAGTAGTCATGGCAATTGCAACGAACTTGCAGAAGGAAAACCTGGCGGCCGCCTATGGTGTCGCCGCCACCCACATCTCCCTGCACACCGCAGACCCGGGTACCACGGGAGCCGACGAGGTGACCGGCGGCGCCCCCGCCTACGCCCGCGAGGCGGCCTCCTGGACCGCTGGTGGCGTGGACGGTGTGGTCACCGCGACGGTGACCTTCGACGTCCCCTCCGGTGTGACGGTGACCCACGTGGGCCTGTGGGACGACCTGACGGCCGGGAACTTCCTGGACAAGTCCACGGTCACCTCGCAGGCGTTCGCTTCCCAGGGCACCTACCAGGTCACCCTCACCTACACCCAGTCCTGACCGGAACCGTCGTGATCGTGAAGGGCCGCGTTTCGGCAGGCTTCAGTCGGGCGATGTAGCCATGCGGGTCTACGTCCAGTGGGCGAAGGCGACTCCCGAAGACTGGATCGCTGTAGACGTGCGGAACACAGCGGTGGTCCGCAACCTGCCCAAGAGGCCGGTGCCCATGGGGACGGAGACCCTCGACAATGGCGCGGGCTGGCTGTGTGGCCTGAACGTGCAGGGCATCGACTTCTCCGGCTACGACCACACCGCTGTTGAGTTCCTGGCTGGCGACGTCCTGCGGATCACCGGCTGGCAGGATGACCCCGACGACTGGCTCCCCGGCACGCGGTATGCGACCGAGTGGACCCTTTCCCCTCCGGCACCCGACCCCGCCCTGGGTGGGCGGGTGAACACGGTCCAAACGCGGCGGGTGTGGGCTGAGGCCGAGTCCACCACATGGTTCGGGGGTTCCCCAGTCCTGCCGTGGGCTGAGTTCGCGCCGCCGCCGACGAACCTGACAATTCATGGCATCTGGATGCCAGAGGATCTGTTCCGCGCTCACGCCGCACGCCGCACCCCACACGGCTGGCGGGAGTGGGTGACGTAAGGAATGGCCGCCACCTTCTACTTCACCAATACGGCGCAAGAAACCAGCCTCTATTCCCTCGCCGCCGAGTACGCCAGCAGTCATACCCACACACCGGCCAATGCCGGTACCACGGTTGATACCGACGCGGCTCCCGGAAGTGCATCCGCAGCACCTATTGCCGTCTGGACCACATCCACCCAGGCGCATAGCGGCGTCAACTGGGACACGTCCAGCGCCATCAGCTGTTCGGTAGATGTGACCATCGCCTCGTCCGACCTCACCTACAGCGCCGACTGGCTCCGGGTCGACACCACGCGCGCAGGCCTGCGAGGCACCGGACAGGTTCTGTCCAACTCGACGGGGACCGGCATTAAGACAGGCTTGAACGGTTGGTCGGCCAACGGTTCCGCGCTCAGGGACGTCAAGGACCGGCTCGGCTTTCTCATGAGAGCCACGAACGCCAACATGATGACCGCCTGGGCGGTCACGCTCCGGATCAGCGACTCGGACTCCTACATCGGGTGTGCGTCGCTCACCCCGCCCGGTGGAACCCCTACGGGCACCGCCACCCTGTCCGGCTCGGGCACCCTCACTGCCACCGGAATACCCACGCCCACCGGGACCGCAACCCTCTCCGGCTCCGGCACCCTGACGGCGACCGGCGCGGCGCACGTTGCTCGCACGGTCGCGCTCTCCGGTAGTGGCACTGTCCGTCGTGCGGCCTCGGAGTTCTGGGAGGACTTTGAGTCTCCGGTCAAGAATCAGTGGTCGTTGAGCGGTGACGGCACGGCAGTGATCGCGGACGGCCGCATGGCCCTCACGGTGACCGGCACGCAGTACGCGTTCGGAGAGTCCCCCGAGGTCTTCCTGGGCCCCGGCATGGAGACATACCTTCAGGTCGGCACTACCTCTTCGTGGCCTACCTACACTGAGGTCGGCTGCTACGGAGTTGGCGCGAGTTCTCCGGGGTGGTACTTCGAGGTCCTGGACGGTGAGCCGAGCCTGTACATCAAGAACGGCAGCGGTGGCACCACCTCGGTAGCGATCGCCTCGCTCAGTACGTACTGGTTCCGTTCCAGGCACACGCTCAGCGGCACCGCCATCGACATGTTGGTTGACGGCGCCTGGGAAGAGCAGCTGTCCTCGCTGGCGGTCGTCAGTGGAACCGTTACGTTCGCCTCGCTGGCGGACTACAGCGAGCAGAACCCCTCCGGCGCGAACCTCTGGGTCGACGACGTAAACGTCAACGACCCTGCGACTGGCCCCACCGGGTCGGCAGCCCTGGCAGGGTCTGGCACGCTCGCCGTCACCGGATCACCCGCTCCGGTAGGCGCAGCGCCCCTGTCTGGCTCCGGCGCATTGGCCGCGACCGGCACAGCGGCCCACACCGGCACAGCGAGCCTCTCCGGTCCCGGAGAGCTGTCCGCCTCAGCCGAACTTCCCCTAACGGTTCCCACCGGCCTGGTCGCCACGGCGATCTCCACAACGCAGATCGACCTGATCTGGGACGCGGTGGCGGCCGCGTCGGCGTACGACGTGGAGCGGGACGGTCAGCTCATCGCCACCGACGTGCTGACCACCTCCTTCTCAGACATCGGGCTGGATCAGGGTGAGCAGCATGCGTACAGGGTGAGGGCGGTGCGCTGATGGCCACGGAGACGCTGTATGCCACATCGTTCCTCTCCGGGAGCGTGACGGGCGGCACGAGTGCGCTGGGCGCGCCCGATGGCACGTGGACTACCACGACCGGGAACACGAACTGGACCGGCCACTGGGCCCTGGGGAACCCGACGGCACCGCAGGCGAACGGTACGCACTCGATCACGGTGCGGATCAAGAAGGAGGCCGGGCAGACGGGCACGCCTGTCCTCACCTCGATCACGTTGTACGAGAACGGCGTATCGAAGGGGACGATCGGTGCCGGGAACTGGGACATCACCTCGGGCACCGGCCAGGATGTCACGGCGACGTTCAGCGGCTCACTTCTGAGCAACCTGGCGAACGCGGAGGTTGAGCTGTCGGTCACCTCCGCCGGTGGCGCGCCGGGCGTGAGGACCACGGCTCAGGTCGACGCGCTCACCTGGTCCGGCGATTTCGGCGCTATCGTTCACACCGGCACGGCGAACTTCTCTGGTGGCTCCTATTTGGATGCCGGGCCTGCAATAGACCTTCTTGTAGAAGATTTCTCGGCCTCTCCTTACTCTTTCACCATTGCTTCGTCGAACGCCGGTTCCGAGGTAAGCCTTAGCAATGAACGGCTTGAAGTTCGGGGACTCACAGCGAGCAGCTGGGGCAGTGTATCAACCTCAAAAGCCTTCACGATTGCCGAGTCCAGCTTCTACGTCCAGGCCAGTGTCAACGCAGTAAGCACAGGGTTCACTGCGGAACTGGACTCCACCACCTCCACCTTGTTTATGCATGGCGTTGGCGTCGGGCTCGACTCTCAGGGGGCGGCCGTCGTTGACATCTTCCATCCGGAGGAGGGTTATTCCAATATCCCTCTGCCGGTCGGTGTTAACGCGGCTGACTTCTGGATGCGCAGTCGGTGGTCAGAAACATTAGAGTGGTCCGTTGACTTCCGGGTCGACGGCGGCTGGGTCGAGGCGTTCAGTAAGCAGTTGGTCGTGAGGTCAAACCCTCATTACACGTGCACGCTGTATTTCGGGGGTAATGCCGACTCTGGGTCGGAGTGGAACTGGGTCGACAATGTCAACGTCAACGACCCGGGAGGCTCAGGCGAGGCTCACACCGGCACGGCAGAACTCTCCGGTTTGGGTGCTCTGACGGCGGTTGGCCTCCCGGGCTTCACCAGGACTGTGAGCCGCACTGGTTCGGGTGACCTGGATGCGGCTGGTGAGACCGCTGGCCGTGAGGTGTCCGACTGGTCCGACTACGCCTACGCCACCACCTGGGTGTTGGGTGAGGCCGACGAGCTGTTCGGGTCTGGTCAGCTCTCGGCCGATGAGGTGCCGGGCTTCACCGACGCGGTCAGTCAGTCGGGGACGGGCGTTCTCGCCTCCGAGGGTGCGGTGGTCGCCAGCGATGACGTCGCCCTGGATGGCGTCGGCAGTCTCAGCGCAGTTGGTCTGCCCGGCCTCGACGAGGTCGTTGCCGACTACATCGGCCATGGCACCCTTGCGGCGGACGCCACTCCAGAGGTACTGAGCAGCGTCGCCTTCGCAGCGGATGGCACTCTCACCACCGAGACGACCCTCGATGTTGCCGTTGAGGCTGATCACGAGGGGTCCGGCACCCTCGCTGCCGAGGGTGCCGCGCAGCACACCGGCACGGCCATGTTCTCGGGTACGGGGACGCTTGCACCGCTCCTCAGTGACTACCGCCAGGACTTCTCAGACCCGAGTGCCGCTGATGGGTGGGTGTCGCTCTACCCCACGGGGGCCGTGACGATCGGTGTGGTCGACGACGCGTTGCAGGTCGACGGGATCGAGTGGGGCGGTGACGAGTTCTACCTGTCCCAACCGCACTATGTGCTCGGTGAGGAGATCTACTTCCAGATCCACCACGACGGGACAAGCCAGATCGCCTTCGGCCTCGGCCGACCTCTCCAGAACGGCGACATCAACTGGATGCTGATGGTGGGGCTGGAACCCGACAACACGAACACGTACACGCGGATCGAGCGCTTCGGTGGTCATGGCGAGGGCAGCACCAGCACGACCACCATTAGCCAACATCTAGGCGGACCGGGGTCGTATTGGTTCCGAATCAGAATCGAGACCCTGGCTGCGGGGCACATTGACCTGTTCGAGTCGGGCGCGTGGACCCAAATCCACACCTACGTCCCACCCTCGGCCTGGGCAAGTCCGCTAGCTGTCCCATACCTCATGACCTGGGCCTACGAAGCCGAGACCTTCGTCAACCGGATCGACAACGTCAACGTCAATGACCCAGCACTGATTGAAGACCACACTGGTACGGCAGTGTTCGATGGCCTGGGTGAGCTTCAGGCGACGGGAGTGCCCTACGCCTCGGCCGAGGTCGCCCTCACGGGCTCGGGCCGGGCCGCGCTGGCGGTCCACTCGATCTACGACGACTTCTCCCTGACCGACGGTCACCTGTTCACGGTGTGGACTAACGCTGGGGGCACGGTCACCTACGCCAACGGTCGAGTCGAGGGCACTGCGACCGTGGTTGACGATATGGCGCAGATCTGGCTCGCGCGCGCCGACGTCCAGGATGTTGGGGAGCCCTGGTATTTCCAGTACGGGGTTGATCTTGGCGGCGATCCAGACGGCTTCGTAGAACTCCAGTCAGGTGTCGCTGGAGCTTCAGGACTCTATGCATGGAGCGATTACGGCGATACCACGCTAGAGGTGCAGGGCACGGTAACAAGGCTTCCGTTTACAGGTTGGATCCGAATCACAAACGGAGCTCAGGCATTCGAGTTCTGGGACGGTTCCGCATGGACGGATGTCTCTGCCAATCGGACAACAAACACGTCCGAGCTGTTCAGCGTCTTCGTCCAGAGCGGCGCTTCGTTCTGGGTCGACAACTTCAACTGCAACGATCCAGCACTGGTTGAGGATCACGCCGGCTCTACATCTCTGTCTGGCTCCGGCCTACTGACTGCCGTCGGTGTCTCTGAACATGCTGCTTCAGTGCTGCTCTCGGGTAGCGGTGCACTGTCAGCCGTTGGAGTTGTCCAAGTACAGACGGCCGTTCAGTTCTCCGGCTCCGGCAGCCTCACCACTGCGGGGGCTCTCGCCGCTAGCGACACTGCGTCGCTCTCGGGCTCGGGCCGGGCTGCACTAGCTGTCCACTCGATCTACGACGACTTCTCGCTACCTGACGGTCACCTGTTTGAGCCCTGGACTGGCGGCGGAGGCACTCTCGCGTATGTCAACGGCCGGGCAGAGGGCGCGACTCTTTTGGGTGACGGTGGCTCTTACGCCGAGATGTACCTCGATTACTCCATCTACCGAGACGTTGAGGGTGTTCCCTGGCACTTCCAGTACGGTTTCACGATTGGGAATGACCCGGCGGAGCACGCGTATCTGATCGCAGGGTCGAACGTGAACCTCTTCTTCTCTGCGTATCCCGGCGACACGGTGTTGACCAACGGTTCAGCGACCATTCCGCTCACGGGTTGGGCCCGAGCGACGCGCGGAGCCACTGAGGTAGCGCTGGAGATCTGGGATGGCTCTGCCTGGACGTTCATCACTTCAAGCGGCTTTGCCCAGTGGGGCCAGTTCGATGCCTACGTCCATGGTGGCGCGTCGTTCTGGATCGACAACTTCAACCGCAACGATCCAGCCCTGGCTGAGGACCATGTAGGAGCAGCGGAGTTCAGCGGCGCGGGTGCCCTGGTTGCCGACGGTGCTGTTGCCCAGTTCTCGCAGGATGTTCCCCTCGCGGGACCGGGCGCGCTTGGTGCAGAGTCCGATGCGATCACGACGTCCACAGCGGCTGTTCTCGCCAGTGCGGGGGTGCTCTCGGCTGCCGTTCCGACCGAGGTTACCGACCGGTTTGACAGCACCGGATTGGATGCTTCCTGGACCGTCAGTGGCACTGAATCCGTCGTTGTGGCCGATGGTCAAGCGACGTTGGTGATCCCTCAGAATGTGTCCTCCCGGGCTCCTGACGACACCGTCACGGCTGATACGAGCGTCGGTATCCGCCGCA
>Ga0299913_10006402_pt1 | contig 10201 bp, 8 predicted proteins | sample RVTome_9_FD_201360 | JGI IMG/M metagenome (GOLD analysis project Ga0299913, IMG submission 201360) | Soil microbial communities from uranium-contaminated site in the Upper Colorado River Basin, Wyoming, United States - RVT155D38 (version 2) ... | reverse complement strand
ATCAAGGCCGACCCGATGGCGGTCCGGATGGAGGTGCCGCCCGGACAGGCCAGCATCGTCCACCAGTCGCAGTACGAGTGGAACGACGCGGACTGGGTCCGGCGTCGGGAGGAGGGCGATCCGGTCAACGCCCGCCTGTCGATCTACGAGGTCCACCTCGGGTCGTGGATGCGGGTACCGGAGGACGACAACCGGCCGCTCACCTACGTCGAGGCGGCCGACCGCCTGGCCGACTACGTCAGCTCCATGGGCTTCACCCACATCGAGCTGCTGCCGATTGCCGAGCACCCCTACGCCCCGTCGTGGGGCTACCAGGGCTCGTCGTGGTACGCCCCGACGTCACGGTTCGGCACGCCCGACGACTTCAGGGCCTTCGTCGATCGGCTCCACCAGCGCGACATCGGCGTCATCGTCGACTGGGTGCCGGCCCACTTCCCCAGGGACGACTGGGCGCTGGCCCGCTTCGACGGCACCGCGCTCTACGAGCACGCCGACCCCCGCCAGGGCGAGCACCCCGATTGGGGCACGCTGGTGTTCAACTTCGGGCGCAACGAGGTGCGCAACTTCCTGCTGGCCAACGCCCTCTACTGGATCGAGGAGTTCCACATCGACGGCCTGCGGGTCGACGCGGTGGCCTCCATGCTCTACCTCGACTACTCCCGCAAGGAGGGCGAGTGGGTGCCGAACGAGTTCGGCGGTCGGGAGAACCTCGAGGCCATCTCGTTTCTGCAGGAGACCAACACCGTCGTCCACGGCAAGCACCCGGGGGTGCTCACCATCGCCGAGGAGTCGACCGCCTTCCCGGGGGTGTCGCGACCGGTGTACCTGGGCGGCCTCGGCTTCACCCACAAGTGGAACATGGGCTGGATGCACGACACCCTCGAGTACTTCTCGAAGGAGCCGGTGCACCGCCGCTTCCACCACCACCAGCTGACGTTCGGGCTGCTGTACGCCTTCAGCGAGAACTTCGTGCTGCCGCTGAGCCACGACGAGGTCGTGCACGGCAAGGGGTCGCTGTTCGACAAGATGCCGGGCGACAAGTGGCAGAAGCACGCCAACCTGCGAGCCCTGTACGCGTGGATGTTCGCCCACCCCGGCAAGCAGCTGCTGTTCATGGGCGCGGAGATCGCCCACCCCAACGACTGGTCGTCGGAGCGCAGCCTCGACTGGCACCTGCTCGAGTACCCCGAGCACGGCGGGACCAAGGAGCTGCTGACGGTGCTGAACCGGCTCCAGTCCGACCACCCCGCCCTGTGGCAGCTCGACTTCGACCCCGCCGGGTTCCGGTGGATCGATGCCAACGACGCCGACCAGAGCGTGTTCTCGTTCCTGCGGTGGGACGCCGACCACAGCGAGCCGATCGCCTGCGTGGCCAACCTGACGCCGGTGCCCCGCCACGGGTACCGCGTCGGCCTGCCGCTGCCCGGCCAGTGGGTCGAGCTCATGAACACCGACTGGGCCGAGTTCGGCGGCAGCGGCGTGACCAACCCGCCGGACCTGGAGACCGACTCGGTCCCCTGGCACGGCATGGACCAGTCCGTGGCGCTGACGCTGCCACCCCTCGGCGTCGTCTGGCTGGCCCGCCGCCGCTAGCCCCCTCCTCGCATAGCTGGGACGGGACCCCGTGTCATGACGCCGGGTTCCGTCCCCGGTACGACACACTGAGCCGGTGAGCGACGTGCACCTGGTCGTCCACGGGCACTTCTACCAGCCGCCCCGGGAGAACCCCTGGACCGAGACGGTCCCGGTGGAGCCGTCGGCCGCCCCGTTCCACGACTGGAACGAGCGCATCACCGTCGAGTGCTACCGGCCCAACGCCTACGCCCGGGTGGTCGACGACTTCGGGCGGGTGGTGAGCATCGTCAACAACTACGCCCACCTGTCGTTCAACGCCGGGCCGACGCTGCTGTCGTGGCTGGAGGGCCACCACCCCGAGGTGCTCGACCGGATGGTGGAGGCCGATCGTGAGCAGCACAGCGCCATCGCCCAGGCCTACTCCCACATGATCCTGCCGCTGGCCGACGAGCGCGACGCGCGCACCCAGGTGCGGTGGGGGCTGGCCGACTTCGAGCACCGCTTCGGGCGCCGGGCAGAGGGGATGTGGCTGCCGGAGACGGCGGTCGACGACGTCGTGCTGGCCGTCCTGGCCGAGGAGGGCGTGCGCTTCACGATCCTGGCGCCGGGCCAGGCCGCCACCGAGATCGACACCCGCCGCACCTACCGCTGGCGTCATCCCGGCGACCCCGAGCTCGGCGTCGACATCGTCTTCTATGACGGGCCGCTGTCGCACGACGTGGCCTTCGGCGGGGCCACCTCCAGCCAGGCGCTCGTGCAGCGCGCCCAGCTGGCCGCCCCCGAGGGCGGGCTGGTCTGCGTCGCCACCGATGGCGAGACGTTCGGTCACCACCAGCACTGGGCCGACCGGGCGCTGGCCTACGCCTTCGAGGTGGAGGCGCCCCGGGCCGGCATCCGCCTCGCCACCGCCCGCTCCTACCTCGAGGAGCACCCGCCCACCGAGGAGGTGACCGTCTCCCAGAGCTCGTGGTCGTGCGCCCACGGCATCGAGCGGTGGCGGTCCGACTGCGGCTGCTCGACCGGCGGCCAGCCCGGGTGGCACCAGCGCTGGCGGGCGCCGCTGCGCGCCGCGCTCGACCTGCTGCGCGACGCCGGTTGCGAGGTGTTCGAGCGCCGCGGCCCCGCCGCCCTCCGCGACCACTGGACCGCCCGTGACGCGTACATCGACGTGATCCTCGGCCGCGTCAGCCGGGACGCCTTCGAACGGACCCACGTCACCGGCGATCCGGTGGAGGCGATGACGCTGCTCGAGGCGCAGCGCAACGCCATGCTCATGTACACGTCGTGCGGTTGGTTCTTCAACGACCTGGCCGGCATCGAGACGGTGCAGGTGCTGCGCTACGCGGCCCGCGTCATCGACCTCCTCCAGGAGCTGGACGAGACGCCGCCGGTGGAGGAGTTCCTCGAGGTGCTGGCCAAGGCGGAGAGCAACGTGCCGGAGGAGGGCAACGGCCGTGCCGTCTGGGAGCGCCACGTCGTCCCCGCCCGGGTCGAGGCGCAGCGGGTCGTGGCCCACCTGGCGCTGGTCGACCTCCTCGAGCGCGACCTGCCGCTGGCCCAGCTGGGGGGGTTCGCCGTCCAGCTCGACGAGCACGACCACATCGACCGCGGCTCGATCTCGCTCAGCTCGGGCCGGGTCACGCTGACCCACGGCCGCACTGGCCGCCGGAGCCGTCACGTCTACGCCGCCCTCCACCTCGGCGGCCTGGAGGTCCTGGGCGCAACCAGGCTGTTCGACCCCGAGCGCGACCCCGAGGCGGTGAACGGACTGCGCAACGCGTTCGTGGGCGGCACCCGCGTCACCGTCCTGTTGCGCATGATCGGCGAGCGCTTCGGCCCGCATGAGTTCGGCCTCGAGTCGGCGCTGCCGGAGGCGCCCGACCAGATCGTCCGCACCGCCGCCACCTCGCTGGTCGGCCGCTTCGTCGACGCGTACGAGCGCTTGGTCGAGGACAACCGGCCGACGTTCCGCGCCCTCGAAGCGGCGGGCTACCCGCTCCCCGAAGAGCTGCGGGCGCCGGCCGAGATGGCGTTGCGGCGCCGCTTCCTGGTGGAGCTGGCAGCCCTCACCGACTCGTGGGACCCGGCCGCCTACGGCGCGGCGCTGACGATCGCCCGCGACGCCCGCCGCAGCGGGCTGCGCATCCTGACGCCCGATGTCCAGGTGGTGATGGAGGAGGCGGTCGTGGCGGCCACCCGGCGCACGGTCGAGCACCCGGACCAGGGCGAGGCCCACGAGGCGGTGGCCCTGCTCCGCCTGGCCCGCGAGCTGGGCGTGGGCCTCAACGTCGACGCCGCCCAGGACATCGTCTTCGACGCCATGCGCCGCGACAGCTGGCCCGCCCTGAGGTGGCTGGCCGAGACGCTCAACATCGCGGTCGAGCAGCTGGGCTCACCGGAGTGAGCGACCCCGCACCCGACGAACCGGCGCCCGCGACCGCCTCGTTCGACACCTGCTACCGCCACGACGACCGCCGGGCGGGCGTGAAGTGTCAGCGGTGCGAGCGGCCGATCTGCCCGAGCTGCATGATCCAGGCCTCGGTCGGCTTCCAGTGCCCCGAGTGCGTCAAGGGCTCGGGCACCAAGGTCATCCGGCCCGGGCAGCTCCTGACCCGGCCGATCGTCACGCAGGTCATCATCGCCATCAACGGCGCCGCCTTCCTGCTGCAGATGAGCGAGGGCGGCACGCTGAGCCGGGCCGGCCGGCTGGTCAGCGACCTCGGCCTCTTCGGTCCGGCAGTGGAGGACGGCGAGTGGTGGCGGCTCGTCACGTCGGGGTTCCTCCACGTCGGGCTGATGCACATCGCCTTCAACATGCTGATCCTGTGGCGGCTGGGCCAGATGCTGGAGCCCCAGCTGGGGCGGGTGCGGTTCTCGGTCCTCTACCTGGCGTCGCTGCTGGCCGGCTCGGCCGGCGCCCTCCTGCTGAGCCCGAACGCGGTCACGGTGGGTGCGTCAGGCGCGGTGTTCGGTCTCCTGGGCGCGGCCGCGGTCGGCTACAAGCGGCGGGGCGTCGACCCGTTGCAGACCGACATCGGGGCGCTGCTGGTGATCAACGTCATCCTCACCTTCGCCATCCCCCGCATCTCCATCGGCGGCCACCTGGGCGGCGCTATCGGCGGGGCTCTCGTGGGATGGATCATGTTCGAGCTCGGAGATCGCTTTCGACAACGGCCTTGAGCGAGGCCAGGTTGCGCTTCCAGATCAGGCGCAGCACCTGTGCGCCCACGACGCCCCCGACCGGTCCTCCCAGCCACCATGGGAAGCGGAGCCGCTCTTCCCACGTGAACCGCGTGCGCCGGCGGCCGCGCCGGCGCAGCGAGAACCGGCCCTGCCCGCGCACCAACCCGGCGTGCCGCACCTCCATCGACCGGCCCTCCCGCCAGCCGGTGACCTCCATCCGGTCCTGGAGGCGGATGGGCCCGACCTTGGTGTCGCACAGGAACACGGCGCCGACGCCCTCCCGCCGGTCGGTCACGAACCGGATCGACTCCGCGTCCGTCATCCAGTCGACGTGCGAGGGGATGTCACGCAGGTGGCGCCACACCCGCTTCGGCGGCGCGTCGATGTCGGTGTGGACCCGGATGCGGGGCACGGGCCGCGACGCCGCTAGGACGCGGCGCGGAGCTGCTGGGATGCCAGCTCGGGCGGCACCACGTTGATCATCACGCCCGTGCCGAGCTCGAACCCCGCCACCGTCGACAGCTTCGGCAGGAGGTGGACGTGCCAGTGGAAGTCGCCCCGGTGGTGGTGGGGCGCGGTGTGGAAGACGATGTTGTAGGCGATGTCGCCGATGACGTGGCGCAGTCGCACGATGGCGTCGCGCAGCGCCCGCCCGACGGCCACCACGTCGGAGGGTGTGGCGTCGGGGAGGTGGACCTCGTGCTGCTTCGGGATGAGCAGGATCTCGAACGGCGAGCCGCTCCAGAACGGGCACACGGCCACGACGCCCTCGGCATCGAGCACGACCCGGTGATTGGCCCGCAGCTCGGACTCGGCGGTGGTGCACAGCAGGCACGACCCCTGGAAGCGGCGGAAGCCCGACTCCTCCTCGGCGATCTCCCCCGGCACGAACGGGATCCCGAGCAGCTGCCCGTGCGGGTGCTCGAGCGACGCGCCCGCCTCGCGGCCGTGGTTGACGATGGCCTGGGTGTAGCGGATGCCGTTCGTGCGGGCGTGGTCCTCGACCCGGTCGCGGATGGCGGCCATCACCAGCCCGGCCTGCTTGTCGTCGAGGTCGGCCCACGAGCCGTGGTGGTCAGGTGAGTAGACGAGCACCTCGTGGATGCCGCTGGCGTTGGCCTGGGTGAAGACCGGCCCCAGGTTGGCGACCGTCATCGGGGTGTCGCCCTCGAACGCCGGATACAGGTTCGGCACCACCCGGACGCTCCAGTCGCCGTTGGGGCCGTAGGTCTCGAGGGCGGGCGGCGTCGCCTCCTCATTGCCGGGGCAGAACGGGCATGGGCGGTCGCTGGCCGCCTCGACCGGCAGATGACGGGGCAGGAACGACACCGGTCGCTCCCCGCGGTTCACGGCTGTGGTCACCCACCGCCCGGTCAGCGGGTTGAGCCGCAGCTGGCTCACCTGGTCTCCTGACGCTTCGCTGGTGGCACAACGCGGAAAGTACCGCAGCCGGGGCGGTTCAGGGCGGCATGCGGTGATAGATCGCGACCCGCGTGTGACTGGACTCCGTGAACGGCGCTCCCCGCCAGTCGGCCGCTTCCGCCGTCAGGCGCAGCCCGGCCGCCGCGGCCATGTCGTCGAGCTCGGCCGGCGGGGTCACGCGGATGCGCCAGGGGCGCAGGCGGATGCCCCTCTCCGACAGCTCGATGTGCTGGCCCGTGACGGTCCCGTCGTCGCCCTGGGCGGTGGCGACCAGCACCACCCGGTCGACCTCCACCGTACGCACCTCGATCGCCGTTCCTGAGGTGGGCGCCGGGTCGGCCGGCACGACGGCCTCGACCGCGAACACGCCGCGCTCGTGGAGGCGGGCCGCCACCGCCTGCATACATGCCGCCTGCTGGGTCGCGGTGGTGAGGTTGAAGAAGGTGTTGAAGGCGGCGAACACCACGCCGAACGGCCCGGGCGGCTCGTCCGCCTCCATCGGGCCGATCGTGACCCGCACGTGGTTGCTGCCCCGCTTGGCCTGCAGCCGCCGGACCATCTCGGCCGACGCGTCGACCCCCGTCACCTCGAGCCCGCGGGCGGCCAGCGGGATGGCCAGCCGGCCGGTGCCGACGCCGAGCTCGAGCACCGGCCCGCCCGCTTCAGCGGCCAGGGCGGCGATGGCGTCGACGGTGGCTTCGGTGTCGGAGATGTCGCCGTACCACTCGTCGTAGACGTCGGCGAACCCGTCCCCGTACGTCGCGTCCCCGTATCGGTCCACGCCCTAAGGGCCCGCCGGAGAACAAGTCGCGCGTTCACGCGACTTGAGTTCCGGCTTCTCGCGCGCGGCGAAGGGCCAGCCCGGCCCGAAGGATGTTCTGCGCGGCGTTGATGTCGGCGTGGGCCTCGAGCCCGCAGTTCGAACATCGGAACGTCGCACCGGTGCGGTTCCTCCCGTCGATGTGCTCGCAGGCGTGACAGGTCTGGGAGGTGTGGCAGGGATCGACTGCGATGAGCTCTCGACCGGCCTCTTCCGCCTTGTACGAAAGCATCCATAGCAGCTGTCCCCACCCCGCGCCGAGAATCTCACGATTGAGGCCCGCCTTGGCCGCCGCCCCGTTCGGGTCGAAGCCACCCTCGCCGTTGGGGCGGGGGGCCGGACGGCGGGTGAGGTTGGCGATGGCCAGGTCCTCATGGACGATGAGGTCGTAGCGGTCCACCAGCCGGCGGGTGAGGTGGTGGTGCAGGTTCCGGCGCTGCTCGACGATCTTGGCGTGCACCGCGGCCACCCTGGCAGCGGCTTTTCGGCGCCGGCGCGACCCCCGCCTGCGCCCCGCGACAAGGCGTTGGGCGGCCGCCAGCCGCTCGGCCGACCGGTGGAGGTGGCGGGGGTTGGCGACGAGCTCACCGTCGGAGGTGGCCACCAGCTCCCGCACGCCCAGGTCGATGCCCACCGCCGCCCCCGTCGGGGCCAGCGGCTCGGGTGTCGCCACGTCGAAGACGACGTAGGCCCACCAGCGTCGCCCCTGGCGGCGCACCACGCAGGTTTTGGGGATCCCTGCGATGGGGCGTCGGTGGGCCGCGAATCTCACCTGCCCGACCCCCAGAAACGAGATGCGCCGCGTCTCGGGCTTGTAGGACCAACAGCCCCGGTCGCCGTACTCGACCGAGTCGAAGCGGCCCTTGCCCTTGAACCGGGGGAAGCCGGGCTTCTGGCCCCGTTGGCAGCGCCGGTAGAAGCCGGCGAAGGCCCGATCCAGGCGGGCCAGGGTCCCGCGGGCCGGCACCACCCCGAACTCCAGCACCGGATGCTCGAACCCGGTCAGGGCCCGGAACTGCTCGAAGCGGGTCACCCGCCGCCGTTCCCAACGCCACGCCCCGCCGCTCCTCCAGCGCCGCGTTGTACAACTCCCGCTGCCCGTCCAGCAGCCGGCCCAACGCGGTGCGCTGCCCGGCGGTCGGCTGCAGCAGGAAACGGCGCGTCCGCAACACCCCAGCAACACTACGAAGACGGTGTGACACCTAAAGCCGATGACGGCGATCCGCGCGAGTGATCTCCTGGCGAGCCCTAACTTTGTCCGTCGTGACCGTCGACGCGCCGCTGCTCCGTCCCGCGACGACGGCCGACCTGCTCGACGACGGCTTCACGTTCCTCAAGACCCGGCCGCGCGCCGCCGTTGCCATCGCCGCCGTCTTCGTCATCCCGCTGCAGCTGCTCATCGCCTGGCTCCAGCGCGACGTCCTGGGCGGCGGGGCCTTCACCGAGGCGCTCAGCGACCCGACCGGGTCGGCGCTGTTCGCCGAGGATCAGGACGCAGGGCTCGAGACCGTCCTCGCCTTCCTGGCCCCGTCGCTGATCCTGTCGTTCGTGGCCGGTGCGGTCGTGCTCATGCTGGTGGCCGAGCAGTCGGGACGGGAGCTGGCCCCCGGCGACGCCCTGCGGGGCGCGCTGCGCCGGGGGTGGGCGCTCGGCATGGGGTGGCTCCTGGTGCACGTCCTCGAGCTGCTGGCGGGGCTGGTGCTGGTGCTGCCCGCTCTTGCGGTGATGACGCTCTTCCTCGTGACCGCGCCGGTGGCGGCGGCCGAGCGGCTGGGCCCGATCGCGGCCATGCGGCGCTCGTGGCGGCTGTGCCGGCGGCGGTTCTGGTTCGTGTTCGGCGTCGCCGTCCTGTCGGGCTGCGTGGCGTCCGCCGTCGAGTGGATCCTCGGCCTGCTGCCGACCGTCCTGGCCGACGAGCTCGGCGGGACGGTGGGCTGGGTCGTGCTGGCGGTGGGGCAGTCGTTCGCGTCGCTGGTCACGATCCCGGTCGTGGCTGCCACGACCGCGCTGCTGTACCTCGACCTGCGCCTGCGGCTGGAGGGTCTGGACCTCGAGCTCGACGCCCTCACGGCCTTCCCTGATACGCCCGATGCGCGCTAGCGGGCTGAGGCTGCTGGCGCAGCTGCCCGAGCCGACCCGGTCCCCCGACGAGGTCCGGCGCCAGGCGGAGGAGATCGTCTCGCGCCCCGAGTTCCGCCGGCCCGAGCCCAGCCTCTTCGACCGCCTCCAGGAGTGGCTGGCCGAGCAGCTGAGCCGGGTGTTCACCGCGCTGTCAGGAGGCGGCCGGGGGTCGGTCGTGGGGCTGGTGCTGCTGGTCGCTGCCGTCGCCGCGCTCGTCTACTTCGCCACCCGCTTCGCCCGGACGGTGTCGGTCGAGCCCCGGGCTCGTGCGGTGGAAGCTCGCACACCGATCCGCTCGGCGGCCGAGTGGTTGGCCGAGGCGGCGCGGGCGGAAGCCGAGGGGCACTGGCGCGACGGCGTCCGCTACCGCCACCGCGCCCTGGTGGCGGGCCTGGCCGAGCGGGGGGTGGTCGAGGAGGTGCCGGGGCGGACCGCGGGCGAGTACCGGGCCGACATCACCAGTGCGCTGCCGGCCGCAGCGGGCGAGGTGGCGGCCGCCACCGACCTGTTCGAGCGGGTCTGGTACGGCGATCTGCTGACCGGCCCGGAGGAGCGCGACCGCTTCGAGGTGCTGGCCGGCCGTGTGCTGCAAGGCGCCGCCTCGTGAAGCGCCGCCGCGGGGTGCTGTTCTGGGCCGCCATCGTCGGCGGCCTGGCGCTGGCCGCCCTCGTCCTCGGGCCACCGGCCGACGACGACGGCGATCCGTTCGACCCTCGATCGACCGGGCGTCTCGGTGCCCGGGCCCTGGTGCTCCTGCTGGAGGACCTCGGCGGTCGCGTCACCGTCGGCGAGCGGGTGCCGGGCGACGGCACCGATGTCGCCCTCGTGCTCGACGACCGCCTGAGCGAGCGCCAGCGGGTGGGGCTGGCGGCGTGGACGCGTGACGGCGGCGTGCTGGTGGTGGCCGACGAAGCGTCGCCCCTCCACCAAGCGCCTTCGGGTGACGCCGTCGGGCCCGAGCTGTTCGGCGGCGCCGTGGACCGGGGCCGGTGCGACATCGGCGCTCTGCGGGACGCCGAGCGGCTCGACGTCGACGGCGGCACCGCCTTCCGCCGTCAGGCCGGGTCGGCGGGCTGCTTC
>Ga0299913_10006401_pt1 | contig 10201 bp, 10 predicted proteins | sample RVTome_9_FD_201360 | JGI IMG/M metagenome (GOLD analysis project Ga0299913, IMG submission 201360) | Soil microbial communities from uranium-contaminated site in the Upper Colorado River Basin, Wyoming, United States - RVT155D38 (version 2) ... | reverse complement strand
CCGACATCAGGACGATCGTTGGACTGAACCTCGGCCTCGCCGGGATGCAGACCGGGGAGGCGAGCAACGGCGACGAAGCCCTCGAGGCACTGCTGTCCGACGAGTGGGACGCCTGCATCCTCGACCTTGCGATGCCCAAGGCCGACGGCATGAGCACTCTCAGAGAGCTGAACACCAGGGGCATGCTGACGTCGCTCGTGGTGGTCGTCCTGTCGGCGACGAGCTCTCCCGCCCGCGCGATACAGGGCATGAGGCTGGGTGCCCACGCGCATCTCACTAAGCCGTTCTCGCCTGCCGCGGTCGCGACACTGATCCAGGACCTGATCGACCTCTCCCCCGAAGAGAGACATCGCCGGCGGCTCGGGTTCTTAGAGCGCGCAGGTGAGCTAGAACGGCTCGGGATCGATACCGTCTGATGACGAGACGCCTACGCATCCTCATCGTCGGTGGGGACGCCTCCCTATGGGTCGCGCTGTCGACGGAGCTTCCGGGCTCATCTCAGATCGTCGTGCCGACCGAGATCGACGCGGCGACCCTGAAGTCGGCAGCTAAGGGGATCGATGTCGTGCTCGTGGTCACCGACCACGCTTCTCCCGATCCCTGTGAGCCGGTCCGAACCGTGCGAGAGGCTGGACTCGAGCGTCGCGCCATCGTGATCGCAAGCGAGGCCGATCAGCGCACCGCCGCGGAATCGCTCGGCTTGGGTATCGCCGGCTACGTCGTGAGGGGCACGTCGGCCCGTCAGATCGCCGCAGCCGTCTCGCAGATCGCGGAAGGCGGTGCGTTCTACGACGCGCCGGCGGCCGCGGTGTTGCAGCGCTCCAGTGACACTCGCACGACGGGAACCATGATGAGCTCGGCACGAGCCCTAGCGTCGGCGCTCGAGTTCAAGGACACCTACACCGGGGGTCATGCGGAGCGCGTAACGTCGATGGCGATACGTCTGGCGCGGGTGGCTCTGCATCAGGACGCGCTTCCCAGTGAAGCCCTCGAGGCGGGATTCTTGCTCCACGACGTCGGCAAGATCGGCATCCCGGAGTCGATCCTCAACAAGCCCGATCGACTAACGGATACCGAGCGCCGCGTGCTCAACACGCACCCGATACTCGGGGAGCGGATCGTTGCTCCTCTGGGCTTCCCGCCGGTAGTGCGCCAGGTGATCCGTCATCACCACGAGCGGTGGGATGGCACCGGCTACCCGGACGGCCTGGCCGGCAACGACATCCCCGTGGCAGCTCGGATCTTCTCGATCGCCGACTCGATCGACGCGATGACCTCGATCCGCCCCTACCGATTCCCCGTCACCTTCGCAGGGGCGGTCCAAGAGGTCATGGCGAATTCCGGAATCCAGTTCGATCCCGCGCTATGCCTTCTCGCGCGCGACGCATTCCTGATCAGCGCCGACCCGATCCACCTGGAGACCGGCCGCTCCTGACACGTACCGCTAGAGCGTGTCGAGGTACGCGTCCAGCACCGGCCGGCCCCACATCAGAGCGAAGACCGTCCCTGCAGCGAGGAACGGGCCGAAGGGGACCTGCATCTTGCGACTTCCTCCGGTCACGATCATCACCACGATCCCGATCAGTGCCCCCAACACGAATGACATGAACATCGCTACTAGAACGATGCCCAGACCTCCCGCGTAGCCGAGGAACTCGCCGAGCACGAATGCGAGCTTCACGTCCCCTCCGCCCATCCCTGCCGGCGCGATGAACGCCACCACGAAAAGGAATCCTCCGAAGACCGCTACGCCCAGCGCGGCGTCCGGGAGACGGTCGAACTCCCCGTCTATGGCTGCGAGCACGACCAGCGCGATGGAACCCACTACGAAGGAGGGATACACGATGCGGTTCGGGAGCAGCTTGTGCTCGAGATCGATCGCGGTGAGCACCACGAGGACCCAGAAGAACGCGGCGTAGACGACTGCCTGCACACCGACCTCGTAGCGGATGACCGCCGCCAGAAACAACAGCGCGGTGGTCACTTCGATGAGGGGATAACGCGGTGAGATCCGCGCGCCGCAGTGGCGACACCGCCCCCGCTGGAGCAGGTAGCTGATCAGAGGGATGTTCTCGACGGCCGTTATCTCGTGACCACAGGATGGGCACTTGCTGCGGCCGGTGACGATGCCTTCGTGGCGCGGGATCCGGTGCGCAACGACCGTTGCGAAACTTCCGAAGATAAGACCCAGGCCGAACGCGATGATGGCCGCGAACGTGTCGGTGGTCACGGGGTGGTGAGCGTTACTCGGGGTCGCCGATGTGGTGGCGGATCCGGCCCAACAAGGCTTCGGCTTCGAACGGCTTCATGATGACGTCGTCCGTACCGATCTGCTCGTCGAAGATCTCGTGCGCGTCGGGCTTTCCGGTGACCACCACGATCGGGATGCCTTCGGTCGCGGGGTGCCGCTTCATCTCGTCGAACATCCGGCCCCCCGACACGTCGGGCATCATCAGGTCCAACAGGATCAGGTCGGGCTTCCTGAACTCGGCCTTCGTCAATCCCTCGAGGCCGTCACGCGCCTCCATGACCTCATAGCCTTGCTGCTCGAGGATGAATTTCTCGAGCTCCCGGACGGCTTCCTCGTCTTCGACGATCAGAACGGTCTTCGCCATGGCGGAAAGCTACCAAGTCACGCGCCGGCAGGTAGGCGATCACCCCGGTCGATATGTCCGCTCCGTTTCCCCGCCCGCGCGCGGCTCACTCCCAGAGGCCTCTCACCGGGGCGGCCGGAGCGCGGGTACCGAGCACCGACTCGACCATCCGGACCGCCTGCACGCTCTCGGCGACATCGTGGACCCGCACCAGGGCGGCCCCCCCGGCGGCACTGAGGACGACGAGAGCCAGGCTTCCCTCGAGACGTTCTTCGAGCGGAAGGTCCAGTGCTTCGCCGACGATGTCCTTGCGCGACGGCGCGATCAGCACCGGGTAGGGCCCGGCCGTCAATTCGTCGAGCCGGCGCATCAGCTCGAGCGAGTGGAACGTGTTCTTCCCGAAGTCGAGACCCGGATCCGCGATCAATCTGTCCTCCGCAACTCCGGCGGAGCGGGCCACGGTCGCGAGCCGCTTCCACTCCGCCCGCACGTCAGAGACCACGTCGAAGTAAACGGGGTGGCGCGGGCGTCCTCTCAGTTGACCGCCGTTGTGCATCAGTACGAGCGCGGCCCCCGTTTCCGCGCACACACCGGCGAGATCGGGGTCCGACAAACCAGAAACGTCGTTCACGATCTGAGCGCCGGCCTCGATCGCGCGCCGCGCGATGCTCGGTCGTGCCGTCTCCACCGACAGCGGGACCGCAACCGTTGCTGCAACCTTCTCGACCACGGGCACCAGCCGCATGATTTCCTCGTCTTCGGCGACGGGGGGGCCGGGGCCGGCTTTGACCCCGCCGATGTCGAGCACGTCGGCACCTTGATCGACGAGCTTCAGGCAATGGTCGATCGACTCTTGGAGGCCGGTGCGGCCTCCGTCGTAGAAAGAGTCGGGAGTGCGGTTGACGATGCCCATGACGAGGCAACGGCCCGTAGTCAGATCGAGCGTCATTCGACGATCACCACCGGCTCTCGCCGCACAACCGAGACGAGGTAGATCCCGACGAGGATCGCGATGCCGCCGGGGTACGCGAGCACCGACGGCACTTCGGAGAAGAGCACGAGCGCCAGCACGATCGCGATCACCGGTTCGGCCATCACTGTGACCGACACCGTGGTCGCATCGATATCGCCGAGGGCCATGTTGATGAGCGTATGTCCGAGCAACTGGGGCCCCGCGATGAGGCCCGCAAGCGCCAACCAGGTCTTGTCCGGGTAACCCGCGAGCTCGACGCCGCCGAGCAGACAGATCGGGAGCAGTACAAGGGCAGCGAAACCGTAGGTGACCACCGCGTACTCCAGGATCCCGAGTTGCTGTCGGGCTCGCCGGCCACCCATCACGTATCCCGTAACGGTGATGCCGCCCGCAAGTGCCAACGCGTTACCTCGAAGTGACGATCCTTCGAAATCGAGGCCCGCTATGAGCGCGGTTCCCCCCATAGCGAGGGCGATCCCCGCCCACCCGGCGGCCGGCATCCGGTCGTTGAAGATCCACCGTTCCGCAAGAGCCACGAATATCGGTGTGGTCGACACGAGAAGCACCGAGGACGCGATCGTCGTGAGGTTCACCGATGTGATCCACGTGGCGAAGTGCGCGGCGAGGCTCACGCCGGCCACGGCGGGGATCACAAGATCGCGGGGCCGCATCCGTTTCAAGCCTCGGGTCGCGAAGGGAGCCAGTAGGAGCGCCCCGGCCGCGCAGCGCCAGAACGAGAGCGCCAGCCCCGAGGCGCCTTCCGCGTAACGGACCAGGATCGCCGCCGCCGACGCGCCGATCACGCCCGTCACCAGGACCGTCCACGGAAGCCATCCGCGTCGCGCTTCGGCCCCACGGTCCATCGGCGTAGCCTAAAGGTGATGACACGACCAACCCTTGCAGTCGGCGCGATCGTCCTACGCGATGGCGCGCTGCTGATGGTGCAGCGCGCCAACGACCCGGGCAAGGACCTGTGGTCGATCCCCGGGGGCCGGGTCGAGCACGGCGAGCTGATGACGGATGCACTCACGCGCGAGGTCGCCGAAGAGACGGGCATCGCGATACAGGTCGGGAACCTTGCCGGGATCCTCGAAGTTCCCGGCGAGGAATCCCATTACGTGATCCTCGATTACTTCGCCACAACGCTCGACGACACCGACCCGCGCGCCGATGGCGATGCAGCCGACGCGCGCTGGGTGCCTCTGGACGACGTCGTGACTCTCGAGCTCACGCCGCGATTCCTCGAGACGATGAAAGCGTGGGGGGTCCTCTAGGACGTCAGCAGACGATGAAGAGGGCGATCCGGTCGTTCTCTCGCACGATGGTGCCGGGCAGCGGGTCGGTGTCGGCAACGGTTCCCCCGCCACCGCACTTCTCGACCTCTCGCACCCACACGCGCAAGCCCAGCGCCTCGAGCCTGGAGCGCGCTTGACTCAGCGACATGTTGCGCACGTCGGGCAATCGCACCTTCTTGAACTCCGGCCCCATCGAGCGGGCGATCTCGATCACGCTGCCCTCGGGCGCTTCGGAGCCGCCCGGTGGAGAGGTGTGCACGACCTTGCCCTTGCCCACCGAGTTGGAGTACACGTCCACGACGGCTACTTCGAATCCGGCTTCGATCAACCTCTTCTTCGCGTCTGGAACGGTCAGCTTGGCGACGTCCGGTACCGGGATCGAGCGCGGCCCCCGGCTCACGATCAGATCGACCACGCTCCCCCACCGCGCGTCCCCGGTCTTGGGATCCTGCGCGATCACGGTGCCTTCGGGTTTGACGTCGAACCGTCGCCGGATCTTGCCCAACTCCAGCTGGCGCGCGGCGAGACGGACCTTGGCTACCTCCAGCTTCATACCGACGACCGAAGGTATGAACGTGTGTGGCTTGCCGGACGAGACGACCAGACCGATCGGGGAGCCTTCTCGTAACAAGCCGCTGCTTGGTTCCTGGCTGAGGACATCGCCTTGATCGGCGCTCACGTCGGTTCGATGATCGAGCACGTCCACCTCGAATCCGGCGTTCTCGGCCGCGGCACTCGCCTCGTCCAGCGTCATGCCGGTCAGGTCGGGTACCTCGACGTCCTGGGGGCCGAAGACAGCAGCGCCGGCGCGTACCGCGCCGAACAGCATCATCAAGGCCACCAGCGAGAAGGCAACGGCCCGGATCTTGCCGGCGCGCCGCACGCGCTGGCGGGGGCCGAAGGTCGTGGGCTCCATGTCGGTCAGGCGGATCTCCCCGGTCACGTCGTCGACGAGATCCTCGATCGGCCCGACGGCGCCCAGCTCGCTTTCGGCATGGCGCAACTCGCCGGCCATCTCGGCTGCGCTGGTGAACCGCTCCGACGGCTCGACCGCACAGGCGCGCAGAACGATCCGGTCGATCGCTTTTGGGACGCGCGACCCGTAGCGCGACGGCGGCTCGGGCGCGTCTTCGGCCCGACGCCTCAGGAGGTCGGTTGCGGTCCCCTGTTGCGGCGGCTTCCCCGTGACGAGCTCTGCCAGGATCGCCCCCGCGCCCCAGATATCCGAGGCGGGACCCGCCTCATTTCCAGCGGCTTGTTCCGGCGACAGGTACCGGAGCGTGCCGGGGACGACGCCGGACGGATTCGTGCGCTCCGCGTCCACGACCACGGCGATGCCGAAGTCGGCGACCTTGACGGTTCCGGTTCGCGAGATGAGCACGTTCTCGGGCTTCACATCGCGGTGCACCAAGCCGGTTTGGTGCGCGGCCGCCAGAGCGTCGCAGACCGACGCGATGATCCACGCCGCATGGGCGGGCTCGAGTACGCCGCGCGACACGAGGACGTCCCGCAGGTCGGTGCCTGCAACGAATTCCATCACCATGTAGTAGGTGTGGTCGTCCTCCGAGCCCCAGTCGTAGACGCCGACGACGTTGGGGTGGGTCAGGCGGGCCGCGGCGCGGGCCTCCTGCTTGAAGCGCTCGACGAGAGCCGGATCGGCCGCAAGGGCGTGCTGGAGGATCTTCACGGCGACGGCCCGATCGAGCAGCAGGTCGTGGGCCCGGTAGACCTCACCCATGCCACCGCCGGCGACCCGGGTGATGAGGCGGTAGCGCCCGCCGAGCGTGTCGCCGACGAGATCACGCATCAATCGCACGGTTCATCTCCCCGTCGTAGCGCGAGCGACACCGCCATCGTTTCGAATCGTCACACGGCACCCCCTAGGCGCCCCGGCAATCGTGTGTAACAGAAACCTCAACAGTACACATATTCAACACGAGCAACAGAGGCAGCGTCCAGCCGGCGCCGGGAGGGATCAGCCGCCGTGGTAGCGACGCAGGTGGAACTCGTAGCGCTCCTCGAGGACCTGCAGCTGATCGGCCACGTCCTCGGCCCTCCCCAGCGCCCGAGCGGCCTCGTCGGCGGCCCCCCCGGCACTCGACCGGATGTCGCCGAGCGATGCTCTGAGGTTGTCCAGCGCCCGCCCGAGCCGCTTCGACAGCGCTTCGAGGCGGCGTTCCAGACCGGCCCGATCCTTGGCGAAGCCGTCCACGTCGGTGGCGAGGTCGTCGAGCTCGTCGGTGAGGTCCCCGACCTCGGTCTGGAGGTCGTCGACCGCCGCGAGAGTCTCGGCGGAGTCCTCGGAGGACCGGTCCGAGTCCGACGCGCACGCGGGCGCGAGAAGGAGCAATGCGACCAAAGCGACACGAGCCATCCCCGGCATCGTCACACGACCCTCCCCCCTGTCCGCGGCAATCCGATCAACCGGATGCCTCGATAACAGCAGCCACGATAGTTAACTCCTGTTCCTCGCGCACACAAGGCACAATGGGCGCCATGAGGCGGCTTTCGCCACGTGCCGTGGCGCTCGTGTGCGCGGGGGTCGCCGTAGCCGTCGCATGTGTCCCGATCGCCTACGCACTCGGGATCCGGGACTGGGATCCGAGTGCCCTCGTGCGGATGAGCGCCGAGGAGCCCCTCGCCGGGCTCGCCCAGAGCCATGATGCGGACTTCAAGTTCGTCCACCCCCACGCGCATTACGACGGCGTCTACTTCTATGCGGTCGCCCTCGACCCGTTCGCCCGGGGTGAGGCCCACGAGCTCATCGACAAGTCGGCCTACCGCTACGGCCACGCCGGCTACGGCTGGCTCGCCGGGATCGTGAGCCTGGGCCGCGCCGGCGCGGTCCCCTTCGCGCTCATGGTGTTGGCACTGGCAGGGATCGGGGTGGCCGCAGGGTCGTTGAGCCTGCTGCTGATCGACCACGGGGCCTCAGGCTGGGGAGGTCTAGCTGTGGCCTTCAATCCCGGGCTGATCTATTCCGCGACCGCCGTGACGAGCGAGCCCGTCGGCGCGGCTTTCCTGGTTACCGGACTGCTGCTGTGGTTGCGCGGCAAGCTGATAGCCGGAGCGCTCGTGTTGGCCGCGCTGTGCCTCGTGAAGGAACCTTTCGTCGTCGTGCCCGGAGGATTGATCCTGTGGGAGCTCGTGGCCGCGGCCCGGACGAGGGTCCGGGGCGATCTGGTCGAGCGCATCGCGCTGCTGGCGATCGGGCCCATCACATTCGCCGCCTGGTACCTCTACCTCCGCAGGACCTTCGGCGTGTGGCCCTTCCAGGCGACCGAAGGCTTCTTCTGGGCGCCGTTCATCGGATGGGGGCAGAGCATCAAGGACGCATCCGAGATGGCAACTAGTGACTTCTTCACGTCGCAGATCGGTGCCGCCGCGGCCCCCCTGATCGCGGCGTTCGGAGGATTGCTCATCCTGGGACTGGTGATCGCGGCGATGACTCGGTCGCCGATCTCTTATGTGTACATTCTTCTCACCTTGGTGATCGCGACCCTCGGTCCCCTCGGGATGCTGTACCCGAAGGACATGATCCGCGAAGTCTCGATGCCGTTGCTGGTCCTTCCCGCCGTCATCGCAGCGGCACGCATGACGTCAAGAGAGGCAGAGCCATGAGCCGTGTAGTTATCACGATGCCGGCCTACCGCGCCGAACAGACCCTTGCACGAACCGTTGCCGACATCCCGGCGGGCGTCGCCGACGAGTTGATCCTCGTCGACGATGCGAGTCCCGACAACACGGTTCAGCTTGCCCGCGAGCTCGGTGGGATCAAGGTCTTCGTGCACGACACGAACCGTGGCTATGGAGGGAATCAGAAGACCTGTTACACGCAGGCATTGAAGGAGGGCGCCGACATCGTCGTTCTGCTACATCCCGACTACCAGTACGAACCGAAAGCGGTTCCCTTGTTGATCGCGCCGATCGTGGCGGGAGACGCCGACATGACGTTCGGTTCCCGCTTCGCGGGGCTCGGAGACCCACGCGGCGGCGGGATGCCCCGCTATCGATTCATCGGCAACCGTCTGACGACGTTCTTGCAGAACCTGTTCCTCGGCTCCCGCTTCACCGAGATGCACAGTGGAATGCGCGCCTACACCCGGCAGTGTCTGCTTTCGATGCCGTTCCTCGGCTACTCGGACGACTTCGCATTCGACTCGCAATTCCTGGTCGACGCGGTCACCTCGGGCCAACGTGTCGTCGAGGTTCCCATACCGACGCGTTACACGAAGGAGTCATCCTCGATCTCGATCATCAAGTCGTTGCGTTACATCGCCAGCGGCATCGGCTACACGATCAAGAGAAGCCGCCAGCGAGGCCGTCGCGGACGACGCTGGCCCGCGACGCGCCGCACGAAGATCGGGGACGCGCTCCCCGTTCCGGGCCCTCACAAGCCCGTCGGCGACGAAGGGCTCGGAGCGATGGAAGGGGTGCTGAACGGTTTCGTACTGCCCGGCGACCGGACGGCTCGTTGGGATCGGACGACGGACTCGAGCTCCTACGACGGTCTGGTGATCGCGGAATTCGTCGAAGGTCTGCCGCCGGATGCCTGGGACCGAGCCCGTGCGGCCCTGCATCCCGAAGGCTTGATCGTGTGTATGACCGAGCTCGACGCCCCCGCCATGCTGTCGCTTCTCGATCGCGCCGGGTTACACGCGGTCGACTGGCGAGAACGAGGGGGCCGCGCGCACCTCGTGGCCGCTCGGGTCTCATAGATGCGCCTGTTCGTCACCGGGGGTCTCGGCTTCATCGGATCCGCGTTCGTGCGGCGCCATTCCACAGATCACGATGTCCTCGTCGTCGATGCCAACACCTACGCGGGTGACCCCCGGCGCATCGAAGGATCCGGTGTGACGGTGGAATCCCTCGACGTCTCGAGCCCTGAGCTGCCCGCAAGCATGGCGAAGTTCGCGCCGGAAGTTGTGGTGCACTTCGCCGCAGAGACGCACGTGACGCGCTCCGAGGGAGCAGAGGAACTCTTCTTCCATACGAACGTCGAGGGGACGCGCCGCGTGCTCGAGGCCGCCGGGGAAGCGGATCCTCGTCTCGTCGTCCACGTGTCGACCGACGAGATCTACGGTCCTGCCCTCGACCACCCCTTCCGGGAGGACGACAAGCAGCCCGGCGAGGGTCTCGCGACCAGTGCCTACGCGCGCAGCAAGGCGGTCGCCGACGACCTCGCCCTGGCTCACGCGCAGGAAGTCCCGGTGATCGTCGTGCGGCCCACGAATTGCTTCGGCCCGTGGCAGCATCCCGAGAAAGCCGTGGCGCGGTGGACCGTTCGGGCTCTGACGGGACGGTCGTTACCGGTGTGGGGCGACGGGGGCCAGGTGCGC
>Ga0299913_10006400_pt1 | contig 10202 bp, 8 predicted proteins | sample RVTome_9_FD_201360 | JGI IMG/M metagenome (GOLD analysis project Ga0299913, IMG submission 201360) | Soil microbial communities from uranium-contaminated site in the Upper Colorado River Basin, Wyoming, United States - RVT155D38 (version 2) ... | reverse complement strand
CCGCGCCGCCGGCCGCAGGTCCTCGAGCGTCGGCCCGAGCACCTGGGCGAGCCGATCGACCTTGGCGAGCGTGGTCTGCGTCTCGTCGAGCGCCGACGGCAGCTCCTGCAGCGTCGCGCGCAGGTTCGCCTCCTGGCGTGCGAGCACGCCGAAGACGGCGTTCGAGTTCTCCACGAACTCGGCCAGCTGCGTGTCCTTGTCGCCGAGCTCCTCCACCAGCAGCGAGAAGTTGTGGATCACGCGCTTGAGGTTCTGGCGCCGCACGGCCAGTTGCTCGTTGACCTCGCGCGCATACCGTGCGGTCGGCTCGAACCGGCGGATCGTCTGCGCCAGCTCGCGGCCGTTGTCCTTCAGCGCGGTCGCTCCGTCGCCGAGCAGTAGCCGCAGGTAGTCGCGAGTATCGGAGTCGAGCGCCGCCAGCACCTCGTCGAGGTTGACGTCCGGAAGCGTCTGCGAGATCGGGATCCGCTCGCCCTCGGGCAGCGGCCCGGCCGCCTCCGTGCCCGGCGTCAGCTCGGCCACCATGTCCTTCAGCCCGGTCTTCGGCCGCAGCAGCACGGTCGCGTCGCGGTAGATGCGCGCGTGCTCGCGCTCGATCTTCATCCCGACGATCGCCTTGCCGTCCTCGAGCTCGACGCTCGAGATCTGGCCGACCTGGACGCCGGCGATGTTCACGGTCTGTCCCTGGCCGGGCGTGACCGCCTGGGCGGTGACCAGCTCGGCCTCGACGTCGACGAAGTCCTTGCCGAGCAGCGGCACGCCGGCCGGCAGCGCGAGCCGCTGGTTGGAGAGGATCACGAGCGTCACGATCAGCGCGATGAGCACCAGGACGACGATCGCGATCGCGTCGCGCAGGTGCTTGCGGATCGCGATGCCCATCAGCGCGCCCCCGTCTTCGTGCCGAACGGACGCAGCTTCTTGCGCAGCAGCGGCAGTGCGTTGCGTGCGGCCAGCGCGGCCCCGCCCCGGGGCGGCGTCTTCGCCGCGGCCGGCCCGTTGAGGTTCGGCGGGGTCTGCTCGTGGCAGGTGGCCGTGGGCCGGTACGGCGGGCGCCTGCCGGGATAGAACGGCCGGTTGCCGAGCGGCACCGCGACGTTGTTGCCGAACAGCTCGCCGGTGCCGGGGGACGACTCCCCGAGCGAGACCGAGTGGCTGCCGCCACCGGTCTGGAACCGCACGTACATGCCGTTGCCGTCGAAGTTCTGACCCTCGCCCGCGAGCCCGACGAGCGTGTAGAAGAACTCCTTGTAGTTCTCCACGCCGGTCGTGAACTCGTCCTGGATCACGACGTCGCCGGTCGGCAGGACCACCTCTGTCGCGCAGCGCGATGCGAGGTTGGTCTGCGGCAGCAGGTCGATCGCCCGGTCGGTCAACCTGGCGAGGTCGCGGGTGGCGGGCGAGAGCTCGCTCGCCAGGCCGCCGAGCTCGCTGCGGCCCATGAGCGGCCGCGCCTGGTCCATCCACGGGAACGCGGCCTCGATCGTAGCCGGCGTCTCGCGAACGCCCGGGATGATCTCGCGCGCGAACGCGCGCGTGGACGGGAACGCCTCGTTGAGCGACGCGAGCGCGCGGTTGGCGCTCTCCAGCGTGCCCGGCAGCTCGCGGATCGAGGTCCGCAGGTTGCCGGCCTCCGATGCGAACGCGGCCATCGTCGTGTTGAAGTTGGTGATCAGGCCCTGCAGCGCGTTCTCGTTGCGGATCAGCGCGCCCGTGGTGCGGGCGGTGCCGTCGATCAGCCGCGCGAGGTCGCGGCCGGGCTCGACGCCCAGGAACGCCTCCAGCACCTGCGCGGTGGACTTCTCGGCCTCCGGGATGTCGTCGTAGGCGTCGTTGAACGACTTGGCAGCCGTCTCACCGCGCGCCGAGGGATCGGCATCGCGGTCCTCGGCCGGCGTCGGCTCGGAGGTGAGCGCCACGGCGAGGCCGTCGAGCAGGTCCTTGAGGTCCTCGCGCGAGTCGGATTGCAGCGCGGTCAGCACCTCGTCGAGCTGCACCGGCGTCGCCGTCTGGGTGACCTTGAGCGTGTCGCCGTCCTCGAGGATCGGGGCCGACGGCGATCCGCTCTTGAGGTCGACGAAGAAGTTGCCCTCGAGGAAGATCCGGGGGCGGATCTTGGCCGTCGCGTCGGCGTGCAGGGGCAGTCCCTGGTCGTCGATCGACAGCACGACCACGGCGGCGTCGGTGCCCTCCTCGGGCTCCACGGACGCGACCTTGCCGACCTGAACGCCGGCGATCCGGACCGGCGACCCGGGCCGGATCGAGTTCGCCGACTCGAACGTCGCCCGCACCTGGAACGGCGTCGTGAACGGAAAGTCCTTCGTGAACCCGAAGAACACGATGAGGACGGCCACCGTGAGCGCGATCAGGCCGATGACGACGGGGCTGCGCGGCTTGCGGCGGCGCATCAGGGCGTGCTCTCCGTCGTCGCCTGCTGGCGGCCCGCCGAGTTGCCGATGATCGTCTGGCCCGCGACGTACGGCTCGTTGGCGGCCTCGCACTCCCTCGGCTGGCCGGGCGCCGCCGTGTTCGGATACGGGTTGGTGTGGAGGTGGTTCTCCCGCGTCGGCCCGTCGGCCGGCGCGGATGAGGGCCCGCCCTCGTTGTTCGGGCCCTGCGGAGTGGCGACGATGATGAACCGCTGCCAGGTGCCCTGGGTGTCGCCCTCGCTGAGCAGCGACGAGACGTTGCGGAACCACAGCGATGCGTAGTTGCAAACCGTCTGCGCAGGCTCGAGGTAGGCCAGCGTCGGCTTCAGCGAGCGCAGAGCGGTGGTGGTGGAGCGCAGCCCGCGCGGCACCATCGGGTCCTCGGCGAACGTCTGCAGCTCCTCGAGCACCGAGGCAAGCCGGCGGTTGAACGGCGGCGTGCGCGGGAGCACGCGCGTGCCCGCCTCGAGCGCGTCGGCCATCGTCGGCGCCGACGTGCGCAGGGCGGCCGCGCCCGGCCCCAGCTCGCGGAAGAGCAGCTCGGTGTTGCGTAGGAACGGCCGCTGGATCGGGAACGTGCGGATCGCGGTGTCGAGCGCGGGGACGCCGCCGGTGATCGAGTCCTGGATGAACGGACGCGCGACCTCGCGCAGAGCACCGAACGTGGTGTCGAGGTTCACGAACAGCTCGGCCTGCGCCTCGGCGGCGGGCGCGACGATCGCCGCCGCGTCGCCCAGTTCGCGGAAGAAGCGCCCCAGCTGCGTGTCCGGCGACGAGAGGTTCTGGGCGACCGGGATGATGTCGCGCAGCAGCGGCCGGAACGCGCCGATCGCCGTGTTGATCGATTCGCCACGGCCGGCGAAGGCGTCGCCGAAGCCGGTGGTGTTCTCGGCCGCCGCGTTGCGCGTGTCCTCGTCGAACATGCTGAGGACCTCGTCGAACTCGACCGGCGCCGGCGTGGCGGCGCTCAGCGGGATCGTGGAGCCGTCGGCGTACCCGCGCGCGTCGCCGCCGCGCGTGATCTCCACGTACTTGAGGCCGAGCGCCGACCGCGGCCGGACGATCAGCGTCGAGTCGCGCGGCAGCGGCGCGACGCTCTTCTCGAGCGTCAGCGTGAGCAGCGCGACGGTCGTGCCGTCGTCGCGGCGACGGGCCGCGATGTCGCCGACGAAGCCGACGCGCGAGCCGCCGATGCGCACGTCGTTGCCGACGACCAGGTTCGCCGCGCTCGGCACCTCGGCCTTGAGCTCGTAGGTCGGGACGAACGGCAGCCCGCGGTTGGCGTTGTAGGCCAGGAACACGGCGACGAGCACCACGAGCACCGTGGCGGCGCCGATCAGGACGGGGTTGCCGGCGATGCCCGGGCCGCGCGTCTTCATCGGTCGTCCCCGAACAGGTAGTCGAGCAGCGTCTCGGTCTGTGACGGGCCGCCCTGCTGCGGCGCGGGTGTGGGCGTCGGCCGCGGGGCGGGCGTCGCCTCCGGGGCCGCGGCGGCGGGCGGCCGGCGCTCGGGGCGCTCGGCGCGCTCGCGGTCGGCGCGGCGCTTGCGCACCTTGCGCGTCTCCTTCTCGACCGGGTCGGGCGCCTTCAGCCCGAGCGCCTCCGCGAGCACCTGCGCGGTCCGCTGGAGCACCGGGTCGCGCGGCGCGTCGGACGCGCCGGCCGCCGTCGCCGAGGCCGTCTGCGCGAAGTTCGCCGAGCAGCCGAACCCGGGCGTGACCGCATAGTTCGCGCACTGGTTGACGATCAGCCCGGCACGCAGATAGTGGCCGAACGAGTCGAAGCCGTTGATCGCGGCCACTTGATAGAAGATGTAGTCCATAGCGCGCTGGATCCCGTCGCTGCGCTGGAAGGACTCGAGCAGCCGCCGCGCGGTCGCGCCGACCGGCTTCGCCTCGGCCGCGAGCCGGCGCAGGTCGCGCGTCACCGGAAGTGCCGCCCGCATGGCCGGCGTGCCGATCTCCGCCGCCTCGCCGAGCGACTCCAGCGCCGGGATGCCGGCCCGCGAGAACGGCCCCAGCTCGAGCACCAGGCGATTGATGTCGGGCGCCACCTCGCCGAGGTCGGTCAGCACCGGGGTCATCTCGTCGCTGAGCGCGCCGAGGCGCACCATCGTCGGCTTGAGCTCGCGCAGGAACGGCGGCAGGCGCTCGATGTCGGCCTCGAGATCGGCCCCCCGCTCGACCGTCGCCTGCGCGACCTCGCCCGCGTTGTCGAGCGCGCTGCTCACGTGGCGGCGCTCGCGCGCCAGCGGTGCCAGCACCGTGTCCGAGTTCACCGCGAGGTCGGCCAGCACGTCGTTCTGCTCGGCGAGGATCTTCAGGACCTCGTCGACCTCCTTCAGCGCCGGGTTGGCGCGACGGATCACGTCGTTGAGGTCCTCGCCACGCCCGGCCACGCCGATGCCGAGGTCGTTCAGGATGATCGACAGGCGCTGCCGCACCGGCTCGCGCATGATGTTGTTGATCAGGTCGAGGTCGACGGCCTTGCCGTTGCGCTCGAGCGGCAGCATGTACTGCCCCTCGCCAGGCCCGTCCTCGATCTTGCGCAGCGGCGGCGGCGGGTCGGTGCCGGGCGAGCGCGCCTGCGTGAGCTCGCACTCCACGAACCGCTCGCCGATCAGCGACTGCGGACGCACGATGCACCCGCCGTCCTCCCGGAAGTCCTGGTAGCCCTTTTCGGTGATGTCGAGCACGACGGCGGCCTTGAGGTCGTCGGTGACGTCGATCGCGTCGATCGCGCCGACCGTCACGCCCGCGACCTTGACGTCCTCGCCCGGGATCACGAAGCCGGCGTTGTCGAAGATCGCGCGCACCTTGTAGGAGCCGCCGCCGTCGCCGGCGCCGAGCGCGACGACGACGAACGCGGTGGCCGCGGCGATCAACAGCAGGATGGCTGCGACGCGTCTCATGGCCCGGGTGGCGTGAGCGCCGGGTCGCAGTCGAGGCCGCCGCCGTCGGTGAACGGCGCCGAGCCGTCCGCCGGGGGCTGCGTGGCGGCGCCGGGGCAGCGCCGGATCTGGCCGGTCTCGAGCTCATCGAACCGGTCCTCCGGCGGGATCGGCGTCAGCACGCCGCCAGCGGGGTTGTCGACGAAGTTGAAGGCGTTGAACATCGGCTGGATGCGCGCGAAGTGGCCGTTGGCGTCGTAGTTGGACGACCCCTGACCGAAGTCGCGGAACCAGCCGACGAGGTCGGGCGTGTACGGGCGCGCGAACTCGAGCACCGGCTGCAGGTCCTCGAGCGCCGCGCGGCCGTTGCGGAAGGCGGGCGTCGCGACGCGCTGCAACTTCGGGAACTTCTGCGTGGCCTCGACCAGGTCGTTGTCGGCGCCGTCGCGGCGCACGAGCGTGCGCAGGTCGCGGATCGTCGGCCGGGCGGCGGACACGAGCGGGCGCAGCTCGCGCAGGAACGGCGCCAGGTCCTTCGTCGCGGGCTTGGACTCGGCCACCAGCACGTCGAGGTCGTCGAGCGTGGCGCGCAGGTTCACGAACGTCGTGTTGGCACGCCGCAGCGTGGTCGGCAGCAGCCCGAGAGCGCGCGCGAGCGCGGCGTTCTCCTGTCCGATCGCCGACGCGGTGGCGTTGGCGTTGCCGACGAGCGCGGACAGCTCGTCGCGCCGCTCGGCGATCGCGCTCACGGCGCGCGAGGAGTTGACCAGGAAGCGCGTCAGAGCACCCTCGTCCTCGGTCACCTCCTGCACGAGCCTGCGCGAGGACGACAGGACTGGGTTGAAGTACTTCGCCGACTGCCCGGCCTCGTCGCCCTTGCCCTCGTACTGGGCGGCGAAGCCCTTGATCACGTCCGCGAGGTCGCCTTGCGTGCTCTCGTCGAGCGTGTTGAAGATCTGGTCGAGGTCGACGACGTCGGTCGTCGACTCGAATGTCAGCGTGGCCCCGTCGGGCAGCTCCTTGGCATCACCGGGCGCCGGGGTGAGCGCCACGTAGCGGTTGGCGACGCCGGACAGCGAGGTGAGGCGGATGACCGCCTGCGTGCCCTCGCGCAGCGGCGCGTAGGGCTCCTGGACCGAGATCCTGATCGCCGCGCGGTTGCCGCTCGTGAGCTCGATCTCCTTCACCGAACCGACCCGGCGGCCGCCGACCTGGACGTCGTCGTCCCTGACCAGCTGACCGGCGCTCTGGAACAGCAGTGTGTACTGGGTCCCGCCGTCGCCCTTGAGCAGCAGCAGCCAGACAGCCAGTGCCACGGCCAGGGCGAGGGCGCCGGCCGCGGCAGCCCTGGCCACCGTCACCGACGGCGCTCCCCTACGCGATGACTCGTTGGCCTCGGCAATTCCTCTCCGCTACGTTCCGCAGGAAACCGGTGCGGGACGGTGCACGCTAGCGGTGCTGTGTTTATCGCGCATTGACTCCGTCCTCCTCCATCCGTGCGCGACCAACCACCGCGCGAAGGGGAAACCCTATCGCCCGGGCCGAATGCGAGCGCTGCTACTCCATCCCGAGCGGGCCCTGAGAGGCTCCGCTGAGGAACTGCCGCACGAACTGGTTGTCGGAGTTGAAGAGCTCCTCGGCCGGGCCGGATTCCACGATCCGCCCGCGCCACAGCACGGCGATGTACTCGGCGACGCGCTTGGCGGACATGATGTCGTGCGTGATCACCACGTAGGCGCCGCCGTTCTCCTCGTGGATCTCCTTGATCAGCTCGCACAGCAGCGCGGTGCGGACCGGATCGAGGCCGGAGTCGGGCTCGTCGAACAGCACGATGTCGGGGTCGAGCACGAGCGCACGGGCGAAGCCGGCGCGCTTGCGCATGCCGCCTGAGAGCTCGTTCGGCATCTTCTCGAGCGCTCCCTCGAGGCCGACCTCGCGCAGCCGGCGCATGACGATCTCCTCGATCTCGTCCTCGCCCTTGTCAGTGTGCTGGCGGAGCGGGAACGCGACGTTGTCGTAGAGGTTCATCGAGCCGAACAGGGCGCCGTCCTGGAACAGCACGCCGAAGCGCTTGCGCATGTCGAACAGGTCGTCGTCGGCCATCCCCGGCACCGACTCGCCGTGCACCAGCACGTCGCCGTCGTCGGGGTACAGCAGGCCGACCATGTGCTTGATGCAGACTGACTTACCGGTCCCGGACGGGCCGAGGATCATCGAGATCTTGTCCTCGGGGATGGTCATGTTCAGGCCGCGCAGGATCTGGTTGCGCCCGAACGACTTGTGCACGTCGACGAACTCGACCGCATCCTTGGCGCCCGTCGGGCGCTGCTTGCCGGTGTGCCACTTGTATTCGTCTTCGCGATGTTCCGCGCTCACGCTCATCCTCCGATGGGGGCGCGCGGATTCGCGCCCCAGAAGATCTGCGTGCCCAGCATCCCGATCAGATGCACGAGCACGATGTTCAGCACCATCGATTTCGCGGTCGCCGTCCCGACCCCGACCGGGCCGCCGCTCGCGTTGTAACCGTAGTAGCAGCCGACGAGCACGATCACCGTGGCCATCGTCATGGCCTTGATCACGCTGTACATGAGGTCGGGTGGGTTCTGGAACATCCAGAAGATCAGGAAGTAGCCGCCGCTCGAGACCTCGCCGATCTGCTCGACCACCGCCAGGTAGGAGGCGAAGAATCCGGCGCCGATGCCGGCCAGGTACATGAACGGCAGCACCATCCAGGCGGCGAGCAGGCGCGTCGCGCACAGGAACGTCATCGAGGAGATGCCCATCACCTCGAGCGCGTCGATCTCGTCCGAGATCCGCATCGAGCCGAGCTCGGCGACGATGCCGGTGCCGACCTTCGCAGCCATCATGTAGCCGAACGCGTACGGCACCAGCTCGCGCAGGTCGCACCAGGCGGCGAACACGCCCGCGTACGCGGGCGACCCGACGGCGCGGTTGAAGTACGCGCCCTCGATCCCGCACTGCAGGCCGATGATGAAGATCAGGCCCCAGATCACGAGCGTGGAGGACAGGATCAGCAGGCCGGCCTGCCGCAGCGCCTCGCCGAAGAAGCGGAAGACCTTGAGCGTGAAGACCTCGGCGACGACGGTCGAGCAGAACTTGACGATCTCGCCGAACGAGGCGAGCCATTCACGCGGGAGTGCGAACCACTGGCGTCCCATCACTTGATGTTCAGGATCTCCGGGTGGGTCGCCAGCAGCGTCTGCGTGAACACGTAGTTGAACGCGAAGACGCCGAGCGTGGCGATGACGACCGCCTGGTTGACGGCGCGCCCGACGCCCTGGGCGCCGCCCGAGGCCGTCATGCCCTTGTAGCAGCAGACGATCGCGATGATCGCCCCGAACATCGTGCACTTCAGGACCGAGCCCCAGAGGTCGACGACCGACGAGTTCGTGAAGAACGTGGCCCAGAACGGCCCCAGCGGCGCGCCGTTGACGAGCGTCGCGAGCACACCGCCGAAGATGCCGAACAGCAGCGCGTAGATGTCGAACAGGCCGGTGACGAGCATCAGCGCCAGGAAGCGCGGCACGACGAGGTTCTTCACGGGGTCGACGCCGAGCACCTGCAGCGCGTCCAGCTCCTCGCGGATCTTGCGCGCGCCGAGGTCGGCGGTGATCGCGGTGCCGGCCACGCCGGCCAGCACGATCGCCGTCACGAACGGGGCGAACTCGCGGATCGAGGCGAGCACGAAGAAGCCGCCGAGGCGGTCGATCGAGCCGAACAGGTTGAGGAAGTTCGCGGCCTGCAGGCCCGGCGCGCCGTAGCCGAAGGCGACGGTCGAGACGACCAGCGGGAACCAGCACAGCTTGAGCGCGAACAGGAACTGCGAGACGAACTCGCCGCCGTACGGGAACGGCGGACGCAGGGCAGACATGATCGTCTTGCCCGTCAGGATCATCATGTCGCCAACTTCCTCCAACAGCCCCTTGGCCGGAAGGAAGGCTCGATCGGCGACGGTTCGGACCACTCTTCTCCCCTGGTAGCGACGATCGCCCGTGCGGGCGATGGCGCCGAAGGTTATGTGACGGCCTGCACATGGCACAAACGGGAACCGTGGGGCGAACTTGCGCTTGGCACGGAAACCCGGTGGTACGCTCGCCCGCCGTGAGGAGCCTCGTCGTCCTATCCGTCCTCGCCCTCACCCTGTCCGCCTGCGGCGGCGACCGCCAGGACGCCGACGAGCCCGAGGGAGAGTTCACGCTCGAGGTGGTCGACGCCTCGTTCCCCGAGCGACAGACCACCGCCCAGCGCTCGACGATGCGCATCTCGGTCCGCAACACCGATGATCGCGAGCTGCCGAACCTCGCGGTGACCGTCGAGACCGAGCCCGCTCGCGGCGAGGCCGCGTCGGCCTTCGCACTCTCCAGCGACGACCCGCGGCTGGCCGACAAGAGCCGGCCGGTGTGGATCCTCGACCGTGCCCCCGAGGGCGGCGAGACCGCCTACACGAACACCTGGGCACTCGGGCCGATGTTCCCCGGGCAGACCAAGGAGATCGAGTGGCGCCTGACGGCCGTCCGGGCCGGTGACTTCACGGTCAACTATCGCGTCTCCCCGGGCCTGCACGGCAAGGCCGTGCAGGCCAACGGCCAGCGCACCACCGGCACCTTCGAGGTCACGATCTCCGACGATCCCGTCCCCGCGCGCGTGAACGGCAAGGGCGAGGTCGTGCGCGACCAGAGCGGCGACTAGCTCAAGCGGCCCGGGTCCCGGGCGAGTACGGGGGGATGAGGCGGGACACATCATGGCTGTGCCCGACCGCGGGAGACCGCGAGCGGTTCCTCGACATGCAGGACCGGCTCATGCCGGCGCGAATCGCCATGATCATCGCGGGCGCGGTGGTGCTGGTCGCGATCTCGGCCAAGGGC
>Ga0299913_10006399_pt1 | contig 10204 bp, 4 predicted proteins | sample RVTome_9_FD_201360 | JGI IMG/M metagenome (GOLD analysis project Ga0299913, IMG submission 201360) | Soil microbial communities from uranium-contaminated site in the Upper Colorado River Basin, Wyoming, United States - RVT155D38 (version 2) ... | reverse complement strand
GGGTGCACCGTGGCGACGGCGGACGGCCCGTTCGCCGGCGTCGAGCAGATCCTCGAGACCACGGTCGAGACGACGACCGGCCCGAACGCGGCCTCGGTCACCGGCGTGACGCGGAGGGAGTGCGTCGGCGTCCCGTCGAGCACTTTCGGCCCTCCGATCGTCGTCGACGCCGGGGGTTGGCCCGTCGGGCTCGGGCTCGGCACCGACGGCTCCGACGTGGTCGAGACGTACGTCCCGGTGGCCGACCTCGGCTCTCCCGACACGGTCCGGGTGGCGGCGGTCTCCGACGACCCCGACGCGATGCTGGTCACCGTGCCGGGCGGCACCCAGCCGATCGTCATCGCCCTCCCGCAGATCACCGAGATCCCGACCGTCTCGGAGTGGGGTCTCATCCTCCTCGGCGCCTTCCTCGCCCTCGCCGCCCTCGCGCTGCTCCGCCGCCGCGCCGCCGCGGCCGCCCTCGCCGCGTGGCTGCTCCTCGGGTTCGCCGGCGCCGCGTGGGCCTTCTGCGTGCTCGACGGCCAGATCGACGACTGGCAGTTCCACCACCTGGTCGGCGAGGACGCGATCGGCGACGGCACCCCCGATCTGCGCTCCCTCTACGCCCAGCACGACGGCGACCGGCTCTGCTTCCGGTTCGACGTCTTCCTGGTGTTCAACACCGCACCGACCGCGGCGGACGATTCGGCGACCGTGGCGGAGGGGGGCACGACGACGACGCTGGACGGCGGCGCGACCAGCGTGCTGGCCAACGACACCGACGGCGAGGGCGACCCGCTGACCGCGAGCCTGGTGACCGGTCCGGCGAACGCCTCGGCCTTCACCTTCGACCCCGACGGCACCTTCAGCTACACCCACGACGGCGGCGAGACGACCTCGGACTCGTTCACCTACCGCGCGAACGACGGCACGACCGACTCGAACGTGGCGACCGTGTCGATCACGGTGACCCCGGTCAACGACCCGCCGGAGATCACCAGCTCCGCTACGCCGTCCGTGCCGGAGAATCAGACGACGGCGATCGACGTCCAGTCGACGGACCCCGAGGGCGACACCGAGGGCTCCGGGCTGACCTACTCGCTGACCGGCGGGGCGGACCAGGCGCTGTTCTCGATCGACCCGAACACGGGCGTGCTCACGTTCGACTCGGCGCCGGACTTCGAGAGCCCCTCCGACGCGAACGCGGACAACGTCTACGAAGTGCAGGTCACCGTGACCGACTCGGGCGCGCTGACCGACGTCCAGGACCTCCAGGTCACGGTGACCGACGGCCTCGAGCCGCCGACGATCACCAGCTCCGCGACCCCCTCCGCCGACGAGAACCAGACCGCGGTGATCGATGTCCAGTCGACCGATCCGGACGGCGACACCGAGGGGGCGGGCCTGACCTACTCGCTGACCGGCGGCGCGGACCAGGCGCTGTTCTCGATCGTCCCGAGCACCGGGGTGCTGACCTTCAACGCAGCGCCGGACTTCGAGAGCCCGGGCGACGCGAACGCGGACAACGTCTACGAGGTCCAGGTCACGGTGACCGACTCGGACGGCCAGACCGACGTCCAGAACCTGCAGGTGACGGTGAACGACGTCAACGAGCCGCCGACGATCACGAGCACGGCCACCCCGTCGGCGCCGGAGGGCCAGACGACGGCGATCGACGTCCAGTCGACCGACCCGGACGGCGACACGGAGGGGTCCGGGCTGACCTACTCGCTGACCGGCGGGGCGGACCAGGGGCTGTTCTCGATCGACCCGAGCACGGGCTTGCTGACCTTCAACGCGGCGCCGGACTTCGAGAGCCCGGGCGACGCGAACACCGACAACGTGTACGAGGTGCAGGTGACGGTGACCGACTCGGGCGGTCTGACCGACGTCCAGGACCTCCAGGTGACCGTCACCGACGCCGAGGAGCCGCCGACGATCACGAGCTCGGCGACGCCGTCCGCGGCGGAGAACCAGACGGCGGTGATCGACGTCCAGTCGACCGATCCGGACGGCGACACGGAGGGCGCCGGGCTGACCTACTCGCTGACCGGCGGCGCGGACCAGGCGCTGTTCTCGATCGTCCCGAACACCGGGGTTCTGACCTTCAATGCGGCGCCGGACTTCGAGAACCCGGGCGACACGAACACCGACAACGTCTACGAGGTGCAGGTCACGGTGACCGACTCGGGCGCGCTGACCGACGTCCAGAACCTGCAGGTGACGGTCACCGACGTCAACGAGCCGCCGACGATCACCAGCTCGGCCACGCCCTCCGCGGCGGAGAACCAGACGACGGCGATCGACGTCCAGTCGACCGATCCGGACGGCGACACCGAGGGCTCCGGGCTGACCTACTCGCTGACCGGCGGCGCGGACCAGGCGCTGTTCTCGATCGACCCGAACACGGGCCTGCTGACGTTCGACTCGGCGCCGGACTTCGAGAGCCCCGGCGACGCGAACACCGACAACGTGTACGAGGTGCAGGTCACGGTGACCGACTCGGGCGCGCTGACCGACGTCCAGGACCTCCAGGTGACCGTCACCGACGCGAACGACCCGCCGACGATCACCAGCTCGGCGACCCCGTCCGTGCAGGAGAACCAGACCGCGGTGATCGACGTCCAGTCGACCGACCCCGAAGGCGATACCGAGGGCTCGGGGCTGACCTACTCGCTGACCGGCGGCGCCGACCAGGCGCTGTTCTCGATCGTCCCGGGCACCGGCGCGCTGTCGTTCAACGCGGCGCCGGACTTCGAGAACCCGGGGGACGCGAACACCGACAACGTCTACGAGGTGCAGGTGACGGTGACCGACTCGGGCGCGCTGACCGACGTCCAGGACCTCCAGGTGACGGTCACCAACGTCAACGAGCCGCCGGTCGCCAACCTCGACACGGAGAACGTCACCGAGGAGGCGCCGAACGATCTGAACGCCACGAACAACACGGTCGGCGGCAACGTGCTGACGAACGACACGGACCCGGACAGCGCGCTGACCGTCAGCGCCGTCAACGGTTCGGGCGCCTCGGTCGGCAACCCGGTCGCCGGCACCTACGGGTCGGTCACCATCAACTCGGACGGCAGCTTTACCTACACCCTGGACGACGCGAACCCGACGGTGAACGCCCTCGAGGCGAGCGAGATGCTCACCGACGCCTTCAACTACACGGCGTCCGACGGGTCGCTCACCGACTCGTCGACCCTGACGGTGACGATCCACGGGGCGAACGACCCGCCGACCGCGGTGGCGGACAGCTACGACGGCGTGGGCAACACCCTCCTCGTCGTCGGCACGGCGTGCCCGGGCGGCGAGCCGTGCGTCGACCGCTCCGGCGAGAACGGCGTGCTGTTCAACGACAGCGACCCGGAGGGGCAGCTGTTCACCATCGTCGCGGTCGAGGGCGACTTCGGCACGGTGGGCAACCCGAAGACCGCGGCGGACGGCGGGGTCGTCACGATGGCGGCGGACGGCACCTTCAGCTACACGCCGCCGGCGGGCGAGGACGTCTCGGGCAGCTTCACCTACACGATCCAGGACAGCCAGGGCGCCCAGTCGACCGCGACGGTAACGATCAATCTCGCGGACCTCGTGTGGTACGTCGACAACTCGGTCGCGGGGCCCGGCAGCGGCACGTCGACCGATCCGTTCGACGACTTCTCGTCGCTCGCCGGCGCTGGCGGGGCGGGTGACCTCGACGCGTCGGGCCACGTGATCTTCGTCTTCCAGGGCGACAGCGCGACCTCGGGCAGCGAGTACGACGGCGAGCTGCCGCTCGAGGACGGGCAGAGCCTGGTCGGCGAGGCGGTGGACCTGGTGGTCGGCGGCAAGACGCTCTCGACCGGCGGCGGCGCGGCGTCGAAGCCGGTCTTCACGAACACGTCGCCGGCCGAGGACTGCATCGTGCTCCTCGGCGGCGCCACGATCACCGGCCTGACGATCGAGGGCTGCGCCGAGAACGGGATCTCCGCGACCGACGTCGACGGGACCCTGAAGCTCCACACGGTGATGATCAACGACAACGGCGCCTTCGGCGTGCGGATCGACGGCGACGCGGACGGCAGCGGCGACGAGCACACCCTGGTCCTCGACTTCGACGAGACGACGTTCGACGGCAACGACGACGGCGGGCTCTACTCGGAGGACAACGGGGACACCGGCGACGCGGCGGCGATGACGCTGACCGGGGTGACGTTCGATCAGGACGACGCGGCTGCGACGGCGCTGACCCTGCTGCGCACGGTCGGCGACCTGACCTACACCGACAGTGGCTCGACGGACTCGGCGATCGCGGTGACCGCCGGCCGGCCGGTGCGGTTCGAGAGCGTCGGCGGCACGCTCGCCCTGAGCGACGTCCAGATCACCGGCAGCAACGCGACCGGCGCGCTCCTCGGCGTGCTGGTCACCGACACGGCCACCGGCAGCTCGGTGACCTTTGGCGACGTGACCCTCGGCCCCTCGGGCGGCGGGATCTCGCTGACCAACAACACGGGGACGACGATCGTCTTCGACCAGATCGACCTCGACTCCGCCGCGACGACCGCCTTCAATGCGACCGGCGGCGGGACGGTGGTCGTGGCCAACGCGGCGAGCACGATCGACACGACGACGGGCACGGCGGTGAACCTCGACGGAGTGACGATCGGCGCCACGGGGATGAGCTTCGCGAGCATCTCGACGAGCAGCGCACCGAACGGCATCCTGCTCAACAACGTCACCGGCACCGGCGCCTTCTCAGCGGGCGGCGGGTCGCTCGCGGGGGCGACGACCCGCGGGGTGGACATCGACGGCGGGACCGGGTCGTTCACCTACAACGGCTCGATCTCGTCGACCGCGACCGGCCGCACGGTCGAGGTCACCGGCCACACGAGCGGCACGCTGACCTTCGGCGACTCGTCGGCCGACCTGATCAACGACGACGGGCTCGGGATCAACCTGACCGGCAACGGCGGGACGACGATCGATTTCAACGCCAGCCTCGACCTCGACACCGGCGCGAACACCGCGTTCAACGTGGCGACGGGCGGCGCGGTCAACGTGGCGGCGGCGGCGACCACCGCGTTCACGACGACCAGCGGCACCGCGATCGCATGCACGGGCGGCGCGACGCTGGCGGGCACCTTCGACGACGTCGACGTCACCGCGGGGACCTCGATCGGCGTCAACCTGTCGAGCTGCCCCGGCACGAAGACCTTCGCCGCCGTGAACCTCTCCACCGGGGCCGCGGCGGGGTTCGTCGCGAGCAGCGCCGGCACCGTGACCGTCACCGGGGCGAGCAACGCGGTGACCACGACGACGGCGACCGCGATCCAGGTCGCGAGCACGACGATCGGCGGCTCCGGGATGACCTTCCAGACCGTCACCAGCACGACGGCGAGCTCGAACACGGTGATCTCGCTCGAGAGCTCGGGCGCCGGCGCCTTCACGGTCAACGGCGGGACGATCGACAACAAGACCGCCGACGCGGTGCGGCTGAACAACACCGACGGCCTGGTGACCTTGCGGAACATGACGATCGAGGACATCGGCACGACGGCCGGCGGCTTCGACACCCGCAGCGGGCACGACGCGATCCACGGCCAGACGGTGGACGGCGGGCTGGTGCTCGAGGGGATGACGATCCGGCGGATCAGCGACATGGCGGTCAACGGGGCCCTGTTCTCCGACGGGATCTCGGCGACGACCTGGACCGGGTTGACGATCACCGACTCGCTGCTCGAGGACACGAACCGCTACCACGTGGCCGGGACCGGCGACACCTTGGACGAGGGGACGGTGCGGATCGTCGGGCTGCGGGGAACGGTGCTGATCGACGGCAACGTCTTCCAGCGCGGCGGCGAGCTGCTCGACCTGTTCGCCACCGGCGGGACCTTGAACCTGACGATCACCGACAACGACTTCTTCGACAGCTACAAGGAGTTCGCCGCGGGGGCCACGGCGTCGATCGGCAAGATGTGCGTCGACCTGACGGTGCAAGGCGCGGCGAACGCGACGGCGGTGATCGGCGACCTGTCGAGCGCGGCCCTCGGCAACAGCTTCCGCAACTGCCGGATCGCCTCGGTGCGGGTGGCCAACGACGCGGGCGCGACGGGGACGATCAACGCGACGACGGCGCGCAACAGCTTCGTGGTCAACGACCACTCGAGCGGCTCGACCGCCGACTTCGACTTCCCGATGGGCGGGCTGAAGTACTCGACACGGGGCACGAACACGGCGGTGTTCAACGGGATCGTCTCGCGCAACACCTTCGACGAGGTGACCAACGCCGACGGCGGCATAGGCCAGGTGACGCTCGACATCGACGGCGGCCAGACCCAGTTCCGGCTCGACAACAACACCTTCGACAGCCCGGGCAACGCGCCGTGGTTCATCCGCTCGGACAACGCCGGCAACGTGGATGCGATGAGCATGAAGGTGCTGCTGCAGGGCAACACCTACGTGCGCGGCTTCATCACGTGCCCCGACGCCTCGTGCGACGACGGCGACACCGGGCTGCCCCCGGTGGGGGTCAACGGCTACTACGGCCCGGGCCTCCGGTCGCTGGCCCAGGTGCAGAACGGCGCCGATCTCGACATCACGATCGACAACGACGACTTCGCCAAGCACGACGTGTCGTTCGATGCCGGCAACACGGTGGAGATCCAGGTGCTCAACGTCGGCGGTGGCGGTACGGCCTGCGCACTCTTCACGAGCAACACCTCGCCGCATGGCTACGCGCTGGAGGAGAGCGCCGGCGACCTCGACCTGGCGAAGGGGGCCTCGGCGACCGGGGCCGTCTCGTGCAGCGGCGCGGCGCCGGCGAACTGCGTCACCGTGCTCGACGACAACGGCAACACCGGCGGCGACGACTCGACCTGCAGCCCGCGGACGCTGTGCGGGAACCCGGCCGCCGATCCCCCCGACGTCGACGTCTTCGGCACGATCGACCTCGTGCCCGGGACGTGTCCGTTGCCGAGCGGAGGGATCTTCTAGTCCGTAGAGAGATTCGGGGCCCGGCGGCGGCGCGTTCGGTAGGCTCGTCGGAGATCCTCGAAGATGTCTCGTCGGCCCGCCTCGCGCCGGTCCGCCCGGGCTCCGGGCGGCGGCCCCGCGGCGGGCTCCATCGAACCGGACGCTCCCGTCTCCGGCGACGGGAGTAGGGACAGAGAGGAGGAGAGATGTCCGAACCCTTCCTGGCCGAAGTCCGCATGGTCGGCTTCAACTTCGCACCGCGGGGTTGGGCCTTCTGCGACGGGCAGATCCTGCCGATCAACCAGAACCAGTCGCTGTACTCGCTGCTCGGCCCCACGTACGGCGGCGACGGGCAGACGAGCTTCGCGCTGCCGGACCTCCGCGGGCGGACGCCGATCCACGTCGGCCGCAGCGACGGCGGCAACTCCCACGCTCTCGGCCAGAAGGGGGGCGAGGAGACTCACACCCTCTCGAGCGCCGAGATGCCGGGCCACCGGCACGCCGTCGAAGCCGTGAACGAGACGGCCGACGCCTCGAACCCGGGCGGCGCCTACCTCGCCCGGCCGGTCTCCGCGGTGGGCACCGTGTACAGCGGCACCGGCGAGCTCGGCACGGTCCGCCTCAACCCCGACTCGGTCACCGCCATCGGCGGCGGACAGGCCCACGACAACATGCAGCCCTATCTGGCGGTGAACTTCTGCATCGCCCTCCAGGGGCTGTACCCGTCCCGCAACTAGCGGGGGAGAGGAGACGCCATGTCCGACCCGTTCGTCGGCGAGATCCGGATGTTCGCCGGCAACTTCGCTCCCCGCGGCTGGGCCTTCTGCGACGGCCAGCTCCTCGCGGTGTCGCAGAACGACGCGCTGTTCTCGCTGCTCGGGACGATCTACGGTGGCGACGGCCGCACGACCTTCGGTCTGCCCGACCTACGCGGGCGGATTCCGATCCACGCCGGCACCGGCCCCGGCCTGTCGCCGCGGAGCCTCGGCCAGAAGGCAGGCGAGGAGAAGGTCACCGTCACCGTCAACCAGCTCCCAGGCCATCGCCACGACTGGCCGGCCTCCGACGGGCAGCCCCAGAACGAGGCGCCCACCGACGCCGTGCTCGCCAGGGGGTCGGCGTCCATCTTCCAGACCACGCTCGGACCGGGCCAGACCGACATGAACGCCAACGTGTTCGGCCGCACCGGTGGGTCGCAGCCGCACACGAATGTCATGCCTTTCCTGTGCGTCCACTTCATCATCGCCCTGTTCGGGATCTACCCGTCGCGGCACTAGGAGGCGAGCCATGTCAGAGCCATTCGTCGCCGAGATCCGGATCTTCGCCGGCAACTTCGCGCCACGGGGCTGGGCGTTCTGCAACGGACAGCTCCTGCCGGTCGCCCAGAACACGGCGCTGTTCTCGCTGATCGGCACCACCTACGGCGGCGACGGCCGCTCCACGACGGCGCTGCCGAACCTCCAGGGACGCGCGCCGATGCACCCCGGCCGCGGACCGGGCCTCACCGACCGCCGCCTGGGACAGCGCGGCGGCACCGAGACGGAGACTCTCAACGAGGCGCAGATGCCGAGCCACCGGCACGGTGCCCGCGCGACGACCGACACCGCGGTCACCAACGAGCCGTCCAACAACGTGCTGGCGACCGTTCTGGGCCGGGGCAGCAACCTCTACAAGACCTCCGGCGCCACGACGGCGATGGAACCTCTCCGTCCCACGGGCGGCAGCCAGCCGCACGACAACATGCAGCCGTTCCTGACGATGAACTTCATCATCGCACTCGTCGGGCTCTACCCGAGCCGCTCCTGACCCGATGATCGCCGAGCCGGCCTACCAGCGGTCGGGGGTCCCCGAGGGGCGGTCGGGCGACTGGGTGATCGACTCCGTCGTCCAGCCGGTCCGTCCCGAGGGGGCGGCCCCGGCGGTCGACCCCCGGCCGGACTGCTTCCACTACCGGCCCGGGGTCTACCGCCGGCTGCGCCGTGGCGAGACGACCTTCATGACCGACCTCTACGACGAATGGTTCACCCAGCGCGAGGGTATCGCCGAAGCCTGCCGGCGGGGCGGCCGGGTGCTGGTCACCGGCCTCGGTCTCGGCCTGGTCGTCGACTCCATGCTGGGGACGCCCGGGTCCCGCGTCGCGCGGATCACCGTCGTCGAGCTCTCGAGCGACGTGGTCCGGCTCGTCGCGCCCCGCCTCCGGGAGCGCTGGGGGGAGCGGGTCGAGGTGGTCGAGGCGGACGCTTTCACCTGGGAGCCGCCGGCGGGTGCGCACTACTCCGTCGGCTGGCACGACGTCTGGCCGGATCCGCACGGCCCGGAGGTCGAGACGGAGGTCGCCGCGCTCGAGGAGCGCTACCGCCGGGTCTGCGACTGGCAGGGCTCGTGGCCGAGCTCGTATCGCGAGGCGAGCCTGAGCGGTCGAGAGTAGAGCGGTCGTCGGCGCGAGCCGGGTCCCCGACCCGGCACGGGCGCGGGATCGGCAGCGGGGCCGCCCGTGATCTCTTCTTTTTGGTTTTTCTAGACCTTCGCTCATAGCCACGGTGCGAAGCGCTCATTTCGTTTCTTTTTCGTTGGGACTCCTCTACACTCCGCAGTCCATAGATCCGGACATCGAATCGGGGCGTCGACCCCGTCGAGGCTCTCGATCCCTGACCGACTCGGAGAAGGAGCTCGCCCGCAATGCGCCCTGCACGGAAGTCGCGGACGTCGAAGATCGTGGTCCCGCTGCTCGTCATCGGCCTCGGAAGCCTCGCCGAGGCCCGCTCGGCCGGCGCCGACGACGTCACCGTCGCCGGCAACGTCACGTTCGCCTCGCTCGACGGCTCGGCCGCCGACCACGACGGCGTGGCCGACGGCGTCTTCACCGTCGACGACGGCAGCCTGATCGTCTCGGGCACGATCCGCTGCGACGACGCCGGCCCGGCGAGCGCGAGCGCCTGCCCGATGGCCTTCGACGTCAGCGGCGACCTGGTGGTCGAGGCCGGTGGCGCCCTGCGCGCCGAGAACCTCACCGGGCCTGGCGACGGCGGGAACGTCGACCTCGACGTCGGCGGCGACCTGGTCCTGGCAGGCGCGACGCCGTCGCTGCCGGGCGCGGTGGTCAGCACCGGCCGGTCGTCCGCCTCGTCCGGGTCGGCCGGCGACGTTCGGGCGACGGTCGGGGGCGCCGCGACGATCGGTGCCGGCGCGGTCGTCACGGCCGGTACGCCGACCGGTACCGCGGGCGAGATCGGGATCGACGCCGCGGGCCTGCTCACGGTCCACGGCCGCGTCC
>Ga0299913_10006397_pt1 | contig 10204 bp, 6 predicted proteins | sample RVTome_9_FD_201360 | JGI IMG/M metagenome (GOLD analysis project Ga0299913, IMG submission 201360) | Soil microbial communities from uranium-contaminated site in the Upper Colorado River Basin, Wyoming, United States - RVT155D38 (version 2) ... | reverse complement strand
GACCTGTAGTTCCGGCAAACCTCCTGGGCGAGTCTGGCGCCTCCCGGGCGAAGTTTCGGCCGGGAGGTGGTGGTTTCCCCGCTTGAGCGGGGAAACCGACAGACCCAACCGTCTACCGAGGATCGACGATCTGCGCCAGCTCGAAGTGCATCGGGTCGGTGTAGCCCCAGTCGCCGCCCCAGGCGAAACCCCACTTCTTGAAGATCGCGACCACCTCCCGGTCCATCTCGCCGACCGTGCCGCGCTGGTTGCCCGGGACGTTGAGGTCGAGCGCCAGGCCGAAGGAGTGGTTGGACAGGGTGGTGGTGCCGGCGATGAAGCGGGGGTAGTAGCAGCCCTGGTACTCGTCGACGTGGATCTCGTCGGCCAGCCCCTGCACGACGACCTCCTCCAAGGCGGCCCGGAGCTGGGGGAAGATCGCGCGGTGGCAGGTTACGGTCCCGAGGATCGGCACCGCCTCGGTCTTGATGTTGGCCGCCGTCCACGCCGGGTCGGGCGCGATCCGGCCGCCGCCGATCACGGTGTAGTTGAACGTCCCGACCACGCTCGCGATCGAGCCGCCGGTGAGGAACGCGGTCTGCACCGCGCCGGGGTCGAGGCCCAGCCGGGACGCGATGTCGAGGTCCTGCACAGAGGCCTGCTCACCCACGATCCGCTCGACCTGCTTGCGGATCGTCGACGGGTCGAACCCCTCGGTGGACAGCAGCAGACCGTTGCCGAACACCATGCCCTCGAGGTCGTCGACCCACGCCGTGTTGACGACGAGGTCGATGGTGGTGGCCTGCGGCGCGTAGGCACCCACGCGCACCACCGGGGCGTCCGGACCGCCTCCGAGCGCGACGTTGCCGGCGTCGTCCTGCAGCCGCTTGCCCAGCTCCTCGCGGACCGCGAGCTCACCACCCGCGAGCCGGTCCCACACCGCCTGCGACTGCGCCGACTCCCGCGGTGTGAAGCGGCGGTACGTCGCCCCGTCGACGGCCGCGACGGTCAGCGCCCGGTTCTCGATCGTCACCTGGCCGAGCCCGATCCGCTCGACCGCGGCCACCTCGCGGAGCCGCTTGATCTGCGTCACCATCGAGCCGCTGAGCTGCTCGCGGCTGAAGATCAGCATGTCCGGGCGGTACAGCCGGTCCGTCAACGGCCCGGGCGGATCGACGGCGTTCTCGGGAGCGGGCGTGGCGGTGGTGCTCGTCGGGGAGCCGGACGGCTGCTCCGTCGTGGGTGGCGGATCGCCGGCCGGGGCGGGCTCGTCACCGCAGGACGCGAGCGCCAGCAGGGCGCACCCGACCACGGCCGCACGCCGCCACCGGCTCCGTCCGATCACCGCCCCAGCGTAGGTGCGGCTCCCCTCTCAGGAGCGGCGGCCGCGGATCTCCGCGTTCACCGCCGGGACGACCTCGTGCATGTCGCCGACCACCGCGTACGTCGCCCGGGTCATCATCGGCGCCTCGGCGTCGGTGTTGATCGCGAGGATCACCTTGGAGCTCGCACAGCCGGCCCAGTGCTGGATCGCTCCGGAGATCCCACAGGGGATGTAGAGGTCCGGGGAGATCCGGCTGCCGGTCTGCCCGACCTGCTCGTGGTGCGGCCGCCAGCCGAGGCTGGTGACCACGCGCGACACCCCGACGACGCCGCCCAACAGGTCGGCCAGCTCGTCGACCCCGGCGAAGCCGCCGGGCCCGCCGGCGCCGCGGCCGGCACCGACCACGATCGAGGCCGACTTCAGGCTGCCCGACTCGTCGGCCTCCTTGACGCCGGTGGAGTGGACGCGCGCGACGAGGTCGGCCTCGGCCACCTCGGGCGAGAAGTCCTGCCACGCCGCGGGCGGACCGTCGCCCGGCGCCGCGGCCCACGAGTGGCCGGCGACCGTGAACAGCGCCGGCCGGGTGGCGAGCGACATCTCCTCCAGCGCGGAGCCGCCCACGACCTGGCGGGTCACGGTGAACGGCGAGAGGCCGGAGAACGAGACCACGTTCGCCGCCATCGGTACGTCGAGCCGGGCGGCCAGGTGCGCCAGCACCTCGTTGCCGCGCGGCGTGCCGGCGGCGGTCACGACGACGGAGCTCGTGTCGGCCCGCGCGGCCTGCACCGCGGCCGCCCAGCTGGCTCCGCCGTACGCGTCGAACGCGTCGCCGGTGGCGTGCCGCACCTCGGTGACGCCGTGCCGACCGAGCTCGGCGGCCAGGGCGTCCCGGTCGGCGACGTCGCCGACGACCACGGCGCGGATCGCGATCCCGCCGCCGGTCTCGGACAGGGACCGCGCGAACGCCAGGGTCTCGAGGGAGACCTCGGAGGGGGCACCGCCCTCGTTCTCGACCAGCACCAGGATCATCGCAGCACCTTCAGCCTCTCCAGCAGGTCGACCACGGCACCCGCGGCGGCCTCGCCCTCTCCCAGGATCTCGACGTTGCTCGGCTGCGGCGGCGGCACGACGAGCCGCACCCGGGCCGAGCCCTGCGGCTCGGTGGCCGGCTGCCGGGTCTCGATCTCGATCTTCTTGGCCGCCATCCGACCCTTCAGGCTCGGGTAGCGCGGCTCGACCCCGCCCTCCAGCACCGTGACCACCGCGGGCAGCGGCACGGAGAAGGTCTCCTCGCCGTCGGGGCCGTCACCGCGGGTGATCGCGCGACCGTCGGCGGTCTCCACGACGGAGACGCCGTTGACCACCGGCCAACCCAGCGCGTACGCGAGCCGGATCCCGACCTGGAAGTCGCCGCTGTCGGCAGCGTCGTTGCCGAGCAGGACCAGGTCGTAGCCGGCGTCGTTCGCGGCGTGGTCCTCGACCACCGCGGCGATCTCGCGCGCCACGTCGGCCGGGCCGAGCGCGACCGGGTCGGCCTCGACGAGCGTGGCGGCGTGGCAGCCGAGGCCCAGCATCGACCGCAGCTGCTCGACCGAGTCGCCCGGACCGACGGTCAGCAGCGTCACCGACCCGCCGGTGGCATCGGCGATCCGGATCGCCAGCTCGACCGCGCTGCTCTCGTGGTTGCTCACCGTGTAGCCGACGTGTCGCGCGTCCACGGACTGCTCGTCCGCGGTCAGCATGACCTCGCCCGCGACGTCCGGCACCCGCTTCACGCAGACCAGGACCCTCATCGCATCCTCGCGTTCTCGGGGTCGAGGGCGGGCGTCGCGTCGGCGGAGACGACCGTGACCGGGTAGAGCTCCTCCATGTAGGACACGGCCAGCTCGTTGCCCACCCGCGCCTCGGCCGGCGGCAGGTAGGCGAGCAGCAGGTGCTTGCCCAGCGACGGCGCCGAGCCGGCGGTCGTGACGTAGGGGTGGTGCCCGTGGCCGTCGGTCAGCGTCCCGCCATCACGCGTGAGAACCGGCTCTCCGCCGAGCATGTAGCGCTTGATGCCGCTGGCCGACGTGTGGTCGTCGACCGCGAGCGTGCAGAGCACGGTCTGCGGCTCCGCCTCCCGCTGCTCGAGATAGGCCTGCTTGCCGACGAAGTCGGCCGCCTTGACCTTGGGCCGCTGCATCCCCGCCTCGACGATGGAGCGCTCCGCGTCGAGCTCGAAGCCGAACGCCCGGTAGCCCTTCTCGATCCGGCCGGTGGTGCCGTAGACGCCGATCCCGACCGGGACGGCGCCGTGCGGCCCGCCCTCCTCCAGCAGCAGGTCCCACAGCTCGGCGGCCCGGTCCATGGCGACATACAGCTCCCAGCCGAGCTCGCCGACGTAGGAGATCCGCGACGCGAGCACCGGCACGCCGCCCACCTCGATCTCGCGGCAGGTCAGGAAGCCGAAGCCCTCGCCCGAGACGTCCGCGGACGTCAGCGAGGAGAGGATGTCGCGCGCCCGCGGACCCCAGAGCCCGATGGTGGAGATCGCGTCGGTGTTGTCGGTGAGGGTCGTGGCGCCGTCGGCCGGGAGATGGTCGGCGAACCACTTGCGGTCGGCCATGCCGTGCGCGCCACCGGTGACGACCCGGAAGTGGTCTCCCCCAGATTCAGGAGAGCCCAGCCGCATCACGGTCAGGTCGGACTTGAAGCCGCCCTTGGCATCCAGCACCGGGGTGTAGATCACCTTGCCGACGGCCACGTCGCACTGAGCGACGCAGGTCGTCTGCACGGTCTCGAGCGCGCCGGGGCCCTCGATGTCGAAGGCGCAGAACGCCGTGAGGTCGATGACCCCGGCCGCCTCGCGCATCCGCAGGTGCTCGGCGTTGATGATCGGGCTCCACCAGCGGGCGTCCCACTCGTGCTCGCGCGGCATCACCGCGTCGCCGTACTCCTCCACGAGACCGGCGTTGGTCTCGTACCAGAACGGACGCTCCCAGCCGACGGTCTCGAAGAACACCGCGCCGAGCTTCTTCTGCGACTCGTGCATCGGCGAGAGCCGCTGGTCGCGGTCCGACTCGTACTGCTCGGCGGGGTGGATGATCCCGTAGGTCTTGATGAACGACTCGGTGGTCCGAAGCCGGGTGTGCTCGCGGCGCATCTGGTGGGGGTAGAACCGCGCGATGTCGCTGTGGTGGATGTCGATCTCGGAGTGGCCGTGGGTCATCCACTCGGCGACGGCGCGGCCGACGCCCGGGCCTTCCTTGATCCACACGGCCGAGGCCGTCCACAGACCCTTGACGTGGCTCTCGCCCAGGATCGGGTTGCCGTCGCAGGTCAGCGACAGCAGGCCGTTGATGGCGTAGCGCATCTCCGCACCGTCGGCGCCGAGCAGCTCGGGCATCAGCTCGAGGGCCTGCTCGAGCTGCGGGTCGAAGTCCTCGTCGGTGAACGGCAGCTCGGTCGGCGAGAGCTTGGCCTGCTCGATGGTCGGGATGTCCTCGGGCTCGTGCAGGATCGCGCGGTGCGCGTAGGAGCCGACCTCCATGTCGGCGCCGTGCTGCCTCTCGTAGCAGAACGTGTCCATGTCCCGGACGATGGGGAACGTGATCTCGCCCTCGGTCTCGGCGAGCTGGGGGCACGGGCCGACCGAGATCATCTGGTGCACGGCGGGCACCAGCGGGATGCTCACGCCGGCCATGTCGCCGATCTTGGGGCTCCACACGCCACAGGCGATGACGACCGAACCTGTCTCGATGTCGCCCTTGTCGGTGCGGACTCTCGTGATGCGGCCGTCCTCGACGTCCAGGCCGAGGACCTCGCAGTTCGGGACGGTCGTGAGGGCGCCGAGCTCCATCGCGGACTCGCGCATGATCGTGCCGGCCCGCAACGAGTCGACGACGCCGACCCCCGGCTGCCAGAACGCTCCGATGAACTGGTCGGTCTCGATGAACGGGACCTTCTCCTTCACGAACTCCGGCGACACCATCTCGGCCTCGATGCCCCAGGCCTTGGCCGACGACATCCGCCGACGCAGCTCCTCCATCCGCTCTGGCGTGCGCGCGATCTCGAAGCCGCCGCTCTGCGTGAAGACGCCCATCTCCTGGTACTGCGCCACCGAGTCGAGCGTGAGGTCGGTGATCTCCCGCGAGTGGTCGGTCAGGAAGATGAAGTTGGAGGCGTGCCCGGTCGAGCCCCCGGGGTTGGGAAGCGGCCCCTGGTCGAGCTGCACGATGTTGCGCCAGCCGAGCCGGGCCAGGTGGTGGACCAGGCTGTTGCCGACGATGCCGGCGCCGATGACGACGCAGTCGGCCTGGGTCGGGGTGGGGGCCATGTTGTTCTCCTCAGTGTTGCGTATGCTGCAACGTAATGCGCTATGCGAAACAATCTAAATGTACGTCGAGGCCCCCGACGAGTGTCAAGGACCTCGTCGGGCGGGATGCCCCGGTGACCGCTGCGGGCCGTGCCGAGGATCGTGGCGCGGCCCGCAGCCGTCATGTCAGGCTCGTGTCAGCTCGCCGATCAACCCGGTCGGGTGCCGGCGCCAGGCGCCGGCTCGTCCGGAGTGTGACCGAGGCTTGCCAGCGCGACCGACTGCTGGTCGACGAGGTCGTGCTTCTGCGCGTGCAGCACGGCCCGGCGCACCCGCGAGGGGAGCGTCGACTCGTACGGCTCGGCGCGCAGCGACTTCATCAACGACACGCACATCGCCACGATGATCAGCATGAACGGACCGGCCACGATGATCACGAGCGTCTGCAACGCCGTGAGTCCTCCTGACCAGAGGAGCACCGAGGCGACCGCACCCTGGGCGACACCCCAGAAGATGATGAGCCACCTCATCGGCTCCTCCTTGCCGTGCTGACTGAGCATCCCCATCACGATCGAGGCCGAGTCGGCCCCGGTGATGAAGAAGATCGCGACCAGCAGCACCGCCAGCACCACCGTGATGCCGGCCCACGGGTACTCCCGCAGGGTCGTGAAGAGCGCACCCTCGGTGCCCTCCTCCGCCAGCACCGCACCCAGATCCTTGGCCCCGCTCAGCTGCACGTCGAACGCGGACCCGGCCATGATCGAGAACCACACGAACGACACCAGGCTGGGCACCAGGATCACGTAGACCACGAACTGCCGGATCGTCCGGCCCTTCGAGATCCGCGCGATGAACATCCCCACGAAGGGCGTCCACGAGATCCACCACGCCCAGTAGAAGATCGTCCAGCCGCTGATGAACTCGTTGCCGCCGAAGGCCCCGGTCCTGAACGCCATCGTCGGCAGGTGCGTGAGGTAGCCACCCAGCGACTCCGTGAACGTGTTCATGATGAACACGGTCGGGCCGACGACGAACAGGAAGAACACCAGCAGCGCCGCGGCGACCGCGTTGACGTTCGACAGGTACTGGACGCCGCGCTCGATGCCGGTCACGGCCGAGATCACGAAGCACGTGGTCAGCACCGCGATGACACCGACGGTGATCCACTTGGAGTTGCCGCTGTCGAACACGTTGTCCAGGCCGCCCGTGATCTGCAGCGCGCCGAGGCCGAGGGACGTGGCGGACCCGAACAGCGTCGCGAAGATCGCGACCACGTCGATCGCCTTGCCGGGGCCCTGGGCCGCCCGCGCCCCGAGGAGCGGTCCGAACGCACCGGAGACCAGGTTGCCGGCGCCCTTGCGGTAGGCGAAGTAGCCGATCGCGAGGCCGATGACGGCGTACATCGCCCAGGGGTGGAAGCCCCAGTGGAAGAACGTGTACTCCATCGCGATCCGGGCCGCCTCCGGCGTACCGGACTCCGTGACCCCGGGCGGCGTGCTCCCCGGGGTCCCGGACGTCAGGTACGTCAACGGCTCGGCGACGCCCCAGAACATCAGTCCGATCCCCATGCCGGTGGCGAACATCATCGAGACCCACGAGAACGTGGAGAACTCGGGCACGGAGTCGTCGGCTCCCAGCCTGATGTTGCCGTAGCGGGTCAACGCGAGATAGCCGGAGAAGATCAGGAAGGCGGCACTCACCAGGACGAAGAGCCACCCCAGGTGGCCGGTGACCCACCCCAGCACCTCCCCGGTTCCGGTGCCCATCCCGTCGGAGTCGACCGTGCCCCACAGGAGGAACGCGAGCACCAGAACCGCGGCCACGCCGAACGTGACCTTGTCGAGCGGGAAGTGCGAGCGCTCCGTCTCCGGAGCTGGTCGGTCCTTGATGTCCGTCATGCCTGTTCCTTTCCGTCGGTGCTACCGGATGGGGATCAGCCGAGCCACGCAGCCACCTTGTCGGGGTTCTCCTCGACCCAGCGCGCGGCGGCGTCCTCGTTGGACATGCCCTCGTCGGAGATGTACTTGGCGACCAGGTTCTGGTCCTCGTTGGTCCAGGTGAACGCCTCGACGAGGTCGACGCCGGGTCCGCCCTCGTCGACCCAGGAGGTCGACACGATCTTCTTGAGGGTCGTCTCGGCGTAGTCACAGTCGACCTCAGCCGGGTCGTCGGCGCAACCTTCCTCGTACGGCGGCAGCGCGACCTTGGCGAGCGGCAGCTCGGCGAAGAGCCACTGCGGCTCGTAGAAGTAGCCGATCATGAACTCCTTGTTCTCCTCCGCCTGCTGGAAGGCCGTGATGCTGGCGGCCTCCGAACCGGAGAAGACGACCTCGAAGTCCAGCCCCAGGTTGTCGATGATCGCCTCGTCGAACTGCACGTACGACGGGTCGGCGCCGAGGAACTGGCCCTTGTCGCCCGTCTCCGACGTCGCGAACTCGGACGCGAAGTCGTTGAGGTTGTTCCAGTCGAGGACCTCCGGGTGCTCCTCGGCGAGCCACGGCGGGACGTACCAGCCGATGATGCCGACGTTGCCGGTCGGGCCGAAGTCCATCGCGCTGCCGTCGCCGCTCTCGGCGAAGAACTGCTCCTCGAGCTCCGGGTGTCCCCAGTCCTCGATCACCACGTCGACCTCACCGGTGCCGAAGCCCTGCCAGGAGACGTCCTCCTTCAGCTCCTTGTAGTTCACCGTGCACCCGAGCTCGGTCTCGGCGATGTGGCCGATCACGTAGGCGTCGGCGTAGTAGCCGACCCAGGGGTTGATCGCCATGTTGATCTCGCCGCAGTCGCCGGCCTCGGACTGCTGCTCCTCGTTGGCATCTGTCTCCTGGCCGATGTCGCCGCCGCCGCAGGACGTCAGTGCCAGCGCCGCGATCGCCGACACCGCCAGCAGGCGGGTGCCCCTTCGATGGTTGATCCTCATTCCTACCTCCGGTTGATGGTGCGTGGTGGTTCGTGAAAATCGGGTCAGATGCGGAACGGCATCTGGGTCTTCGACTTGAGCAGTGCGAGCTTGGCCTCGTTGGTCTCGGGCTTGTACTCGGCAGCCGCACGAGTGATCCGGTCGATCATGATCCCCAGCAGCACGATCGTGATGCCGGCGGCGGCGCCGCGGCCCCACTCCTCGCTGCGGCTGAAGCCGAGGACGACGTCGTAGCCGAGCGACCCGGCGCCGACGAGACCACCGATGACGACCATCGCCAGCACGTAGAGCAGGCCCTGGTTCGCGGCCAGCACGATCGCCCCGCGCGCCATGGGGAGCTGCACCTTGGTGATCTCCTGCCAGGTCGTGGCTCCGGACGCGCGCGAGGCCTCGATCGTCGTCGGCGAGACGCTCTTGACCCCGTCAGCCAGCAGCTTGATGGCCGCCGGGGCCGCGTACACGATCGCGGCGACGATCGCGGTGAACCGGCTCGATCCGAACAGCGCCAGGGCCGGGATCAGGTACACGAAGGGTGGGATCGTCTGGCCGGCGTCGAGCAGCGGACGCAGCACCAGGTCGACCCGACGGTCGCGCGCCATCCAGACCCCGAACACCAGGGCCAGCGCCATCACCAGCAGGGTGGCCACCAGCGTCATGGTCAGCGTCTGCATGGCGTGGTTCCACAGGTCGAAGTAGCGGATACCTGCCAGGCAGAGGATCGTCGGCAGCACGGCGCGGGTCCGCCCGTACACGAAGGCGAGCGCCAGGATCGCCGCGGCCGCGACATACCAGGGCGACTCGGCGAGCAGCGCCTCGAGCGGGTTCAGCAGGGCCAGTGTCACGGCGTCCTTGATGGCCTCCGTGGCGCCGCCGAAGGTGTCGATCACCACGTCGGCGAACTCGTTGACCCGGCCCGCCAGCCAGGGTCCCCAGCCTTCGTCCGGGAAGAGCGCTGGCACCCGGCGAGATACCTCGTCGAAGTCGGCCGCCCAGAAGGAGTAGCGAGACAGCCAGACCCCGACCACGGCGACGACGCCGGCCACGGCCAGCACGATCCGCCGCTGCGACCGGCTGCCACCGCCCCCGCGGGCGATCAGCTCGCTTCGCTCACTCGCAGCGGTCGTCGTGCGGTCGAGCATGATCGCCGTCACCACGATCAGCGCGCCGGGCACGAATGCGCCGCCGATGTCGACGCGGACCAAGGCGTTGAGCACCGGCTTGCCGAGGCCGGGACCGTCGACGTACGCCGCGAGCGTCGCCATGGCGAGAGCCGCCATGATCGTCTGGTTCAGGCCCACCACGATCGTCGCCCGCGCCATCGGCAGCTGGACCTTGGTGAGTCGCTGCCAGAATGTCTGACCGGCGGAGTCGGTGGCCTCGATCGTGGTGGGGGAGACGGTGCGGATCCCGTGGCCTGCGATCCGGATCAGGGGCGGCAGCGCGTAGATCAGCGTGCAGACGACCGCCGCCGAGGCGCCGATCCCGAAGAACAGCACGATGGGGAGCAGGTAGACGAACGTCGGCATCGTCTGCATCAGGTCGAGCACGACCGTGACCGCGCTCTCGGCCCGTCTGTTGCTGGCGATCCAGACCGCCAGCGGCATCCCGATCAGCACGGACACCGCGACCGCGACGAACGTGACGATCAGCAGGTCCATCGCGTCCGCCCAGTAGCCGAAGACGCCGA
>Ga0299913_10006396_pt1 | contig 10205 bp, 23 predicted proteins | sample RVTome_9_FD_201360 | JGI IMG/M metagenome (GOLD analysis project Ga0299913, IMG submission 201360) | Soil microbial communities from uranium-contaminated site in the Upper Colorado River Basin, Wyoming, United States - RVT155D38 (version 2) ... | reverse complement strand
GTCGCCAGCGCGGCGGCGGCCTCCCCCCCGATCTGGTCGGCCCTACTGGAACGCCGTTGGCGGGGCGGCACCGTTGCTCCCGTTCAGGTCCACCCGGCCGGTCAGCAGCGCCTCCGGGGTTCCCAGCGCCTCGAAGGCCCGGCGGATGTCGTCCAGCTCCTTCGGGGTAGGGTCGTTCTCTACCCCCAGCGCCTCCGCGAGCGCCTCCTGAAACTCGGTAGTCAGCCCCTCCCGGAACGCGGCCCCCGGGATACGGTTCGGGGGGGTTCCCCGGCGCCGCTCCCCGTACTGGCTCCGGTCCGCGGCCTCCCGCGGGTCCCGCCCGCCCCGGGAGCCTGGCACGGACGGCTGGCCGGGCCCTCCGGGGGCGGGGGGCCCTCCGGGGGCGGGTCCGGCGGCGGCCTGGGCCTCCGCATCCGCCTTCTGCCTGAACGCCTCCAGCTCCTCCAGGACCGTGTCCACGAGGTCCGGCGCCTCCTCCGCCTGGAAGCCGTTGCGCAGCGCGTAGTCGAGGGCGAACCGCGCCAGCGCCGGGGAGACGCTGAACACGTTCACCGCGTTGCCGAGCTGGTTGACGGCGCTCATCACCTCCGGGAGCGCGCGGCGCCCGGGGTACGGCATCTCAAAGGTGTAGGCAAGCTCCTTGCCGGTCCGGCGGACCAGCTCATCCTCATCCTCCCGCAGGTGCAGCTCCTGGAGCGGGCGGCCGTCATCCCCGTCCTCGGTGGTCAGCCCGCCCAGCTCCCCGGACTTGACGGCCTGCTCGATCAGCAGGTCCGTGAACCAGCGGAACAGCTGCTCAAAGGTCTCCTGCCAGGCGCCGACCTCCATCATTGCGGGCAGCTCCAGCGTGCTCGCCGTCGCCAGGTGGGTGGCGCCCGCGTCCCCGAGATAGTGCTGCCCGAAGCCCGCCGCCGCGGCGATGGGCGCGCGGACCAGCTGGGCGTCCTGGGACGCCTCCCCGGCCCCGGAGCTCAGTCGCACCGCCTCCAGCCGGTCCGCCTCATTCTCAATGGAGAAGGAGCCGGGCGGCGGGGGCGACGCCCCCCGGCGCGGGTGGGTCCCGCCGCCCGCCGTGGGGGGGGAGGAGCCCGGGGAGCCGAAGCGCGCGGCCGCCAGCTCACCGCTCTGGGTCAGGACGTTGCCCGCCGCCTTCAGCAGGTCAGAGGAGCCCCCCTTCCGGACCCGCTTGGCCACGATGGTGGCCGCCGCCTGGCGCATCGCCACCTGCGCGGTGGTGAGCTGGTTCATGGCGCTGAACCAGCGGAGGGTCCGGGCCCAGGGCGGGACCCCGAACTCAGTCCGACCGACCTGGTTGATACGGAAGTGCTCGACCCGGCCGGGGAGAATCTTGGACTCAGGCGGGCTGACGGGGGCGCTCATCCCCTCTGTGCGGTTGGCCTCGGCCTTCAGGTCGTCCACGAACCGCCAGTGCTTTAGGTACCAGACCTTCTCGACCCCGTCCTGCGGCAGCTGGTGGTCGGGCATGTCGGTGTCAAAGTTCCAGCGGCTCTCGCGCTTCCGGACCACGTACCACAGCGGAATCTCATCATCATCCTGGTGGGTCACCACGTCGGTGACGAGGTCCGCGTCGTGGAACCCGAGCCGGACGGTCCGCGGCCCGTCGAAGGCGGTGGGGAACAGGTTGCCGGACGTGATCAGCTCGTTCGACCGCTTACGCTGCGCCGCGTAGCCGGTGAGCTTGCGCTGGTTGACCGGGTCGTCCCAGCCGCGGTCGATCACCTTCTGCACGTCCTCATCCTTGGCCTTGGGCTTGGGCGCCCCGCGGCCGAAGGAGAAGTTGGCGCGCAGGTTGGCCTCCGCCCCGGCCAGCGGGTCCTGGATGAACGCGATCCGGCTCCGCTGGGAGAGCAGGCGCCGGTGGTCCGCCTGGACCTCGTGAGGGCGGCCGCCCATGTAGTCGAGCATGTGTGCGGCCAGATCCTCCGCCTCCGACGCGAACTCGCTGAAGCGCGCGTCACTCTCCTCCAGCTGGTCTACGTAGCTGGCATCCTGAATCGTGAGGCCGGACCACTCACGTAGCTTCTCGGTGGCCGTCTCCCTGACCGTCTCCAGCAGGCTCACGGGCCCTCCGGCATCTCGAGCACGTCCCTGACGGTCTCACGGGTGACCTCCATCGCCTCCCGCGGGTCCCGGACCCCCTCCGCCGCCTCCCCGATCCCGAACGGCGTGACCGTGGGCCGCTCCTTTGGCACGGCGATCCGCTCCCGGCCCTCCTCCCGGGCGAGCACGTGGGCCTCCCAGATCGGGCAGAAGGTGTGGTGGGCGCGCGGCTCCTCATCCTCCCGGGTCCGGGGGATCGCCGTGCCGCAGCAGAAGGCACCGAGGACGCGGGGCTCATCCGCCGCGGTAACGTGGATGGCCCGGGAGACGCCGTGGGTGATCTGATCCGTCCTGACGCGCTCGTGGAGCATCAGGCGGCAGATCACGCTCGGCCCCCCTACCGGCGGGCCCGCAAGGGGGGCTGCGGAGGGGCACTGGGCGGGGGCGGGTCCGGCGGCCTGCACGTCCCGGAGCTTACCCCCGCCCCAGGACGCGCGACTACCGCCGGTCCCTTCGCTCCAGCCGGTCCACCGCCGCGATCAGCTCGTTCGTCGCCGCGATCAGCGCCTCGACCGCCAGGGCCAGGTCCTCGTGGGTCCGGCTTAGGACTGCCCGCTCGTGGTGCTCGTGGGCGCGCTTGACCTCCCGCGCCGCCCGGTCCGTCCGCGAGGGCATCAGTCCACCCTCCAGCCCGCGGCGGCCAGCGTCCGCGCGTTCGCGTACGCCAGCGCGTCGCCGCCGATCAGCTGCACGATCCAGCCGACCCCGGTCCGGTGACAGGTGCCGGGCTGGCGGTACTCCCCGACCGTGGGGATGATCACGCCGTCTTGATTCTGACCTGGGAGCGGGACCCGGACCACGGGGATTCGGGGCTGGGCGGCCAGGCGCTCGAACGCCTCAGCCGCCCTCTGCTCCTCCGTCGTCATCATCATCCTCCACCTCCTCTCGGGTCGCCTCCTCCTGGTCCGCGGCCTCACCCCGGACCAGGGCCCGCATCTCCCGCACATCCTCCAGGGCGCCGGGTATCCAGCCTAGTGCGTGCGCCAGCCCGTACTCCAGGCGCTCCAGCTGGCGGGCGACCTGATCCCGCCGGGTCCCCGGGTCGGGGGCGTAGGCCATCAGCCCTCCTCCGCGGCGATCATGGCGGAGGCCGCCTTGCGGTAGGGTCGCTTCAGGTCCTCGTGGAGCGCGAACCAGTAGGGGTGGGCTGAGCTCGACTCGGAGAGGTTGGCCTGCCACTCCCGGTGCGCGGCGTACAGCCGCTCCGCCAGGGAGTCCCGCAGGCGCTCCTCCGCGCTCAGTCCCATCGCCCCGCCTCCGCATCCCAGGAGTAGCCCCACTCCGCCATCTCCGCGTGGGACTCATCGTCGCAGCGGCAGGACTCATCCTCCCGGTAGTGCTCGGGCGCCATGATCCTGTGGGGGCAGGCGCGCATGGCCGCCTGGCTCAGGGTCCGCACGTGCTCATAGCCGTCCGGGCCCAGGGCTCCGAACTCAGTCATTACCCGGCTCCGGGAGCACCTTGACCGCCATCACGGATGAGGCGGGGCCGAGGATCACCTCAGACTCACGGCCGACGGTGGGGCTGAACCGGAAGCGCCCGCCGCCGATCCGGAACGTAGTTGACGCCCGCGTCGGCAGGCTGGTGCCCTGGTCATACTCCACCGAGTGCCAGATCCCGTCCGGTAGCAGGACCGCGATGACGCGATCCTCCCGGTAGTCCATGTCAGCCAACCTTCATCGCCTCCTCCGGCAGGTAGTCCGGCGGGAGCCGGACCGGCTCCGCGCCCTTCTTCTCCAAGAACCAGCCCACCCCGTTCCGGCGGACCTCCCAGCCCGCCTCCCGGACCGCGCGAAGGTAGCCGGTCCGGCAGGCGCGGTGCTTCCGCTCCAGGGCCGCCGCCGTATTTGCCTCTACCTCCTGCAGCTTCCCCTCCCACTCTGAGATGGCGCGCTCCAGCTCCTTGGCCCGCTTGCGCTTCGGGGGCGGCACCTTAGCGTCCGCCGGGTCCAGCTCCGCCTCCGCCGCCCTGATCCGGCGCCGGGCCTCCGCCGCAACGGTGGCGTAGGTCAGCCGCTGCGCCACCGCCTGGTCCCGCTCCGCGCGCTCCGCTGAGGTCAGCTTGGCGGGTAGGTTCGGGGCGCCGACCACGAACTGGCTCCACGCCTCATCCGCGTCCACCGCCGCCGCCCTCTCCGCGCGCTCCCGCTCCTCCAGCTCCTCTCGCTCCCGCCGCCGCTCCGCCGCGGCCGCCGAGCGCGCCTCCTGCGCGCGCTGGCGCTCCTCCTCAGTGAAGGTCTCCCCGTCCGGCGGGCCCCCGCGCCCCCGCTCCTCCACCACGCGGCGGCAGTCCGCGCACCACTCCTCCGGGACGGCCACGAACTCGCGCGCCACCGTCCAGGAGTCATGGAGGACGTAGTTGCCGTGGGTGTCGCAGAACGTGGCGAAGCGCGGGGTCTTGCCGTCCCACGTCCCCGCGGGCTCATCCGGCCCCACCGGGGAGTCCGGGTGGTGGGTGTCCACGACCTGGATGCGGGCCCCGGAGGAGCGCACGATCCGGTTCTCCCGGATAGCCTCAGGCACAGTAGACCTCCGCCGTGGCGCGCCCCACCGCGGTGAGCCGGACCCACGCCGTGGCGCCGTCCTGCTCCACCCGGACTAGGCCCTTGCGCTCCAGGACCCTCACGGTGGACCACCCGACCGTCTTGCGGTCCGAGGAGGTCCGGTGGGCCGCACGTACGGTCACGCCGCCGTGGTTCTCCAGCAGGATGCTGAGGGCCCGGCGCTGGGCGTCACTCACGGCGGGCCCTCTCCAGGTCGTAGGTGCGCCGCGCTGCGTGCGCGGCCCGCTCAAGGTCGAGCAGCGCGTCCTCCAGGCCGACGCCGGTGACCCCCTCCCGGAGGTGCTGACGGACCTCCTCCAGGGTGATGCCGACCGCGGTGACCCCCTCCCGGACGGCGCGGAGGCCGTCCGCGTCTAGGGCGCGGCTAGTCATTGTACACCCGGACCTCAAAGGGCGGGTCGTCCAGCGGGCCCCGCGCGTCCACCGGGATGAACTGCGTCCAGAGCAGGTCGCCCTCAGCGTCCCGCTCCGCCCCCTCGTGAGCGACCACGAAGGTGGCCCCCGTCCGCTCCTCTCGGAGGGTGAAGCCTACGTCGCAGGCGTCGTCGTAGACGGGCCCCAGCTGGAGGCTGAGGCTAGACGCCTCCGCGACGAACAGCCGCTCCGCCGGGTCCCAGGTGAACTGGGCCGTGCTGACCGCCGGGGGGCTCAGGACCGCCATGTCAGTCCAGCCTCCCGTGCGCGTAGGCGTTGAACCCGGCCTCCCGGAGCACCGCCGCGTACGCCTCCGCCGCGGCCAGCTTCCGCTCGTAGCTCTGGCTGTGGCCGCTGGCGGGCCCCCAGACCGTCAGGCCGCCGTAGTAGGCGTCCGTGTGGCCCTTGCCCTGGGCCCGCAGGTAGTTTGCGAGCCGGGAGTTGCCGGGGCGGACGTTCACCCAGGCGAACCCGCAGGGCCCGTCCGGGACCGTGTAGATCGGCTGGCCCGGGTCGAGCCCGCCGTCATCCTCCCCCAGGATGCTGGCGACCGGGTCTCTCGGGGACCCGACGATCATGGGCGTGGGCTTGGCGGCCTTGAAGGCTTCCGCCGCCGCGGCCTCCGCCCTCTCGACCAGCGCCCTCATCTCCGGCTTGGAGAGCTTGGGCGCGGTGGTCGTGGTCATCTCCTCCTCCTTCTCGGGTGACGGTACAAGTATAGCAGGTCAGGGATAAGCGCGTTATCCCCTCCTCAGTAGCCGGGGTGTCGATCCCACGCCCGCCCCCGAGCGTCCGATACCGCGTCCCGATCCATCCCCGGTGCGGCGTACGTCACGCTGATCTGCTGGAGGCAGACCACGGTGTGGCCGTGAGCCTCCGCGTGGCGCTTCGCGTTCGGGAGCGCGTTCTTGGCGCCGGAGGCCCAGTCACAGTCCGCGCAGCAGGCCGTCTGCTCCGCCACCCCGCTCCACTTCCGGGCCCTCACCGCTCCAGCTCCCGCTCCGACCGCTCCCACTCCTCCGCGTCCCGGTGGTCCGCGGCGCGCTCCGCGTCCATGTCCGAGTGGGGCTGGGGGTCCGTCTCCGCCTCCCAGCGCTCGCGCCACCAGCCCGGCGCCACCTCACGGCCGACCACGGAGGCGGGGAAGGTATCCGCGATCGCGGTGAGGGCCGTCCGCGCCCCCACGCCGTCCCCGTCCGCGGCGCTCACCTTGATCCAGTGGGCGTTGCCGAGCGGGAGCCGTTCCACCGTGACCCGGCGCCCCTCCGCGGTGACCGCCTCGCGCCGCTCGATCACTCGTCCCTCCGGTCCAGGATGGCGCGGATCTGCTCGCGGTCCTCATCCTCCTTGCCGATCTCCTCCCGCAGCCGGTCCATGTCCAGCTCCGCCTCGATCGCCTCCTTGACCAGTCGCTCCAGGAGGTCCGGCGGCAGGGCCTCCGCCTGGGCCGTCTCCCCCTCCCAGGACGCGCTCCGGGAGTCCGACCGCTTCGGGGGCGCCGTCTCGATCCCGTACTCCTCCACCTGCGCCGCGGTCAGCGCCACCCGGACCGGCCGGATCGTGGGGCCGGAGGCGTCCATCTCATCGTAGTAGAGGTTCCCGTCAGGGTCATCCTTCAGCGACCCGGCCCACGTCCGCTTCTGGATCAGGAAGGCCCGTGCGTCCTCGATCAGGCTCTCATAGATGGAGACGCCGGAGGGGTCGTGGTCCCCGACGTGGAGGACCACGGTGGGCCCGTCGAACTTCAGCGCGCGCTCCGCCACCGCGTGGGTGTTCGTCACGGAGGCGAAGCCGCGGGAGACGTGGACCGGGATGCCGTACTCCCAGGCGACGTGCCTCAGCTGGTCCGAGACGCCGGTGGCCTCCGACCACATCTCGATCCGGACCGGCTGGCCGCTCATCCGCTTCCGGCGGTAGTGCCTGAACTGGTCCTCGACGCTCTCCATGAAGCCGTCCAACCCGTCGAAGGCCATGACCCTCTGGGCCTTGCCCTGGTCATCCCGGAGCCCGTCGAAGCGGAGCATCTGGGCCCGGCGGGCCCGGGCCACCCAGGTCCCCAGGCGGTTGTACGCCGCCTCCGTTTTCTCGAAGCCGTGCTCCGCGACCAGCCGGTAGAACACCGTCCTGAGCGAGATCGGCAGGTAGGACCAGTACTCCTCCAGGACCTCCTCGACCTTGCCGATCCAGTAGGCGGTCTCATCCTTGGGCTCCCAGGGGGCGTAGCCGCGGAGGGCCATCAGGTGACGACCTCCCTGCCGCACTGAGGGCACGGCTTGGGCTGAACCCCGAGCTGGCTCACGGTGCGGTGCCCGGTCCACCTGCACTGCACGAACTGAGAGCAGTAGACCCGCATCTGCCGCGGCGGGAAGCGGACGGGGCTCATGCCGCCGCCTTCTCTAGCACCCGGTCAAGGCGACCGCGGACCTGCGCTACCAGCCGCCCCCTAAGCGGCCCGGTGAGCTCACGCGTCTCCGCGTCATGCCAGTCCGCGCCGCGGCGGAAGTCCAGGCCGGGCACCACCCCGTAGACGGTCAGCACCCCGGAGTCCTCGTCCTCGAACGCCGCCACGCCGTCCCCGCGGCCAAACCGCTTCAGCTGGTCCCGCGGCACCTCCAGGGCGGCGGGCTCCAGCGGCATACCGCGCTCCGGCCGCGCCGCCTGGTCCAGGGTCGGGTCAATCAGGCGGTCCGGGTTCCGGGTCTCCAGGATCACGTGGCCCGGGAACCGGCGGCCGGGGGTCCTGGGCCGGTCGGCCCGCTGCCTCCCCTCCCACCCGAGCAGCACGGACCAGGCCCCGCGCCGGTCCAGCTCCTCCTCCAGCTCCGCGGTCCAGGGCTCGAAGAGTCGGTCAAGGTCATCCCCGACGTGCTCCCGCATCTGGCGGTTCAGGATCACGGCGCGGACCGCGTGCGCCCTGGCGCTGATCCCGTAGGACCGGAGCACCTGCTGCCCGACCCAGGCGGCCAGCACGCAGATGTCACGGCGGAAGCCCGCCTCATCCGTCACGTCCCGGAGGGCGGCGGGGAGCGCGTCGATGACGCGGGCTCGATCCTCCGGCGTCATCCTCCATACCCCCGCATCTCCTCGAGAATCGCCACCGCGGCGTCCCGGTCCCCCTCAATCGCCGCCTTGAGCCGGTCCCGCTCCGCCCCGCGCTCCCGGAGCATCAGCATCGCCCTCTGCTTCCCCCCGGCGGCGAGCACGCCGCGGTAGGTCTGGCAGTTCTTCGAGCGCCGCAGGATCATCACCTCATCCCCGTCTACTACCCGGGCCCAGTGCGGTCCGTGGTCGTACTCCAGCCTCATAACCGCTCGCGCTCCCAGCCCAGGAGCCCCCTCAGCCGCTCCGCGATCCGCCCGACCGCCAGCCGGTAGGCCGTCCGGTCATCCCCCCAGGCGGAGGGGTCCCCGTGGTAGCCAGCGGAGCGGAGCACCGCACGGGCCTCCTCCGGGGTCTCCAGGATCAGGACCGTCTTGGCGCGGCCCAGAATCTCACGGACGTGCAGCGTCCCGTTCAGGTAGCGCGCGGTCCCGGCCGGGCCGCCGTGGTCCTCCCAGCTCCCGTGCTCATCCTCAGCCCAGGCCGCCAGCGTGTCGGGGTTCAGCCCGCCCATCTTGACCGGGTACTCCATCATCTCCTTCCCTCCGGGTGACACGTCCTCACCTACATTATACCACACGGGGATTTAGTATCCTTCAGCTTACCCTCTATGGAACACGGCACAAATAGCTCCTATACGAACCACGGGTGTCGCTGCCCGGCTTGCAAGAGTGCTCACGCGGACTACGCCTATAAGCATCGTACTGGCCGTCCCAGATCCCCCCGCCCGCGCGGCTACCGGCGGCCGGATGGTTACTTCGTCTTCACGATCAACGGCCGCAAGATACTCGAGCACCGGCAGGTCATGGAGGGCTATCTGGGGCGGCCCCTCTACCCCGGTGAGACGGTCCACCACCGGAATGGAATCCGGGATGACAATCGAATCGAGAATCTAGAGCTGCGAGTTAGCACTCACCCGCAAGGCCAAAGTGTTCAGGAGGTCGTTAGATGGGCCCGAGAGATGCTTAGCATCTACGAACCGCTCCTCCGTAAGCGTAAGCTCAAGACGAACTAGCTCCCCCGCCGGGCTCCGCCTCCTCCTGGAAGCAGTGGAACCGGCCGTCATACCGGCCCGGGGCGGAGTCCGGGAAGGCCCGGCTGATCAGCTCCCGCGCCACGCTCTCGGAGGGCGCGTGCCACTCGCTCCCGTCCACCATCAGGTCCGCGTCACCGTCCCCGGGTCCGGGGAGCCACGCGTCGATGAGGATCTGGCCGGACCGCAGCCGGTAGCGCCGGACCCGCGCCCGCGGGCTGAAGCGGCTCGCGGTCGGCACGTCCCGCTCCTCCCAGAGGTCCGGGTCCGTCACCCCTCCGGCTCCGGCTCCTCGGGTGGCCCGTCCAGCTCCGGGGCCTCCATCAGGTCATCAGCGGGCTCCTCCTGGAGGTCCGCCCCGCACCCCGTACAGCCGTCACCCCACGTTGAGTCCGGCGGGTCAATCCGCGTTGCGGGCCACTCCCGCACCGACGTCACGTGGTCGCAGTCGGGGCGCCCCGGTGGGGGTTCAGCGCGCTGTGGGTCATGACCCCTCCTCCGCCAGCGCCAGAATCTTCCGCGCGTACTCCGCGGCCTCCCCCGGCTCCAGGACCAGGTGCTCCTGCTGGGACCAGCCGGTCCCGAGCGGGTGGGTCTCCCCGATCCTCAGGATGATGTTGCCGCCGGGGGCCTTCTCCGGCTCCGCGGCGACCGTGGCGGTCCCGCTGCTCTTGCGGATGCCCGCGCCGTAGACCATCTCCTTGCTCCTCTCGTTCAGGTGACGCCTACCATACTAGCACAAGGATAAGCGCCTTACCTCCCCGGGGCCGCCAGGGCTACGATCCGCCTCTGGCGGTCCGTGAGCTGGTCCACCCGGCGGTGCAGGGTCAGGTCATCGAGGCCGAGCTTGATCAGCCAACCCCGCGCCCTAGTCCGTCCCCACCGGACCTGGGCCGCGATCAGGTCCACCAGGGGCACGCACGCCGCGCGCTCATCCCACAGCGCCCGGGCCACCGGGGTCCGGCCATCCC
>Ga0299913_10006395_pt1 | contig 10205 bp, 9 predicted proteins | sample RVTome_9_FD_201360 | JGI IMG/M metagenome (GOLD analysis project Ga0299913, IMG submission 201360) | Soil microbial communities from uranium-contaminated site in the Upper Colorado River Basin, Wyoming, United States - RVT155D38 (version 2) ... | reverse complement strand
ACCTCGCGCTGGCGATCGCGTCGGCGATGGTCGTGCTCTCCTTCGTCGCGGTCCGCGGCCACCTACGTGACCGCGGGGACCGCTCGCTGAGTGCGGTCGGCCTCGGGTTCGTGGTGATTGGCAGCACGCTCTACGCCGTGCTGCCCGGGATGGAGTTCTCGCTCCTGGCTGCAGACGAGACCGGCGCTGACCTCGCGGCCACCCAGGACGCGCTGGAGTCGTGGTTCGTGCCGGTCCTCATCGGCGGTTCGCTGCTGTTCGCGATCGGTACGACGCTGTTCGCGGTCGCGGTGGTGCGTTCCGCCGCACTCGGCCGGACCGAAGCGCTGGTGATCGCCGGCGCACTCGTCTTCTTCGGGCTCTCGCGGCTGGTGCCGATCGGCGTGGTGCAGTTTTACGTGCAGCCGGCTGCGGCGCTGCTCGCGTTGCTCCCGATCGCCGCGGAGATCGCTGCCCGGACAGCCAGGCCCGCGCGCGCCGGCGCGGCCTGACGCGACATCGAAGGGTGGCAGCTCGGTCCGCCGCAGCGACTACGCTCATGGCGTAAGGGGATGATGCGCCATGAGCGTCCTGGACGATCTCCATCGGGCTCGCGAGGCCTATGAGCGCCGCGACTGGGTGCAGGCCTATCGGGTGCTGTCGGACCAGGACGAGTCCGATCTGTCCGGGGATGATTTCACCGCACTCGCCACAACTGCGTTCCTGCTCGGTCGTCGCAATGACACCGTTCAGGCGTTGCAGCGGGCCTACCGCGACTATCTCGAACAGGGGGATGTTCTCGGTGCCGTCCGCGCGGCCCATCGGCTGGTCGCCACGCTGTGGCAGGACGGCGAGGTCGCCATCGGCAGCGGCTGGCTGGCCCGAGCCGAACGGCTGCTCGACGAACACGGCGAGGATGTGGTGGAGCGCGGATATCTCCTCGAGCGGGCGACCATGCGGCACATCATGCGGGGCGAGTTCGGCGAGGCGGTTGCCACCGCACCGAAGGTCACCGAGTACGGCCGGCGGTTCGCAGACGCAGAGTTGACGGCCTTGGGAGTGCACACGGAGGGGCGGCTGATGATCTTCTCGGGCCGTGTCGCTGACGGGTTGCGCTCTCTGGACGAAGCGATGGTCGGAGTTCTGGCCGGTGAGGTCTCGGCGATCTTCTCGGGCGTGATCTATTGCTCGTCGATCGAGGCCTGCCAAGAGATCTCCGACCTGGGGCGGGCCGCCGAGTGGACCCACGCGTTGACCACATGGTGCGACACCCAGCCCGGACTCGTCGCCTTCACCGGGCAGTGCGCCGTGCATCGGGGCCAGCTGATGAGGCTCCATGGTGCGTACCAAGATGCTCTGGCCGAGCTGGAACGTGCCGCGGAGCGGTATGCCGCAGCCGGCGGTAACCCGGCTGTGGGCCAAGCACACTACGAGCGGGCCGAGGTCCTGCGGCTGCTCGGTGAGTATGCCGGCGCCCAGGCTGCCTACGACCGCTCTGACGAGTACGGCCACCCCGGACAGCCCGGCCGAGCGCTGCTTTTGCTCGGCCGACAGCGTGTCGGCACAGCGGTGCCCATCGTCCGGCGGTTGCTGGCCGAGCGGCAGGACCCGGTTCATCGCTCACAGGTGCTGCCCGCGGCGGTTGAAGTGCTGGTCGCCTCGGGCGAGCTTGAAGACGCCGCGGCGCTGGCCGACCAACTCCGCGAGTTCGGCACGGCGTTCGACTGCAGTGCGCTGAGGGCAACCGGGGACTATGCAACGGCGCTGGTCGCGCTCGCGCGTGGCGAGTCCGAGACCGCCCTGATGGCTGCACGCCGGGGCGCCGAGAAATGGGCCGAACTCGAGGCGCCGTACGAGGTCGCGCGGTGCCGGGTGCTGGCGGGCAGGACTCTACGGCTGCTCGGCGATGAGGAGTCGGCTGCCGACGAGCTGACTGTGGCCCGCCGCGCGTTCGCTGAACTCCGGGCAGGGCCGGCGGAGCGTGAGGTCGCCGAACTACTGGGGGACACCTCGGTACCGGCGGGGCTCAGCTCCCGTGAGCTGGAGGTGCTACGGCTCGTTGCTGCGGGGCGGAGCAATCCCGAGATCGCCGCCGAGCTGGTGCTCTCGGAGAAGACGGTGGCGCGGCACCTGTCCAACATCTTCGCGAAGCTCGACGTGGGGTCGCGCACCGCGGCGGCCGCGTTCGCCTACGAACACGACCTTGCCTGATCCCTCTAGACCATCAGGAAGACGAGCAGCGCGAGGACGGCCAGCAGGGGGGAGCGTCAGACTTCCGGTGTAACTGGCCACTGGCGTCCTTAGGCATGGATGTAACTCGATGATCGGGCGCGGGCTGGCCAGGCATAACCGAACCGACAGGCTGGCTGACTTGGCCAGCTCGCCCGCCGATTGCGGATAAGAACTTGCCGCGCGCTAGAAGTGAACCGACGGCAAGTCTTACTGGGCGGTGTGGGGCGGGCCTGTCGGGTTGGCCAAGTCGGGTGCGGGTCTCGATACACCGCCCCTCGTTCCTCGCGGCGGCTACTCGATCAGCGAAGGCGTCAGTGGGTGAGGCGGACGTCGAGCTCGCCGAGGCCGTTGGCCACGACTCGCCAGGCCTCACCCGGCGCGACATCGATCGGCGGGACCATCGAGCCGGTGATCACCACGTCGCCGGCGCGGAGCGCACCCCCGGCGGCGGCCAGGGTCGAGGCCGTCGTGGCCACCACCCAGCCGAGCTCGCCGACCAGCTCGTCCGGATCGTCGGTGGCCGCCACCTCGACACCGTCCCGTCGGACGGTGACGCCGCGGTCACTCGGCAGCACGGGCACGCGATCGCCGAGCAGCACGTGACGGTGGTAGACGTTGCCGGCCAGGATCTGCTCGATGTCGTCGGGCGGGTGGTCGAGGTCGGCGAGCTCGATCGCCAGCGCCCAGCCGGCCACGGCGAGGTCGGGACCGACGTACGCCGCGACCTCGGCCTCGAGAAGAGGGCGGGTCCAGTCGCCGATGGGCACCATCGCGCCGGGCTCGAGTCGGCGGCCGGCGGTGAGGTAGCCGACGAGGGGCCGGTCGATGCCGAGGGCCGCCATCCCGCCCGGCGAGCCGAAGCCGACCTTCCAGCCGATCGGCTCGGCGCCCGCGTCGAGCTCGGCCTGCCGGCGGGCGAGCATCCGCTGCGTGCCCCGCAGGATCCGGGGATCGATGGCGCTCAGTCGTCGAACCTCTCGTCTGGATCCGGGAGGGCGTAGCCGGCAGCCTCCAGCGAGCCGGCGCCGCTCCAGCCCCAGATCAGCAGCACGTCCTCCTCGCCGGTGTTGACGTAGCCGTGCCAGTTGCCGCGGGGCGTGAAGATCACGTCGCCGGCCTTCGACGGCTCCATGCCGGTGTTGGTGTGGATCTCCCCGCTCCCCGACATCACCACCAGGAACTCGTCGGCGTCCGGGTGCGCGTGCCGGTCGTGGCGGGCGCCGGGTGGAAGCACGGTGCGGCCGACGACCAGGTGCGTCGAGCCGGCCCTGCGCTCGTCGATGAGGTACTGCACCCGCATGTCGACCCAGCCCTCGTCCTCGCGCAGGTTCTGCTCGAGCGGGACGTCGTCGACGGTGGTGCGGTAGGGCGGCAGCGGTTCGGCCGTCATGCGACCACCCCCGCCATCCGCCGATAGACGTCCGCCACGCTGACCAGAAAGTCACGATCGCTGAGGGGGCTGCTGCGGGCGGCGCTGAGCATCTCGCTGGCCGCCGAGCACATCGGTACGGCGGCACCCAGCCGCCGCCCCAGCTCCTGGGCGAGCACCAGGTCCTTCTGCTGGAGCTCGACGTCGGCGTACACCGTCGCGTCGTCCACCAGCAGCGGGCCGCGGTAGCCGATCACCGGCGAGGCGATCACGCTCTTGAGCGCGGCATCCACGACGGCGGCACGGTTCACGCCGGCCTTCTCGACCAGGGTGACCGCCTCGGCGAACGCCGTCACCGAGACCACCAGGGCCAGGTTGATCGCGACCTTGCTGAGGATCGCGTGCCCGTTCGGGCCGATGTAGGTGACCTTGGGCCCGATCGCGTGCAGCACCTGCTCGACGCGGTCGTACGCCGCCCGGTCGCCGCCCACCATCACCGACATCTGTCCGGCCGCGAGCGTCGCGGGACTGCCGGACACCGGGGTGTCCAGGAAGAACGCCCCCGTCTCGGCCACCCGCGAGGCCAGCGCGACGCTGGCGTCCGGCGAGATGGTGCTCAGGTCCGCCCACACGGCGCCCGGGCGCAGGCCGGCCAGGATCCCGTCCTCGCCGTCGGTCGCGCCCTCCACCGCCGCGGTGTTGGTCAGCATCGTGAACAGCACGTCGGACCGCGCCGCCGCCTCGCGCGGGGTGTCGGCCCACTCCATACCCGCGTCGAGAAGGTCCGCCGCCTTGGACTTCGTCCGGTTCCAGCCGACCACCGGGTGGCCGGCGTCCATCAGCCGCCGGGCGATGCCGCCGCCCATCGCACCGAGCCCGACGAAACCGACCTGCTTGATGTCGCCGGACTTGATTTGCTGGGCCACCTCAGTGCGCCGCCCAGTAGTCCTCGCGAGCCTTCGTCTCGGCCAGCTTCTCCGCGCTCTCGAACCCGGGCGCCATCGACGCGTCGGTGCCCGCCATGAACTGGTGGTGGTCGATGTCCAGAAGCCGGATCCAGCTCTGCTGCCCGAACGTCAGGCCGATGAAGCAGCCCAGCTCGACCAGCTCCGGCTCGGTGAAGTGCGCGTCCAGCCGGGCCCACAGGCCGTCGCGGTCCGACTCGTTCCAGGCGATCGCCTGGGCGTAGGCGAGCGCCGCCTTCTGCCGGTCGTCGAACCGGTCGGAGGACTCGAAGTTGAGCAGGTCGTCGTACTGCTGCTCCTCCAGGCCCTGCTCCCGGCCCTTGATCGAGCGCTGGTTGCCGCAGAACTCGCACTTCACGGTGCGCGAGATGTAGACCCGGCACAGCTCCTTGATCGCGTGGTCGCAGACGCCGCCGTGGAACAGCCCCTTCCACGAGTCGGCGAACGCCCAGAACGCCGCGGGCACGTGTGCCCGCACCGCCGAGCTCTCCGGCCGCGGCGTGCCCTCCCGGGCACACCGGGCCATCTCCTCCTGCATCCGCTCGTCCATCTGCTCGAGCGGGAAGTAGCTGATCCGTGGGGTTGTCATGCGTCCTCCAATGGGTGGGTGACTTACTTCTGGGCCTCGATGGCCCGGACGATGGCGGCGCGGTCGAGCGGCAGGTCGCGGACCCGCACGCCGAGCGCGTGGTGTGCGGCGTTGGCGAGGGCGGCCGCGGTCGGGCCCTGCGTGGCCTCGCCGGCGCCGACCGAGGGCTGGTCGCTGTCGACGAGGTGTACGTCGACCGGGGGCGCCTCGGCGAACCCGAGGATCGGGTAGCCCTCCCAGTCGTCGCTGGTGATCCGGCGCCGGTCGAAGCGCACCCGCTCCTTCAGCGTCCAGCTGGTCGCCTGGACCGCGCCGCCCTCGAGCTGGTTGCGGGCGCCGTCGGGGTTGACGACGGTGCCGACGTCCGCGACCACGGTCAGCCGGCGGACCCGGACGTCGGACTCGGCGGCCACCTCGGCCACCACGGCGCACCAGGCGCCGACGCCCTTGTATCTCGCGAAGCCGATGCCGCGGCCGACGTCCTCGGGCAGCGGCTCGCCCCAGCCGCCGAGCCGGGCGGCAGTGTCGACGACGTGCCGGGCCCGGGCGTCGTCGAGGTGGTTGAGCCGGAACCGGACCGGGTCGGCGCCGGCGATCGCGGCCAGCTCGTCGATGAAGCTCTCGATCGCGAACACGTTGAGGTAGGCGCCGAGCGACCGCATCGACGAGGTCCGCAGCGGCGTCTCGGTCTTGCGGTGGCCGGTGACGCGCCGGGGCCCGACGGTGTAGATCGGCGTGGCGTTGCGCGTCGAGCCGCCGCCGGCGGTCAGCGGCGGGTCCGTCGGCGGCGGCAGCGGCACCGGGGTCGCGAGGTGGGCGCCGGCCAGCAGTCCCGGGGCGCCCCGGAAGCCCGGCCGCGAGCTGTGCCCCTGGCTCCACACGTCGTAGGTCCAGCCGGCGATCCGGCCGTCGACCAGACCGGCGGAGACCGTCGCGGTCATCGCCGACGACAGCGGACCCCAGGCCAGCTCGTCGCGCCGGCTCCAGCGGGCGAGCACCGGCCGCCCGGGCACCGCCCGGGCCAGCAGCACCGCGTCGAACGCCGCGTCGTCCGCGCCGTTGTGGCCGTAGCAGCCGGCGTTCTCGACGTGCTCCACCTGCACCGCGTCCGGGTCCAGATCGAGGGTCTCGGCGACGGCCGCGCGCAGCGGGTGGATCCCCTGGCTGTGGCTCCACACCTGCAGGCCGTCGTCGTCCCACCGCGCCATCCCGCAGCTGGGCGCGATCGAGGCGTGTGCCAGGAACGGCTTCGAGTACGACGCGGAGTGCGCCACGAAGTCCGGCCCGCCCTCGTCGAGCACCGCGATCTCCTCGTGCGGGCCCTCGCGAAGCCACGCGGGCAGGTCGTCCTGGTCCGGCAGCAGGTCGCGCTCCTCCCACCGGCAGTCGCGCTCGAGCTGCTCGAGCGCCCGGTCGACCTCGACCTCCCGCTCGCCGACGACGCCGACGAACGACCCGTCCCGGACCAGCCCCACACCCGGCGCCTTCCAGTCGTCGTCGAGCTCCTCGAGTCGGGCGCCGACCGACGGCGGCCGCAGCACCCGGCCGTGCAGCAGACCCTCGGGACGCAGGTCGGCGAGGTAGCGGGGACGGCCGAGCACCTTGTCCGGCAGGTCGAGCCGTTGCGCGCTGCGCCCGACCTCGCTCGGGGCAGCCGGCGACGCGGGCTCGACGCCGGTCAGGTCGGTCTCGGGGTCCAGGGCGCGGATCGCCTCGACGTACGCCGACGGCGGGTGCACCGGGCCGGAGGTGAGGGAGCGGACCGCGCCGCCCAGGTGCCGGAGCGCCGGCCCGGCGTGCAGCACGGAGAGGCTGCCGGCCGTGAGTCCCTGGTCCGGCCCGGTGGTGCTCGCCGGCAGCATCCGGACCGCCGCGAGCGGCAGCCCGAGGGCGTCCGCGGCGATCTGCGCGAGCGCGGTGACGATGCCCTGGCCGAGCTCCACCTTCCCGACCCGCACCTCGACGTACCCGTCGCCGGCGGTCAGCCAGCTGCCGAGCCGCGGGTTGGCGACGATGTGGGCCGGGACGTCACCCATGGCCGCCTCCAGCCGCCACGACGGCCTCGACGATCCGCTGCTGCGACCCGCAGCGGCACAGGTTGCGCTCCAGCGCCTCGGCGACCCGGGCGCTGTCCGGCCCCGGCTCCGAGTCGAGCAGGGCGGCCGCCCGGACCACGATCCCGGCGATGCAGAACCCGCACTGCGCGGCCTGTCGCTCGAGGATCGCGGCCTGCACCGGGTGCGGACCCTCGCCACCGGCCAGGCCCTCGACCGTCGTGACGGCCTGGCCCTCCGCCTGCCACAGCGGCGTCTGGCACGACGGCACCACCGCGTCGCCGAGCCGCACGAAGCAGGCGCCGCACAGGCCCTGGCCGCAGCCGAACCGGCTGCCCACCAGCCCCAGCTCGTCGCGGAGCACGGTCAGCAGCGGGGTGTCCCCGTCGCTGGTGACGACGACCTCCGCGCCGTTGACGGTCAGCCGGGTCACGGGCCGCCCTCGAAGACGCCGGGGTGGCGGCCGAGCTCGATCCGGGTCCGCCGGATGTGGCCCTGGAGGTAGCGCTCGGCGTCGGTCGCGTCCCGGCGGACGACCGCGTCGAGGATCAGCCGGTGCTCGGCGTTGACCACCCACATCCGGCTCCGGCCACCCAGCTCGACGAACATCCGGCGGTAGTGCTGGGTGGAGTTCCAGAGCCGGGTGACCATGCTGTTGATCGGGTCGATGGAGCAGCCGCTGTAGGTGCCCATGTGGAACTCGCGGTCGAGGTCGAGGAACCGCTCCACGTCGGTGTTCTCCTCGATCCGGCGCTGTACGTCGTCGAGCCGCTCGTGCTCCTCGGAGGTCAGCAGCGGCAGGCTCTCGATCAGCGCCAGGGGCTCGAGCCGCTCGCGCATCTGGTAGATCACGTCGACCTCGTGCGGGCTCAGCCGCGGGACCCGGGCCCCCTTGTTGGGCTCGTGCTCGGTGAGGCCGTCGGCCTCGAGCATCCGGAGCGCCTCGCGCACCGGCAGCCGGCTGGCGCCGAACCGCTCGGCGATGTCCTCCTGGCGGATCCGGTCGCCGGGCCGGAACCGGCCGTGCAGGATCTCCTCGCGGAGGTACGCCGCGATCCGGGCGCTCGCGGCGCCGCCGGTCTCGGTGCTGGTCTGCTGCTCCTGGCTCATGCGTCCCGGACTCCCTCGGTGTCGAAGGCCTTGCCATTGGGGTAGGAGACCAGCTCGAACTGCATGCCCCACGGGCTGAGGAAGTAGATCCACCGGTTGCCCGCCGCGGGGCCCTTGCTCGCCGTGGGCCCGTCGAGCACCTCCACCCCGGCGGACTTCAAATGCTCGATGGCGGCGTCCAGGTCGTCGACGTACAACGCCACGTGGTGACCGCCGACGTCGCTGTTGCGCGGTGGTGTGTCGCGCTGGTCGGGGGCGTCGTACTGGAACACCTCGAGCAGGGTCTCGCCGCCGCACCGGAAGAAGCGATTGCGCATCTCCGCACGCGGGTGGACGGCGAGGTGGGTGGCCATCCAGTCGTCCCCTTCAGCAGGGTGGCGGAACGGGCCGAGGGAGTAGAGGTAGTCGCAGCCGAGCACGTCGACCAGGAACCGGTGCGCCTGGTCGAGGTCGGGAACGGTGAACCCGATGTGGTCCGCGCGGCGCAGCCCGGGCAGCGGCATCGACCCTCCTCCTCGCGATTGATTGGATCCCAAACAACGTCGCACATCCGATCACGCGCTGTCCAGGGTCGAGCCAGATCTGGATTTAGGATCCAAACCTGTGCCAAGGTGCTGTCGAGCGAAGGAGTCCCCACCATGCCCGAGCACCGCCGGCTGGAGCCCGCCTCGCCCTGGGTCGAGGTGGTCGCCGGCAGCGCGGACTGGGACGCCGCCGACCCGGCGCTGCTGCGCACGATCCACGCCCAGCTGGTCTGGATCCGGGCCTTCGAGCAGTACGTCCTCGAGCTCGCCGGCGCCGGGCTGATCCACGGCCCCGCGCACTCCAGCATCGGCCAGGAGGGCGGCGCGGTCGGCTCGGTGCTCGCCCTCACCAGCGACGACACGGTCAACGGCTCCCACCGCGGCCACCACCAGTTCCTGGCCAAGGCGCTGCACCACGTCGAGCCGAAGGGGATGGACCCGCTCGCCGAGCCGTCCGACGACGTACGCGAGGTTCTGGTGCGCACCCTCGCCGAGATCTGCGGGCTGGACCGCGGCTGGAGCCATGGCCGCGGCGGGTCGATGCACCTGCAGTGGCGGGAGGCCGGCGCGATGGGCACCAACGCGATCGTCGGCGGTGGGGTGCCGCAGGCGGCCGGGTTCGCGTGGTCGCACCGGCAGTCCGGCACCGACGCGGTGTCGGTGACCTACTTCGGCGACGGCGCGGTCAACATCGGGTCGACGCTGGAGTCGATGAACCTCGCCGCCGCGTGGTCGCTCCCGGTCTGCTTCTTCATCGAGAACAACCAGTACGCCGTCTCCACGTCCGTCCAGGAGGCCACCGGCGAGCCCCGGCTCTCCGCCCGTGGGCTGGGCTTCAACATCGCCAGCTGGCGGGTCGACGGGATGGATCCGCTCGCCGTCCACTTCGCGATGACCGAGGCGGTCGAGCACATGCGCCGGGGCCGCGGTCCGACCGTGGTCGAGGCCGACACCTATCGCTTCTTCCACCAGAACGGTGGCTTCCCCGGCAGCGCGTTCGGCTACCGCGACAAGGAGGAGGAGCGGGCCTGGCGGGCGCGCGACCCGCTCACCCAGAGCGCCGCCCAGCTCGAGCGGCGCGGCATCCTGACCGCCGACGAGACCACCGACGCGCTCGCGCGTGCGAAGACGGTGATGGAGGAGCTCGGCGCGACCCTGCTCGAGCCGGTGCCCGACGGCAAGCCAGGTCAGCGCCGGATCCGCCCCGCCGAGTGGCCCGACCCGGCCTGGGTCGACGTCGGCGTCCGCGGCGACCTGACCGAGCTCGACGGAGCGCCGATGGTGGCGCCGGAGGGTCACGGCGTACCCGTGCAGGAGACGAAGTTCATCGACGCGGTGGCCGCCGTGATGGCCCGGCGGATGGAGACCGACCCCGGCGTCGTC
>Ga0299913_10006394_pt1 | contig 10205 bp, 7 predicted proteins | sample RVTome_9_FD_201360 | JGI IMG/M metagenome (GOLD analysis project Ga0299913, IMG submission 201360) | Soil microbial communities from uranium-contaminated site in the Upper Colorado River Basin, Wyoming, United States - RVT155D38 (version 2) ... | reverse complement strand
GCCTTCTTCCGGCCGATCGCCTCGAGGTAGCCGCGCTCGTCGCTGACGTTCTGGATCTTCAGCACGTCGAGGTGGAAGCCGAGGGCGGCCAGGTCGTCGCCGGCGTCGTCGGCCAGGGCGCGCGCGAACCCGAGACGGTCCTCGTTGACCTCCTCGGGCGTGAGGGTGGCGAGCACACCGCGCAGGTTCCCCATCAGGGTGTCGCGCGCCATCTCCTTGATCTCTTCGTGCGTCTTCCCGAGCAGGCGCTCGACGGCGTTGTTGAACACGCTCTCGGGCTCCGAGGCGATCTTGACGTTGGCGATCGCCTCGATCGTCAGCGGGATGTTTCCCTTCGAGAAGGCATTGAGCACCGAGATCTCGATCGGGATCGACTCGAGGTGCACCCACTCGACCTCTTCGATGATCGGAATGCGGAGCGTCCGTCCGCCGATCACGGAGCGGTATCCGACCGACTCCCCGTCCGGCAGCGCACGGCGGCGCCCCGTGATCACCGCAGCCAGGTTCGGCGGCACGATGATGATCAGGCGGCTGACCGCGATGACGGCGATCAGCAGCACCGCCAGGATGACGGCGCCCGTCAGCAGGGCGCTCGGCAGGAGTCCAGGATCCATGATGTTCACACCTTTCCGTACGGGCTCGATTCTCGCCGCTTCAGGGCAGCAACTGCGCTTCGTCGTCCTCCAGCGGGCCGACGTAGGCGATGCCGCTCTTCATCTCGACGACCATCACGCGCTTCCACTCCGCGGGTTCCGAATGCGCCGCCGGATGCGGCAGCGCCCGCACCGTGAACTCGCGCTGTCCGCGGCGCACGCGGACCTGTCCGGGCGCATCGGTACCGAGCGGCAGGATCACCCGCCCGATCAGGCCGCGGAATCCTTCGTCGCCATGCCGCGAGTGCGTGTCGGAGCGCTTCAGGTAGGCGAGCAGGGCTCCGACCGACAGTCCGACCGACAGCCCGGCCCCGACCGACAGCGCCAGCGTGAGCGGCGAGGCCGGAGCGGCGCCGAGCGCCGTCAGCAGCGTGCCCGCCGCGCCGAACCCGAACAGGGCGAACAGCAGGGCACGCAGCGAGAAGATCGACGCGGCGGGCGCGCCACCCGTCTCGAGGTGCGGGCCGCCCACGTCGGCGAAGTCGGCATCGGTCTCGAACTCGAGGTCGAGGTCGAGATCGAGCGCCGCGTCCCCTTCCACCCCGAAATCGAGGAAATCCCCAAAGGCGGACAGCAGCGCGAGGCCCCCGGCGACGACCAGGCAGACGAGATAGACGGTCTCCATGGGCCCAGCATGCTCCCGGAGGAGGTTCACGGCAAGCTTCGATTCAGAGATGCAGCAGCATGTGATGCTCGGTCACGGTACGGCCTTCGTGCCTGAGGGCGTCGGGCTCGGAGCCCCAGACCTCGAACCCGGCGCGCTCGTAGAGATGGCGCGCCGCCGGTGCCGCGTCGGTCACGCTGATGTGCAGCACCGTGACGCCCGGGATTCCCCGCGCGTGTGCCACGGCGGCCTCCAGCAGACGGCGGCCCAGATCTCGGCCGCGGTACGGCGGCGTCACATACGCCCCCCAGACGTGCATCCTGTGTCGCGTCTTCGGCCGGTCCTCGCGGTAGACCCCGATGGCCGCCACGAGCCCGGGCGCGAATGCTCCGTAGATCGCCGAGTCGTCGCCGCGGGCGATCTGCTCGCGCACGGCCTCGATCGAGCTCATGAGGTCGTGGCCCGGTGAGGCCCCGAACGCGAGGGGCGCGTCGGCCAGCATGCGGGCGCGCAAGTCGACGTACTGCGCGGCGTCCTCGGGGGTCAGGAGGCGCACGAGGGGCTCGGAGCCGCCCGTGACCTTGCTCCGGGGCTTCAGGTCTCGACCCGCCCGGAAAGGACCGCCATCAGAACGGCCAGACCAGGGGCGCGAGCAGCACGGAGATCGTCCCGATCAGCAGTGTGAGCGGCAGACCGATGCGCGCGTAGTCGCCGAACCGGTACCCGCCGGGACCGTACACCATGAGGTTCGTCTGGTAGCCGATCGGGGTGGCGAAGCTGGCCGACGCCGCGATCATGATCACGAACACGAACGGCCACAGGCTGACGCCCAGGCCGGCCGCCGTGGCCTGTGCGAGCGGAAACGCGAGCACGGCCGCCGCGTTGTTCGTGATCATCTCGGTGAACAGGTTCGTGAGCACGTACAGGGCCGCGAGCGCGACCCACGGATTGTCGCCCGCGAGCCCCAGCCATGCCTCGGCGATCGCCGGGGCCGCCCCGCTCTGGTCCATCGCGCGACCCAGGCCGAGCGCGGCTCCGATGACGACGAGCACGGACCAGTCGATGCTCGCGCGGGCGTCGCTTCCGGTCGTGCAGCGCGTGAGCAGCATGAGTCCGGCGGCGACGAGGGCCGCCTCGAGCATCGAAAGCAGGCCGAAAGCGGCGCTGCCCACCATCCCCCCGAGGATGATCCCGGCGATCCACGCCCTGTCGTGCCGCGGAACGGCCGATCCCCGCAGCTCGCTGACGAGCAGGAAGTCGCGCGAACCGCGGTGCTGTTCGACGAAGGTGGGCCGCGCTTCGAGAAGCAGCGTGTCACCGACGCGCAGGGTGATGTCGCCGACCTTGCCGCCGAGGCGCTGGCCGTCGCGTGCCACGGCGATCACGACGGCGTCGTACAGGGTCCGAAACCGCCCGGCCCGAATCGTCCGGCGTACTACCGGACAACTGTCGGACACCACGACCTCGACCAGGCTGCGCTCCGGACGCGGGACGCTGAGCTTGTCCAGCTGATCGGGAACGGGCACCAGTCCGCGCACGCGCATCAGGTCGGCCAGGGAATCCACGGCGCCGACGAACAGCAGGCGGTCTTCCCCCTGCAGCCTCTCGGTCGGCGCTACGGCCGGCAGGATGGTATCGGCGCGCTCGATCTCCGCCAGGAAGGCACCGGGCAGGTTGCGCAGATCCGCCTCCTCGACGGTCCGACCGACCAGGGGGCTCGATCGCTCGAGCATCAGCTCCACCGTGTACTCGCGGACGGTATCCGGCGTCGCGAACGGCGCCTCGCGATCGGGAAGCAGCCAGCGCCCGATCGCCACGACGAACAGGGTTCCCGCCAGCATGGCGGGAAGGCCGAGCGCCGCGACGTCGAAGAAACCGATCGGGCCCAGGTCGGTGCGCTCGAGCACCAGCCCGTTGACGACCAGGTTCGTGCTCGTACCGATCAGGGTGCAGGATCCCCCGAGGATGGCGGCGTAGCTGAGCGGAATCATCAACTTGGACACCGGGACACGAATGCGGCGCGCCCAGTCTTCGACCACGGGCACCATCATCGCCACGACGGGCGTGTTGTTGAGGAAGGCACTGAGTCCCGACACCGGCAGCATGAGCCGCATCCGGGCGCCGACCTCGGACCCGGGTCGACCGAGGAGCCGTGCCCCGAGGGCATAGGCCGCACCCGTCTGAACGAGTCCCGAGACGACGACGTACAGCACTCCCACCGTTACGAGCCCGGGATTCCCCAGACCGGCCAGCGCCTCGGTGGGCGTAAGCACGCCGGTCACCATCGTGAGCGTCAGGGCCCCGACGAACACCAGATCGGCGGGGACGCGGGAGGCCGCCAGGAAGGTCAAGGTGACCAGGATGATGCCGATGGTGATCCACGCGTCAGCCGTCAACCGCCGCCTCCCGCCCGGAGTGCTCGATGATCGCGGACCCCGAAGGGGCCCGCGCGCTGCTATCCGGACATGGTACGAGGCGACTCCGGAACGCGCACCGCCATCGCTCGTCCCGCAACCATTCGACCGTTCCTTCCGTCAGACCTTGATGAGGCCGCAACGGGGCGGTCGGTGGCGGGATGAACGGGCGGCGGGAGCGGACGATGCGACGGATGGCGGGTGCGGGTTGCGGTCGTACCGGTGGCGTGGCGGCGTGGCGGATGGGATTCGGGTGGATCGCGCTGGTCGCCGCGGCCTCACCCGCCTTCGCGCAGGCGAGTGCGGAGGATGCAGAAACCGTCGCTTCGGGGAGCGCGGAGCACGAGTCCACTCTCGCGGGGCCGCCGTTTGCCTCGATCAGCACGCCCGCCGCGGGCACGCCTGAGCACGACAGGCGAGCGCCGGTAGCCGTCGGGGCGCCCGTGACCGGTCCGATCGAGCTGGACGGCCGGCTGGACGAGCCGGCCTGGCGGGCGGCGTCGCCGATAACGGATTTCCACCAGAAGGAACCGGTCGAGGGCGTCGCTCCGACGCAGCGCACGGAGGTCCGCTTTCTGTACGACGGTGAGACCCTCTACGTGGGCGCCCGGATGTACGATGACGATCCCGAGGCCGTCGTCGCCCGCCTCGTCCGGCGCGATGCCGACGCCGACAGCGACCTGCTGATCATCACCTTCGACACCTTCCTCGATCACGTCGGCCAGGCGCAGTTCACGATCAACCCGCGCGGGGTGCGCGGCGACGCTTATGGTCCCGGCGGATCCGACCTCGATTCGTCGTGGAATCCCATCTGGCAGGGTGAGGCCCGCATCGACGACGGAGGCTGGACGGCCGAGCTGGCGATCCCGTTCTCGCAGCTTCGCTTCCCCCAGGGCGTCGAGCAGACGTGGGGCCTTCAGGTCGAGCGCAGCATCCAGCGGACCAACGAATACATCGTGTGGTCGTTCTGGCCCCGCGGCGAATCGGGCGGGCCGTCCCGGTACGGCCACCTGGCGGGAATCGCGGCACCGGAGAGCGGAACGAACCGCCTCGAGATCCTGCCCTACACGGTCGGACAACTCTCGAACGCCGCCTTCGTCGATCCCGACGATCCGTTCGCGTCGAATACCGAGGGGACGTTCCGCATCGGGGCCGACGCGAAGTACCTGCTGACGACGAACCTCACCCTGACCGCGACGGTGAATCCCGACTTCGGCCAGGCGGAAGTGGACCCTGCGGTCGTGAACCTCAGCGCGTTCGAGACCTTCTTCCCGGAGAAGCGGGAGTTCTTCGTCGAGGGCAGCGGCCTGTTCGACTTCGGTGGCCTGTGGTGCTTCACGTGCAGCAACGTCTCGTCGCTCAGCATGCTGTTCACACGACGAATCGGCCGAACGCCGCAGGGGATGTCCCTGGCGCACGCCGCCGGCCCCTATGTGGACGCTCCCGACGCCTCGACGATACTCGGTGCCGCGAAGATCACCGGGCGCACGGCCGGCGGGCTGTCGATCGGGGTGCTCGAGGCGATGACCTCGCGCGAGCAGTCCGACGTGGTCGGATTCGACGGGTCGCGTCTCCGCCAGGAGGTAGCCCCGTTCACCAACTACTTCGTCGGGCGGGCCAAGCAGGACTTCATGGATGGAGACTTGCAGGTCGGGGGAATCCTCACGTCCGTCGCCCGCTCGTTCGACGACCCGCAGCTCGAAACACTGGTCAACGCGCACTCCGAGGGCCTCGGCCTCGACGGCGATCTGTGGTGGAGTGACCGCACCTACCACCTGATGGCCGATTTCGCGCTGACGAACATCGCGGGCTCCGCCGAGGCGATCGACCGGGCGCAGCGCTCGAGCGCCCGCTACTTCCAGCGACCCGATCGCGAGACGGACGGCGACGGGCTGTTCGCGGCCGCTTACGACCCGACGCGCACGTCGCTCCGCGGCTACGGGACCTACACGCGAGTGGCGAAGGAGTCGGGCTCGTTCCGCTGGGAATCGCAGCTCAACGTTCGCAGCCCCGGCTTCGAGAACAACGACTACGCGTTCCTCTCGCAGACCGATTTCATCTGGATGCACGGCAATCTCCAGTACCGCTGGCGCACGCCGACCCGTTCGTACCGGTGGCTGCAGACGACGTTCGGGGCGCAGCAGAAGTTCAACTTCGACGGCGACCTGATCGATCGGCAGATCCACAGCTCGTCGTTCATCGAGCTGCCCTCGTTCTGGGAGCTCAGCCTGTTCGCCCGCTGGCGCACCCCGGCGCTCGATGATCGACGCACGCGTGGCGGACCCGTGGTCGCCACGGCGGGCAGCGGCTACGTGAGCCCGTGGATCGGGACCGACGACCGCGGTCCGATCCGCTTCGAGGTCAACCCGCAGTACGGCTGGTCGACCGACGGCGGGGAATACATCGCGCTCTCCGCCGGCGTGACATTCAAGCCAGTCTCCAACCTCGAGCTCCGGCTCAGTCCCGAGTACGAGATCGACCGCGGGTCCGCCCAGTACGTTACGGCCATCGACGATCCCACCGCCGCGGCGTTCTACGGACGGCGCTACGTCTTCGCCGACATCGAGCAGCGGACCCTCTCGATGTCCACCCGGCTCAACTGGACGTTCACGCCGGACATGTCCCTCGAGTTGTTCCTGCAGCCGTTCGTGTCGAGCAACGACTACTCGCGGTTCAAGGAGTTCGCCGCCCCGCGCCGGCTCGAGAAGAACGTCTACGGAGAGGACGTGGGAACGCTCCGTACCGAGGGGTCTGGCAACTCGCTGTCTTACGTGATCGACCCCGACGGCGCCGGCCCGGCCGACGAGTTCGCGGTCGCGAACCCCGACTTCAACTTCCGTTCGCTGCGCGGCAACCTGGTGTTCCGCTGGGAGTACATTCCGGGCTCGACGCTGTTCTTCGTATGGACGCAGGACCGCAACACGGAGGAGCGGGTGGGTGACTTCGATCTCGGGCGGGATGTCGGGCGGATGTTCGACAGCCCGTTCGACAACGCATTCCTCGTCAAGGCCACGTACTGGGTGGGTCTGTGACGGAGAGCGGCTACGATCCCCGGGCGAGCACCGCTATGACGGCGATCGCGAAGATCGCCATCATCAGCCCGATGATCATCCTGATCCGACTCAATCCGCCTCCTCGGCGACGCGTTCTACCCAGACGTCGAGCTCTTCCCCTGCCGCGTCGACCAGACGGACGCGGCCCACGCCCCCGTATGTCGCCAGCAGGAGGCGCCCGCGACGCGGTCCCTGCTCGATCACCACGATACTCCGCCGCCCCGACTCCGCGGGCGCGGCTACGGCCACGGATACGCCGCCCGGCGGCGCGAAGGCCGAATAGACCAGCGTCCGTGCGCCGTCGTCCTCTTCGACGTATACGGCCCAGCGGTGGAGCTCATCCCACAGCGGCTCGCCGTCGTCGGTGACGAATACGTCGGAAGCGACGACGAGCCGTTCCGGCACGGCATCGGCGTCGAGGTCGGCGACGGCAGCGCGCCGGTAGGACCACGCGGCGGCCGTGTCGGCCGACCGGGTGCTGGCGCTGTCGATCGCGGTGGCAAGGGCCGGCATCGCCTCGACAGGACGAATCGGAGGACGATCCGGCCGGATGTCACCTGCCAGCGCGTCGGCTCCCGCTCCTCCCGCGGGGCTCCCGCTCCCGGGTCCGTCGTCCACCCCGGCTCCGTCCACCTCGGCGTCGCCCCAGGTCGGCACGCCCACGACGATGAGCGTGACTGCCGCGAGCGCCAGCACGGCCAGCAGTGTGACGAACCGCCTTCCCCTCACGGCTCCCCGATCAGGGCAGCCGGCCGCTCCCCCGTGACGATCGACCGGCCGGCGAGCTCGACGGCGTCGAAGATCTTCGTGTAACCCGTGCAACGGCACAGGTTGCCCGACAGGGCCCGTGCGATCTCGTCCCGGTCGGCCTCGGGGTGCCGCGCCAGCAACCCCGCCGCGCTACACAGTATGCCCGGGGTGCAGAAACCGCACTGCGCCGCCCCGGTGAGATCAAACGCTTCCTGGAGTGGGTGCGGACCATCGGGGCCGGCGAGCCCTTCGACGGTGCGGATCGAGTGCCCGACGGCTTCCTGGACGGGGAGAATGCACGACAGGATGGCCTCGCCGTCCATCAGGACGGTGCAGGCGCCACAGTCGCCTTTGTCGCAGCCCTGCTTCGAACCCGTCAGCCCGAGCACGTAGCGTAGCGTCTCGAGGAGGGTGAAGTGCGTCGGCACTCCCGCCTCGTGACGATCTCCGTTGATTTCGAGCTCTACGATCTGTTTCATCGGCCCCTGGTGGCGGCAGCGGCGACCCCGATCGGCCGGCGATCGGACCCGCTCGTGCTCGGTGCGGTACCCATGCCATGAGGTTAGACTTCCGATCCCCCGGAAACAAGCAAGCGGAGCATGATGAGCCTCGTATCCAATGGCATGACGGCCGCGCTGTTCGCGGCGCTGTTCGCCGGTCTCGGAGCCGACTCGGCCGGAACGGCCGACATGTCAGGGACGCCGCCTTCCGGGCAAGATCAGCCGATAGATCGGTGGCTCGTCGCCCGATCCGAAGTCGCCGATACGCTGACGCCCGAACAGCGGCTGCTCACCGACGCCCTCGCCGCTCCCGGCGAGCTCGGCGTGCTGCCCGACCGCGGCGTGGAGTCGGCCGGCGCGACGTGGCGGCTCGTACGCCGCGACGGCGCCTCTTCGGTGCCCCTCGATTCCGTGTTTGCCGACTCGGGCTCCGGGACGATCGTGTACGCCCACTCCTATCTGCGATTTCCGTCCGACCGCACGGTCCGCCTGGAGTGGGGCGGGACCGACTGCACGCGGGCCCGGGCGTGGCTCAACGGCAGGGAGATCCCGACCGGCTCCGTGACCGCCCGCTTCGGTGCGGGCTGGAACACTCTCCTGATCAAGCTCGTGGCGGGAGACTGCCCATTCGGCTACCACGCGGCCCTGGCGTCGGGGGACGGCGCGCCGGCGGAGGATGTCCGCGTGCAGGCCTCCCGGCCGTTCGGCGACGTCCGCACTGGCCCCGACGACTGGATCGTGGCCGCCGACACGGCCCGGATCGCCACCGAACGGCGCTGGCGGGACGATCGGCTGTACGCGGGACTCGCGGTCGGCCTCACGGCCTGGGGGAGGGGCTCGGTGTCGGATGTCGAGCTCGAGCTGCGTGGCGCGGTCGACGGGCGGGCCAGCGTCTCATGGCTCGTTCCCGGCCGCCCCGAAAACGTGGCGGTTCCGGTCCGGCTCGACCGGGTCGAGCCCCTGCTCGCCGCCGGCCGCATCGACGTGCGGCTGCGCTGGGCGGACGAGGAGGTCGACCGAAGCGTCACGGTCGTGGGCACGCCACCCATCGCATCGGAGCGCCTGGCACTCGACGGCTGGAATAGCGTGCGGCGCGGTAACGCCGGTGCGAGCCCGACGGGCCGCCTGCCCAACGCCCCCGGTCTGACCATGGAGGGGGAGTGGAGGGTTCCCGAAGCACTTTCCGGCCATGCGATGGTGCTGGATGCGGAAGGAGCGCCGGCGGACTACCGGTTGAACGGGTCGCCCGCGCCCGCGGTTGACGGCACGGTGACGCTCTGCTCGCCCTGTAAGCAGGGCGTCCGGCTTCGCCTGTCGGCCACCTCGACCGGTCCGTGGACCGCCATGCCGACGGTGCGGATCGCCGACGGAGCGGGCGCCGGATGAGCCGGCGTAACAGCGTTCCCGTCGCCGGGCTGGCGACGGTCGTCGCGGGCTTCGCGGCATGCGCGGGTCCGTCCGACGATCGGACGTTCGCGCTGGAGGCGTCCGGGCGCTGTGAGGCGCCCCGGATGGTGAACGAGCTGCCCGCCGAGCTCCTCGAAGCTTCGGGCATCGCCCGGGATCCCCGTCATCCGGATGTGTTCTGGGCCCACAACGACAGCGGAAACCCGGCCGAGCTGGTCGCCATCGACACGGCGGGCCGGCAGATCGCGACCGTACCGCTGGAGCAGGCACCGAACCGCGACTTCGAGGACATCGCGGCGGGGCCGTGCCCGTCGGGCTCGTGCCTGTACCTCGCCGACATCGGCGACAATCTGGCCGTGCATTCGTCGGTGCGCGTCCATCGCCTGCCGCTGCCCGACCTGCCGGATCGCGCCGGAGCGTCGAGCGCCTCGGGTGCGCCCACCCTGCCGCCCCTGCGCCCCGAGACGTCCTGGAACCTCGTCTACGCCGCCGGTCCGCGCGACGCCGAGTCGCTGGCGGTCGACGGGGAGCGCGGCGAGCTGATCATCGTGACCAAGGGGCGCGAGAACGTCGTCGAGCTGTACGGTCTGCCGCTGGGCGACCCGGCGGGCCGGCCGGGCTCGCCCGCCACGCTGCACCGCGTCGGTCGCCTGCAGGTGCCGATCGGATCGGGCACCAGCCAGTTCATCACAGCGGCGGACCTGTCGCCCGACGGCTCGCGGCTCGTCGTGCGCAGCTATACGACACTCTACGAGTTCGCCTGGTCGGGAACCGCGGCGTTCGACACACTCGCCGTCCCTGCCGCTTCTTCGCTGCTCGGCGCG
>Ga0299913_10006393_pt1 | contig 10205 bp, 8 predicted proteins | sample RVTome_9_FD_201360 | JGI IMG/M metagenome (GOLD analysis project Ga0299913, IMG submission 201360) | Soil microbial communities from uranium-contaminated site in the Upper Colorado River Basin, Wyoming, United States - RVT155D38 (version 2) ... | reverse complement strand
TCCTGGCCGTGCTGGCGGGAGCGCGTCTCGTCCGGACCGGCACCGCGGCCTGGGTCGCGACGCGCTACGGCGAGGAAATCCAGGGGTGGAGGGAGTCCACGAGCTTCGAGGCGGTGGTGGCCATCACCATCGCGATCGCCATCCTCGGCACGGGCTGGGGGGTATGGCGCGCCTGGCGGGGGGTCGGCTGAGGCGACGGCGCGCGCCCCGGCCGATGAGTGGTCGGCGTCCCCGACCGGGTGGCCCGAGCGGGACGACGTCTGAATCCTCGCCGCGGCTCCCCTAGATTACCGGTCCGGGTCCCTGCGCGCGGCCCACGAGCCGGCCCTCGACGACGAAACGGAAGACCGCGACATGAGCATCCGAGGCCTCGACGCCCTCCTCCACCCGCGCTCGATCGCGGTCATCGGCGCGTCGAACCGGAAGGACTCCGTGGGCGGCGTCCTCTTCCGGAACCTGCTTCTGGGCGGATACGGAGGGGTCATCTCCCCCGTGAACCCGAAGCACCAGAGCATCCAGGGGGTGCGCGCCTACGCGAGCGTGCGCGACCTCGACGCGGCGGTGCGGCCGGATCTCGGCGTCGTGTGCACGCCGGCGGCCTCCGTCCCGGGTGTCATCCACGAGCTCGGCGAAGCGGGCGCCCGCGCGGCCGTCGTGATCACGGCGGGGCTCCGCGACGTGGAAGGACCGGGGGGCGACTCGTACGAGGCCGGGATGATGGCGGCGGCGCGCGCGCACGGGATCCGGATCCTCGGTCCGAACTGCGTCGGCTTCCTCGCACCCGGGTCGGGGCTCAACTGCAGCTTCGCCCACATCGGGGCCCGGCCGGGCCGGCTCGCCTTCCTGTCGCAGTCCGGTGGCCTGACGACGGCCGTGCTCGACTGGGCGGCGAGCCGCGGAATCGGTTTCTCGTACTTCGTGTCGCTCGGGAACAGCCTCGACGTGGACGCGGCCGATTTCCTCGACTTCCTGAGCGCCGATCCGCACACGCACGGGATCCTGCTCTATCTGGAATCGGTGACCCGGGCACGTCCGTTCATGTCGGCCGCGCGGGCCGCCTCCCGCACGAAGCACGTCCTCGTGATCAAGGCGGGACGCGTCAGTGAGGGGGCGCGGGCGGCGGCGTCACACACCGGCGCCCTCGCGGGATCGGACGAGGTCTACGAGGCCGCGATCGGACGGGCCGGCATGCTCCGCGTGTCCGAGATCGAGGAGATCTTCGACGCGGTCGAGACATTGGGGCTCGCCGAGCCACCCGCGGGCGAGCGGCTCGCGATCGTCAGCAACGGCGGCGGCCCGGCCGTGATGGCGACCGACGCGCTCGTGGCGGGCGGGGGACGGCTCGCCGCGCTGGCTCCCGGCACGATCGAGCGGCTGGACGGGATCCTGCCGCCGATGTGGTCGCGGGCGAACCCGGTCGACGTGATCGGCGACGCGTCCGCGCAGCGCTACGAGGCGGTGCTCGCCGCGGTTCTCGACGACCCGGGGGTGGATGCCGCGCTCGTGCTGCACTCGCCCGTGGCCCTCGTGTCCGGCGAGGCCGTGGCGCGGGCCGTCGCGCGCGTGGTCCAGGAGCGGCCAGGGGGGCCGCGGGTGCTCACGAGCTGGCTGGGCGGTGCGGGCGCCGACCCGAGCCGCGCGATCCTCCGCCAGGCGGGGGTGCCCACCTACCTGACTCCCGAGCACGCCGCGCGCGCCTTCCTCCACCTCATGAGGTATCGGGCCAATCAGGCGCGGCTCATGGAGACGCCCACGTATCTGGTCCACGACCCGGCCGACCGGAGCCGCGTGCGCGAGCGAATCGAGACCGCCCTCGACGAGGATCGGGAATGGCTGACCGAGCCCGAGGCGAAGGACGTACTCGCGGCCTATGGGGTCCCGATCGTCGAGAGCCGCGTCGCGCGGTCCCCCGAGGAGGCGCTGTCGCTCGCCCACGACATCGGGTATCCCGTGGCGCTCAAGGTCCTCTCGCCCGACCTCGTCCACAAATCCGACGTCGGCGGCGTGGCGCTCGATCTCGAGCGCCCGCAGGCCGTTTCGCGCGCGTGGGACGAGATGTCGGCACGGCTCGCGACGCTCCACCCCGACGCCCGGCTCGAGGGGTTCCTCGTCCAGCGGATGGCCCGCCGGCCCCGCGCCCACGAGCTCATCGTCGGGACCGCCATGGACCCGGTGTTCGGCCCGGTCGTCTTGTTCGGGCAGGGGGGGACCGGCGTCGAGGTGATCGGCGACCGCGCGGTCGAGCTCCCGCCCCTCAACTCGACCCTCGCGGAGCGGCTCGTGGAGCGCACGCGCATCGCCCGTCTCCTCGCCGGCTATCGCGACCGTCCGGCCGCCGACCGCACGGCGATCGTCGAAACGCTCGTGTCGGTCTCGCGGCTCGTGACCGACTCCCCGGAGATCGTGGAGCTCGACGTGAACCCCCTGCTCGCGGACGAAACGGGAGTCGTGGCGCTCGACGCCCGCATCCGGGTCCGCCGCTCCGACCTCCCGCCGGGCGCGCACCTCGCGATCCGACCCTATCCGCGCGAGCTCGAGGAGACGTTCACCCCCGAAGGCCGCCGCCCCCTGGTCCTCCGTCCGATCCGGCCCGAGGACGAGCCCGCGCACCTCGAACTGTTCCGGCGGCTTCAGCCGGAGGACATCCGGTTCCGGTTCTTCGGCGGCGTCCGCCGCATGCCACACGGCGCGCTCGCCCGCTACACGCAGATCGACTACGACCGGGAGATGGCGTTCATCGCGACCACGGGATCGCACCCCGGCGATGGCGAGACGCTCGGCGTCGTGCGTGTGATCGAGGATCTCGAGGAGCGGCGCGCCGAGTTCGCGATCATCGTTCGCTCCGACGTGAAGGGGCACGGTCTCGGACGGGCGCTGATGGAGAAGGTGATCCGCTACTGCGAGGAGCGCGGGACCCGTCTGCTGGTGGGTCAGGTGATGGCCGGCAACCGGGCCATGCTGGGGCTGGCGGCGAAGCTCGGGTTCACCCGCCACCCGGTCCCGGGCGAGCAGGTGAACGAGGTACGGCTCGCGCTCCCGCGCGCCCCCCGGCCGGGCGGGGCGCGAGGCTGAACCCCGCTCCCGGGCCGGGACCCGCCGGTGCGCAGGTCGAGGTCCACGGCCCGGGTGGAGCGAGTCTACGCCGTTCCGTCTTCCTTCGCGTACCGCTTGAGCTTGCGGTAGAGCGTGCGGCGGTCGATCCCGAGGATTTCGGCGGCGCGTGTCTGGTTGCCGCCGGTTTCCTCGAGGATCGCGAGGATGTGCTCCTTCTCCAGTCGATCGAGCGACCAGTGCTCGTCGCGCGCCCGGACGAGGCTCGTCGAGGCAGCGGCCGGCGCGAGGTCCTGCCCCGGAGCGTCGAAGCGGATCGCCGGCGCCCCCTGGTACATGATCATCGCGCGCTCCACGAAATTCTCGAGCTCGCGGACGTTCCCGGGCCACTCGTAGTCCATCATCCGGCGCAGGGTCTCCGGCTGGATGGCCGGCGCCTCGACGTCGTTCTCCTCCGTGAACCGGGCGCGGAAGTGGTTGGCGAGGAGGGGAATGTCCTCCTTGCGCTCCCGGAGCGGCGGGACCTCGACGGGAAACACGTTCAGCCGGAAGAACAGATCCTCGCGGAAGCGACTGGCCTCGACCTCCTTCCGGAGGTCCACGTTGGTGGCGACGATCAGACGGAAGTCGACCGGGATCCATGCCCCACCGCCCACACGCTGTACCTGCCGCTCCTGGAGGACGCGCAGGAGCTTGACCTGCGTGGCGGGCGAAATGGTGCTCGCCTCGTCGAGGAACACCGTGCCCCCCTGCGCATCCTCGAACAACCCCCTGCGCGTCGCGATCGCGCCGGTGAAGCTGCCCTTCATGTGCCCGAAGAGCTCGGACTCGAGCAGCGTCTCCGGGAGCGCGGCGCAGTTGATGGGCACGAACGGTTTGCCGGAGCGCGGCGAGAGGTCGTGGATCGCCCGCGCCGCGAGCTCCTTTCCGGTTCCGGTCTCCCCGGTGATGAGCACGGTGGATCGGGTCGCCGCGACGCGCTCGATGAGGTCGAACATGCGCTCGAGCGCCTGCGAGCGCCCGATGATCCGCGACCGCGGCCCGCGGGGCACCAGGCGACGGAGCGTGGCGACCTCGCGTCGGAGCGCGCGCTGCTCGACCGCGCGCTCGAGGACGAGGAGGAGCTCTTCGGGCTCGAGCGGCTTCCGCAGGTAGTCGAACGCGCCGAGCTTGATGGCCTCGACCGCGGTCTCGACCTCCGCGTAGGCCGTCATGAGGATGAACTCGGCGTCGGTCTGGGTATTGGGTGCCGCGGTCAGCACGTTGATGCCGTGCATTCCGGGGAGGTTCAGGTCGAGCAGGACGACATCGATGGGCTCGCGCTGGAGCGTGCGGAGACCCTCCTCCCCGGTCTCCGCTGCGAGCACCTCGTAGCCTTCGCCCTCGAGCAGTTCCGACAGGAGCGAACGCATCTGGGCGTCGTCTTCGACGATGAGCACGCGGGCGTTCCGCTCGCCCGGACTGAGAGGCACCACTTCCGCCTCCTCCCGCGTCGAAGGCCGGCTCGCACGAACCGCCGGCCGGGACGCGTTCGATTGGGTGGGACGCTGACGGGCTTGGGTGTACGGCATCGCTTCGGGTCCGATGGCTCGGGGATCGGGGATCTGGCGCCACCCATCAGTGCGTCTTTCGTACCGCACGACACGTCCCGGGTCCGGCGTACCTATCTGCTTTGGCTGTATCCGTTTACGACTCAATGCGGTTTGTGAGCCTCCCGCGTCCCGGGCCTCGGGGGCGACAGGATGGCCCCGGTTCGGGGCAATATGTCCCGGCCCAGGCCGCGTTGAAACAGAGATCAGCCGGAATCGAGCCCATCCACCGGCACGGTCGCGACCACGCGCGTCCCCTTCCCCGGCTGGCTCTCGACGCTCGCCTTGCCCCCCAGGATCGCCGCCCGTTCGAGGATTCCGACGAGACCGAGCCCGCGCCCGCGCCCGTCGGCCGGCTCCGGCCGTGTGTCGTCGAACCCGACGCCGTCGTCCTCGACCTCCACCCGGACCTGTCCCCCATCGCTCGAGAGCCGGACGAAGAGGCGTCTGGCAGCGGCGTGCCGGATGACGTTGGATACCGCTTCCTGGACGATGCGGTACAGCGCCAGCTTCGCGTCCGGCGAGAGGAGGTGGTCGACGTCGGTGGCCTCCACCCAGTGCTCGAGTGTCGTCTCGGCGAGCGCGCCCTTGAGGTGCGAGCGCACGGCGGCCACGAGCCCCGATTCCTCGAGAAGCGGGGGACGCAGCCCCCTCAGGATGCGGCGCACCCCGGCGGAGGCCCGGTGGATGTCGTCGTGGAGCTCCTTCAGAAGGCGCTCGCGCGTCTCCAGGTCACGGCTGCGGCGCGCCATCTGGAGACGGAGCACGAGCGCGGCGAGGGTCTGGGCCGTGTCGTCATGGAGCTCCCGGGCGATCCGGCGGCGCTCCTCCTCGGCACCCTGGAGCAGCCCCGTCCCGAACGCGCGGAGCCGGCGGCGCTCGGAGATGTCGTGGATCACCGCGAGCACGTACCGCCCGTGGCGGGTCTCGATCGGGCTGAGGCCGATCTCGACGGGCACCTCGTAGCCATCCCGCCGCCGCGCGAACAGCTCGCGCCCGATTCCCATCGGTCGCTTCTCCGGAGCTTCGACGTAGCCCCTCCGGTACGTCGCGTGCCGGCCGCGGAACGCTTCCGGGACGAGGATCTCGACCGGCTCCCCGATGAGCTCACCGGCCGCGTAGCCGAGCAGCGACTCCACCTCCTCGTTGGCGGCGACGATGCGGCCTTCGGTGTCGACGATCACCGAGGCGTCGGGGGCGCCCTGGAACACCGAGCGGAACTCCACGCCGCTGAAAGGGGCCGGAACGTCGGTTGTCGTCTCGCTCACTCTGCCTCGCTTCGTCGCGGACCCGATACGGCGGATCGCCCCGCCGGGCCGGTTCCCGGCGGAGCGATCGAAAGGTGCAGGACCGGGACGCCGGGCGTCAAAGCCGCCCGAGCGCCCCGCTCAGAACAGGCGGAACCCCGGCGAGGCGAGGTTCGGAGGCAGGTACTGGACGAAGAACGGCCCGTAGGCGATGAGCACGAGGACGACGGCGGCCGCGAACCACCAATCGAGTCGGTCTAGCTTCACGTCCCACCCCCCTCTGGAGGGCGGCAGGAGCGTTTCGGAGACCGGGATGTCGGCGGGACCCTCGCCGCTCCTTTCCCCGGCCCGTGGACGGGGCGGCGTCCGTCAGGCCTTCGCCGTCTTGATCGTGAGCACCGGGCATTTCGCCCGCCGCAGCACGCCCTCGGCCACGCTCCCCATGAGCGCGCGGTCCAGTCCGCGGTAACCGTGGGTGGGGAGGACGATGAGATCCGCACCTTCGGCCGCCTTGAGGACCTCGGCGACCGCGCCTCCGACATGGACATCCGTGCTCACGCTGACGACGTCGCGCAAGGGGGCCGCGAGCTCCTCGAGTCTTTCGGCCGCCAGATCCGTGGCCCGCTTCACGTCCACGACCGGCGCCGTGACCGGGCCGTAGAGCTCGGGCAGGACGGGGACGTCCACGACGTGGATGATCTCGAGCTCGGCCCGGAAGCGGCGCGCCAGATCCACCGCCGTCTCGAGACCCGCCTGTGTGTTGGCCGAGAAGTCGACGGGCGCGACGATCCGGCCGTAGTTGGTGGTCGTCGGGCCACGGTCCGGATCGGCGTGCACCGTGAGCACCGGCCAGCGACCGGCCCGGATGACCTCCTCGGTGACGCTTCCGAGCAGCATGCGCCGGAGACCGCGTCGGCCGTGCGAGCCCATGACGATGAGGTCGACGCCGTTCTCCTCCGCGTACTCGAGGATCGCCGGCGCCGCGGCCACGGCCCGGCGGGTCGCTCGCACTACGCGGCTGGCCCCCTCTCCCATCCCGTCCAGCGCCGCTCGGGCCTCCTGCTCCCCGGTGAACTCACCCCCGAGGGGCGCCCCGCTTCCATGCAGGACCACGACGTGGAGCAGATGGAGCTCGGCGCCCTCCATGGCCGCGAAGTTGATCGCGTGCGGAAGCGCGAGGCCCGCGTGCTCCGAGAAATCCGTTGGGAACAGTATGATCTTCATGCTGGCGTCTCCCGATTCGTCCGGCGGACCCCGACCCCATGTAAACGGGACTCGAATGCCCGGTCCGCTGCGGGGCACGCGACGTGCCTCGTCGTCCCGGTCGTCAGCACGGCCCCAAGTCGCTGGAACCATTTAAGTTATCAATGGCTCCCCCTTCCCCTCGCGGTCTCGTGTGGGGCGATTCGTCCCGAACCCGGGTCACACCATCCCGACCCACGGCGAGCGACCCACCCCTTTTCCCCACGCACCCCGGCGGTTCTCTTTCGGTCGGGGCCGGTTTCCTTCGACCCACCCCCGAGCGCCGCGCCCCGCCCGGGTCGAGCTGGCACGCTCCTCGCCTCGTCGCCGGCGAGGGAGACCGCTAACGGAACTCATTCCCGAGGATATCATCGATGGTGACGCTCGCCCAGATCATGTCGAAAGAGGTCAAGACCGTGACGCCGGAGACCACGCTTCGGGAACTCGCCGAGTTCCTGGTCTCCGAGCGGGTGAGCGGGGCGCCCGTCGTCGCGTCCGGCCGCGTGGTCGGCGTCGTGTCGGTCAGCGACCTGCTCGAGTTCGACAGCGAGGGGCGCTCCGTGCCGGTCTACCGTTCCTCGGCCGAGGCGGACGCGCTCTCGGGAGATGAGGAATGGAACGAGGCAGAGGGCGATTCCACCGCCTCCTACTACGCCGACATGTGGGTGGACGCCGGCGCGGAGGTGGAGACCCGACTCGCGACGGACAGCCCGGAGTGGAACGCGCTCGACGACCACGTGGTGTCCGAGGTGATGACGGCCCGGCTGCTCTCCCTGCCGCCGACGGCGGAGGTGCAGGACGCGGCACGGCACATGGACGAAGCCGAGGTGCACCGCCTGCTCGTGATGGAGGGGGACAGCCTCCTCGGCGTGATCACCTCGACCGATATCGTGCGCGCCGTGGCGCGGCACGGACTCGGCGGCTGACGGCGGCCGGGGGCGCACGGCCTCGGGCCCTTCCTTTCCCCCTCCCGTTCAGTCACTCGCGGTCGGGAGCAGCCACACCGGGCAGCGCGCACTCCGGATGACGAGGCTCGCCACCCCGCCCATGAGCAGGCGCTTCGCGGCGCCCGCGCCGTGGGTTCCCATGAGGATGAGATCGGCGCCCGCACGCTGCGCGGTCGCGAGGATCTCGAGCGCGGGATCCCCGAGCGAGACCAGGGCCTCCGCCTCGGGTTCGACTCCGGCCTGACGCAGACGCGTGGCCAGCCACGCCCCGGCCTTCTCCTCGAGCTCCACGCGGCGGGCGGCAGTGCGTGGCGCGAGGATCGCCCGATACGTCATCTCCGTGGTGTTGTCGATGACGTGGAGCACCTTGACCTCGGCACCCGTCATCGCCGCGAGCCGCTCGAGCCACCCCAGGATGCCCGCCGACACCGCGCTGTCGTCGATCGCGGCGAGGATGGTCTCGACGGCGTGCAGACGGCCGGTCGCGAGCAGGGTCGGGCGGCGGGCGCGGTGGATGAGTCGCTCCGCGGTCGATCCGAGATAGCTCCCGATCCCCGCCCCTTTCACGTGCGGCCCGACGACCACGAGGTCGGCGTCGAGCGCATCGGCCACCTCGGCGACCTGCTCCGCCGGCGGTCCGCCGCGGACGCGGAAGTCGAAGGTCACGCCGGTCTCGCGGCCCAGCTGCTGGGCCAGCTCCTCGAGCCGGTCGTCCGCTCCCGCCCGCGCCGAGACTTCGATCTGCTCCTCGTCCCCCCACAGCGACTGCAGGAACGAGGGCGGCTCGGGGACGTGGATCGAATGGACCAGCACCACCTTCCGGGGTCCGAGCTCGCGGGCCACCCAGCGGGCCCCGTCGAGATCCGCCCCGCTGAAATCGACGGCCGCGACGACCGTCTCGAGGTCCTTCATTGCGCCTCCTCCTTTCGTGGCTCCGGCGCACCCTTCACGAGCAGCACGGGACAGGGGGCGAGGATCGCTACCCGGTAGCTGAGGGTGGCGATTCCCCGCCCCGGTCTCCCGGGCTCGACCCGGTGCGAGTCGAGCACGATCAGGTCCGCTCCCTCGCGGGTCGCGAACTCGACGATCTTCCGATCGCGCTCGCCGTACAGGACGTGGCCCTGGAAGCTGACGTCCGCCTCGCGGAGCGGCCCGGACAACTCCTCCATGTCACGCGTCGCGCGCTCCTGGAGGCGATCGTAGAACGCCTTGAGCTCCTCGAACGGCAGATCGAGGGTCTCGATGACGTGGAGCAGCGTGATGCTGCCGCCCGACGCAATCGCGAGGTCGCGGGCGACCTCCAACGCGCGTCGGTTCTTCGGCGTGATGTCCACGGGTACGAGGATGTTCCGAAACACGACGGCTCCTTTCCGGGTCGCGCGAGCGCGCACGTCGAACGACGTTGAAACCGTCTTCACGGATCGGACCCGACGTGTACGAACGAGCCAACTCCATGTGCGACAATGAGTTCCACTCCGCCTCCGGACGACCCGGTTCCCGCGTTCGGGACAAATTGCCCCGGCCGATCTGCCGCGCCCCGATCGTGGCCATCCTCCTGATCACGCTCGGCGGCTGCGCGTCGGCCGGCGGGGCGGCGCGGCCCTCCTCGGCGGTGGAGGCGTTGAACGCGACCCTGTGGTTCCAATCCGCGGTCGAGTATCGCGCGCTCGCCATCCAGGCGTACGCGACCGCGACCCGCGCCCTGTCCCGCGGACTCGCGGATTCGGCGTGGACGGCGGCGCTCGAGCAGACGGCGGACTTCGAAGACCTGCCGCCGGCGGTGATCGTCGACGTGGACGAGACGGTTCTCGACAACGGCGACTACCAGGGCCGTCTGCTCGAGGACGGGACGCGCTTCGCGGCCGACACGTGGGCGGCCTGGGTCGCCGAGCAGTCCGCCGACGCCGTGCCGGGCGCAATCAGGTTCGCACGCGCCGCCGCGCGCGAGGGGGTGACGGTGTTCTACGTCACCAACCGCGACGCGCCCCTCGAGGCCGACACGCGCGCGAACCTCGCCCGGCTCGACTTTCCGGTCCCGGAGGGAGACGAAGACGTGGTCCTCACGCGCGGGGAGCGTCCCGAGTGGGGGTCGGACAAGAGCTCCCGCCGAACCCACGTCGCCAGGTCGT
>Ga0299913_10006392_pt1 | contig 10206 bp, 3 predicted proteins | sample RVTome_9_FD_201360 | JGI IMG/M metagenome (GOLD analysis project Ga0299913, IMG submission 201360) | Soil microbial communities from uranium-contaminated site in the Upper Colorado River Basin, Wyoming, United States - RVT155D38 (version 2) ... | reverse complement strand
GCTCGGTGATGACCATCAGAGGGGCAGACATCGTGATGCTGGGAGGCAATACGGCAAAGCTGCGCGCGGCCGATCGCGTGTGAGGTCGGCCGATACTCATGCGTGCGTTCACAGAAATCCATACCGACGCACTGATCACGATCGCCAATTCCTCAGGCAGTCGCGGGCTCGGTCATCGTCGTCACGTCGCGCGGAGTGATGACGATCTGGGACTCGATCGCTAGCTATCCCGGCGATCGATAGGGAAGGGCCGCCCGTGGGGGGCGGCCCTTTCCGGTCACTCTCGAGGTAGTTGGAACCGCATGCGGGTCACCTACCGGAGATCTGCGTCGATCGGCCTACTCCTCTTCGTCGCCGCCGGAGTTGCCGCCGAGGGAAGCCAGCCACTCAGCCGGGTCCTCCGGAAGCCCCTCGTCGGCCGACGGGACACCTTCTCCGTCACCGAGAATGCCCAAGCTCGCCACGGTCGTGGCGCCGGGCAAGGACGGTTGGAGCAGCTGATATTGCTCGGCGCCGGTGCCGGCAGGGATCAGCTTGCCGATGATGACGTTTTCCTTGAGCCCCCGCATGAAGTCGGAGCGACTCTGGATGGCGGCATCGGTGAGCACCTTGGTGGTCTCCTGGAAGGAGGCCGCCGACAGCCAAGAGTCGGTGGCCAGCGACGCCTTGGTTATGCCCATCAGCTCGGGGCGACCTTCCGCCGGCTTCTTCCCTTCGCCGACCAGCTCACGGTTGGTGTCCCGGAAGGTCTGATCGTCGATGAGAGCAGCCGGCAGGAAATCGGAGTCGTTGGCGGCGACCACCCTGACCCGGCGCAGCATCTGACGAACGATCATCTCGATGTGCTTGTCGTGGATCTCGACACCCTGGGACCGATACACCTCCTGTACCTGGTCGACCAAGTACTGCTGGGTAGCGCGCACACCGCGAATGACAAGGACTTCCTTCGGGTCGAGCGGGCCCTCGGTCAGCTGGGTGCCGGCCTCGACCTCGGCACCGTTCTGAAAACGAAGCTTGGCAAAGCGGGAGATCGGGTACTCCACCTCTTCGTCACCCTTGGCGACGACGATGCGACGCCCTTCCTCGTCATCGACGACCGCGGCCGTTCCTGCCATCTCGCTGAGGACGGCCTTACCCTTGGGGGTACGAGCCTCGAACAGCTCGACCACTCGAGGCAGCCCGTGAGTGATGTCCTCACCGGCCACACCACCGGTGTGGAAGGTGCGCATGGTCAGCTGGGTACCCGGCTCGCCGATCGACTGGGCGGCCATGATGCCAACGGCTTCTGCCGCCTCCACCATGCGCCCGGTCGCCAGCGACAGGCCGTAGCAAGCCTGACAGACCCCGCCTCGGGTGTCACAGGTGAGCGGTGAACGCACCCTGATCGACTCGACATCGGCCTCTTCGATGGCGTGGAGCTCCTTGGTCCCGATGATCGTTCCCTCGCGAAGCTTCTCGTCGTCCTCGGTGGCCACGAACGAGCGGCCCTCCTTGAGGTCGTCGGCAAGCATGCGTCCGTAGATTCTCGATCGGAGGTTCCGGATCTTGTTGCCACGGTCATCCACGACCCGGATCACGATTCCGCGATCGGTCTCGCAATCGTCTTCGGTGACGATCACCTCCTGGGAGACGTCAACGAGACGACGGGTGAGGTAACCCGAGTCCGCGGTGCGGAGAGCTGTGTCGGCGAGGCCTTTACGGGCACCGTGGGTCGAGATGAAATACTCGAGGACCGATAGGCCCTCACGGAAGTTGGAGATGATCGGTCGCGGGATGATGTCACCCTTGGGGTTGGCAACCAGGCCACGCATGCCGGCGATCTGACGCACCTGCATCATGTTTCCTCGGGCACCCGACCCGACCATCATGTCGAGCGAGTTGAACTGCTCGGTCTTCAGACCCGCCTTCATGGCGTCGGTCACCTTCTCGGTGGCCTCCGTCCAGATCTCGATCAGCTCTTGACGACGCTCGTCATCTGTGACGACGCCTTTGGCAAACAGATTCTGCACCTTCTCGGCCCGCTCCTCGTATTCGGCGAGGATTTCCGCCTTGTCGGCAGGGGTCCTCACGTCGTCGAGGGCGATGGTCAAACCGGCACGGGTGGCGAAATTGAAGCCCAGCTCCTTGATCCCATCCAGCGTCACGGCCACAGCGGAGCGCGGGTAGCGCTCGATGATGGTCTCGATCAAGAGCTTGATGTCGCTCTTGATCACAGCCGAGTTGATGTACGGGAAGTCTTCGGGGAACGCCGTGTTGAGCAGTGCGCGACCCAGCGTGGTCTCCGATAGCGCCTTGGGGTCGACCGGTTCGTCGTTGATCAGCTTCTTCAGTGTCTGCTTGAGGTCGTTGTGGACATCGGGATCGCCGCCGAGCACTCCGAGACGGAGCTTGATCGGTGCGTGCAGCGACAGCTCGTCGATCTCGTAGGCCATCAGGGCTTCGTCGATGTCGGCGAACGTCCGGCCGGCGCCCTTTGCATCCTCGACATACTCCGCGAGGTAGAAGATGCCGATCACCATGTCCTGGGACGGGGTCACGATCGGTCGGCCCGAGGCCGGCGACAGCACGTTGTTGGACGAGAGCATCAGCACCCGGGCCTCGGCCTGCGCCTCCGCGGAGAGAGGCAGATGGACCGCCATCTGGTCCCCGTCGAAGTCGGCGTTGAACGCTTCGCATACCAACGGATGGATCTGGATCGCCTTGCCCTCGACCAGCACTGGTTCGAAGGCCTGGATGCCGAGACGGTGCAAGGTCGGTGCACGGTTGAGGAGCACGGGGTGCTCCTGGATGACGTCGCTGAGCACGTCCCAGACTTGGGGACGTTGCCGTTCGACCATGCGCTTCGCCGCCTTGATGTTCTGCGCCAGGTCGAGGTCGACGAGACGCTTCATCACGAACGGCTTGAACAGCTCCAAAGCCATGATCTTGGGTAGACCGCACTGGTGCAGCTTGAGTTGGGGACCGACCACGATCACGGAGCGACCCGAGTAGTCGACACGCTTGCCCAGCAAGTTCTGGCGGAACCGTCCCTGCTTGCCTTTGAGCATGTCTGACAACGACTTGAGGGCGCGGTTGCCGGGCCCGGTAACCGCACGTCCACGCCGGCCGTTGTCGAACAATGCGTCGACGGCCTCCTGGAGCATGCGCTTCTCGTTGTTGACGATGATCTCGGGTGCGCCGAGGTCCAACAACCTCTTGAGACGGTTGTTCCGGTTGATGACACGTCGGTAGAGGTCGTTGAGGTCTGACGTGGCAAAACGGCCACCGTCGAGCTGGACCATCGGGCGCAGGTCGGGCGGGATGACAGGAACGGTCTCGAGGATCATGTCCTCGGGGCGGTTCTGGCCCTCCCAGAAGGGCTTGACGACTTTCATCCGCTGAGTGGCGCGCTGACGGCGCTGTTGCGAGGACCCGTTCAGGTTCTCCTCGAGCTTGTCCATCTCGGCGTCGAGATCGAGCGACGTGAGCAGGGTCTTGACCGCCTCGGCACCCATTCCACCTTCGAAATAGTCGGCGTAGCGGAAGTAGATCTCACGCCATAGCTGCTCGGACTCGATGAGCTGCTTGGGGCCCATGGTGCGGAAGGTGCTGAAAGCCTCCTCGATGAGCTCGATCTCGCGGTTGGTGCGCTCCTCGCGCTCCTTGATCTCCTTCTCGACTTCCTTGCGACGGGCATTGATCTCCTGGGTCTTGGCTCCGCCCTCCTCCATGCGCTCGAGCTCGTCCTCGAGGGCCTCGAGACGAACCTCGTGCCATTCGGCGAACTCGCTCTTGACCACCTCGATCTCGTCACCCATGGCAGCCTCGAGCTCGGGAAGGTCCTTCTGACGCGACTCGTCGTTGACCGAGGTGACGATGTAACTGGCGAAGTAGATGACCTTCTCCAACTCCTTGGGCGACATGTCGAGCAGGTAGCCGAGACGGCTGGGCACACCCTTGAAGAACCAGATGTGGGTGACCGGCGCGGCAAGCTCGATATGACCCATTCGCTCGCGACGCACCTTGGAGCGAGTGACCTCGACGCCACAGCGCTCGCAGATGATCCCCTTGTAGCGGATCCTCTTGTACTTGCCGCAGTAGCACTCCCAGTCCCGCTGGGGACCAAAGATGCGCTCGTCGAAGAGGCCCTCTTTCTCAGGGCGGAGGGTTCTGTAGTTGATCGTTTCCGGCTTCTTCACCTCTCCGTACGACCAGGCGCGGACCTGATCGTTGGAGGCGAGGCCGATTCTCAGTTCATCGAATATCTGAGCAGCCATATCAATATCGGCGGTCTTTGGCCGAGAGTCTCCTCTCGTCCGCCGTTCTCTCCTTATTGGGGTCACTAACTTGATTGCCGGCAGACTTTGGCCGAGAGTCTCCTCTCGTCCACCGTTCTCCGACCATGGGGGTCAAACTCACCTTTTCCGGGCTTCCAGTGCCACGGCCGGCCAAACAGACGCCGGCCCGCCGGGGTTTTCGCCGCGTACTTCAGCAGTCACTCGCTGTCGGGGCGCTCGGGCCGGCTGAGGTCGATGCCGAGGGTCTCCACTGACCGGTAGGTGTCCTCCTCGAGCTCACGAAGCTCGACTTCCTCACCGGCGGAGAGCATCTCGACGTTGAGACCGAGGCTCTGCATCTCCTTTACCAGCACCCGGAACGACTCCGGGATTCCCGGCTCGGGGATGTTGTCTCCCTTGACGATGGCCTCGTAGACCTTGACTCGACCCTGCACGTCGTCCGATTTGATGGTGAGCAACTCCTGCAATGCATAAGCCGCGCCGTATGCCTCGAGGGCCCACACCTCCATCTCACCGAAGCGCTGACCACCGAACTGTGCCTTACCACCGAGCGGCTGCTGGGTGATCATGCTGTAGGGGCCGGTCGAGCGGGCATGGATCTTCTCGTCGACCAGATGGACCAGCTTCAACATGTAGATGTAGCCGACTGTCACGGCGGTGTCGAAAGGCTCACCGGTCCGGCCGTCGTAGAGAACTGCCTTCCCATCCTCCTGCACGAGGCGGTCGCCATCCCTGTTGGGCAGGGCATTGGCGATCACCTTCATGATCTCGTCCTCTCGCGCTCCGTCGAAAACCGGAGTAGCGGTCTTGGTCCATGGCTTGGCACCGGGCGCAGCCGGCGACTCGCCTTCGAAGGGCTCCCAACCCTGGGCGGCAGCCCATCCGAGGTGGGTCTCCAGGACCTGGCCGAGGTTCATGCGGCTCGGGACACCGAGCGGCGACAGGATGATGTCCACGGGTGTGCCATCCGGGAGGAAAGGCATCTCCTCCTCGGGAAGGACCTTGGAGATGACTCCCTTGTTGCCGTGACGTCCGGCCAGCTTGTCGCCTTCTGAGATCTTGCGCTGAGTGGCGACATAGATGCGGACCAGCTCGTTGACACCGGGGCTGAGGTCGAATCCGTCCTCGCGCTTGAACACCTTGACGGCGATGACCTTGCCGGTCTCACCATGCGGCACCTTGAGGGAGGTGTCACGAACCTCGCGCGCCTTCTCACCGAAAATCGCCCGAAGTAGACGCTCTTCCGGGGTCAGCTCCGTCTCTCCCTTGGGAGTGACTTTCCCGACCAGGTAGTCACCGGGACCGACTTCGGCGCCAACCCGGATGATGCCCTCGTCGTCGAGGTTGGCCAGGACCTCCTCGGGGACGTTGGGGATGTCCCGGGTGATCTCCTCGGCACCGAGCTTGGTATCGCGTGCGTCGATCTCGTGCTCCTCGATGTGGATCGAGGTGAGAACGTCGTCCTTGACGAGACGCTCCGAGATGATGATGGCGTCCTCGAAGTTGTGACCTTGCCATGGCATGAAGGCCACCAGCAGGTTGCGGCCGAGGGCCAGTTCGCCGTCCTCCGTTGAAGGACCATCTGCGAGGACATCGCCCTCTTTCACGTTGTCCCCAACGGTCACCACCGGCTTCTGGTTCATGCAAGTGCCCTGGTTGGAGCGCTTGAACTTGTCGAGCGCAAAAGTGTGCTTCTTGTTGGCACCCTTCTCTTTGACGACGATCTCGTCGCCGGTGACCTCGACCACTTCACCCGCGACGGGTGAGATGACCATGTCTCCGGAGTCCTGGGCAGCGCGCGCCTCGACACCGGTGCCCACCAGCGGCGACTCGGCGGTCAACAGCGGCACTGCTTGACGTTGCATGTTCGAGCCCATGAGGGCGCGGTTGGCGTCGTCATGCTCGAGGAAAGGGATCAGCGAAGTGGAGACCGAGACGATCTGTTTCGGCGACACGTCCATGTAGTCGACCAGCTTCGCCTCTACGGTCTCGACTTCGGCACCACGCCTCACCAGGACTCGTTTGTTCACGAACGAGCCGTCGTCGCTCAGGGGCGCATTGGCCTGTGCGATGATGTAGCGCTCCTCTTCGGTGGCGGTGAGGTAGTCGACTTTGGCGCTGACCTTCCCGTCTTCCACCTTGCGGTACGGAGTCTCGATGAACCCGAAGTCGTTGACCCTTGCGTAGCAGGCCAGCGATCCGATGAGGCCGATGTTCGGTCCCTCCGGAGTTTCGATCGGGCACATGCGCCCGTAGTGGGATGGATGGACGTCGCGGACTTCGAACCCGGCGCGCTCCCGGCTGAGACCGCCCGGACCCAGGGCGTTGAGACGTCGGCGATGGGTCAAGCCGGCCAGCGGGTTGGGCTGGTCCATGAACTGGCTGAGCTGGCTGGTTCCGAAGAACTCCTTGATCGCCGCCGTGACCGGGCGGATGTTGATCAGGCTCTGCGGAGTGATCGCATCGGGGTCCTGGGTGGTCATTCGCTCCCGAACGACACGCTCGAGGCGAGTGAGACCGACTCGAACCTGGTTCTGCACCAGCTCTCCGACGGTGCGGATACGACGGTTGCCGAAGTGGTCGATGTCGTCGGTGGAAATCGAGATCTCGTTGCCCTGATGTGTCTCCATGGTGGTCTTACCGGCGTGCAGTGCGACCAGGTACCTGATGGCGTCGAGGATGTCTTCGTCGCGCAGCATCTGCAGACCCTCGGCCCGATAGTCCTTGGGAGCGTCCTCACCGAACTTCTGGGCGATCTTGTATCGACCGACCCTGGTCAGGTCATAGCGCTTGGCGTTGCGGAACAGGGTCTGGATGAGACCCCGTGCCGACTCCACGGTGGTGGGCTCGCCGGGGCGGAGCTTGCGATAGAGGTCGAGCAGTGCCTCTTCCTTGTCGGCGTTGGTGTCCTTCTCGATCGTGTTTCTGATCGAATCGGAATGACCGAACATCTCGAGGATCTCCTCGTCGGTCTCGGCGATGCCGAGCGCCTTGATGAATGCGGAGACGTACTGCCGGCGCTTACGGTCGACGCGGACACCGATAGTGTCCTTTTTGTCCGTGTCGAATTCGAGCCAGGCACCACGACCCGGGATGATCTTGCCGGAGTAGATCATCTTGTCGGACGTCTTGTCTTTGGTGACGTCGTAGTAGATCCCAGGAGAACGAACGAGCTGGGAGACAATGACACGCTCAGTGCCGTTGATGACGAACACGCCTTTGTCGGTCATGATCGGGAAATCGCCCAGGAAGACCTGCTGCTCTTTGATCTCGCCGGTTCCCCGGTTCATGAACCGGGCGGTGACGAAGAGAGGTTGGGCGTAGTTGGAATCTCTCTCCTGTGCCTCTTCCAGAGTCATCTGAGGCTCGCCGAATCGGTGGTCGGTGAGCTCGAGAGCCAGAGAGCCGGTGAAGTCCTCGATGGGGCTTATCTCTTCGAAGATCTCACGAAGACCTTCATCGAGAAACCACTGAAAGGACTCATGCTGGACAGCCAGCAGGTTGGGTAGCGGCAGAACCTCGGGGATCTTCCCGAAGGAAAAACGCTCAGCCACGCGCGAAGCCAAGGGGTGCCTCCTTGAGGTGGTGGATGGTCAGGGGGTAACGCAAGAAAGGACATGCTACCACACGCGCGAGCATGTCCCCAATCGGAGAATCAGTTGTTGAATCACCCGTCGGTTGACCCGATCCGGGCGATCCCCGAGCCCTGAGGCTCTGCCGTCACTCTATCGCACTTGCGCGAAAAACGTCAAGGGTTCCACCCGATTCTCCACCGCCACGCAGAGTGAAGGCCGACCCGCTACTTTTCAACCAGCGAACACCTGGAGGAGTAACCCGTGCGACGAGTCATCGCATTGCTGTCAGTCTGCATCGCCGTCCCTCTGGCGGCTCCCGCCCTGGCTGCCTCCGGGGAGAACGAGGGAACCGGCAGTGGGCCGCCTCTCCTCAAGGTGGGAGCGGCGGAGCGGTCGGTGCTTCCGACAGTCGATGGGGGGCACGGGTACCTCGACAACCTCGACTATGACCCCACCGATCCCTGGTCCCCGGGCCTGCCCATACCCGAGTGGGACCAAGGACGAGTCGCAGTCGGCAACGGCGCTGCGTCCTCCCACTGGGTGCACGACGACATGAAGGTGAAAGCTGTGGCCCTCGAGGACAACCGCTCCGGCCGGATCACCGTTGTCGTGGCGGCCAACCTCTACATGATCTTTCGCACCGACGGAGACCCGATTCGCGAACAGGTCTACGCGCGCCTGCCCAATAGGGACCGGGACAGAGTCGACATCGCCATCCATGCGGATCACAACCATCACGGTCCGGACACCGCCTTCGACATAAACCACGAGTGGTACGACTTCATGATCTCGCAAGTTGCCGATGCGGTCATCGATGCCATCGACAACCGCCGCCCGGCCACACTCTCGGTAGCCGAAGGCGAGCACTACTTCGGACTGCGGGATAGTCGCGATGTGCAGGTGCTCGATCCGACGTTGGGGGTGATCCAGGCGACGGCGACGAACGGGGACGTCATCGCGACTCTCGTGTCCTGGTCCAACCACCCCGAGGTCACCCTCTTCTGGGAACCGACGGCAGAGATAAGCGAGGACTGCGAGCTGATCGGTCTCGAGGGGAACGAGTGCACCGCGGAAGATGCCTACTTCTCTGCGGACTTCCCGGGAGTGGCGACGCGGGTGATCGAAGCGGAGTTCGGGGGGATCGCCCTCTACCTGAATGGTGCCGTCGGAGCTCTGATCACCCCTCTCGGCTCGAATGTGTGGGAGGTCGACGACGGTCATCCGGTCGGAGACGGGTTCACCGTGCCCGACGGTGCAGTGGCGCCGGGTGGAGGAGATGACTACACCGCCCGCAACTTCAGGAGGACGGTCGTGCTCGGCCAGGAGCTGGGAAAGGCGGCGATGGCTCTGCTCGAAGAGGCCGAACCGATCGACAGTCCCCGGATCAGCTACGACACACAGACCATGTTCACCCGAATGTCGAACATCGCGTTTCGATTCTTGCTGGTCCCCGGCGACAACGGGCTCACCGGTCTCGGACATGTTCCCGCCGTGCTCTACAACTGCCCGGCCAACGGACCCAAGACGGACACGACCTGCGTCGCCGACGATCTCCAGACCGAGGAAGATCCGATTCTCGGTGAGATCCGTAGAGGAGATCACACCAAGTCGGTGGTCTCGTATCTCCGCATCGGACCGGTTGGCTTGATGTGGATCCCGGCCGAGATCGCTCCCGAGCTGGCGATCGGACTGCCGGCCGACTACCGGGACAGCCCGGAGAACTGGCACCACGACGATCCCAGCCTTCATGCCTTTGGTGACGCCTATCAAACCGCCGGGTACGTCAAGGACCTCATGGACGACGAGCACACCTGGGTAGTCGGCCTCGGCAACGACGAGCTCGGCTACGTGGTGCCGCTCTCCGACTTCCGGGTCTTCTGCGTGGCCGACGAGCTCGCCGGCCCCGGCACCTGCCAGGCTCTGTACGAGGCAGGCGTCATCGAGTACCCCGATGCGATCGCCGGTGCCACCTGCAAGGCGATCACCGAGGATCCGAGCCTGCTCGCGGAGTACGGGCCCGCCGCCGAGGCGGTCGCCGGCACGTGCCGCTACGGCCAGCTCCTCGGCGAGGCGGAGGACCACTATGAGGAGACCAACAGTGTCGGTTGGGATCTCGCCGCCGACATCATGTCGGCTGTGGAAACGCTCACCGGCAACGCCGGGGCGGATCAGGTAAACCCCGAATTCCCGGGCTGGTGGGCCGGGCACACGCCCTGAACGTGGCAGGGGGTGGGTCGACGAAACACCTCGACCAATTTCAAAGCCGTCGGCCGGTTGGGGAGCGGAACCAGCGCCCTACCCATGGCGTGCCACGATCCCGATGATTCTCGGGCTCACAGACCCAATTCGGTTTG